>Ga0194061_1000270_pt1 | contig 31880 bp, 35 predicted proteins | sample SepL2221m_MetaG_FD_163423 | JGI IMG/M metagenome (GOLD analysis project Ga0194061, IMG submission 163423) | Anoxic zone freshwater microbial communities from boreal shield lake in IISD Experimental Lakes Area, Ontario, Canada - Sep2016-L224-21m | ecosystem: Environmental > Aquatic > Freshwater >... | reverse complement strand
TCGGTTAGTCCATTTTTTTTTACAGTGCGATTGACCATAATTGATATGACGGTGGGCGCGCGTGAGTCGACCGGTAATTGTTTTGGCTCGGGCGGGAGGCCAGTGTAATGCAGCCCGGACAGCGTGGGCCGACCCGTCCGACTAACAGATTCGGCAAGACTACTCCCCCGCGACGCTCGATGCCAACCACGCCAACGCATACCGAGCCTGGAATACGATTCATGAAATCCTTCAAAGTGCGAACAGTTGGTCCATCGATTAGACTTAAAAATGGACAGCCGCGCAAGCAATGCCTCCTCCTTAGTTACCGCAGTTTCCCCCTTTGAATCTTCGACCCCACACGCCCCCATGCACCGCCCGCGCATACTCATCATTAGCCCGGCTGCTGCATCTGCCAACAATGGCAATTGGCAAACTGCCTGGCGCTGGTCGCGGATGCTGCGGTCGGCCTTTGAGGTGAAGATTGCACAAAGCTGGAATGGTGATCCATTTGATGTGATGCTGGCCCTACACGCCAGACGCTCGGCGGACTCCATCGCCCGCTGGGCCCAAGCCCAGGGCGCCCACGCGAACGCTGTGGGTCTGGGCTTGGTGCTGACCGGTACCGACTTGTACCGTGACATTCAAGTCGATGGATCCGCAAAGGACTCTCTGGGTCGTGCCCAGCGGCTAGTCGTGCTGCAGGAGTGCGGACTCGACGCGTTACCGGCCGACCTGCTTTACAAGGCGCGCGTGATCTTTCAATCCACCGCTTCACGCGCCGCAGTAGTCAAGACGGCGCGGCACCAGCGCGTAGTGACCGTTGGGCACCTGCGCCAGGAAAAGTCTCCGCAAACACTGTTTGCCACCGCAAGCCGGTTGCAAAGCCACGCCGACATATTTTTTGACCACATTGGTGGGCCGCTCGAACCCGAACTGGCCCAACAAGCACAGTCATGCGCCGCTCAGCACCCCCAATACCGCTGGTTGGGCGAACTCTCCCACGAAACCACGCTGCGCCACATTCAGCGCGCCCATGTGTTGCTGCACACGAGCCGCATGGAAGGCGGTGCGCACGCCATCATGGAGGCCGTGTGCAGTGGCACACCGGTATTGGCCTCAAACATAGCCGGCAACGTTGGTATGCTGGGCGCTGATTACAGCGGATATTTTGACCATGACGATACCCGTGGGTTGACCGATCTGCTGGTGCGGTGCCGGGCAGACCAGCATCACAACACAGGCTTTTACAGCCAACTGAAAGCGCAGTGCGACCTGCGTGCGCCCTTGTTTGCACCCGCTACCGAGCAGTCCGCGCTGATGGCGTTGGTGCAGGATTTATTGAACTGATTTTGACTATGCAACCAACTGTAAAAACACAACTTTCCATGCTGGACCTCGTTGCCGTCCGCGAAGGCGGCACGGTAGCGCAAGCGCTGGCATTGGCGCTACGCACTGCGCAACATGTCGAGAAATTGGGCTTCACCCGCTATTGGCTTGCAGAGCATCACAATATGCCAAGCATTGCTAGTTCCGCAACAGCCGTTCTGGTCGGCCACATTGCAGGGGGAACCCAAAGCATACGCGTCGGGTCTGGCGGCATCATGCTGCCCAACCATGCACCGCTGGTCGTAGCGGAGGCCTTTGGGACGTTGGCAGAGTTGTACCCCGATCGGATCGACCTGGGACTGGGCCGCGCGCCCGGCACCGACGCCCACACCATGCGCGCGCTGCGGCGCAACCACGTTGAGACGGAGCAGGACTTCCCCAGAGAAGTGGCGGAGCTGCAGGATTTGCTGGCAGACGCCCGCCCGGGGCAAAGACTGGTAGCCAACCCTGGTGCAGGAACCCATGTACCGATCTGGCTTCTCGGGTCCAGTCTGTTTTCTGCCCGGTTAGCAGCCGAGCGTGGGTTGCCCTATGCCTTTGCATCGCATTTCGCGCCGCAAATGATGATGCAGGCCATTGATGTGTACCGAAGCAACTTTTGCCCTTCTGCCATGCTTGCAAAACCCTATCTGGCCATTGGCGTTCCGCTGGTAGCGGCCCCCACCGACGACGAGGCCCAATTTCTGGCTAGCAGCGTTTACCAGCGCGTGTTGGGCATTTTGACCGGCGAGCGGAAGAAGCTACAGGCTCCGATAGAGAACTTTGCCTCGCGCCTGACCGACCGCGAACGAACCGCCATTGCGGAATTTTTGGGCATGGCGGTTATTGGAGGGCAGGAGACAGTACGTTCCTCATTCGCCAAGTTACAGGATGTCACCGGGGCCGATGAATTCATCCTGGTGTGCGACGTATTTGAACCCGAGCTCCGATTGCGTTCACTGGACATCGCCCGGCAGGCGTGGGCCTGACGCCCAAATCGCACCACTAGAGAGCGTGACTCCCCAGTGGTGGTGTTTCAGCTTAGGCCGTTATCAGGCCTTGGCGCCTTGCAGCACCGCATTGAACGTTGCGCTGGGGCGCATGATTTCCGTCATTTTCTTGACATCGACCATGTAGTAGCCGCCAATGTCGACTGGCTTGCCCTGAACGGCCTTGAACTCTTCAGTGATCTTCTGCTCGCTGTCCGCCAGTGCCTTGGCCAAGGGCGTGAAATGGGCTTGCAGCGCTTTGTCTTGCGTCTGTGTTGCCAGTTCCTCGGCCCAGTACATGGCTAGGTAGTACTGGCTGCCGCGGTTATCCAGTTGACCGGTCTTGGGCGATGGGCCCTTGTTGTTGTCCAGCAGTTTACCTGTGGCGTCATCCAGGGTCTTAGCCAGGATCTTGGCCTTCTCGTTGCCGGTCTTGATTCCCAGATCTTCCAGCGACACAGCAAGAGCCAGGAACTCACCCAGTGAATCCCAACGCAGATGGTTTTCTTCGACCAGTTGCTGCACGTGCTTGGGTGCCGATCCGCCGGCACCGGTTTCGTACATGCCACCACCGGCCATCAGCGGCACGATGGACAGCATCTTGGCACTGGTGCCCAGTTCCATGATAGGGAACAGGTCGGTCAGGTAGTCGCGCAGGATGTTGCCGGTGGCGCTGATGGTGTCGAGTCCGCGCACCACACGCTCCAGCGTGTAACGCATGGCACGCACCTGGCTCATGATCTGGATGTCCAGGCCTGCCGTGTTGTGCTCGTGCAGGTACATCTTGACCTTGGTGATCAGCTGCGCCTCATGCGGACGGTACTGGTCGAGCCAGAACACAACCGGCATGCCGGAGTTGCGGGCACGCGTAACCGCCAGCTTGACCCAGTCACGAATGGCCGCATCTTTCACCTGGCACATGCGCCAGATGTCGCCCTCTTCCACGTTCTGGCTCAGCAGCACTTCGCCGGTATTGATATCGGTGATGTTGGCCACGCCGTCTTCGGTGATCTCAAAGGTCTTGTCGTGCGAGCCGTATTCTTCGGCTTGCTGGGCCATGAGGCCCACGTTGGGCACGGTGCCCATGGTCTTGGGATCGAAGGCACCATGCCATTTGCAGAAGTTGATGATTTCCTGGTAGATGCGGGCAAAGGTGCTCTCGGGCATGACGGCCTTGACGTCCTTCAGGCGGCCATTGGCGTCCCACATCTTGCCGCCGTTGCGGATCATGGCGGGCATGGAGGCGTCCACGATGATGTCGTTGGGCGAATGGAAGTTGGTGATGCCCTTGGCCGAGTCCACCATGGCCAGTTCGGGACGGTGTTCGTGGCAGGCGTGCAGGTCGCGCTTGATCTCGTCCTGCTTGCTTTGCGGCAACGTGGCGATCTTGTCGTACAGATTGACCATGCCGTTGTTGACATTGACACCCAGCTCTTCAAACAGCTTGGCGTGCTTCTCGAACGCATCCTTGTAAAAAATTTTGACGCAGTGGCCGAACACGATGGGGTGGGACACCTTCATCATCGTGGCCTTGACGTGCAGCGAGAACATCACGCCGGTCTTGCGCGCGTCTTCGATCTCGCGCTCGTAGAAGTCGCACAGCGCCTTCTTGCTCATGAACATGCTGTCGATGACCTCACGGTCCAGCAACTTGGTGAGTGGTTTTAGCACGACGGTCTTGCCGCTCTTGGTGATCAGTTCCATCTTCACATCACGGGCGCGGTCCAGCGTGATGGACTTTTCGCCGTGGTAGAAGTCGCCGGAGTGCATGTGCGACACGTGCGAGCGAGAAGCCTGGCTCCACTCGGCCATGCTGTGCGGGTTCTTGCGCGCGTATTCCTTGACGGCACGGGGGGCGCGTCGGTCGGAGTTACCCTCGCGCAGCACCGGGTTCACGGCGGAGCCAATGCACCGTGCATAACGGGTACGGATAGACTTTTCTTCGTCAGTCTTGGGCGCCTCGGGATAGTCGGGGATGGCGTAACCCTTGGACTGTAGCTCCTTGATGCACAGCATCAACTGGCCAACGGAGGCGCTGATGTTAGGCAGCTTGATGATGTTGGTCTGGGATAGATGCGTCAACTTACCCAGCTCAGCCAGGTTGTCTGGCACACGCTGTGCCTCGGACAGGCATTCCGGGAAAGTCGCCAGCACGCGGGCCGCCACCGAGATATCGGACTCGGCCACTTCAATGCCGGCAGGAGCTGCAAACGTGCGGATGATGGGCAGAAACGCAGCCGTGGCCAGCATCGGCGCTTCATCGGTCAGCGTGTAAATGATCTTTGATGGTTCTACGGCCATGGCTGTCGTCCTTCAGTTGGTTGATTGGCGGAAAATCAAACAACTGTATTCGATGTCGGCATCCATGTGGCTTACGAGTCAAAAACAATTGTTTGACTGGCATCAAAGAATGGAGAACTACTGGGGCGTTGGCGACACCAGTTGCCAGCCTTCCGCACAGTATTGGGTGTAGGGGTAGTACTGCCCCACCGACTTGCAAAAGTACCAGGCATTGGCCGGCTGGGGCGGCGGCGTCTGGACCACGATTGCCGACGCGTTGTATGCAGGCGCCACATAGACAGGCGCAGGCTGGACGTACGTTGGTTGCTGCTGAACATAAGTCGGTGGCGGCGCGCTTTGCTGGCTCGCAGCGGCACCGATAACTGCACCCGCCAACCCCAGAAACAACAGCGGTGCAATCCAGCCCGAATCATGACCCCGTCCTTGAAAACTGCGGTGTTGACCTTGCGGGTAATAGCCTCTGGGTCCATCTGCCAATGCACTGCACCCCAATGTGGCAACCAGGAGGGCAACCGCGACGGTTTTTGTGACTGTTTTCATATTTGACCTTTGATGCTCTCACAACGTTTGCGCTGCACAGCGGTTGACGCACAGAAGCAAAGATGCACTCAATTTGAAAAATTGCGACAATAGGGGGCTGGAGCAATATCTGCGCCAGTTATATAAAAAGGAAATATCGAAATGGCAACTGCAAAAAAGGCGGCTCCAAAAGCTGCTGTCAATCCAAAAGCAAAAACCCCCGTCAAGGTGACAAAGCCCGCTGTTAAGGCCGCTCCAAAGAAAGCTCCTGTTTCCAAGACTGCCAAAGCTATTGCAAAGCTCAGCGCCAGCATTTCCAAGCTGACCGAACGCAAAGACAAGATCAATGCAGAGATCAACTCCTTGCGTGATCAACGCACTGCACTGAAGGCCGCTCCAGCGGCTGCCGCTGCCCCCGTGGCTGCAAAGCCAAAGGCCGTTACAAAGGCAGCCGCTCCTGCCAAGAAAGCTGCAAAGCCTGCAGCCAAGAAATAATTTTCCGGGCGACGCTGTCGCATTTGTAAAAAGGGCCCCAAGGGGCCTTTTTTTATTTTGAGCGAAATTGACCTGCAGCTCCCGTGGAAAGGGCGTAAGCAGCTATTAAAATAGGAGCGTAGTGCAAAACCAAATGCGATTTCATTTCACGAAACTTCACGCGCTGAACAGGAAAGAGGCGTCACGATGAAACTGCTGCACCACTGGTTAACCGCTGTCACGGTGTCGCTCACCCTGTCCGCCCACGCTGAAAAAGTCACCATTGCTGCGGCAGCAGATCTGACGTTCGCCATGGATGACATCGTTGCCACATTCAAGAAGGCCAATCCGGGTGACGACATCCAAATCATTTATGGTTCATCGGGAAAGTTTCAAACCCAGATTCAGCAGGGCGCGCCCTACGACATTTTCTTTTCTGCGGACATCGCCTTTCCGCGCGAACTGGCAAAGGCTGGTTTTGCAGCTTCTGAGGTAAGGCCCTATGCGTTGGGGCGCATCGTGTTGTGGAGCAATCGCATGGACGCATCCCGTATGACACTGGACAGCCTCACGGACCCCAAAATAGCCCACATCGCCATTGCCAACCCGAAGCACGCTCCATACGGAAAGCGGGCCGAAGAAGTGCTGCGGGTATCCAATCTGTGGAAAAAGCTCGAACCCAAGCTGGTATACGGGGAGAACATTGCACAAACCGTGCAGTTTGTCCAAACCGGCAACGCCCAGGTTGGCATCATTGCACTCGCGCTGGCTTCCAATCCAGAGTTGGCCACAAAAGGCAGCTACTGGCTGATTCCCGACACGTTGCACGCCCCACTGGAGCAAGGATATATCGTTACCAAGCGCGCGGCGGGCAATGCTGCTGCCTGGCGCTTTGTCGAAATCATGGACAGCAAGCCGGCACGTGCAGTGATGGAACGGTATGGTTTTGTGCTGCCCGCAGACGCAGCCACCCAGTAAGATGGCGCGATGCTTTTGACCGACAGTGATCTCCAGGCCATTTGGCTGACGGCCCGCCTGGCGGGCACGGTGACCTTGATCCTATTGCTGCTGGGTACACCTATTGCGTGGTGGCTAGCGCGCAGCCAGGCTTGGTGGAAGGGACCGGTGGCTGCGGTGGTGGCTTTGCCGCTGGTGCTGCCGCCGTCCGTCATCGGGTTTTACCTGTTGCTGGCCATGGGGCCAAATGGCCTGGTGGGGCAACTCACGCACGCGCTGGGCATTGCGGCTTTACCTTTCACGTTCTGGGGTTTGGTACTGGGCTCGGTTTTTTATTCACTGCCATTCATGGTGCAGCCTTTGCAAACCGCGTTTGAGGGCATTGGCGAGCGCCCGCTGGAAGTCGCTGCAACATTGCGCGCCTCGCCCATCGACGCATTCTTCACCGTGGCAGTGCCCTTGGCGCTGCCAGGTTTCTTTACCGCCACAGTGTTGACGTTTGCGCACACGGTGGGCGAGTTTGGCGTGGTCTTGATGATTGGTGGCAACATTCCTGGCGTGACTCGCGTTGCATCGGTGCAGATTTACGACTACGTTGAGTCCATGGAGTATCTGCAGGCGCACCGACTCTCTGCGTTGATGCTGCTATTCTCTTTTGCCGTTCTGCTGGCCTTGTTTGCCTGGCGACCTGCTGGCAGGAAGGAGGCCGTGAAGTGACCGGAATTCAGGCCTGTTTTCACCTCGAATGGCCGGGTTTTGTACTCGACGTGGATTTGGACATGCCCGCGCGCGGGGTGACCGCGCTGTTCGGCCAATCCGGCTCAGGCAAGACCACCCTGTTGCGCTGCATAGCCGGACTGGAACGCGCTCCAAAGGGCCGTCTAACGATCAATAGCGAGATCTGGCAGGACGATGAACTACGCCCCCGTCATGGTAGCGGTCACTGGCTACCCACGCATCAGCGCCCGTTGGGCTATGTGTTTCAGGAAGCCAGCCTGTTCCCGCACCTCACGGTGTTGGGCAATCTGCGCTACGGGCTGCGACGCACAGTCGCCGCGCACCGACAAGGGCTAGATCAAGCGATTGCACTGCTGGGCGTTGGTCATTTGCTGGACCGAAAGCCCGAGGGCCTTTCTGGCGGCGAGCGCAGCCGAATTAGCATTGCGCGCGCGTTGGCCATGCGGCCTCGTTTGTTGCTCATGGACGAGCCGCTGGCAGCGCTGGACTTAAAGCGGAAGCAGGAAATTCTTCCCTACCTCGAGCGGCTACACCGCGAACTAGACATTCCGGTCATTTATGTCAGCCACGCCGCTGACGAGGTAGCGCGTCTGGCAGACCACCTCGTGGTGATGGAGTCAGGTCATGCCATTGCGGTCGGGCCGCTCGCCGCAACCTTGGCCAGACTGGACCTGCCAATTCAAATGGGCGAGGATGTGGGTGTGGTACTGGAGGCGCTGGTGGCAGAGCGCGACGCGAACTGGCACCTCGCCCGGGTCGAGTTTCCCGGCGGGAGTGTATGGGTTCGTGATGGTGGCTTGCCGATAGGCCAGCGGGTTCGGGTTCGTATTCTGGCGCGGGATGTCAGCATTGCGCTACAGCAGGCAACCGGCACCAGCATCCAGAATTGCCTGCCCGCCACGATCGATCAATTGGTGGACGACGACCATCCCGCCTCTTCGCTAGTGCGACTTCAGGTTGGCACATCGCCCTTGCTGGCGCGTCTGACCCGGCGTTCCGCGATGGGGTTGGGCCTTGTACCGGGAATGCCGGTTTGGGCGCAGATCAAGGCGGTGGCCTTAATCGGCTAAAGAAACTTTTTAATCAGCGGGTACGCGATTTTTTGGCCGCGGGTTTGGCGCCCGTGGCTTCAATGCCCGTGTTCAACACAGCCAAAACCCCACTCTCCAATGCCGATGCAGCCTTCTTCATACCGTGGGCCATCGGGGCAAATGCATCGGGTGTCGGGTGACGTTCCTGCAGCAAGTCGACACCTGCATTGAACTGCTCAATGCTCAAGGCCATTGTTTCCTGCAAGTGTGTTGTGGTCAAAGCCAGCATTTTTTGGGTGTTTGTCTTAAATGCCTCAACGGCACCCATCGGATCCCTGACAGCTTTAATCTCCTCCACTGCTTCCATACTGGCCGCCTGAGCGGCTTGCGCTTGCGTCTGCACCAAGTCACCCCAGGCACGCAAACTGTCCACCATTTCCTTGACGACACCTTGTGCATCGTCCGATGAAAGCTTGCCCACGCCGTTAAGCAATGTCTTGGTTACGGATTCAAAAGGGTTGTTGGGAAACATTCAAATCTCCTGTAGGGTTAAGGTTAGGGACACGGCCCCATTATCCGGTCAATATTTCTGAAGTTAAAATCAACCGGCATCATGCAAGTTCGCAGTTGCGACTGCCCACTGTCGATTTGGATTTCACTTGCATATGACGCGAGCCCTCACGCGTACAAATTTCAATAGCTCAAGACTCATCCGTGTTCTCGCCGATTTGGCCTTGATCGATGCGGCCGAGTCTGGAAGTGCTTTCGCCGAAAGACTGGGACTGTGGGTTGGTTTCGCTGACGCTATCACCCTGCGGGCCGCGCATGACACAGAACTTGCAAGCCCACCAAACAGTACGTCTGAACACACTTTCGTCGCGCGTCAAGCCATCATCAAGGAGTTCACCCGGGTACGGACCAGTCTGACGCTAGCAATAGCAAACAGTCAGTCAGCAAGCGGGGTCAGATCCCGAATTGCGCTGCCTTCTCCAACGGTGGGCGTTTCAATCGAGGACACGACCGCGTATGAACCGTATCGCAGGTACCATCTCGCACACCAACGCGACATGGAACTAAACGTCCGGCCACTGCGGTTAAAGATGCGCGAAGTGCTCGCCAAAGCATCTCCGACACTCAAGCAGCTTGCCGACCTGGATGCGGCGTTCGATCGAATTCTCAGCGAGCGCGAGAGCAAAGTGCTATCGGCCCTACCGTCACTTCTTGAAATGCGGTTCAGACAGCTTCTCAAGGTGCACCAAACGACGCGCATTGACCACCAGGATGCAGACTCTCCTGATTCGTGGACAAAGTCAGGTGGTTGGCTGGCTCGCTTCACCAGCGAACTTCAGGCGGTATTGCTCGCGGAATTGGACATCCGGTTGCAACCGACAGTGGGCCTCATGGAAGCACTCAATAACGAGATAGCAAAACAGATATGAATAGACATTTTTCCACTGGCGCATTTTTAGTAGGCGTAGTTGCTCTCGTCTGGGTAGGCATCGGCTTCATTGGCTCCAATATTCAGGCATTGGTGATCACAGCAATCATTGGTGCAGTCTATGCCTTCGGCGCTCTCGAATTGCGCCGTTTTCGTCACGCGACATTTGAGTTTTTGGGTGCACTGTCTACGATTCCAGGCAGCCTCCAGAACCTTGAAGATTGGCTGGGTAGCGTACCCACTTCCCTACAGAGCTCCGTGCGAATGCGAATAGAAGGTGAGCGCGCCGGCCTGCCAGGCCCCGCACTCACCCCGTATTTGGTGGGGTTTCTGGTAATGCTGGGGATGCTGGGTACATTCTTGGGCATGGTCGTCACGCTCAACGGGGCGGTATTTGCATTGGAGGGCACGACCGACCTGCAAGCCATTCGTTCGGCATTTTCCGCCCCTATTAAGGGCTTAGGTCTGGCGTTTGGGACGTCGGTTGCCGGGGTTGCCACGTCCGCCATGCTGGGGCTGATGTCGGCGCTCAGTCGACGCGAACGCATGATGGCGGCCCAACTGCTTGATGCAAGAATTGCAACAACATTACGTAGCTTTTCACTGCCACACCAACGCCAGGAGAGCTTAAAAGCGCTGCAGCTTCAGTCGCAAACGCTGCCGGCTGTTGTCGACCAGTTGCAAGCCATGATGTCCCAGATGGAACGTATGAGTCAGCAGTTGAACGAGCGATTGATCGTCAATCAGGACTCATTTCACAGCCATGTCCGAGGCGTTTACACCGCCCTGGCCATGTCGGTTGACAAATCTCTGCGCGAAAGCATGATGCAAAGCGCCCATGTAGCAGCTGAAAGCATCAAGCCTGTGGTTGAGACCGCGATGGCAGGAATTGCCCACGAAGCGACGGTGATGCACGAAAGGTTGGCGGTCGCGACGCATACACAGCTTGATGCGCTCACGGCCCGGCTTAGTGCTACGGCCAATACGGCGGCGCAATCTTTGATGGAGACCCTCAAGCGGGAGTGGAGCCAAGCTGGCGCCCAAACGCTCGCCCAGCAGCAAGAAATTTGCAGCACCTTGGTTGATACCGCGCATACGGTCACCGCCCAGATACAGACCAGCGCAAGCGCCACGCTTGTAGAAATATCGCGCGCGGTGGCATCCTCTGAAATATTGATGCACTCCCGCGTCGAGTCCGAGGCGAACTGGACCAAACAGCACGGCGAACGCATGAACCAGGTAGCTAACCTGTTTCGGGACGAACTCGGAGCGCTGCGGGAGGCAGAGATGCACCGGGGGAATGCCGCTGTTGAACGGTTGGGCGAATTGCAATCCGCACTGACACGTCATCTCACAACATTGGGCACTGCACTGGAAGATCCAATAAACCGACTCATTCAGACCGCGGCTGAAGCCCCTCGGGCGGCCGCAGATGTCATTGGGCAATTGCGCAGTGAAATTTCCATTAGTGCCAGTCGGGACAACGCGCTGCTGGAGGAGCGCGGTCGCATCATGGAAACCCTGAGTTCCCTACTGGACGCAATCAACCATGCATCCGTTGAACAACGCTCGGTGATTGACTCCCTGGTAGCCTCCTCTGCGTTAACGCTCAACCATGCAAGCAGTCAATATTCAAATCAGGTGGACGCGCAAGCAGCCATGCTCACGGACATTGCGGCACACGTTACAAGCAGCGCGGTTGAGGTTTCTAGCTTGGGCGAAACCTTCCGCTTTGCGGTGGGTTCATTCAACGATGTGAATGAGAAACTGATTGTGAGCCTACAACGCATTGAAGGCGCCCTGGACAAGTCCATGGCCCGAAGTGACGATCAACTGGGCTACTACGTGGCGCAGGCACGTGAAATCATTGACCTGAGCCTCATGTCCCAAAAAGAAATATGTGAGGAGCTGCGCCAGCTTCCTGGGAAATATGCTGTGTTTGCCAACGGGGTTTCCAATGGATGACAATGACTCTGGCATGGAGCAAACCGCTCCGGTGTGGGCCGTTTTTGGCGACTTGATGTCGGGTTTGCTGGGCGCGTTTGTGATGTTACTGGTGGGTGTGCTGGTCGTCCAACTTGAACTGGCTACACACCTTGAGGGCGAGATAAAAAAGCGCCAGATCGAAGAGCAGCGCCGTATGACTCTTGAAAAGGCGTTGGCAGTTCCACTGGCTGCGGGACGCATCACATTAAACAATGGTCGCATTGGCATCAGCGGCAGGGTTTTATTCTCGCTGAACTCTGACCAGTTGCAGCCAGACGGCCGTCAACTTCTTAACAGTCTGGTAACACCGTTGCGCACTTACCTTGCAGCTCGCGACGAAATGCTGATGGTCAGTGGTTTTACTGATGACCGCTCGATACGCAGCAGGAACGGCCAGTTCACTGACAACTGGGAACTGTCCGCCCAACGCGCTTTGACTGTTACGCGTTCGTTGGTTGACGAAGGCATGCCCTCATCCATGGTGTTCGCTGCAGCATTTGGTGCGGAGCAACCTATAGCAACCAACGCTGATGAAAGGGGGCGTGCGCAAAACCGTCGTGTTGAGATGGCCCCAGTACCCAAAGCCACCAGCTCGAAAGCCGAACCCCATGGGTGAATCGGTTCGAGTGGCAGCCTCGGGCGCGGTATTAATGCAGCCCGTTGACGTCAACCAGGCGATCACCTCGTTGCGTCTTTTGGGTGCGGAGCGATTTGACCCTATTGGTCTTCACTATCTGGAGGTGTTGGGCAGTCGCACTAAGGCTCAAAACGGCTGTGTGAAGCGTATTCTTGAGGCCAAGTTGAGTCAAGCGCTGGATAGCTTTCAGCAGCGATTTCGACAAGCCCAACGCGACGCCATCGATGCCATCGCTCAGTTAGCGCCGAGCTATCCGCAAGCAATCGCTGAACTGCAAGAACTACTCGATGCAGGGGACTTCAAGGCCGTTTGGCGGCTCGCCAACAAGCTGGCCAGCGGTATTCAGTGCGAGTCGTTGAGTGGCTTGGCCCGGCGTATCGATGAACACTCTCCCGAATGCCCGGAGCACCTTTCACGCGAAGGTGTCGGATTCAAAGTCGAATTGAAGTCGGTACGGCAATTCAGAAATACATGGTCCAAACTCAGCGCAAACATGCAGGTGACCCAAGCACTTGGGCAAGCTCCAAAGAATGCAGGGCCGATCAATTCCCACATGCTTGTGTTACGTTCGCTTTCTTTGATGCGCGACATGTCTCCAGACTATCTGCATCGGTTTGTGTCTTATGTGGATACTTTGTTGTCGCTTGATCAAGTTGACAAAGTCAATCAGGACAACTCGAGGGTCTCCACTGGCAATGCAAAAGGCAGAAAGCCAAGCAGTAAGGGCTTGCGCCACTGATGCCGAGATGGCCTATTTTCGTGCCAGATAGACGCCGCACACTGTAAGCGCCATTCCGATCAACGCCAAACCGGTGAACGCCTCGTCAAACAATACCCATGCAACAATTGCAGTGCATGGAGGGACAAGATAAAAAAGACTGGCAATGTTGACCGCATTACTGTGACGGATCAACCAATTCAGCAAACTGATCGCGCCGATCGACAGCACCAGTACCAGCCAGCTCAGGGCAAAGACAAATTCGCCAGTCCAGTCAATCCGAAAGTTCTCAGTAAACGATGCTAGAACAAACGTCAACACCGCCGTTGGCAGGAACTGAGCAATAGCACCTGTACGCCAATCAAATGGTGGGCAAAATCGTTTCTGGTAAAGCGTTCCAGCTGTGATACCAACCAATGCAGCAATGGCGGGCCACAGTGCACTCATCCCGAAACCGGATCCAACCTTGCCGAAGACAACAAGTCCCACTCCAGCCAAGCCCAATACGAGGCCGAGCCATTGGCGCTTTAGAACGATCTCATTTAGTAGCCACCCCGCGCCTACGGCTGTGAGCAAGGGCTGCACGCCAACAACCAGGCTGGTAACGCCTGCAGGCAACCCCTTCGATATGGCAATAAACACCCCCCCAAGGTACACCCCGTGTAGCAGTAGGCCTGCAATACCGATGTGCAACCAGGCTCTGGCCGAACCCGGCCAAGGCGCGCGTGCAGCTAAGGCTACTACCGTCATACAGGCCATCACGGCGATATAGCGTATGAGCAAAAAGGTCAGAGGTTCAGCGTATGGAAGACCTAACCTGGCTCCAATAAAGCCAGTTGACCACAGCAAAACAAAGGCCAGCGGGAAGGCGCGGGAAAAGCGTGTGGTCATTGATTCATGCAATGGAAAAGGAGTCAAGACCTAGTCTTCGAAGGCAAACACCGACAGATATTTACCCAAATCGGGAAAATTCGGACACCAAAGCAAAACGCCCACATTGAGTGGGCGTTTACTATTAGCGAATTCCGCTTACTGATTGGTTGCGCGAGAAGGATTTGAACCTCCGACCTTTGGGTTATGAGCCCAACGAGCTACCAGACTGCTCCATCGCGCGGTAGTCTTATATTATAGCCTATTCTGCAGCTGCATCAGCATTTACTTCGACGGCAACGGGACGATCAACCAATTCCACCAAAGCCATGGGTGCGTTGTCACCAACGCGAAAACCCATCTTCAAAATACGGGTGTAGCCGCCTGGACGGGCCTTGAAACGGGGGCCAAGGTCGTTGAACAGTTTGGTCACGCTGTCACGGTCGCGCAGGCGGTCAAACGCTAAGCGGCGATTGGCAACAGTTGCTTCCTTTGCCAAGGTGATCATGGGCTCGACCACGCGACGCAATTCCTTGGCCTTGGGGACGGTAGTCTTGATGACTTCATGCTCGATGAGCGAGTTCATCATGTTGCGCAGCATTGCCAGACGGTGTGAGCTGGTGCGATTAAGTTTACGTAGTCCGTGTCCGTGACGCATGGTAGATTTCCTTTGTGTTTTAAATGGGCAGCCGTATCAGGTACTGCCCTGTGCGTGGAACCCCTAAGGATTCAGAAAGATTTAGCGCTTTTCCAACGCAGCGGGCGGCCAACTTTCCAGCTTCATGCCCAATGTCAAACCGCGCGAGGCCAAAACTTCCTTGATCTCATTAAGCGACTTGCGGCCCAAATTCGGAGTCTTAAGCAACTCATTTTCAGTACGCTGGATCAGGTCACCAATGTAATAGATGTTTTCGGCCTTCAGACAGTTAGCTGAACGAACTGTCAATTCCAACTCATCAACTGGGCGCAACAGGATCGGATCGAATTGCGTATTGCCGCGAGGCGCCGGTGCATCGAATGCAGCCAACTCGCTGCCTTCCAACTGTGCAAACACGGCTAACTGTTCAACCAATATTTTCGCCGATGCACGCACAGCGTCTTCAGCCGAAATAGCACCGTTGGTCTCGATCTCAACAACCAATTTATCCAGATCAGTACGCTGTTCAACGCGCGCGCTCTCGACGGTATAGCTCACGCGCTTGACAGGCGAGAACGAAGCATCCAAAACGATGCGGCCTATAGATTTGTTTGGCTCATCGGCGTGCCGGCGCATAGTGCCAGGAACATAACCACGACCTTTTTCTACCTTGATCTGCATGTCCAACTTGCCGCCGTGCGACAGGTTAGCGATAACGTGTCCAGGATTGATAATCTCAACATCGTGCGGAGTTTGGATGTCAGCAGCAGTTACCTGACCTTCGACATCTTTGCGCAGGCTCAAAGTGACTTCATCGCGGTTATGCAGTTTGAAGACAACGCCCTTCAAATTCAACAAAATATTGACAACGTCTTCTTGAACGCCATCTATAGAAGAATACTCGTGCAGCACGCCGGCGATAGTCACTTCAGTGGCCGCAAAACCAGGCATGGACGACAACAACACACGCCGAAGCGCGTTACCCAGCGTATGACCGTAGCCACGCTCAAAGGGCTCAAGAGCAACCTTGGCACGGTTAGTGCCAAGTTGCTCAACACTGATGGACTTGGGTTTTAGCAAACTGTTTTGCATGCAGACTTCCTCTCAATACCCCCGACTCGTTACGTCGGTAAGGCTGGTGAAGCACCTTGACTGCGGTGCCCCACGGCCAAGGAACGATTTCAACAATTCAAACGCGATTAGCGTGAATACAACTCAACAATCAACGACTCGTTGATGTCTGCGCCAAACTGGTCACGGTCTGGAACAGTCTTGAAAGTGCCTTCGGCTTTTTCAATATTGACCTCAACCCATGCTGGCATTCCAACTTGTTGTGCCAGTTGCAACGCTTCAACCACACGGTTTTGCTTCTTGGATTTTTCACGTACACAGACCACATCACCGGCCTTGACCATGAAAGATGGGATGTTCACAGAGGCACCGTTAACGGTAATGGCTTTGTGGGAAACCATCTGGCGGGCTTCCGCACGCGTCGAACCAAAGCCCATGCGGTAGACAACGTTGTCCAGACGCGACTCCAACAAGAACAACAGATTTGCGCCAGTGTTCCCTTTACGGCGATCAGCTTCTTCGAAGTAGCGACGGAACTGGCGCTCGAGAACGCCGTACATGCGCTTGACCTTCTGCTTTTCACGCAGTTGGAGACCATAATCAGACGTGCGAGCACCAGAGGTGCGGCCGTGCTGACCAGGCTTGGAATCGAATTTGGCCTTGTCTCCAATAGCGCGACGGGCACTTTTAAGAAACAGGTCAGTGCCTTCACGGCGTGATAGTTTGGCCTTGGGGCCGAGGTAGCGTGCCACTTGATCTTCCTTTTATGTCATCTGCCGCACCAAAGATGCGGGAGCCACCAGCGCTTGCTGATGGCGGTGGGCTTGTTAAAAATTAAATACGACGACGCTTTTGAGGACGGCAGCCGTTATGCGGAACTGGAGTCACATCCGCAATCATGTTGATGCGAATACCGAGTGCTGCCAAAGCGCGAACCGACGATTCACGACCAGGACCAGGACCCTTGATTTCAACGTCAAGGTTCTTGATGCCTTGATCCAAAGCTGCACGTCCGGCCACTTCAGATGCTACCTGGGCAGCAAACGGAGTGGACTTGCGAGAGCCCTTGAAACCTTGACCACCGGACGACGCCCACGACAGAGCATTGCCTTGGCGATCGGTAATCGTGATGATGGTGTTGTTGAACGATGCATGCACGTGTGCAATACCGTCTGCAACATTCTTGCGGACTTTTTTGCGAACGCGTTGCGCTGCATTATTGGCGGGAGCTTTTGCCATGGTGGTTTCTCAATCCCTGTTATTTCTTCAAAGACGCAGCAGCCTTACGCGGGCCTTTGCGGGTACGAGCATTCGTGCGGGTGCGCTGACCACGCATGGGCAACCCACGGCGATGGCGGAATCCGCGGTAGCAGCCGATGTCCATCAATCGCTTGATGTTCATGGTTGTCTCGCGACGCAAATCACCTTCGATTGTGAATTGAGCGATTTGATCCCGGATTTTTTCCAGATCACCATCAGTCAAATCTTTGACTTTTTTGGAATAAGCAATGCCACAAGCCTCGCAGATTTTGCGAGCGCGGGTGCGACCGATACCAAAAATGGCTGTCAGGCCAATTTCGGAATGCTGTTGCGGCGGAATATTGATGCCAGCGATACGTGCCATTTTCGTCCTCTAAAACTCTTGCAATTAACCCTGGCGCTGCTTGTGACGTGGATCTGTACAGATCACGCGCACAACGCCTTTGCGTCGGATGATTTTGCAGTTGCGGCAAATTTTCTTGACCGAAGCCGAAACTTTCATATTTCTCTCCTAAAACCCTTCGCCCCGTTCCGACTTTGAATCGCGCGGAACATGCGCTATTTACTTTGCTCTAAACACAATCCGCGCACGACTCAAGTCGTACGGCGTCAATTCAACATTTACCTTATCACCTGGAAGGATTCGGATGTAATGCATCCGCATCTTCCCGGAAATATGTCCTAACACTACATGTCCGTTTTCCAGCTTGACGCGAAATGTCGCGTTGGGAAGGTTTTCAACCACCTCCCCCTGCATCTGAATCACGTCATCCTTCGACATCAGAATCCACTGCTCCTCAAGACGACTTAAAGTTAGCCTTCTTTAACAGCGATTCATATTGCTGGGACATCATGTAGTTCTGGACCTGTGCCATGAAATCCATGGTCACGACAACAATAATCAACAACGAAGTTCCACCGAAATAGAAGGGAACGTTGTATTTGAGAATCAAAAACTCTGGCAACAAACACACAAAAGTGATGTAAATTGCACCTGCCAGCGTTAGCCGGAGCAGGATTTTATCAATATATTTGGCCGTCTGATCCCCAGGACGAATTCCAGGGATGAATGCACCGCTCTTCTTCAGGTTATCTGCGGTTTCTTTGCTATTGAACACCAGTGCGGTGTAAAAGAAGCAGAAAAATACAATGGCCGCAGCATACAACATGACGTACACCGGCTGGCCTGGGCTCAACGTGCTGGAGATATCCTTCAACCAGCGCATGGAGTCACCCGCACTAAACCAATTGGCAATCGTTGCCGGCAATAAAATGATGCTCGACGCGAAGATAGGTGGAATCACGCCAGCCATATTTAGCTTCAGAGGCAGATGAGAAGACTGCCCACCATACACCTTGTTTCCAACCTGACGACGTGCGTAGTTGACCAGAATCTTCCGCTGACCACGCTCGACAAACACAACAAAATACGTAACCAGAGCAACCAGAACAACCACGAGCAGTGCAACAATAATGCTCATAGCTCCCGTACGTACCAGTTCCAGAAGTCCGCCGATAGCATTGGGCAAACCCGCTGCAATACCGCCGAAAATCAATATAGATATACCGTTACCCAAACCGCGCTCAGTGATCTGCTCACCTAACCACATTAAAAACATGGTGCCGGCAGTCAACGTCACAACAGAAGTCAAGCGGAAGCCGAATCCGGGCGCAATTACCAAACCAGCAGAAGACTCGAGAGCCAACGCAATACCTAGCGACTGAAACAAAGCCAGTCCCAGGGTTCCGTAACGGGTGTACTGCGTAATCTTGCGGCGACCGCCTTCGCCTTCTTTCTTCAGCTGTTCAAACGTCGGCAGAACGTAGGTCAGCAACTGCATGATGATCGACGCCGAAATGTACGGCATGATCCCCAGTGCAAATATAGTGAACCTGGACAGCGCACCGCCCGAGAACATATTAAACAGACTCAGAATCCCGCCCTGCTGACCTTTAAACAACTGTTGTAGCTGTGATGGATCAATCCCTGGCACCGGTATGTGAGCGCCCACGCGGTACACGACCAGCGCGAGCAACAAAAACACAAGCCGACGACGCAAGTCGCCGAACTTGTCTGTCTTTGCTATTTGAGCTGCGTTAGTTGCCACTTAAAATCTCTCGGCCTCTAATTAGGCGACGCTGCCGCCAGCGGCTTCAATTGCAGCTTTCGCGCCAGCGGTAGCACCAATTCCATTGAGCTTTACTGATTTAGTAAGCGCACCAGTATTGATAACCTTGACCACTTTTGCCATCTGACCAACAAGCTTTTCTTGTTTGAGTGTCAACAAATCGACTTCGGCCATACCCAAAACTTCCAGTGTCGTCAGCGTAATCTCAGCGTTGAACTGAAGCAGATGCGACTTGAAACCGCGCTTGGGTAAACGGCGATGCATAGGCATTTGACCGCCTTCAAAGCCGACCTTGTGGTAGCCACCAGCACGGGATTTTTGTCCCTTATGACCACGACCTGCAGTCTTGCCAATGCCAGATCCGATGCCACGACCGACGCGACGCTTGTAGTGCTTCGCGCCGTCTGCTGGCTTAATGGTATTGAGTTCCATCATCAACCTCTTAGAGCACTTTGACCAGATAGCTGATCTTGTTAATCATGCCACGAACTTCTGGTGTATCCACCAGCTCGCTGGTGCTGCGAATTTTGCGCAAACCCAGACCACGCACAGTGGCACGGTGGGATTCTTTGGTTCCAATCGGGCTACGCACCAACTGGATTTTCACGGTTTGTTGTGTTGTCATTTTGAAGTTCGCTTTCAGACGAAGAGTTCTTCAACAGTCTTGCCACGCTTGGCTGCTACTTCGGATGGCGTAGTCGATACCGACAGCGCGTCCAAAGTGGCACGGACCATGTTGTAGGGATTGGAGGAACCATGGCTCTTGGCCACGATGTCCGTGATTCCAACCACTTCGAACACTGCGCGCATTGGGCCGCCTGCAATGATTCCAGTACCCTTGGGTGCTGGAGCCATCATGACATTGGCCGCGCCGTGATGGCCCATCACCTTGTGGTGGATGGATCCATTCTTCAGCGACACCTTGATCATGTTGCGGCGGGCTTCTTCCATTGCTTTTTGCACTGCAGCGGGAACTTCCTTGGATTTTCCCTTACCCATGCCAATGCGACCTTCACCGTCACCCACAACAGTCAAAGCTGCAAAGCCGAGAATACGGCCGCCCTTAACCACTTTGGTGACGCGATTGATCGCGATCATTTTTTCGCGCAGGCCGTCTTCAGGCCCTTCAGCCTTACCCTGCATCTTCGCTTGAACTTTAGCCATTCTGTATTCCGATCTGCTTAGAACTGCAAGCCAGCTTCGCGTGCCGCATCAGCCAGCGCTTTTACGCGGCCATGGTACGCAAAACCTGAACGATCAAATGCGACTTTTTCGACACCAGCAGCCCTGGCTTTTTCAGCCACTCGCTTGCCAATGATTTGGGCCGCGGCAACATTGCCACCTTTGCCCGCCGCTCCCAAAGCCTTGCGAACTTCGAGTTCGGCCGTAGAAGCTGCAGCCAGCACCTTGCCACCATCGCCAGAGATTACGCTGGCGTAGATGTGCAAATTGGTACGATTCACCGTCAGTCGCGCAACGCCTTGTGTGGCAATACGGATGCGGGTCTGACGGGCCCTGCGAAGACGCTGCTCTTTTTTGGTCAACATGTTGCAGCTCCTTATTTCTTCTTGGTTTCTTTGATCGTGATCTTTTCGTCCGCATAGCGGATGCCTTTGCCCTTGTAGGGCTCTGGCGGACGAACAGCACGAATCTCGGCGGCGATCTGACCAACGCGTTGACGGTCCGCGCCCTTGATCAGAATTTCCGTTGGGGTCGGTGTTGCAACCGAAATCCCAGCCGGCATATCAATATTTACTGGATGCGAGTAACCCACAGCGAGGTTCAACTTGGCACCGGTAGCCTGGGCTTTGTAACCCACGCCAATCAGGCTTAATTTTTTCTCAAAGCCTTTGGTCACGCCAATCACCATGTTGTTTACCAACTGGCGCATGGTGCCGGACATAGCGTCGGCTTCGCGTGAATCATTGGCCGGCTTGAAGCTCAGCTTTCCAGCATCACTCACCACCGTCACCAGTGTATTGAGTGTCAATTGCAGAGTGCCACCAGTGCCTTTGACACTGATCTGGCTGTCTTTGATAGACACATCCACACCAGCAGGCACGGTTACAGGTTGTTTACCTACACGGGACATTTTTTAATTCTCCTCAATGCAGGGTTAAACGACGTAGCACAAAACTTCGCCACCGACACCGGTAGAGCGCGCCTTGCGATCAGTCATGACACCCTGAGGCGTTGTTACGATGGCAACGCCGAGGCCATTTTGGACCTGAGGAATTGCGTCGCTACCGCGGTAGACACGCAGACCAGGACGGCTCACGCGTTCAATGCGCTCGATAACAGGCTTGCCTGCGTAATACTTCAGGGCAATTTCCAACTCGGACTTGCCGTCGGTGGTAGTTACCTTGAAATTGTCGATGTAGCCTTCGTCTTTCAACACCTGGACAATCGCAACCTTCACTTTGGAAGAAGGCAAAGACACAGTCGTTTTGGCGACCATTTGTGCATTGCGAATGCGTGTCAACAAGTCGGCGATGGGATCACTCATGCTCATGTTTGGTTCTCCTGTCGCTTACCAACTGGCCTTGACGATGCCAGGGATTTCCCCAGCAAAGGCCATTTCACGAATCTTGGCGCGCGCCAAGCCAAAGTGCTGGAACGTTCCGCGAGGACGACCAGTGATGGCACAACGGTTACGCTGGCGGGTTGGGTTGGCATTGCGTGGGAGCTTTTGCAGACCCATACGGGCTGCAGCGCGCTCTTCATCGGTGCGTTTGAAGTCACCGGCAATTGCCTTGAATTCTGCGTATTTCTTGGCATACTTAGCAGCCAATTGATCACGCTTCAGCTCGCGCTGGATTAAAGCCATTTTAGCCACGGGTCACCTCAGTTCTTGAACGGGAAACGGAAGCCGGTGAGGAGCGCCTTGCACTCTTCGTCGGTCTTGGCCGTCGTGGTGATACTGATATTGAGACCACGCAAGGCATCAACCTTGTCATATTCAATTTCAGGGAAAATGATCTGCTCTTTTACGCCGATGTTGTAGTTACCACGGCCATCGAAAGCACGACCAGAAATACCACGGAAGTCGCGCACCCGGGGCAATGCCACGGTGACGAAGCGATCCAGGAATTCGTACATCTGAACGCCACGCAGCGTCACCATACAGCCAATGGCCTGGTTTTCACGAATCTTGAAGCCCGCAATGGCCTTCTTGGACATCGTGACGACTGGTTTCTGGCCGGCAATCTTGGTCAGGTCGCTTACAGCGTGATCCATGACCTTCTTGTCGGCTACGGCTTCGCTCACACCCATGTTCAGGGTGATCTTGGTCAGACGCGGCACTTGCATGGGCGAGGTGTAGCCAAACTTGGCCATCAGTTCGGGAGCCAGCTTTTCGCGGTATTGTTGTTGCAGACGTGCCATGCTTATGCCACCTTGATTTCTTCGCCGCTGGACTTGAAAACGCGTGTGCGCTTGCCGTCAGCCAACATCTTGATACCAACACGGTCCGCCTTGCCAGTTGCAGCATTGAAAATTGCCACATTGGACTGATGGATGGGCATTGTCTTTTCAACAATACCACCGGCCGCACCCTTGAGAGGATTAGGCTTGGTGTGTTTTTTCACCAAGTTGACACCCTCGACAACCAGATGGGAGTCGTCTTTGCGCAGGGACACTGTCCCGCGCTTACCCTTATCGCGTCCTGCGATAACGATAACCTGATCGCCTTTGCGAATCTTGTTCATGGCGCGTCCTTACAAAACTTCAGGAGCCAGAGACACGATCTTCATGAACTTCTCGGTACGCAATTCACGCGTCACGGGTCCAAAGATACGGGTTCCGATAGGCTCCAACTTGGCGTTAAGCAGCACTGCTGCATTGCCGTCAAACTTCACCAATGAGCCATCGCTGCGGCGAATGCCCTTAGCAGTGCGAACCACTACCGCACTGTAGACTTCGCCTTTTTTGACGCGTCCGCGGGGAGCAGCTTCTTTAATGCTAACTTTGATGATGTCACCGACGCTGGCATAGCGACGCTTGGACCCGCCGAGCACCTTAATGCACAGGACAGATTTGGCGCCGGTATTGTCAGCAACTTCTAATCGAGATTCAGTCTGGATCATTTAAATATTCCCAACTTGCACCAGGAGCAGCACCTGCCAGCTCACTGGCAAACACCGACACCGAGTCAGTCTTGGGCCCGCTGTCTGTAACGCAAACCACTCGCGCTACTTCCATTTGGGCAGATACTTCATACTTTTTCAAGCGAAGCCTGCTAGTATGCCACAACTTATTCGCTTCGTCCAATATTTTTTTCGTCCTACCGATTACGGCTTGATTTCGACAGTTGGCAAACCATCATTTCGCGCTGCGACAATCTCGACTGGGTTAACCGCATCCGCTTTCGCCGATAGTTACTGGAGAGACTCATGAGTGAACACATAGCCTTTATTGGCGGAGGCAATATGGCCTCAGCCATGATCAGCGGGCTGCACAAGCAGGGCTTCCCCGCCAGTCAGATCGACGTTGTCGAGCCCTTTGCCGAGGCGCAGGAACGTTTGCGTTCGCACTTTGGTATTGAAGCCCGCCCCACGGCGGATACAACTTTACGCCGGGCAACCATTGTCATTTGGGCTGTCAAGCCACAGTCATTCCAGGAGGCAGCGCAGCAGGCAGGCAACCACACCACGGGCGCCCTGCACATTAGCGTGGCGGCGGGCATTCGCAGCGACAGCATTGCCCTGTGGCTGAGTAATCAACGCATCATTCGCACGATGCCCAACACACCCGCCTTAATTGGCAAAGGTATTACCGGACTCTTTGCTCGACCGGCGGTTAGCGACGCAGACCGGCAGCACGCGGAGCGAATTGTTTCCGGCATGGGCCGCTTTCTTTGGCTTGAAAATGAAGGTCAGCTCGACGCAGTCACCGCCATTTCAGGTTCTGGCCCAGCCTATATGTTCTATTTCATGGAGGCCATGACAACGGCCGGGGCAGAAATGGGCCTCAGCCGTGAGCAGGCCTACCAGTTGGCAGTGGCTACATTCATCGGAGCAGGAGAATTGGCGCAATCCAGCCACGAGCCCCCCGAAATCCTGCGCCAGCGCGTCACGTCAAAAGGCGGCACCACGCACGCCGCCATCGTTTCTATGGACGAAGACCACGTTAAAGACTTATTTGCCAAGGCGTTGCATGCTGCACAGCGCCGTGCTGTGGAGATGGGGAACGAGTTCGGCAAAAACTAGCCTGCTATTATTGACTCTAGCCCCCGTGGAATATGCGTGGAGCGCTCTTCTATTTATAGCGTTTTCCAAAATCCGGGGGTACTGTAGTGCTGCTTGAGGTAGTCAATCCACAGTCGCACCCGCAACGGCATGTGCTTGCGCTGTGGAAATACGGCGTAAATGCCGTTGGGCGGGGCTGCGAAATCGTCAAGCAAGGGCACCAGCGCACCGACCGCGATTTCGGCCTCCACTTCCCAGATACTGCGCCAGGCGATTCCGTGCCCGCCCAAACACCAGTCGTGCAGCACCTGCCCGTCTGAGCAGTCCAGCGGCCCCACCGGTTTGAAATGGATGACCTCGCGCGCTGGTCCTTTGTCGACGCTGAACGCCCAGCCCCGCGTCTGTGAGGCGTCGCTGGAAAGCGTCAAGCAATCAAAACGCGCCAAGTCCTGCGGATTTTGAGGTTTGCCGTGGCGCGCAACATACGTTGGCGTAGCCACACACAATCGCCGGTTGTCCGCCAGACGCACACTAACCAAAGAGGAATCCGGCATGTCACCAACCCGCACCGCGCAGTCATAGGCCTCGCCCGCAATATCCACCACCCGGTCGCTCAGATTCAGTGAAATGGTCACTTCCGCGTGCAACTCGCGAAACCGCGGCACCAAGGGCGCTACATGGCGTCGCCCAAAACCGGCCGGCGCGGTAATGCGTAAATGTCCGCTAGCCTTGACACCGCCAGCACTCACACTGGCTTCAGCATTGGCCAGATCGGAAAGCAAGCGCTGACAATCTTCCAGAAAAGCGCTGCCCTCGTGGGTCAAAGTGATGCGCCGCGTGGTGCGCAGCAGCAGCTTGACACCCAGTCGCTCTTCCAGCGCATCCAAGCGCCGCCCCATGATGGCGGGGGCCACGCCCTCGGCATGGGCCGCCGCCGTCAGGCTGCCGCGTGTAACCACGGACACGAACGACTCCAGTTGTTTGAGCTTGCCCATTTCGACCTCAAGCTCCCATGAATAGTGCGCAAGCAGCTACACTATTCATAGCACTACTCCATCTGCATGGAGGGCTGTCACCTCCTCTGCACGGTAGCCCAGGCTTTGCAGCAGCGCATCGGTGTGCTCGCCCAGCTTGGGTGGATTCAGTCGCAGTCCGGGCCGGGCACCATCCAGCGTGATTGGCAGCAACGGCACTTCGGTCTGGCGGCCGTCGGGCAGTGTCAGAGGGGCCAAACCGCCAGTCTGGCGCAGGTGCGGGTCGGCAAACAGGTATTGCGGGTCGGTGATTGGGGCAAAGGGCAGGCCCACCAGCTCAAAGCGCTGCGACAACTCCGCACCGCTGAACTGCACCAAACGCTGGCGCAGCTCGGGGATGAGCCAGTTGCGTGCCAGCACCCGGTCGTTGTTGGTGGTAACACGCGGGTCAGCAAAGAGGTCGGCGTAACCAAAGGCTTCACAAAAGGTTTTCCACTGGCCGTCACCCACTACGGCAAGAAAAATCTGCTCGCCGTTCTTGACGCTGAACACATCGTAAATTCCCCAGGGCGAAATACGTTCGGGCATGGGCGCGGCGGCCTGGCCGGTTACCGCAAACTGCATCATGTGCTGGGCCACCAGAAAGATGTTGTTCTCGAAAAGGGCAGATTGCACCTCCTGACCCTTGCCGGTTGTCGCGCGCTGCGTCAACGCGGCCATGGTACCAATGGCACCGAACATTCCGCCCATGATGTCGTTCACGCTGGAACCGGCCCGCAGCGGGTCGCCGGGCCGTCCGGTCATGTAGGCCAGGCCGCCCATCATCTGCACCACCTCGTCCAGCGCCGTGCGGTGATCGTAGGGCCCAGGAAGAAAGCCCTTGTGGCTAACGTAAATCAGCCGTTCATCCGTGTGGCGCAGGGTGGCATAGTCCAGCCCCAGCTTTTGCATGGTCTCGGTCTTGAAGTTTTCACTCACGACATCAGCAGTGGCAATCAAACGCAAAATCACTTCGCGTCCCTTCTCGCAGTGCAAATCAATTGCCAGGCTCTTCTTGTTGCGGTTGAACAAGGGGTAAAACCCGGCGCCCGAGCCCAGCAGTTTGCGCGTGCTGTCACCCGCCAGTGGCTCGACCTTGATGACATCGGCGCCCAGATCGGCCAACACCATGCCGCAGGTGGGACCCATAACCATGTGAGTGAACTCCACCACGCGGATCCCATGCAGGGGAAGGGGCTTGGAGTCGGTGGCTGACGGCATTACATTCATTTTTGTCACAAATAGATTGATAATTACCCATATAGTATTCTCATTGCGTATGGAATACAGTACCTGGCATCCACTTCGACTATTGGAAAGGCTCTCTCATGTCCACACCGTCCACCCCCCGCACCCAGGCCAAGGGCCTGCAAGTTGCCACCGTCCTTCACCAGTTCATTGAAGACAAAGTCTTGCCAGGGACCGGCGTATCGCCCGATACATTCTGGACCGGTTTTGACGCACTGGTAGCCGACCTGGCCCCCAAAAACGTGGCCCTGCTGGCTGAGCGCGACCGCCTGCAAACCGAGATGGACACCTGGCACAAGGCCAACCCCGGTCCCGTCACTGACATGCCAGCCTACCGCGCCCATCTGCAAAAGATTGGCTACCTGGTCGAGAGCCCCAAGAAAGCCAAGATCAACACCTTCAATGTCGATGCCGAACTGGCCAAGCAAGCGGGCCCGCAACTGGTGGTGCCCATCACCAACGCCCGCTACGCACTGAACGCCGCCAATGCCCGCTGGGGCAGCCTTTATGACGCGCTGTACGGCACCGACGTCATCTCCGAAGACAAGGGATGCGAGAAGGCCGGACCCAAGGGCTACAACCCCAAACGCGGCAAAAAAGTGATTGAATACGCGCGCAACGTGCTGGACCGCACTGCGCCGCTGAAAAAGGGCTCGCACGTAGGCTCCACCGGTTACCGCGTCAACAAGGACGGCCAACTGGTCGTGGCACTGAAAGACGGCGGCACCTCCAAACTGCAGGACAACAGCCAGTTCATCGGCTTCCAGGGTGAAGCCAAGGCCCCCACTTCCGTGCTGTTGCAGCACAACGGCCTGCACATTGACGTCATCATCAATCGCGCTACACCCATCGGCAAGACTGACGCTGCCGGTGTCGCCGATCTGGTGGTGGAAGCCGCACTCAGCACCATCCTGGACCTGGAAGACTCCGTGGCCGTGGTGGACGCCGACGACAAGGTTCTGGCCTATAGCAATTGGCTGGGCATTCTGCAAGCCACGCTGGTGGAGAGTTTTGAGAAGGGTGGCAAGACGCTGACCCGTGGCCTGAACGCCGACCGCGTTTACACGGCAGCCAACGGCAAAGGTAAAGTTACCCTGCATGGCCGCTCACTCATGTTTGTGCGCAATGTGGGCCACCTGATGACCAACCCGGCCATCCTGTACACCGCCCGGGACGGCAGCACACAAGAAATCCCTGAAGGCATCCTGGACGCCGTGGTGACCACCACCATCGCCATGCATGACCTGAAACGCACCAAGAAGGACGCCATCCGCAACTCGCGCAAGGGCTCGGTCTACATCGTCAAACCCAAGATGCATGGCCCTGCCGAAGTTGGTTTTGCAGCAGAGCTGTTCACCCGCGTCGAGAAGATGCTGGGCCTGGCTGACAGCACCGTCAAGCTCGGCATCATGGACGAAGAGCGCCGCACCAGCGTCAACCTGAAAGCCTGCATTGCCGCTGCCAGCAGCCGTGTGGCCTTTATCAACACCGGCTTTTTGGACCGCACCGGCGACGAGATGCACACCGCCATGCACGCCGGCCCCATGATCCGCAAGGGCGACATGAAGACCAGCGCCTGGATTGCCGCCTACGAGAAGAACAATGTCTTGGTCGGTTTGAGTTGCGGCCTGCGCGGCAAAGCACAAATCGGCAAGGGCATGTGGGCCATGCCCGACCTGATGAAGGGCATGATGGAGCAGAAGATTGCCCACCCCAAAGCGGGTGCCAACACCGCATGGGTGCCCAGCCCAACCGGCGCTACGTTGCACGCGCTGCACTACCACCAGGTGTTAGTGTCCGACATCCAAAAGGATCTGGAAAAGACCAACTACGAAAAGGCGCGCGACGGCATTCTGGCCAACCTGCTGCAAGTTCCCGTGACCGCCACGCCCAACTGGAGCGCCGCCGAGAAACAGCAGGAACTGGACAACAACGCCCAGGGCATTCTGGGCTATGTGGTGCGCTGGGTCGACCAGGGCGTCGGCTGCTCCAAGGTGCCCGATATTCACAACATCGGCCTGATGGAAGACCGCGCCACCCTGCGCATCAGCAGCCAGCACATGGCCAACTGGCTGCACCATGGCGTCGTCACCGAAGCCCAAATCACCGAAACCTTTCAGCGCATGGCTGGGGTGGTGGACCAGCAAAACGCCGGTGACCCGCTGTACAAAAAAATGGCTGGCAACTTCGAAACCAGCATGGCCTACAAGGCTGCGTGCGATCTGGTCTTCAAGGGTCTGGCGCAACCCAGCGGCTACACCGAGCCGTTGCTGCACGCCTGGCGGCTGAAGGTCAAGGCCGCCTAAAGCGTACCATCACCCGTAAGCTGCTCCTGTTTTAGGAGCTGCTTACGCAGTGTGCACGGGGGCTACAGGCCAATTAGGCACCTTGGCTCATCCGGCGTTGTGAATCATGACACCGTCCCGCGTGGCAGCACCCACGCGCACCAGGTCATCAATCAGCCCACCGACCCATGCCTGCATGTCGGTTTGCTGAAAATGCTGGTGGTGGATCTGCACAAAGTAGGCTGTTGCCTGCGCCCAGGCGATCAGGCTGTCCCGTGACTGGCTTTGCAGTTCCAGCAACTTGAACTTCAGCAGCACCTTGGCCGCATGCACGATGTGCCACAAAGGGTTCTCGGTAAAGCTGCGCAATCGCGCACGCGCGGCAGCAATGGAAGCGCTCACGCTGGTGAACACAGCGCCGTGCCCGGGAATCACCACAGCCGGTGCCAGCGTCTCAATCAGGTCCAGCGTCAGGCCCACTTCGTTGAACGCATCCACGCCTTCCAGTTCGGGAAACACCACGCCAAAGCCACGCTCCCACAGCGCATCTGCCGAGATCAATACGCGGGAGAGCGGCTCAAACAGAATGACCGAGTGCGGATCGTGACCCGGAGCCGCATGCACCTGCCACAGCGTGTCACCCAGTCGCATCTCGGTACCGCCTTTCAGCACCCCGTCAAACCGGAACTGCGGGCAGGTCTGACCGGTTGGCGTGTAGGTTAGCGCATCGGGGTTCCAGTCTTGCACAAACACTGCGTGCCCTGGTGGGATAAGGGTTTTCAGCGCCGGATAGGCTTGCTGTAGCGCTGCGTTGCCGCCGCAATGGTCACTGTGCAGGTGGGTGTTGAGCAGCACGTCCAGCGGTCGCCCATCCAATGCGCTGGCCACCAGCGCCAGCGTCTGCGCCGAGTGTGTGCTGTAGCCGCTATCAACCAGCACGCAGGAATCTCGCCCGCAAATCAAAATATTGTTTGACGAGAGCCAGCCCCGCTCAAAAACAGTGACACCGGCGGGAAGTGTGGGAGTGGTCAATGGCATGGTGCAAGTATCGCAGCCACATCGGCGCTGCGTAAGCGCCACTTCATTGATCAGGGTAAACCCGGCGCGCACGAACGCAGTGCGCTGGAGCTGAAATGCGAGAGTACACTCGCGTGCGTATCGGCCACCAGTCCAAGGCACCCCGACGCAAACGCAGGCTACGCACATCGAAGAGAAGTTTTGGGAATTTTCTCGCCATGCGCCCACTATTGTTTCAGCGGCACTCGCTCAAAACCCGCGTCACCCTGCTGACGCTGGCCCTGTTTGTGATCGGCATATGGGCGCTTGCTTTCTATGCCAGCCGCCTTCTGCGCGACGACATGCAACGCATGTTGGGCGAGCAGCAATTTTCCACCGTATCGGTGCTGGCCCATGAAATAAGTGATCGCCTGGACGACCGCGTGCAGGCACTGGAAACCGTCGCCAAGGATGCGGGGCCCGCAATGCTGGTAAATGCCGACGCTGTACAAGCCCTGCTGGTGCAGCGCCCGCTGTTGCAGCTGATGTTCAACGGTGGCGTTTTCGCGACCGGTATTGATGGAACGGCGATTGCCGACCTGCCACTTTCAGCCGGTCGAATCGGCACCAACTACTTCGACCGGGAATCCGTTTCGATTCCGCTCAAAGAGGGGAAAACGATGATCGGTCGCCCGAACATTGGGAAGAAATTGGGGGCTCCGATATTTAGCATCACCGCACCCATACGCGACAGCAAGGGCAAAGTGATTGGCGCGCTAGTAGGAACCATCAACCTGGGAAAGCCCAATTTTCTGGACCAAATTGAACAGAAACACTACGGCAGAACCGGTGGTTTCTTGGTCATCGCGCCGCAGCACAATCAGTTTATCACCGCCTCCGACAAGAGCCGTGTGATGCAGCCCTTGCCGGCACCCGGACTCAACGCCATGCACGACCGCTACATGCAAGGCTTTGAGGGCTTTGGTCTGGCGACCAATTCGCGTGGCGTGCTGGAGTTGTCAGCCGCAAAGCGCATTCAAGCGGCGGACTGGTTCATCGTGGCCACGTTGCCAGCGCAGGAGGCATTTGCGCCGATTGACAACCTGCTGCAGCGTCTGTTAACCAGCGTGTTCATTTTCACTGGGGCAGCCGGCGCAATGACGTGGTGGCTGATCAGCCGTCTGATGCGCCGCGAACTGGCACCCCTGCTTTCCGCCAGCCGTGCAATGACCCGGCAGGCCGCCGCCGGCCAAGCGCCACGGCTGTTGCCCGAAGTGCACCAGGACGAAGTTGGCGAGATGTTTAGCGGCTTCAACCGCATGCTTCAAACTTTGGCGCTGCGCGAAGATGCGTTGAAGAGCAGCGAAGAACGCTGGAAATTTGCCATTGAAGGTGCCGGCGACGGCCTGTGGGACTGGAATATTGCGAGCGGAAAAGCCTATTACTCGCCCCGATACAAAACCATGCTGGGCTTTGCCGAGGACGAAATTGGCGACACCGCGGACGAATGGGTCAAGCGCATCCACCCGGACGATGTAGCGGACGTGATGGCAGCGATGCAACCTTACATGGACGGCAAGCCGGGCTCAGCAACCATTGAATTTCGGATGTTGTGCAAAAACGGCAGCTGGCAATGGACGTTGGGGCGCGGCATGGTGATGGAACGCGATGCCGCAGGCAAAGCATTGCGCATGATCGGCACCAATTCCGACATCAGTGCACGCAAGCAGTTCGATGAGAAAGTTCAGCTGGCCGCCAGCGTTTTTAGCCATGCCCGAGAAGGCATCACCATCACCAACGCGCAAGGGACCATCATTGATGTAAATGCTGCATTTACCCGCATCACCGGCTACAGCCGCGAAGAGGCGCTCGGCCGCAACCCCAACATACTGAGCTCAGGGCGGCAAGACAAGGTGTTCTATGACAACCTGTGGCGCGCACTGCTGGATGAAGGGCATTGGAGCGGCGAGATCTGGAACCGACGCAAAGACGGTGAAGTCTTCGCCGAACTTCTGACCATCAGCGCCGTGCGCGACAAGCAGGGCAATAC
>Ga0194061_1000269_pt1 | contig 31885 bp, 36 predicted proteins | sample SepL2221m_MetaG_FD_163423 | JGI IMG/M metagenome (GOLD analysis project Ga0194061, IMG submission 163423) | Anoxic zone freshwater microbial communities from boreal shield lake in IISD Experimental Lakes Area, Ontario, Canada - Sep2016-L224-21m | ecosystem: Environmental > Aquatic > Freshwater >... | reverse complement strand
CTGGAGGGGGGGGGGGGGGGGCTGAATGCTCCAGATTGCCCATGATTTAGGCCCCCTTAATGTTTTGTTACGCGTTGCGTGGTTTGTGTGCTTATCCCCATGTCTATCCGTATTGGCCGATGATTTTGTGCCTCACGGCAATCTGTCCCCCTCGGGCCCAGTGAACATCTCTGCTTCGTAGCAGATGTGCCCTTCAGCGGACTGCGTCTCTAAGGCCAGGCTGCGTACCTCAGCCCGCACCTGGCCGTCCTTGCCATGGCTGTAGCGGTGGGCGAGCTCATCGATCCAGCTGGCAGGGAGATCGCCAGCGCCTACGCCGCCAGCCCCATCCCCAGATCCATGCCAGCGACCGTGTCGACCGCAAGGAGTTGTGGTCACCCTGAGCCAGCAGGTGCTTGCGCTTCCGAAGCAGATTGAGCCCCTGGTCAGCGCCTGCTCGGGGTGCCCTCATTTCCCCACCAGGGCCTCCAGGAGGCGCTGGCCCCCCTGGCGCACCGGGTCGGCGCTGGGTAGGCCGCTGGCTTCGGCCGCGGCGGCCAGGGCGTGTTCGGCGGCCTCCGCCCCCAGCCCTGCTGTGTTGAGGGCCACGGCCCGCACCCGGGGGGCCGGCAGGGAGCTCTCCTCCGGGCGGGCCACGGCGGCCAGGGCGTTCACCAGCGCCACCACTTGATCCAGGGGCGGAATCGCCACGGGCACGGTGCCCGGACGCTCCCGGATCCGGGTTCGGCCGGCCCGGTGCACCAGCAGGAGGCCCGTGGGCTGGCTACCGCGAATGAGGGGCAGGGTGGCGCTGGAGCCTGGATGGCAGAGCGACCCCTGACCCTCCACCAGCACCAGCCCATCGGCCGGTAGCCCCTCTGCCGCCGCCAGTACCGCCTGCTCCACCGCGCCGGCGGCGAAGTCCACCCGCACGGCATCGAGGGGGACACCGCTGCCGGCGATCAGGATCCCCGCCTGGCCGGTGCCCACGAAGCGGGCGTCAAGGCCGCGGGCCTTCGCCGCCGCATGCAGTTCCAGGCAGGCGCTCATCTTGCCCACCGCCATGTCGGTGCCCACCGCAAGGATTCGCTGCCCCGGCAGGCTCGCCGCCCGTGCTGCGGCCACCTGCAAGCCGCCGGGCTCCTGGCGCAGGTCCCAGATCCACTGGCCCGGCACCAGCCTCCCCGCCAGCTCAGGGTCGTCCCCCAGGCGGCTGTGCAGCCCGCTGGCCACGCTGAGGCCGGCCTCCAGGGCCGTGAGCAGATCCCGCCGCATGGCCTCGGGCAGGAGCCCGCCAGAGGGGGCCAGCCCCACCACCGCCACCGCCGGAGCGAAGGGCAGGGCCTCCGCAATCGAGGCCACGATTGGCACCGGCCGGCGAATGCCCGTGACGGCCTCCAGTTCGGCGCCGGCATGGGCCGGGTCCACCACCGCCACGATCGGCCCCGTCCGGTAGCGCAGCATCGCCAGGCCGGTCTTGCCCGAGAGGTTGTCGAGGCCGCCGTGCTGCAGCAGCACCAGCGGCGCGTCGGCGCTCAGCATGGGCCTCCCCAGCGCACCCCCAGACCCGGGCTCTCCCCAGGGCGCACCACGTCGCCCTCCAGTGCGGGCCCGGTGAACGGATCGTCCAGCAGGTTGAGGTGGCTGTCCAGGTCGGGCCAGCGCACCAGGGGCAGCAGCTGGGCGGCGGCGCCGTTGAGCAGGGCGCTGTCGGAGTAGCAGCCGAGCATCAGATCGAGGCCCAGGCGCCGGGCGGTCTGGGCCATCAGCAGGGCCTCGCTCAGCCCGCCGCTCTTGAGCAGCTTGAGGTTCACCCCATCCACGTGGGGAGCCAGCCGCAGCAGGTCGTCGAGGTTCCAGCAGCTTTCGTCGGCCACCAGGGCGATCGGGCAATGGAGATCGAGGGCGGCGAAGCCGGCGGTGTCGGCCTCGGCATCCAGCTGGGGCGCCAGGGGCTGCTCTACCAGCACCACCCCCTGCTGGGCCAGCCAGGGGATCACCGCCTGGGCGGTGGCCAGGTCCCAGCCGCCGTTGGCATCCACCTGCAGTTCCAGGATTTCGCCCCGTTCCTCGCCCCGTCGCCTCAGCGCTTCGGCGACAGCCCGCACCAGGGCTTGGTCATGCCCAATGCCGTCGGGGCTCCCCAGCTTGAGCTTGAGTCGGTGGGCAGGCAGCTGGTCCCACCAGCGCTGCAGCCGGGCCAGCACCGCCTCCACACTCCCTAGACCCAGGGTGAGGCTGGTGGGTTGGACCGCGGCGGCCTCCAGGCCCCAGAGGCGCCAGAGGGGAAGCCCCAGCCGCTGGCCCCACCAGTCCCAAAGGGCCAGATCCAGGGCGCAGCGAGCGGGCGGTGAGAGGGGCTCCAGCAGGGGCTCCAGGGCCTGGCGGCCTGCGGGGTCATGGCCCTCCAGGGCGGGCAGCACCGCGACCAGCTCCGCCTCCACGGCCTCCAGGGTGTAGGCGCGGTGGCCGGTCTCGAAGCCACCGGTTTCCCCCTGGCCCACGGTGCCTTGGTGCTCGATCTGAAGCCGTAAGCGGGTCACGGCGGAGGTGGTGCCACGGCTGATGGCCAGCGGCACGGCCTTGGTGAGGGTGAAGCGCTCCAGTTGGCCCTGCATCCCTGGCGACCCGCTGCGGCGCAGATGCTTCGCACCGTAGCGAGGCCCGCCTGGCTTGCCCGCCACCACGATCACCGAAACTGTGGCCATGGGCGCGACCAAGGCCGTGAAGGGCAGCTACTGGATCACCACCTTCGGGTGTCAGATGAACAAGGCCGATTCCGAGCGCATGGCCGGCATCCTCGAAGCCATGGGCTATGCCCCTGGCGAGGGGGAGCACACGGCCGATCTGGTGCTGTACAACACCTGCACGATCCGGGACAACGCCGAGCAGAAGGTCTACAGCTACCTGGGCCGCCAGGCCCAGCGCAAACGGGCCAACCCCCACCTCACCCTGGTGGTGGCCGGCTGCGTTGCCCAGCAGGAGGGGGAAGCCCTGCTGCGGCGGGTGCCCGAGCTGGATCTGGTCATGGGTCCCCAGCACGCCAACCGGCTCGATGCGTTGCTGGCCCAGGTGGAAGCCGGAGGCCAGGTGGTGGCCACCGACGAACACCACATCCTCGAAGACATCACCACCGCCCGGCGGGACAGCAGCGTCTGCGCATGGGTGAATGTGATCTACGGCTGCAACGAGCGCTGCACCTACTGCGTGGTGCCCTCGGTGCGGGGTCAGGAGCAGAGCCGAACCCCGGAAGCGATCCGGCTGGAGATGGACGGGCTGGCGGCCCGGGGGTTCAAGGAGATCACCCTGCTGGGGCAGAACATCGATGCCTATGGCCGTGACCTGCCCGGCATCACCCCTGAGGGCCGCCGCCAGCACACCCTCACCGACCTGCTCCACCACATCCACGCTGTGGAAGGCCTGGAGCGAATCCGCTTCGCCACCAGCCACCCCCGCTACTTCACCGAGCGGCTGATCGATGCCTGCGCCGACCTTCCCAAGGTGTGCGAACACTTCCACATCCCCTTCCAGAGCGGTGATGATGAGGTGCTCAAGGCCATGGCCCGGGGCTACACGGTGGACCGCTACCGCCGCATCATCGAGCGCATCCGGACACGCATGCCCGAGGCGTCCATCAGTGCCGATGTGATCGTGGCCTTCCCGGGCGAAACCGACGCCCAGTACCGTCGCACCCTGGCCCTGATTGAGGAGATCGGCTTCGATCTGGTCAACACGGCGGCCTACTCGCCGCGCCCCAACACCCCCGCCGCCGACTGGCCCGGTCAGCTGAGCGAGGCGGTGAAGGTGGAGCGCCTGAAGGAACTCAACGCCCTGGTGGAGCGCACCGCCCGTTCCTGCAGTGAGCGCTATCTGGGCCGCCGTGAGGAGGTGCTGGCCGAGGGAATCAACCCCAAAAATCCATCCCAGTTGATGGGCCGCACCCGCACCAACCGACTCACCTTCTTCCCCGCTGGCGAGCACCGCATCGGTGATCTCGTGCCGGTGCGGATTGAAGAGGTGAGGCCTTTTTCACTCAGCGGAACGGCCATTCCCTAGCGAATTCCCTGCGCGGGTCAAGGGAAGGATGGCTTTCGTGGGGCAAGGGCTCTCAAGGGCTCTGGCCTGAGATGCGGCCAACACTAGCTGCGTTTCGTTCATCTGGAGGCTCCTTGTATGCCTTCGATGTACTGGCATTGAGTCTAAACTTTTGTTGTCAGCTGCCTGTTAATACAAGCAACCTATTTGCGGTCTCTGTATGCTTGTTTAACATGGGTAATTGAGTACTCGCGATGCCTCCTTACCCTGACTATCCGGTTCCCGCTGATGAGATGCAGCGGTTGCGGTCGCTTGAGCGCCACGGCTTGCTGGAAACGGCCAGCGACCCCTGCCTTGAGTTGATCCTGAAGCTGGCCACCGACATTCTCGAGACACCGATTGGCCTGATCTCCTTGGTGGATCAAAACCGGCAGTGGTTTCTCTCCAGTCGAGGGCTCGAGGCACGGGAAACGCCGCGCGAAATGGCCTTCTGCGCCCATGCCATCACCGGTGACGACCCTCTGATCGTTCCCGACGCCAGTCAAGACGAACGCTTCAGCACGAACCCTTAGGTGGTGGAAGGTCCGTCCATCCGTTTTTACGCGGGTGTCCCCCTGCGATCAAGCGATGGCTACAACCTCGGCACCCTCTGTGTGATTGATACCGAGGCCCACCACCCCACGGCGCGGCAGCTGGAGCAATTGCGACTGATCGCGAAGTTGGCCATGCATGCCATCGATATGCGTTACAAGTCGCTCCTCTGTGCCGTAACCGGAGTCTTCACCCGCCAGCCCTTCTTTCGATTTGGCGAAAAAGAGCTGGATCATGCACGGCAGCGCCATCAGACCCTGTCACTGGTGAACATTGAAATCGATAACCTCCGCACGATTAACGAGCGTTGGGGCCTTGGCGGAGTCGATCAAGTGCTGCGTCAGTTTTCACGGCTCTGTCAGAGGCATCTGCAGGAGGAGGATTTGATCGGCCGAATCAGCGATAAAGGTTTCAGCCTGCTTCTGATTGAGAGAGATGAGCTTGCCTCGATGAGATTTTCCCACAGCTTGTACGATGCGGCGATCTCCATGCCAGGCATGTACACCAACCAGCACTACCACCTTCAGGTCAGTGTCGGCGTCACATTGCTTGATGACGCTGACCAAACGTTTGATGATCTCTACCGCCGGGCCTATCGGGCCCTGGATCTGGCCAAAGTTGCCGGCAGCATCCGGTTGGCGTTCGTTCAGTAACGCCAACTTCCCGATTCCATCCCCTTCCTGCCGCTGGGCCTTGGGCAACCGCACAGGCGTTGGTCGCGCATCGGACCCGAGCGAAGCCTGTGCATGGATCAACCCAACCCTGTCCGAAACCGGGACTGCTGCTGCTTCATTTGGTGCTGCTCCCCTCCCCACGCCCTACGGGAGGGCCCCAAGTGGCCCGGGGTTTGCGATACCCAGGGGCCTTTGCCAGCCAGCTGACCTTCTACGGCACCGGCATCTCCCATGGGCAGGCGGGATCTGGCGGCTGTCCTGATCCAGGCGGTAGGCGCAGGCCACGGACGCCTGATGTGAAGGGATGTTCTGCGCCCGCATGATCACCGAAGCGAGCTTTGAGCCTCGAGCCGCACCCTCCCGACCATCGACCTCAGTGGCGAACCCAAGGGGTTGGCGGGCACGGCGAAGCCCCTTGTCTGCCCTGGAGCCATAGTGGTGTGGAGTGTAAACCTGCTGCACACCAAGGGTTTTAGCCTGATCCCCGAGCGACGATTGGAACCCTGGAAGGCACACCATCAGGCGGCTACTCGGCTGGAGAGGGGCCCACGCGTTGCAGGCGGCCTGATCCTGCTTCCAGAGCGACCTGATGGGAGCAGCCATCCGGTTCACCGAACGCACAGCGGAGGAAGACAGGCGTCGTAAACTGGATTACCGCATGCAAGAGGTGGTTTTGATGCAGCCAGCCAAGATGAGCGTCTCGGTGGAGTCCAAGGGGACCTGTCGGCTCGTGAGGATTGATGGCGACATCGATTCGATCAGCTCCCCAGAACTGGAGTTGACCTTTTCCTCATTAAGGGAGAACGATGAAGTTACTTATATTGTTGACCTGAAGTCTGTTGGCTATATCAGCAGCATGGGTCTGAGGGTTTTCCTGAGTCATCTCAAGAAAACACGACCCAACGGCAGTCGTGTGGTTCTCGTAGGGGCCAACGAACTTGTGCTCGACGTGTTCCGGATGTCTGGGTTTACCAGTTTCTTCGAGTTCAGAGCCGACATCGATAGCGCCCTTGCCGAGTTGGCTTGAGTTTAAGGCGATGGAAGGCAAGCTGAAAACAAACCTGATTTTCCGCCACCCTTCCTGGTAGCAGAGTCATCGACACCTTCCTTAGCAGCTCTTTCGTCACCCATGGAAATCGTCACTTCCTCCATTCCCACGATCCGAGCTCGTTTTGATTACGGCCCCCAGGAGCTCCGCACAATGTATGGGCTGGAGAATGTCCATCTTCAGCGAATTCGCGAATTAAGCGATCAAGCACAACCCCATATTGAGACAACCCTGGATGATTTCTATGCCTGGATGGGTGCCTATCCAGAGATGATGTCATTCTTTCGCACGCAGTCCGTGCTTGAGCACGTGCGCCATATGCAAACGCTGTATTGGAAGCGTTTTTTTGCGGCGGAAGTTGATGATAATTATCTGGCGGATCGCAAGCGGATTGGCTCCGTTCACGCCAAAATTGGCCTGCCCTTGATGATTTACATGGCAGCGGTTAATTTTATATATCCCGGTCTTCACTCCATCGCACGAGAGATTACATCTGCAGTGGCAGACGTTGATATCACAACGGCCCTTTCCAGCTTGCTGCACATGGATGCAGGGTTGATCTGTCAGGCCTTCCAAGATGGTCGCGACGAGCATCAGAGCAATGCGGCCGCATTGATGTCCGCTCCGGTTACGGAAATCTGGAATGGCATCCTGCTGCTTCCAGTGATTGGCATCGTTGATAGCAAGCGATCTGAGGACATCATGAATGCTGTTCTCTATGCGATCAAGAATACCAAGGCCAAAGAGTTTATTCTTGACATCAGTGGTGTGGCGGTCGTTGATACCGCCGTGGCCAACTATCTGATCCGCATCACCAAAGCCACTTCCCTTATGGGGTGTCGCACAACAATTTCAGGCATCTCGCCCTCCATCTCGATGACCATTGTTCAGCTGGGAATTGATGTGGGCAGCGTCAGCACCACCTCCACCATGATGGATGCGCTGCAGGATGCATTTTCAAATTGTGGCTATAAGATGAGCAAGCTCGAACTGGGCTGAAAACATAGGCCACACCCATGCCATACCAAGGGGACGGATCGAGAGAAAGGAGGAGCCGGCCCAGGTATGAGGGCGAGGCCGACGAGAAGCGGCCTGAGGGCTTGAAGCATTCATTTTATTCATACCTCAACAATCTCATCGTACGCACTCCTGAAACCATTGACTGTGACTATATTGCCACCACGCAGAGGTTGATCCTTGCCTCGCTGGAGTCAGAGCCACGTTTGCGAAGACTGGTGGTTGACTTGAGTAGGCTGATGTTTATTGATCGATTCGATATCGAGCGATTACTAGAAGTCTTCAAGGCTGTGCACCTCATGGGCCGCAGCGTAGCTCTCTGTGGTATTCAGCCGGCCATCGCTGTTCTGTTCGTGCAATTCAACTTGGATTTGAGTGATTGCACGATCACCCAGACCCTGGAGGATCTGCCAACCATTGCCAGCCGACTTGAATGATGGAGCGCTATTTCGTGATCCATGACCATGATGTGGGCGTTGCCGCTGTAGCTTCGCGCCTCTTTGCCCAGGCTCAGGGGCTTGGCAATGAAAAAGCCGATTGTCTGGCCACCGCCATCTCGGAGCTGGCACGCAACATTTACAAGTACGCAGGCTCATCAGGCGGTGACATTCTCATTAATGTTGAACTCATCAACGGCCTCCCCCATATTTGGGCTCAAGCCCGTGATAACGGACCCGGCATTGCTGACTGTGACCAGGCCATGCGCGATCACTTCAGCACCTCGGGAACTCTCGGGTTGGGATTGCCTGGGGTACGAAGGATTGTTGACTATTTCGATCTGTTTTCCCTCCCGGGGAAGGGCACTGTGGTGACCATCGGTATGGCCTTACCCACTTAAGTATGGCGATTCATTCCTTTGATGTTGGCTACGCAGAGATGCCCTTTCAAGGGAATCCCCCCTGCGGGGATGCTTGGTATTGCCGCAATGAACCCGAGCGCCTGCAATTGATGGCCCTGGATGCCATCGGCCATGGCCACCAGGCCCATGCAATCGCCACTTTTGCGATAGCGGAAATCGAGAGGATCACCGGCGATCCCTTTAGGGCCTGGAGTGTGGAAGATTCTCTGTTGATGCTCGACCGGAAAATGAGAAGCCGAGGCAACGACTATCTGGCTGCCGTTGCCCTGTTCAATGTGCAGCGTGCCACGGGAACCCTTTCGGGAGGCAATGTGGGCAACCTGGAGGCCTATCTGCTCAACGAGGAGGGGATCATCCACCTCCACGCTACAAACGGCATGATTGGCGGAGTTTTACCATCACGCATCAAAATTTTTGAACAGTCCCTTGCTCCGGGCAGCTGTCTGGTGATCCACAGTGACGGCATCAGTAGCACCGGCATGCGTCAATTCCTCAAGGAGCTGCAGACCAGTCGCATGTTTCTGAGCCGATCCGCAGACCAGCTGGCTGCCCAGGCCGTTCATTTGTTTGGGAAATCCCATGATGACGCTTCCTGCGCAATCCTCAGGGTGCTGTAACGCCATGACTGTCGGCTTGGCCTCGAATCTTCATGGCAGCATTGAGGTGTTCGGCGGCAACGCCTATGCCAGGGCCCGCAGGAAGATTGCCGCACTGGTGACGGCCGTGAACGCGCCGGAAATGATGGTGGTGCAAACCTGCGCCGGATTTTCCCAATTCTACAGGGGCCTGCCAGAAGGCACCACGATCAGTGTGGAGGTGAGCCTTGGCCACCATGTGGTTTGTTTGTGGTTGCGTGTTCGGCTTGAGAGCGAATTGGCCGACATGCTCGCTGCAGCAACGATCTACTTCAGCCCTCACGTTGAGTTCGGGTCAACGGCCGAGTTGGCCCATCTTTCTTTGGAGAAGAAGTTTTCTATCTCCAGCCCGCCCGATTTAGACAGGATCAACCGTATCCTTGATGCTCGCACTGGGGAGGAGCTGCGAAGTGATATCAGCAAGGCCCAGCAGCGGATCGATCAATCCCAAAGCCTGATCGATTCCTATCAGAAGGAATTGTCAATTGCGGCGATCATTCAGCGTGAATTGCTGCCATCCCTTACTGATTTAACCCCTAATGATTGTCTTGATGCGTTCGGCTTTGTGGTGCCAAGCAAGGAAGTTGCTGGCGACTTTTACGACATTATTGATCTCAGTAACCTAGACACCTTGTTGGTGGTGGGCGACGTGTCGGGCAAGGGCTTGCCAAGTGCTCTGATGATGTCCACCTGCCTGACCCTTATTCGAGCCTATAGCGAATTCATTAATGTGCCTTCGATTATTGCTTCTAAGGTTAATGATCGCCTGGTGGCCCAAAATGAAACCTGCATGTTTACAACCCTGCTAATTGTGTATCTGGACGGAGGAGGGGACGAGCTGGTTTATTGCAATGCAGGCCATAACCCCGCTTTCCTGGTTCGAGAGTCTGGTGATATCGAGCTTCTAGACGAGGTCCATGGCCCGGCGGTGGGGTTCATGGAGGGAGTTGCTTACATTGAGTCTCGACTTCCCTTCCGTCGGGGTGATCGCCTTTTTCTCTACACCGATGGGGTGAGTGAAGCATTCAATGAACGCGGTGAGTTGTTTGGCTACCAGCGGATTAGGGACTTTCTCTCTGCTCGAGGGTTGGCCAAGGAGCCGTCCCGTCAATTCCTGGATGGTTTTTTTCAGCAGTTGAATGGCTTTATCGGTGCTGAGCCAGCCCATGACGACATCACCCTGCTCACTGCTTACAAGGCTCCCAGCCATCTCTTCCCCATACGCACGCAGGGGCAATCCTTCCACCACAAGCTTGCCAACAATGCCGCCGGTCTTGAAGCGGCCAAGTTGGCGGTCAGGCAGTTCTGTAAAGAGACCGGCACCCTCGATCTTGTTGAGCCCAAGCTCCAGATCATTCTGGATGAGATGATCACGAATGTGATTAACCATGGTGTTGCACCTGTCGGCGAAACTGTTGAGATTGATCTGGTTTTGGTCGCCAAAAATGGCCGTCTTAATGTCCAGCTAATTGACAACACCCAGGCCTTCGATCCATTCTCGGTAGCCGAGCCTGATCTGGAGGTTGACCTCGATGATCGGGCGATCGGCGGCCTGGGCATCTACCTCGTGCGGCAACTCACCGATCTGTTCCATTACGAGCGGGTCAGTGGTCGCAATGTGGTTGTGCTCGAGGTCATGATGGCGCCAGTACACGACACCCCGAGCGACTGAGAGCCCAGCACCCATGGACCAGATCCTTTTGCTTTCCGCCGATGTCGTCGACAGCGCTGCCTACAAGTCTGCGGCGGCGTATATGGGGTTTCAGCCCAGCTGGGTCGCTGCCTTCAAGGCGTTTTACGAGGAAGTGCCCCTGTTGGTCACCGCGGAGGTGGCCAATGCTTTCTTCGAGGAGGAGGGGGAGTTCCCAGAGGTGATTCTTTGGAAGGCGCTGGGAGATGAACTGGTCTTTCTTGCCAGGCCCTCCAGCCCACGGGAGCTGGAACTGATCACGTTCAGCTTCCTGCGGGCCCTCGAGGGGGCGGACCGCAAGCTGCATGCGGAGTGGGGTTTCAACCTCCATGGCGTTGCCTGGACGTTTGAGGAGGGAGGCCAAAACATCAGCGTTCGTTTCCGCGAGCTCGAAAGCAAGGAGGGCGACCTTGTCTTCGACCTGATTGGCCCGGACGTCGACCTGGGCTTCCGTCTGGTGCCCAGGTCCCCGAGGGGCGGGCTCCTGGTCACGGAGGAACTGAAGCACCAGGTGCCGGGCACCCACCTTCGTTTCACCACGATCGGCGAGGCGGAGCTCAAGGGGGTGGCGAAGAACCCCTACCCGCTGATCCAGCTGGGCCATCGCTGAGGCCGAAGCCTCCAGGCATCGCCGATCACCATGGTGTCTGTCGTGCCCGCTGCGCAAACAGGCGAGGCCAGAGTTGTCTTCCGATTCACCGGCGATGCTGCGCCTGATGCAGATCCGCAAACGTGATTGAGATCAACCGGAGGCAACAGCCATGGGGAGACCTGTCGGCAAATGGTGAGCGTCTAGATCTGATGCCTGCATTCTAAAACTGGGGCCAATTTTTTCTGGAGTGGCTCAGTCTTTAGATCTGATTCGAGTATTGGCGCTCTGGGTGTAGCCCAGCTCCCAGGGCTTCGTGCCAAGGGCAAGTGATGGCCACATCAAGAATATTCTTGATGCTGGGGCGCGACAGACTCGATTTCCTGGATAGCCGTTTCGAGGTGGAAAAGATTGGCTATCAAAATAGTTGGGTATTTTGTAGGTACCGGCTTGCTGTGGAATGAACTCAGCGTTCTGTCGGGGAGCTGGTTGTAAGCGAGCCGCGCCGTCCTTGGTTTTTACCCCGCTCTGGGAGCTGCCTCGGAGCTAAAGTATGCGCCGCGTGCGGAAAAATTTCCTGAGAGCTCGCGCCCATGCTCAACTTTCGCTCCGCCAACGTCCGTGCCGTGAATCCCCAGCGGGCGGTGTTGGAGCTGCTGGAAACGGCCTATGGCGGCAACAGGCCGGATTGTGATCTGGTGCTTCTCAACGCCACCGTGGGGCACGACCTGGCCGATTTGAGCGAAGCCGTGCTGAAGGAATGCCCTGGGGCCCGGGTGCTGGCCTCCTCCTGCGCCGGGGTGGTTGGTCCGGCGGGGCCGGGTGAAACCATCCACGACATCGCCCTGATGGGGATCAGTGGCGAGGGCTTCGAGGTGGCCCATGTCGATGGGCTCTACGGCTCCACCTCCTATGCCAAGGGGGTCGAACTGGGCCAGAGTCTGCAGCAGGCTCCCCAGCCCGTGCGGATGGTGTATCTGCTGGCCTCCGGCATCGACACCGCCAATGACCAACTGATCGCGGGCCTCGAAGCGGTGCTCGGCCCCGATCTGGTGATCTTCGGGGCCACCTCCTCCGACCAGATGCAGGGTGTGGCCACCTTCCAGTCGATCGATGGCGAGATTTTCCAGCACGCCGCCTTCGCCGTTGGCTTCTGGGATCCCACCCTGGTGGTCGAGACAGGCGCCACCCACGGCTTTGTGGTGGTGGGAGAGCCGCGCCAGGTGACCCGCGCCGAGGGGAATCGCATCATCGAATTGGATGGCCAGCCCGCCTGGACGGCCTACCTCGAATGGCTGGGCCTGCCGGCGGACGCCAGCGAGGGCGACACGATTCCGATCGGGGCCCTCGCCGAGGCCCTTTCCCCCGCGCTGGCAACCGATTACGGCAACCCCCACATCCTCCGGGTGGTGACCCATCACACCGAAGCCAACGAGATGATTTACGCCACCACCTGTCCCGTGGGCACCTCCCTTTCGATCACGGTGCGGGATGAGGTGCGTATCTTCTCCGACTTGGACCGGATGCTGACGGAGCTCACCAGCCGCCGGCCCGGCCAGGTGCCCGTGGCGATGTTCCACGCCGACTGCCTGGCCCGGGGGCGGCGTTTGTTCAACCGGGTGATGAAGGACGAACTGGTGCAGCGCATGCAGCAACCCTTCGCCACCGATGGGGCCCCTCCACCGTGGTTCGGGATCTACGGCTTCGGGGAGTACGCCCGCCTCGGCGGCCGCAATGCCTATCACAACTACACCACGGCCCTGGCGGCTCTGTATCGGGTTCCATCGGGCAGCAGCTGAGGCCATGGAGCGGTCCGACCCCGGTGGGGAAAACCAGGATTTCGGAGCGAGCGCTTACAACCGTCTCCAGCAGGAGCTGATTGTCGTTCGCACCCAGCGGGATGGGCAGATCACCCAGTTGATGCGGCTGAACCACCTCTCCGACGAGCTGTTGGCCGAGATCGCCCCCCAGCTGGTGGCGGAGACCTTCGTCGAAGCCATCGTGGATGTGCTCGACGTCGGCATCGGCGCGCTCTGGCTGTTTGATGACACCCTGCCCGAGGCCAGCCGCTTCGCCCTCTGCGGGATACGGGTGGCTCGCAGGCCCCTCTGGGCCTCGTCCGGTCAGGAACTGCTGCTGCGCCTGCCCACCCAGGTGGGCAACCAGGCCCAGCACCTTCCGGATGGTGTGGACGACCTGCTGCCGGGGCCGGTCCTGGTGGATGGCCTGGTCTGCCGCTGCATCGACCGGGAGGGCCGGTGCCTTGGCCTGCTGCTGGCCGCCAACTGCCGCGCCCTGGCCGGCATGGCCGAACCGGTGTGGCAGGAGAGCCTGGAAGTGTTGAGCCTGCTGGCCCAGAAGTTGGCTGTCCACCTCGATCAGTCCGCCAACCGCCAGTTGCGTAGGGAAATTCGCCAGGCCCAGCGGCAGATTGATCAGTCCCAAATTCTGATCGACTCCTATCAAAAGGAATTATCAATTGCGGCAATTATCCAGGGTGAATTGTTGCCTTCGTCTACCGATTTTTCGCACTGTGAGTCTCTTGATGCCGTTGGCTTTGTGGCCCCATGCAAGGAGATTGGTGGTGACTTTTACGACATTATTGAGCTGAGAAATCTGGATACCATGTTGGTGGTGGGTGATGTGTCGGGCAAGGGCTTGTCCAGCGCCCTGATGATGTCCAGTTGTATCACCCTTGCCCGGGCCTATAGCGAGTTTCTCCGGATACCCTCGATCATTATTTCAAAGATCAATGACCGACTGGTGGCCCACAATGAAACCTGCATGTTCACCACGTTGTTCGTGGTGTATTTAGATAACGAGAGTGACGAGCTTGTCTATTGCAATGCAGGCCATAATCCTGCTTTCTTGGTTCGGGAATCTGGAGGGATTGAGCTGTTAGACGAGGTCCATGGCCCGGCGGTGGGGGTCCTGGAAGCTGCTTCCTACCTCGAGTCTCGCCTGCCTTTCCATCGCGGGGATCGCCTTGTGCTCTATACCGATGGTGTGAGTGAAGCGTTCAACGAACACAGGGAGTTGTTTGGCTACCAGCGGATTCATGACTTCCTCGCTGCTCGAGGGGCGGATAGGTCATCGTCTCGCGAGTTTCTTGATGGCTTTTTTGACCACTTGAATCGTTTCATGGGTGCGGAGCCAGCCCATGACGACATCGCACTTCTTTCCGCCTACAGGGTTCCCAGCAGCCCGCTGCCTGTTGCCAATCAAGAGCATTCTTTGCACCATCGGCTCACCAGCGGCCTCTCTGGCCTTGGTGCAGTCAAGTTGGCGGTCAGGGATTTTTGTAAGGAAACCGCGGCCCTGGATTTTGTAGAAGCCAGGCTTCAAATCATTTTGGATGAGTTGATCGCTAATATTATCAATTATGGTGTATCGGTCAACGGCGAAAGTGTTGAGATTGATCTGGTGTTGCTCGCCAAGAATGGCCGTCTCAATGTCCAGCTAATTGACAACACCCAGGCCTTCGATCCATTCTCGGTAGCCGAGCCTGATCTGGAGGTTGACCTCGATGATCGGGCGATCGGCGGCCTGGGCATCTACCTCGTGCGGCAACTCACCGATCTGTTCCATTACGAGCGGGTCAGTGGTCGCAATGTGGTTGTGCTCGAGGTCATGATGGCGCCAGTACACGACACCCCGAGCGACTGAGAGCCCAGCACCCATGGACCAGATCCTTTTGCTTTCCGCCGATGTCGTCGACAGCGCTGCCTACAAGTCTGCGGCGGCGTATATGGGGTTTCAGCCCAGCTGGGTCGCTGCCTTCAAGGCGTTTTACGAGGAAGTGCCCCTGTTGGTCACCGCGGAGGTGGCCAATGCTTTCTTCGAGGAGGAGGGGGAGTTCCCAGAGGTGATTCTTTGGAAGGCGCTGGGAGATGAACTGGTCTTTCTTGCCAGGCCCTCCAGCCCACGGGAGCTGGAACTGATCACGTTCAGCTTCCTGCGGGCCCTCGAGGGGGCGGACCGCAAGCTGCATGCGGAGTGGGGTTTCAACCTCCATGGCGTTGCCTGGACGTTTGAGGAGGGAGGCCAAAACATCAGCGTTCGTTTCCGCGAGCTCGAAAGCAAGGAGGGCGACCTTGTCTTCGACCTGATTGGCCCGGACGTCGACCTGGGCTTCCGTCTGGTGCCCAGGTCCCCGAGGGGCGGGCTCCTGGTCACCGAGGAACTGAAGCACCAGGTGCCGGGCACCCACCTTCGTTTCACCACGATCGGCGAGGCGGAGCTCAAGGGGGTGGCGAAGAACCCCTACCCGCTGATCCAGCTGGGCCATCACTGAGGCCCTGTTGCCGGCGGGCGCAAGTGGGCTTGCCCTGCTGCCGAGGTGGGGAGGCGTTCCCTCGCCATTCGCAGACCAGCGGGCAGCCGCCTAGAGTTTGCTGTAGATGTGATGCATTGTGAATGGGATGACGGCAACGGTCCTCATCCAAGTCGAATCGATTGAGTCGAAGCGGATCGTCAAGATCGTGGGCGACATCGACACCGTTTCCGCGCCTGAGGTGGAGCTCACCCTTTCCTCCTTGAGAGCGGAGGAGGCGCTGACCTTTTTCATCGATCTGCACTCTGTGGCCTACATCAGCAGCATGGGGCTCAGGGTTTTCTTGAGCCATCTTAAGAAAACACGGTCAAGCGGTAGTCGTGTGATATTATGTGGCGCCAACCACCTGGTGGTTGAGGTGTTTCGCATCTCTGGATTCACGTCTTTGTTCGAGATGTGCGACAGCCTTGAGGGTGCTATGGCCATGTTCGGCTGATCGGCTGTTCAATCAGGTCAAGTGGCCCCGTTGGGTGGCGATGCGTCCCAGTGGTTTTCAGCTGATCTACTGCAGCGAGGTGACGGCACCTCCGTCCAGGGATCATTTGAAGGAATTGCTGCAGGCCAGCAGCCTGAACAATGCAACATTCGCCATCAGTGGCCTGTTGCTCTACGGCAATGGCTTCTTTTTGCAGGTGCTCGAAGGTGTTGAGACCCTTGTGGAGTTGCGGATGCAACGCATCGCCAAGGACCCTCGCCATCACAACATCGTTTACCTGCAACGCAAGTGTGTGCCCCAGCGAAGTTTTAAGGACTGGGCGATGGGGTTTCGCGATCTTTTGGCTGAAGAGGGCGTGGATGGCCGCGGTGATTTTCTCGAGGTGCCCTTTGATGCGGGCTGGGGGCCTGAGGTCGCGGAGCATGCACGGGTCCCCCTGGAGAGGTTCCGAAGGGACCGCGGCTGAGGTTCTTTTCAGTCTTTCTAAAAGTAAACGTAGCCCTCTGGGTTCGCTCGCTGAGAGAATGCCGTGTGTGGGTCGAGTTGGTTGCAGTTTGTTTCTCTTTCGAACTTGATGCGGGGCATCAAAATGCCGCTTCCCTGCTGTGCGGGGGCGAAGGTGGCCGCTCTTTTGCTGCGGGGCGATCGGGCGAAGTCGTTGGGATCGTGCTCGCTCCGTTGTCCGGCCCGGATCTGGATGCCCCATCCGATGGCCCAAGGCCCCCAACGGTGGCGTCGCTGGATGCATCGGCGCGTGACCGCCCCTGGAGAGGCGGTGCTGAAGGTAGGGGCCCACAGCCTTTTCCCCTCCTCCTTGGCCATCGCTGATACCCTTTGGCTCGCTTGAAGAACGCCATGGCCACCGTCACCTCCATCGGTCTGGTGTTCGGCGGAGCTTCGGGAGAGCATGCGGTTTCGATCCGCTCCGCCGTAACCGTGGCGGCGGCCCTGGGCCAGGGGGCCAACGCCGATCGCTACCGGCTGCTGTGCTTCTACATCGATGCCCAGGGGCACTGGTGGCCGCCCGCCGTTGCGGATGCGGTGCTGGCGGCGGGCTCTCCCCCCACCGCCGCAGAGCTTCCGGCCACCCCCGTACGCCGGGGCTTCCAGGGGCTGCCGCCCGGGGCCCTGGACGTGGATGTGTGGTTTCCGGTGCTGCATGGGCCCAACGGGGAGGACGGCACGGTTCAGGGGTTGTTCACCCTGATGCAGGTGCCGTTTGTGGGCTCCGGGGTGCTCGGCTCCGCCGTTGGCATGGACAAGCAGGCCATGAAGGCCGCCTTTGCCGCCGCCGGCCTGCCCCAGGTGCCCTATGTCTGCCTCGGGGCCGATGACCTGGCCACCGCGACCGCCACGGAAGCCTGGCTGGATCGCCTGGAGACGGAGCTGGGCTATCCCTGCTTCATCAAGCCCGCCAACCTGGGGTCCTCGGTGGGCATCAGCAAGGCCCCTGACCGCGCCGCCCTGCTGGCGGGGCTGCGGGAAGCGCTCTTCCATGACAGTCGCCTGGTGGTGGAGCGTGGGGTGCGGGCCCGGGAGCTGGAGTGCGCCGTGCTGGGGCGCGCCAGCCTGCGGGCCTCGGTGGTGGGGGAGATCCGCTTCGATGCCGACTGGTACGACTACACCACCAAGTACACCGAAGGCCTCAGCCACACCGTGATCCCGGCCCTGGTGCCGGGGCCGGTGGGCGAACGGGTGCGGGAGCTGGCGATCGCCGCCTGCCGGGCCGTTGCCGCCGACGGCCTCTCCCGGGTGGATTTCTTTTACGAGGAAGGAGGCGGCGACGATGGCCAGGGGGCCCTCTGGCTGAACGAAATCAACACGCTGCCGGGCTTCACTTCCCAGAGCATGTACCCGATGCTCTGGCAGGCCAGTGGTCTGCCCCTCGAGGAGCTGGTGCACCAGCTGGTGCAGTTGGCGGGAGAATGGGACGCACAAACGGGACCGGAGGCGAGAGCGGCATGAGTCATGGGCTTCTTTGGTTGCCGTTGCTGGTGGTGTTCGTCCTGCTCACAGCCCTCGGCTGGCTTGAGCGCCGCCGGCAGCGCCTTTTCCGGGAGTGGGCCGAGGGCGCCGAACTGGCCAAGTTGGACGGCTGCGGCGCCGCCCGGCTGACGGAGGGGGAGTTCAGCTGGAGCCTTTTCCGCGCCGGCAAGCTGGAGCCGCAGGGTTCCCTGCCGATCAAGTCCCTGGAGTTGGTGGAGCTGCTGTCCCTGCGTTCCGGGGAGGCCCCCCTCACCGAGGAGAGCCAGGGCAGCTGCCGGCTGCGCCTGGTGGGCGGAGGCATCCAGATCGACGTGCCCTTCTCCGATGCCGAGCGGGCCCGGCGCTGGATGCACGATCTGATGTCCCGCTCCCGTTGCGAACTGTGACTCCGGAGCCGAGTCCGGCAGCCTCCCGTCCCGTCCTTTCCTCCGGAGCGGAACGGAGAAAGCGGCTTCGTCAGCAGCGCCGCCAGGACCTCCTGCGCCACAGCTGGCGGGCGGTGGTGTTCAGCGCCGCCGCCCTCGGGCTGGGCTGGGTGCTGCTGCGCCAGGGCTGGATGCTGCGGGGGCCCCAGCAGGTGGAGATCACCGGCAGTCAGCAGGTGAGCCGGGAGCAGGCGATCCAGGCGGCTGGTCTCCGCTTCCCGGTGCCCCTGTTGGAAGTGCGTCCCCAGGCGATCACGGCGGCGTTGGCCGCCTCTCTGCCGGTGGAGAACGTGCAGGTGAGCCGGCTGATGCTGCCTCCCCGGTTGCGGATCCAGCTGGTGGATCGCCAGGCGGTGGCCCGGGCTGAACGCCGCACCTCCTCCGGCCAGGAGCAGGGCTATGTCGATCGCTATGGCAACTGGATGAGCCGCCGCCAGCACCTGGGTGCGGCGGGCTCTGCCGCTCCCTCGCTGCAGGTGTTGGGTTGGCAGGAGCGCTATCGGCCCGCCCTCAGCCAGGTGCTCGCCCGCCGCAACGACCTGGGCAGCCCCCTGCTGGAGGTGCGCTTTGAGCCCGCCGGTTCCCTCTGGCTGCGCACCGCTTCCCTGGGGCGGATCCGTTTCGGCCCCGCCGATGCCCAGCTGAACCGTCGCCTGGAGGTGCTGGCCCATCTTTCGGGCGAATTGCCCGCCAAGGTGCGGGCCCTCCAGCTTCAATCCATCGACCTGACCAATCCCGAACAGCCGGAGTTGGGGCTGCCCGCGCCCCTGGGCGGGGGGGGGACCAAGGGCAGCAGTGCAGCGGGTGTGGACTGAGCCGGATCCGGTCCTTGGCTTGCCCGGTCAGGGGATCCACGCAAAGGTGTATCAGGACACGAAGACCGAGGGACGCTGCCACGGACATAATGCTGGCCAAGACGGTCCGTTCGGAGATCCCATGGAACTTCTTCCCAATGGACTTCCGACCATCACCAGCCCCACCACCCTGGACCACGCCGAGATGTCCCTGAGCCCCGCCAGCAACAACGGCATTGTTCCGAGTCAGTCCGCCCGGATCGAGGTCATCGGCGTGGGTGGGGGCGGCAGCAACGCGGTCAACCGCATGATCGCCTCCGATCTGCAGGGGGTGGGCTACCGGGTGCTGAACACAGATGCCCAAGCCCTGATCCAGTCCACCGCCCAGCAGCGCGTGCAATTGGGTCAGAAACTCACCCGCGGTCTCGGGGCCGGCGGCAACCCGGTGATCGGCCAGAAGGCCGCCGAGGAATCCCGCGCCGAATTGGCCCAGACCCTCCAGGGTGCCGACCTGGTGTTCATTGCCGCCGGCATGGGCGGCGGCACCGGCACCGGCGCGGCCCCCATCCTGGCGGAGGTGGCCAAGGAGGTGGGCGCCCTCACCGTGGCGATCGTCACCAAGCCCTTCAGTTTTGAGGGCCGCAAGCGCATGCGCCAGGCCGAAGAGGGCATCGCCCGGCTGGCGGAGCACGTGGACACCCTGATCGTGATTCCCAACGATCGGCTGAGGGAGGCCATTGCCGGCGCTCCGCTCCAGGAAGCCTTCCGCGCCGCCGACGACGTGCTGCGCATGGGCGTGAAGGGCATCAGCGACATCATCACCAAGCCAGGCCTGGTGAACGTCGACTTCGCCGATGTGCGCTCGGTCATGGCCGAGGCGGGTACCGCCCTGCTGGGGATCGGTGTGGGCTCCGGCCGTTCCCGGGCCACCGAGGCGGCCCAGGCGGCCATCACCAGCCCGTTGCTGGAGGCGGCCCGCATCGACGGAGCCAAGGGCGTGGTGGTGAACGTCAGCGGCGGCAAGGACATGACCCTGGAGGACATGACCACCGCCGCCGAGGTGATCTATGACGTGGTCGATCCGGAGGCCAACATCATCATCGGCGCCGTTGTCGACGAGCGGCTCGAGGGCGAGATCCACGTGACGGTGATCGCCACCGGCTTCGACGCGGCCAACATTTACCGCCCGGAAGCGTCCATCAGCAGCTTCACGAGCTCATTCACGAACCCGGTGGTCCCCGCCGCTGAGGCCGAGCACAAGGGCGCCACGATCCCCGCCTTCCTGCGGAACCGCCAGAAGAACCTCGGCGAGGGCTGACCTCGCCAGAGGGTTCGGCTGGTCTTGGGGTCTGCTGGTCGCCTCGGACGTTCCCCGCAAGCACTGGCTTTGTGCCTGCGGGTTCGCGCTGGGGGCGCCAAAAGGGTGACCCGGAGACCACGCCTGCCCTGAGCATCCCGTTTGGCTGCTCCCTTCCGGGCCTGACCAGGTTTGGGCGTCCGAGCCGCGAGGGTCCGAGTCGGCTTGATGCTAGCAATGCCCCCTCAGCGGAGAACGGCGGTGCCTTTGCGAACCGGTGACCTGGTCAGGCGGAAGCAGGCTGGGCAGTCCATCAGCATGCTCACCGCCTGGGATGCCCTCTCCGCTGCCCTGGTGGCGGAGGCCGGCGCCGATGTGGTGCTGGTGGGGGATTCCCTGGCCATGGTGGTGCTGGGCCACGCCACCACCCTGCCGGTGACGCTGGAGGAGATGATCCACCACACCCGCGCCGTGGCCCGGGGGCTGGAGGCGGCCGCTGGCGAAACCCAGCGGGAGCTTCCGCTGTTGATCTGCGATCTGCCCTTCCTCAGCTACCAGTGCGGCCTCGACCGGGCGGTGGCGGCGGCGGGCCGGGTGCTGAAGGAGTCCACGGCCGTGGGCGTGAAGCTGGAGGGGGGCGAGATCGAGACCGTGGCGGTGGTGGACCGGCTCGTACGCAGCGGCATCCCCGTCATGGGCCACCTGGGGCTCACACCCCAGTCGGTGCATCGCCTCGGCTACCGGCGCCAGGCCAACGATCCGATCAGCCAGGAGCGTCTGCGCCGCCAGGCCCTGGATCTCGAGGCCGCCGGCTGCTTTGCCCTGGTGCTGGAGCACGTGCCGGCCGCATTGGCGGGCTCCCTGCGGCGGGAACTCACGATTCCGCTGATCGGCATCGGTGCCGGCGACGACTGTGACGGCCAGGTGCGGGTCACCGCCGATCTGCTGGGGCTCACCCCGGCCCAGCCCCCCTTCTGCCCGCCGCTGCTGCCGGGTCGTTCCCTGGCAGTGGAGGCCCTCAAGGGGTGGTTGCAGCAGCAACGCACTCCGATGATCCCCGAGGCGACGGCAGCGGCGGAGGGGGCGTCCCTGCCCCTCGACCCTCCCACCACTCCAGCAGCTCCCTCAGCACCGCATTGCTGAGGGCCAGGCCGGCGGGATCGCTCAGGCGCCAGCGGGCCCCCTCGATCCGCAACAGGCCCTCGGCCAGGAAGGGGGCGCAGCATTTCTCCATGGCCACCAGGTCGTCGGGCCCCAGCCCATGCAGCTGGGCCAGTTGCGCCAGGTTCACCCCCTCCCGTCGCCGCAGCCCCACCAGCAGTCGCTCATCGAACGGAAGCGGGACCCCGGCCAGCGGGTCCAGGGCCTGGGCGGGAGCGTCCTCCTGCTCCCCCAGCCAGGCGGCGTAGGCGGCCCGGGTGCGGGGGCGGGCCAGGCGCCGGCCAAAGGGGGCGGAGGTGGCCCCCAGGCCGAAGCCCCACCAGCCGGCTCCGCTCCAATAGACCCGGTTGTGGCGCGCGGCATGGCCGGGCCGGGCGAAGTTGGAGATCTCGTAGTGGCCGTAGCCCGCGGCCTTCAGCCGGCTCCAGGTGAGCTCCATCAGGTCGGCGGCCCGGTCGGCCTCGGGTAGATCCAGCTGCCCGCGGCGCTCCAGGCGCTCGAACACGGTGCCCGGTTCAACGGACAGGTCATAGACCGACAGGTGGGGGGGCTCTTGGGCCACCGCCTCGGCCAGCTGCTCCCGCCAGTGGGGCAGGTCCGCGCCGGGCAGCCCCTGGATCAGGTCGAGGCTCCAGCTGGCCAGATCACCGGCGGCGAAGGCCTGGCGGACCCAGGAGGCCGCCTGCAGCAGATCGGCGCGGCGGTGCCGGCGACCAAGGCGCTCCAGCACGGCGTCATCGAAGCTCTGGCCGCCGAGGCTGATCCGGTTGATGCCCACCGCCAGCACCCCCTCCAGGCGGGGCCGATCAAAGCTGGCGGGATCCATCTCCAGGGTGATCTCCGCCCCCGGGGCGAGGCCGAAGCGGCGCTCCAGGGCCGTGAGCAGCCGTCCCAGCTGGGCCGGCGTCAGCATCGAGGGCGTGCCGCCCCCCAGGTAAACGGTGCCCAGGGGCGGCCCCGCCGCCGAGCCGGCGATCTCCGCCTCCATCAGCGCCAGGTAGGCGGCGATCGAGCCGGAGGAGTTCCCATCGGCGTGGTCACCAAGGGGCACCACGGCGAAGTCGCAGTAGAAGCAGCGCCGGTGGCAGAAGGGGATGTGGAGGTAGGCGCTGCGGGGCGGTTGCACGGTCGGGCCCCTGGACGTGGTGGGTGCGGTTACCTGGCCCAGTCAAACGGACCGGAATCCGGCATGCTGCCTGTTCCGACGCACAACGGCCCAGCCCCGGCCATGGTCGACACCCTGATCCTGGTGCTGTTCCTGCTCTCCGGAGCCGCCACTGGCTGGCTTGGCGTGGATCTGCTCCCGGAGGACCTGCTGATCCAGGTCACCAACCTGGAGGGCCTGCGCTGGGTGCTGGGCGGGTTTGGCGCCTTCTTCGGTTTGCTGGCGGGCCTGTTCTTCCAGCAGCTGCGCCGCCGCTTGATGGCCCAGGTGCGCAGCATGCCCACCGACCTGCTGGTGAGCCGGGCCGTGGGGCTGATCCTGGGGCTGCTGGTGGCCAACCTGCTGCTGGCACCCATCCTGCTGCTGCCCCTGCCCTGGGAGGTGGTGTTCGTCAAACCCCTGGCGGCGGTGCTCAGCAACGTGTTTTTCGGGGTGCTGGGTTACAACCTGGCCGAGGTCCACGGCCGCACCCTGCTGCGCCTGTTCAACCCCGGCAGCACCGAGGCCCTGTTGGTGGCCGACGGCATCCTGCAGCCCGCCAGCGCCAAGATCCTCGACACCAGCGTGATCATCGACGGCCGCATCCGCGGCCTGTTGGAGTCGGGGTTGCTGGAGGGCCAGGTGATCGTGGCCCAGGCGGTGATCGATGAGCTCCAGGCCCTGGCGGATTCCGCCAACAACGAGAAGCGGGGCAAGGGACGCCGGGGCCTGATCCTGCTGGCCGCCCTGCGCGAGACCTACGGCCGCCGCCTGGTGGTCAACACCACCCGCTACGAGGGCAACGGCGCCGACGACAAGCTGCTCAGGCTCACCGCCGACACGGGCGGCACCCTGCTCACCGCCGACTACGGCCTGACCAAGGTGGCCCAGGTGCAGGACCTCAAGGTGATGAACCTCAGCGAGCTGGTGATTGCCCTGCGGCCGGAGGTGCGGCCAGGGGATGCCCTGCAGCTCAAAATCGTGCGGGAGGGCAAGGAGGCCGAGCAGGGGGTGGGCTACCTCGACGACGGCACCATGGTGGTGGTGGAGGGTGCCCGGGCGCGGATCGGCGAGCGCCTGCCGGTCACGATCACCGGCGCCCTGCAGACCCCGGCGGGCCGCATGGTCTTCGCCCGCTGGGATCAGGTGTCCGCTCCCCCCCGCTAGGCTCCAGCGCAGAGGCTTTGGAGTGAGCCCTTTATGTCGGTGTCGGCCCCCTACTACGGCGATTCAGCCGTCATGCGCACACCGCCGCCGGATCTGCCCTCCCTGCTGCTCAAGGAGCGCATCGTCTACCTGGGGTTGCCCCTGTTCAGCGACGACGACGCCAAGCGCCAGATGGGCATCGACGTGACCGAGCTGATCATTGCCCAGCTCCTCTATCTGGAGTTCGACAACCCGGATAAGCCGATCTTCTTCTACATCAACTCCACGGGCACAAGCTGGTACTCGGGCGATTCGATCGGCTTCGAGACCGAGGCCTTCGCCATCTGCGACACCATCCGCTACGTCAAGCCTCCGGTGCACACCATCTGCATCGGCCAGGCCATGGGCACCGCGGCCATGATCCTGTCCGCCGGTGCCAAGGGCCATCGGGCCGCCCTGCCCCACGCCTCGATCGTGCTGCACCAGCCCCGCTCCGGCGCCCGCGGCCAGGCCACCGACATCCAGATCCGCGCCCAGGAGGTGCTGCAGAACAAGCGCACCATGCTGGACATGCTGTCGGAGAACACCGGCCGCAGCGTCGAACAGCTCTCCAAGGATTCCGACCGCATGACCTATCTCACTGCAGCCGAGGCGGTGGACTACGGCCTGATCGACCGGGTGCTCAGCAGCCAGAAATCCCTGCCGGTGCCCCTGCCGGCCCTCTGAGTTCTTTCTCCCTCCCAACGCCTCCCTTCCGCTTCCCCACCCCATGCCCATCGGCACTCCGAGCGTTCCCTACCGCCTTCCCGGCAGCCAGTACGAGCGCTGGGTCGACATCTACACCCGCCTGGGGGTGGAGCGGATCCTGTTTCTCGGCTCCGAGGTGAACGATGCCATCGCCAACAGCCTGGTGGCCCAGATGCTCTATCTGGATTCCGATGACAACTCCAAGCCGATCTACCTCTACATCAACTCTCCGGGGGGATCGGTGACCGCCGGCCTGGCGATCTACGACACCATCCAATACGTCAAGTCCGACGTGGTGACGATCTGCGTCGGTCTGGCGGCCTCCATGGGGGCCTTCCTGCTGGCGGCCGGCACCAAGGGCAAGCGGGTGGCCCTGCCCCACAGCCGGATCATGATCCACCAGCCCCTGGGGGGCACCAGCCAGCGTCAGGCCAGCGACATCGAGATCGAGGCGCGCGAGATCCTGCGCATTAAGGACATGCTCAACCTGAGCCTGGCGGACATGACCGGCCAAAGCCTCGAGAAGATCGCCAAGGACACCGACCGCGACTACTTCCTCAGTGCGGCTGAAGCCAAGGAGTACGGCCTGATTGACCGGGTCATCTCCCACCCCACCGACGCCTGAAGCCCCAGCTCGGGGCCTGGACGGCCGGGGCTGGAGCGGCGCTTTCGTAAGCTCTTCGCTTGCTCTGACCCCTGCCGCCGCCCGGAATGGCCCAGCTCTTCTACGACTCCGACGCCGATCTCAGCCTGCTGGATGGCAAGACGGTGGCCATCATTGGTTACGGCTCCCAGGGCCACGCCCATGCCCTCAACCTCAAGGACAGCGGCGTCAAGGTGGTGGTGGGCCTCTATGAGGGCAGCCGTTCGGCCGAGAAGGCCAGGGCCGATGGTCTGGAGGTGCTGAGTGTGGCCGAGGCGGCCGCCAAGGCCGACTGGATCATGGTGCTCCTCCCCGACGAGACCCAGAAGAAGGTCTACGACGCTGAAATTGCCCCCCACCTCAGTGCCGGCAAGGTGCTCAGCTTCGCCCACGGTTTCAACATCCGCTTCGGGCTGATCGTGCCCCCCAAGGACGTGGACGTGGTGATGATTGCCCCCAAGGGCCCTGGCCACACCGTGCGTTGGGAGTACCAGAACGGCCAGGGCGTGCCCGCCCTGTTTGCGATTGAGCAGGACGCCAGCGGCAACGCCCGGCCCCTGGCCATGGCCTACGCCAAGGCGATCGGCGGCACCCGGGCCGGCATCCTCGAAACCAACTTCAAGGAGGAAACCGAAACGGACCTGTTCGGCGAGCAGGCGGTGCTCTGCGGCGGCCTCAGCGAATTGGTGAAGGCTGGCTTTGAAACCCTTGTGGAAGCTGGCTACCAGCCCGAGCTGGCCTACTTCGAGTGCCTGCACGAGGTGAAGCTGATCGTCGATCTGATGGTGAAGGGCGGCCTCACCGCCATGCGCGATTCGATCTCCAACACCGCCGAGTACGGCGATTACGTGAGCGGCCCGCGGCTGATCACCGCCGACACCAAGGCGGAAATGAGGCGCATCCTCGGCGACATCCAGGACGGCACCTTCGCCCGCAACTTCGTGGCCGAGTGCGAGGCCGGCAAACCCGAGATGACCCGCATCCGCGAGCGGGACAGCCAGCACCCGGTGGAGAAGGTGGGCACAGGCCTGCGGGCCATGTTCAGCTGGCTGAAGGCCGCCTGAGCACCTCCCGGGCCCCTTCCGGCTGGTGGCTCAGTGGCCTCAGCCAATCGCCGTTCAACAACGGGCTTCGTCCTGCTCCCGGTGGGCTGCTGGAGACTCTGGGCAGTCGTGGCGAGCAGGCCCTGCGTTGGCAGATCTTGGAGCGCTCCGGTTCGTTGGGCGCCTTGGTGTAATGGGGGCCCCCAACGCGCTGGCTCTCTGGCTGCTGGTGGTTTTGGCCTGTGGCCTTGATCGGCTGGTGGGCGACCCCCGCTGGAGCCCCCATCCGGTGCAGGCCATGGGCTGGGTGATCGAGCGCCTGCGGGCCCTGGCGGAGGGATGGGCGGGCGATCGGCCCGGCAGGCTAAGGCTCGCCGGCGGGCTGATCACCCTGGTGGTGGTGGGGGGCAGCGCTGGCGCTGGAGTGGCGCTGGAACGGCTGGCGTGGCGTTGGCCCCTGGTGGGAATTCCCCTGCTGCTGATCGCCCTGGCCAGTGCCCTGGCGGGGCGAAGCCTGGAGCAGGCGGTGGAGGGCGTGTTGGAGGCCCTTGATGCCCCAGGGCCCAATCGGCTGGAGGGGGCGCGCCAAGGGCTGGCCTGGATCGTGGGCCGCGATGTGGAGGGCCTCAGCGAGGCCGAGATCCTGCGGGCGGCGGCGGAGACGGGGGCGGAAAACGGCGTCGATGGGCTGTTTGCACCGCTGTTCTGGATGGTGGTGGGCGTGGGGCTGGGCGCATTGGGGGGGCCTGGTCCGCTTGCCTTGGCCTGGGCCTTCAAGGGCGCCAGCACCCTTGACTCGATGCTGGGCTACCGCCGGGGCCGGCTGCGCTGGCTGGGCACCGCCGGCGCCCGTCTCGACGACGTGCTCACCTGGTTGCCTTGCCGCCTGGTGGCCCTGGGGCTGGGCCTGTTGGCCGGCCGGCCGCTCTCGCTGCTGCGGCTGGCCCTCAAGGAGGGTGCCCCTGACCCCTCCCCCAATGCGGGCGTTTCCCAGGCCGCCTACGCCCATGCGGTCGGGGTGCAGTTGGGTGGCGCGAACGGCTACGGGGGTCAGCCCGTGACCAAACCGCTGCTGGCCCAAGGGCAGGGGGCTGTCACCAGGGCCGCGGTGGGCGCCATCCTGGCCCGGAGCCGGCAACTGGAAATGCTTGGGCTGGTGGTTTCCCTGGCGGCTGCGGTGCTCCTGGCCAGCGCCCTGGGCCAGTGGCCCTTCGACCCCGCGGCTCAGTAGGCGCCGCGGTCCCGGGGGAAGAGGATCACTGCAATGGTGCGGAAGACGATGCCCATGTCGAGGCTGAGGGTGCGGCGGCGGGCATAGCGCACATCGAGAGCAACCCGGGTTTCGTAGCTGAGGTTGTTGCGGCCAGACACCTGCCACAGGCCGGTGAGACCGGGGCGGACCGCCAGGACTTCGTCCATCTGCTGGCCGTAGCGCTCCAGCTCTTCCCGCACGATCGGCCGCGGGCCCACCACGCTCATTTCCCCGCGCAACACGTTGAGGAATTGGGGCAATTCATCCAGGCTGGAGCGCCTCAGGAATTTGCCGATCGGGGTGATGCGGGGATCATCCTTAAGCTTGAAATCGTTGCGGAATTCCGCTTCCAGTTCCGGCGATTGCTGCAGCAACTGGGACAACATCTGATCCGCGTCCTTGCGCATGGTGCGGAACTTGATGCAGCCGAAATCGCTGTAGCCGCGACCCACCCGCCGTTGCACATAGAAGATCGGCCCCCGGGAACTGAGCTTGACTACCAAGGCCAGGGCCACCAGCACGGGGGAGCCCAGCACCAGAACCAGGGAGGAGAAGAGCAGATCCCCCGTGCGCTTGAGGACCCGGGATCCCGTGGCCTGGGCCGCAATCAAATCCTGGGCCGTCGGCCGCGAAGGGGGATGGGAACGACCTCCATCCACAAGCAAAAGGGCTGCTGGGCGTTCCGGCAGGCGGCGGGTGGGTATGCGCAGCGTGCTTTCTGCCATGGGCGTCATTCAATCTCGGCCCGGGCTCGCCTTTCCAGCCTTAAGGGTCACTCAGGCCAGAGGCACAGCGCCTGGTCGACTGTCATGGACCAGCCGCCGGTGGTGATCATCCCAGGCCACTTCGAGGGCGCTGAGCATGCGGGACTGGAACCGCTCCGGTGCGAAGCGTTCGGCCCAGCTGCGCAGTCGATCGGGGGGGAAACGGCGCCAGAGGGCCTGGTCGTGGAAGTGGTCCAGGCAGCCCTGCAGTGACGCCAAGGTCTGCTCAGGAAAAAGGATGCCCGTGGGCGCCTCGACGCCGGAGCGCAGGCAGCGAACGCTGTCCAGCAGGCCACCCTGGCCCAGGCCAATCACGGGGGCACCGGCCGCCATCGCCTCCACCGGGGCGATGCCGAAATCCTCCAGGCCCGCGTAGACGTAGGCGCGACAGGTGCCCATCAGCTCGCTCACTTCCTTGGCGCTGCGGCGACCCAGCAGCCGCACCGTGGGACCCGCCAAGGCCTCCAGCCGCTTCCGCTCGGGCCCATCGCCCACCACCACCAGGGGCAGGTTGAGGCGGTTGCAGGCTTCGATCACCAGATCCACCCGCTTGTAGGGCACCAGTCGGCAGACGGAGAGGTAGAAGTCGCTGCGGGGCAGGTCGAAGCGGAAGCGGTCGATGGACACGGGAGGCGGCACCACCACGCTCGGACGGCGCCAGCAGCGTTGGATGCGCCGGGCGGTGAAACGGGAATTGGCGATCAGCCGATCTACGCGGCTGCTGCTGATCACATCCCATTGGCGCAGCCGGTGCAGCTGCCAGCGGATCAGCGGGCCGAGGGGTCCCCGGGCCAGGGTGGAACTGGCCAGATAGGGGTGCATCTGGTCCCAGGCGTAGCGCACCGGCGTGTGCACGTAGCTGACGTGCAACTGGTCCGGGGCCGTGAGCACCCCCTTGGCCACCAAATGGTTGCTGCTGACCACCAGGGGGAAGCCCGAGAGGTCCAGCTGCTCGATCGCCAGGGGCAGCAGCGGCAGGTAGTGCTGCACGTGGCTGATGCCCCAGGGCAGCTGCTGGATGAACGAGGTGGTGATGGGCCGTCCCTGCAGCCAGCTGCCCTCGCGCCCGCTTTCCCCATCCACCAGGGCGAACAGCTGGGGACGCAGCACCGGATCGAGGGCCCGTACGACCTGCTCGGATCCGCCCACGGAGCGGGGGGTGAACCACTCGTGCACGAGGGCAATCGGGCCGGGCAGTTGGTGCATCGGCGCACGGTAGGGCCCACCGGCGCCTTGGTCGGACGTCACGAAAACTCTCAGGTCATTGCCGCTTGGGCTCTGGATTCCGATGCTGTTGCCAGTTCCGCCGAGCCATGCCGATCCGCGACCTGCTCGAAGACGCGCTGAAGGAGCCGTCCATCGGCACGACGCCCTGTTTCAGTTGGCATGCCACACCGGTGGGCATTGCTGCGCTGTGGCGGGCGGGCAAGGCTCCGCAGGCGCCCCCGTTCGAGGATGCCCTCAAGGAGGGACTCCAGGTGGGCCTGGACCTCAGCCGCGAGGAGCGCGAGTTTCACCAGCTCTCCAATGGGCTGGTGCTGCTGTTCCATTCCTGAACCGCCACCGCGGGGGCAAGGCCGGTGGGCTCAAAGGGCCTGGGTCCAGTGGGGGCAGCGGCGGGCCACCGACCAAAGGGGGCTGAGGAGGACACCCCAGACCCGGCACAGGCCCACCCCCGACTGACACCCCGAAAAATTGCGGCAGGTGGAGCAGGGGGAGAGAAGTGCCCGCATGAATCCTTAAGCAAATCTGGAGGGGCAGTTTACGAACGGTTGTCGGCTTCTGGAGGCGGCAGCAAAGGAATGTCACCGCTGCGGGCCCAAGCGACAAGACCCCAGGGTCGGCCTAGGTCGACGGGGACAACTTCTGCTGCTTCCAGAAGCGCTGGGCCGTGGGCAGCAGGCCGATCTGAACCTGCCCCAGCAGCAGCATCAGGCGGTTCTGGGTTTCGGGATCCTGCGGCATGAAATCCGAGAAGATCGCCGCATGGCAGACGTCGACGAACAGAGCAGCTTCATCGGAACTGAGGCTGATCAGGTGCTCGTCGTTGAGATGGGTGACTTTCACCTTGCATCGGCAAGATCCCAAAACCCTAGGGCGACGACGACCGCCTTTTGGAGCCCCATTTGTGACTGGAGGTGACCGAGGCCCCTGAGGTGGGTGCGTTGGGTGGGGCGTGAACGGAGGAAGGTGATGGTGATCTGGCCATCAAGCCAATGGCCGGTGTGATGCGGGCTGGGACCCTATGGATAGGGTTTCAGCGGATGGAATCAGTCAACCTGGAGCCAATAGCTCAACCGAATTGCGGCGCTGCTTATAGGGGAGCGGGTAGGCTGCGTGCCCTAGTGTGATCGTGGCTGACAATATCTTGATCAAGAAGTGCAAGGTCAGCGCTTCAGGGTGGAATGAATCAGTACGTGGCTGAATTTGAATTCAGGATTTCAGGCCTTGTTGTTGCCTCAGATGTGCGGGTTCACTCGACAAGGCCCACCGCATCCAGGCAAACATCGATTCGGTGCACCGCGAATTCCCCTCCTCAAAACCATCCCAGGCCTGCGTCTCCCGCCCCCAGGCCGCCTTTCGCCCGGTTCTTCCTGGGGAATCAGGCCATGATCAATCGGGCAGGTCAGCAAGGGGATGCCAGGGGATACCCGACCTACCTGAAGGCAAACCAATCCACTCTCTGTCCAGCGCCAGCATCATCCTCCTGAACCAACTCCACTCCCTTGAATGTTCCATCGTTCTTGTACCAAGGGTCCCCACAGATCGACGTGAAGACCTTCCGGGCTTTCTCCAGAGATGGGTAGTTCCCGACCTTCACAATGCCCCAGGAGTCGTGGGTGTTGATGGCAAATGTCATCGCATCAAATGGTGATGGAAATCCGACGGGCCGTGCTGGCGGAGACAACCATCGCCAGAGCGATGCCATTATCCGTGGCCAGACCTCAGCACTGGGGACAGATTTCTCAGGCGGGTGATCAGATCCTCCAGGGCAGGCAGAGAGGCCATGAAGCAGAAGCAGGCGAAAAGATGTAAAAAGAGCAGAGCTGGGATGGCCTGATGGAGAACCCTCTTTGGATGCTGGTGCCCTGGTTGGTCTTTGCCATCGGTATGGGCGTCAAGTTCTGGCGACTGGGAGTTGTGCTCAACAAGTTCTTGGGAAACAGACCTTCAACCACGGAGACCTTCAGGCGAACCCTTGAACGGATCTGGACAAAGGATCAGAAGCTTGCCTAGACGCGCAACCATTGCCCTTCCCCAGGGCACGACCACGCAGAACTACTTACTCACCGCCTTCCAGATCCACCAGGCGACCACCGCCACCAGCACCCAGGGAAGCAGCGCCCGGAAGACCAGGAGCACCAGCAGCACCACCCCAGCGGAGACAGCCGTTCGCTTGGTCAGCGCCTGCGCCTCATCGGTCATGAATCGCCAGCGCGGAAGGAGGGGCATCGGGGGAGGGAGCACCTTGGCGAACCGGGTGCCATGGGGCGGAACCCAAGGTTATCCAGATCGTTTGGGGTGGCAGATCCTGCCCAGCCCATGGTCCGTCCCCCCTGGGGGAGGGCAGACCTGAGATCGCTGGCGGTGAAAGGT
>Ga0194061_1000268_pt1 | contig 31937 bp, 25 predicted proteins | sample SepL2221m_MetaG_FD_163423 | JGI IMG/M metagenome (GOLD analysis project Ga0194061, IMG submission 163423) | Anoxic zone freshwater microbial communities from boreal shield lake in IISD Experimental Lakes Area, Ontario, Canada - Sep2016-L224-21m | ecosystem: Environmental > Aquatic > Freshwater >... | reverse complement strand
GCCCCACCCCCCGGCACCCCAGCCGCGCCGGAACTGTTGCTCCCGGGGAGCCTCTGGCGGCTTGAGGGGGCGATCAACGGCTACAGCTCCCCCCGGGGACTTGGCCTGGCCACCCAGGCGTGCGCAGGACGGAGCCTGCGGCTGGTGGCGGCTGCGGACCCGGCGCACGGACGCCTGCGGGTGCGGCTTCTGGAGGATGGCTATCCCTGCTGGATCGACCCGGACGATCTGCTCGGCCGCAGCCAAGCCCGCGGCGAATGGATGCCCCGGCTGTTGAACCCCGCGGCCATCCAGCGGGCCCTGCCCCGGGTGATCGACTTCGCTTATGCCGCCCAGTCCCGCCCGAACCACTACCTCTGGGGCGGAAGCCTGGGGCCCGACTTCGATTGCTCTGGCTTCGTGCAAACGGCCTTTGCCGCTGCGGGGGTCTGGCTTCCCCGCGATGCCTACCAGCAGGAGCGGTTCTGCCAGCCGGTGGCCATGGGGAGCACCGATTTCAGCCTGCTCAGGCCAGGGGATCTGATTTTCTTCGGGCTGCCGCGCCGCTGCACCCATGTGGGACTCCACCTCGGCGGTGGCCGCTACCTGCACAGCTCCGGCCGCGACCATGGCCGCAACGGCCTAGGCATCGACCAGCTCAGTCCGTCGGACCCCCATCCCGTGGCCGCCCATTACCGGGCCGAACTGCGGGGTGCCGGGCGGGTGGTGCGTTGCCATGACGGTGGTGCGCTGCCATGACGGTTGAGCCTTTGCCTAAGGTCCAGGCAGCGTCGGCCCCGCCGCACGAGCCCATGAGCGAGCCCCAGTGCCCCGAGGTCTCGGTCGTGGTGCCCCTGTTCAACGAAGCGGAGAGCCTGCCGCTGCTGGTGGAACAGTTGCTGGTCAACATGCGGCCACTGCGAAAAAGTTTCGAGCTGGTGCTGGTGGACGACGGCTCCAGTGATGCCACCGCCACGGTGCTCCGCCAGCTGGCCCAGGCAACGCCTGAATTAGTGGCCGTGCTGTTGCGCCGCAATTACGGGCAGACCGCGGCCATGGCCGCCGGCTTCGATGCCAGTGGCGGTGCGGTGATCGTCACCCTCGATGGCGACCTGCAGAACGACCCCGCCGACATCCCGCTGCTGCTGAACCAGTTGGAGGAGGGGTTCGATCTGGTCAGTGGCTGGAGGCACCAGCGCCAGGACGGAGCGCTGGACCGGTTGTTGCCTTCTCGGATCGCCAACCTCCTGATTGCCCGCGTGACCGGGGTGCGGCTGCATGACTACGGCTGCTCGCTCAAGGCCTACCGCCGGGAAGTGGTGGCGGACATGAACCTCTATGGCGAACTGCACCGCTTCCTACCAGCACTGGCCTCCATCGAAGGGGCCCGAATTAGCGAAGTGAAGGTGCAGCACCACCCCCGCCGCTTCGGCCACAGCAAGTACGGCTTGGATCGCACCTTCCGGGTGCTGATGGACCTGCTCACGGTGGCCTTCATGAAGCGATTCCTGACCCGACCCATGCACGTGTTCGGCCTGGGGGGGCTCGCGGGCATCGGCGCCGGCCTGGGGATTGCGGGCTACCTCACGTTCAGCAAACTGCTGCTGCATGAGGACATCGGCAACCGACCACTGCTGATGGTGGCCGTTCTGGCCATCGTCACCGGCGTACAGCTGTTCTGCTTTGGCCTCCTGGCCGAGCTGCAGATGCGCACCTACCACGAAAGCCAGGGACGGCCGATCTACAGGGTGAGGGCCACAGTGCGGGGCAATCTGGCCCGTTGAGGGGACGCAGCAGGGCCCGTACCTCAGCCGCCAGGGCCACCACTGAGGCATCCGCATCCGGAGGGCCTCGCCGCAGCCAGGGGAGCAACGGAGGGATGGCCCCAGTTCCAGCCAGACCCGCCAATAGGGCCGCCACGGCAGCCCTATTGGCGGAGGCCAGCGAAGGTGGACGCTGACGACCCAGGCGCCAGAGACCCGAATGGACCCTTGCCACGACAAGCGCGGCCATCGCCTGATTCATGGGGATCGAAGGGGCCCGACGGCACCGGGCCTGAGCGGGTTGAACTTTTATGTCGCCCCCCGATCCTGGCTGGGAGGCTCTGGGAAGTGCTCCGTACAGTACCGACGTGAGACGTGTTGGCCCAAGCTGATGACTGGAGATTTCGTTATTGCCTGGTTGCCGTCCGTGTTGGTTCCCTTCGTGGGAATTCTGGGCGCAGGAGTGGCGATGGCCCTGCTGTTCAACGTGATCGAAGCGAGCGACTGACGTTCCCGATCGCCCCTTCCGTTCGCGTTCAACCTTCCCCCTCCACCATGACCGTGACCCCCGTAGCCGACCCCTGCGTCGGCAATCTGGCCACCCCCGTCAACAGCAACTACTTCACCAAGTCCTTCCTCAACGCCCTGCCGGCCTACCGGCCATCCCTTTCTCCCAACCGACGGGGGCTTGAAGTGGGCATGGCCCACGGGTTCTTCCTCTACGGCCCTTTTGCTCTCACCGGCCCCCTGCGCTCCACCGAATACGCCAGCACCGCCGGTCTTCTGGCGTCCATCGGCCTGGTGACCATCCTTACGGTCTGCCTGTCGATCTACGGCACTGCCGGCAATGGGCCCAACGTTCAACCCCCCGATGCCACCATCGACAATCCTCCCGCTGACCTGTTCACCAAGGCTGGGTGGGCCGAGTTCGCCAGTGGCTTCTGGCTCGGTGGTTGCGGTGGAGCCGCCTTCGCCTGGTTACTGTCCAGCACCTCGATTCTCTCCCCGCTGAAGATAATCGCTGGGGGCTGAAGCGTAGGCCAATCAGTAAGTTGCGATTGGGTGAAAGTTCAACGTTCTCGTTTCATGGCCCTGCTTCGGCGGGGCTTTTTCATGAGCCCACACTCTGGCCTGCAGGCGATCAGCGACCTGATCGCAATCCGGACAATGGACCTGCCCATGATTCGTTGAGAACCAACGACCTGCCGCTGGCCAGTTCACAAAGTCAACCAGAAGAAGCTTTCCGATGGTTAACCGTTCCCGCCACCATTATTGAGCAAATAGTGAAGGGCGGCGGACCGGCCCGACTGTCCATCTTCCCCAAAGCAGGCGCTTTGCCACATCGCCGCCAAGTCATTGCGGGTGGGGCACAGCAGATGGCCGATCAGTTGCGCGACTGCTTTCGCATAACCGACCCGGATGTTGAGGATCAGTTGATCGGTGCGCGCACGAATCAACAGCTGCCTCTCACCGACGGCACCAGAGCTTCCCCATGGCGAACCATCACGGGCATTGAGGCTGTGATCATCGCAGCCTCGACGATGCCGAACAACACGAGCAGCCTCTACGTTTCAATCAGATCACGCGTGCTTGTTGCCGACTGGGGGTACTGGTCGTCGATCGTTTGAACGGCCACCTTGCGATCTTTGCCACCCCTTGGGGATTGTTCAGCCCAAATAGGGCTGGGAAACCATGAAGAACTCCTGTCCGGCCTGACCAGAAGGGGAACCGTGAAGGGAACGGATTGACCAAGAAGGATGGTCCGTTCGCTTTTGCGAGGCTCTGAGACCCACATCTTCACTGCCGGCTCGATGCCGAACCCATAAGCAGCGAAGGCCATGGGTGCAAGCTATCCACGCCGGCAAGCAAATGGCGGGCGCGGAGCCTTCATTCAATGGCTTCGATGAGGTCCAGAAATGAACCAAGTCCCAAAGGCCTAAAAGAACCTGAGCCTGAGGCAACGGCAGCCAGCTACGGCCATAAGCCCAAGCGACACGAGCTTCCGTAGTATCAAGGGCTTGGGCAAATCATCAGCCATTAAAAAACCCCGGCTTTCGCCGGGGTGGATGTGAGGTCAAGTGCGTCCCTCGAGTGGAGCGTTAACCGAACTTTCCGGATGTGGAGGCTATCAGGAAGGCGGCATAGGTGAGGACATAACCCACAGAGAAGTGAGCCAGACCCACCACACGGGCTTGAACGATCGAGAGAGCGACAGGCTTGTCGCGCCAGCCGACCAGGTTGGCGAGCGGGGTGCGCTCATGGGCCCAGACGATGGTCTCAATCAATTCCTGCCAGTAACCACGCCAGGAGATCAGGAACATGAAGCCCGTTGCCCACACAAGGTGGCCAAAGAGGAACATCCAGGACCAGACGGCCAGGTTGTTCGAGCCGTACGGGTTGTATCCGTTGATCAGCTGGGAGCTATTCAGCCAGAGGTAGTCACGGAACCAGCCCATGAGGTAGGTGCTGGATTCGTTGAACTGGGCCACGTTGCCCTGCCAGATGGCAAGGTGCTTCCAGTGCCAGTAGAAGGTGACCCAACCGACGGTGTTGAGCGCCCAGAAGACTGACAGATAGAACGCATCCCAGGCAGAGATGTCGCAGGTGCCGCCACGGCCGGGGCCGTCGCAGGGGAAGGAGTAGCCGAAGTCCTTCTTGTCGGGCATCAGCTTGGAACCCCGGGCATCCAGGGCGCCCTTCACCAGGATCAGGGTGGTGGTGTGCAGACCCAACGCGATGGCGTGGTGCACAAGGAAGTCACCAGGACCAACCTGCAGGAACACATCGGTGTTGCCATTGATGGCATCCAGCCAGTAGTGATCACCAGCGATGTTGGCCGAAGCCAGGCTGGCGGCACTGTTCGGGTTGGAGAGCAGCACGTCGAAGCCATAGATGGCCTTGCCGCTCGCCGCCTGGATGAACTGGGCAAACACCGGCTCAACCAGGATCTGCTTCTCGGGGGTACCAAAGGCGACCACAACGTCGTTGTGGACATAGAGGCCGAGGGTGTGGAAACCGAGGAACAGGGAGACCCAGCTCAGGTGGCTGATGATCGCTTCCTTGTGATCGAGCATCCGGGCCAGAACGTTGTTCTTATTGGCTTCGGGGTCGTAGTCACGGATGAAGAAGATCGCACCGTGGGCAAAGGCACCCACCATCAGGAAGATGGCGATGTACTGGTGGTGCGTGTAGAGCGCAGCTTGTGTGGTGTAGTCCTTGGCGATAAACGCGTAGGACGGCATCGAATACATGTGCTGCGCCACCAGGCTCGTCACCACACCCAGGGAGGCAAGAGCCAGACCGAGTTGGAAGTGGAGCGAGTTGTTGATGGTGTCGTAGAGACCTTTGTGACCAGCTCCGAGGGCGCCACCGAAGGGGGTGCCTTTGGGGGGGTTGTGGGCCTCGAGGATCTCGCGGATCGAATGGCCGATACCGAAGTTCGTCCGGTACATGTGGCCAGCAATCACGAAGATGCAACCGATCGCCAGGTGGTGATGGGCGATGTCGGTGAGCCAGAGGGCCTCACTTTGGGGGTGGAAACCACCCAGGAAGGTGAGGATCGCCGTGCCAGCACCTGTGGAGGTGCCAAACACCTGGTTCAGACCATCGGGGTTCTGGGCGTAGACCCCCCAGTTGCCGGTGAAGAACGGAGCCAGACCAGCGGGGTGAGGCAGAACGGTGAGGAAGTTGTCCCAACCGACGTGCTGCCCACGGGCTTCAGGGATGGCCACGTGAACCAGGTGACCGGTCCAGGCGATGGAGCTGAAACCGAACAGAACAGCCAGGTGGTGATTCAGCCGGGATTCAGCGTTCTTGAACCAGGCCAGGGAAGGCCGGAACTTGGGCTGAAGGTGGAGCCAACCAGCGAACAGGGCCCATGCCGAAAGAATCAGCATGAAGATCGAACCCTGGTAGAGCTCGGAGTTGGTGCGCATCCCGATCGTGTACCACCAGTGGTACAGACCGGAGAAGGCGATGTTCACCGGAGAAGAGGCACCGGCCTGGGTGAAGGCCGTGATGGCGCCTTGTCCGAAGTGGGGATCCCAGATCGCGTGAGCGATGGGACGGACATGCAGAGGATCGGCGACCCACTGCTCAAAGTTGCCCTGCCAGGCGATATGGAACAGGTTCCCAGAAACCCAGAGACCGATGATCGCGAGATGGCCGAAGTGGGTGGAGAAAAGCTTTTGATAAAGCTTTTCTTCCGTGATCCCGTCATGGCTCTCGAAATCGTGAGCCGTGGCAATCCCGTACCAAATACGGCGGGTTGTGGGGTCCTGTGCCAGACCCTGGCTGAACGAAGGAAATTTCGTTGCCATTGGGAAAGGTCAGGTGGAGGTCAGCCGACCGCAATGATGCGAGCCAGGAAGAAGGACCAGGTGGTAGCAATACCGCCCAGCAGATAGTGGGCAACGCCGACGGCGCGACCCTGGGTGATGGACAGAGCCCGAGGCTGGATGGCCGGAGCCACCTTCAGCTTGTTGTGAGCCCAGACGATGGACTCGATCAGCTCCTGCCAGTAGCCGCGACCGCTGAACAGGAACATGAGGCTGAAGGCCCAGACGAAGTGGGCGCCGAGGAACATCAATCCGTAGGCACTCGAGGAAGAGCCGTAGCTGTTGATCACCTGAGCGGCCTGGGCCCACAGGAAATCACGCAGCCAACCATTAATGGTGATGGCGCTCTCAGCGAAGTTGCCATTGGTGATGTGCGACACGGAACCATCCGCATTCACCGTCCCCCACACGTCGCTCTGCATCTTCCAACTGAAGTGGAAAATGACGATCGACAGGGAGTTGTACATCCAGAACAGGCCGAGGAACACGTGGTCCCAAGCCGAAACCTGGCAGGTACCGCCACGGCCGGGGCCGTCGCAGGGGAAGCGGAAGCCCAGGGTGGCCTTGTCAGGCACAAGCCTGGAGCTGCGGGCATACAGAACGCCCTTCAGCAGGATCAGCACCGTCACGTGGATCGTGAAGGCGTGGATGTGGTGGACCATGAAGTCGGCCGTTCCCAGGGGGATCGGACCGGCGGCCACCTTGCCTCCGATGGCAACGACGGTGCCGTTGAACACCTCGCTCACACTGGCCAGGGCGTTGGGAGCCGTGGTGCCGGGGGCGGCGGCGTGCAGGCCCTGGATCCATTGAGCGAAGACGGGCTTCAGCTGGATCGCGGAGTCACTGAACATGTCCTGGGGACGGCCCAGGGCACGCATGGTGTCGTTGTGGATGTAGAGGCCGAAGCTGTGGAAGCCCAGCCAGATGGACACCCAGTTGAGGTGGCTGATCAGGGCATCGCGTGCCTTGAGCACCCGATCCAGCACGTTGTCGATGTGCTTGGCGGGGTCGTAGTCACGAATGAGGGCGATGGCACCGTGGGCGCCTGCGCCGACGACCAGGAACCCACCGATCCACATGTGGTGAGTGAAGATCGACAACTGGGTGGGGTAGTCGATGCCGATGTAGGGATACGGAGGCATCGCATACATGTGCTGAGCCACGATGATGCTCAGCGAGCCGAGCAGCGCCAGGTTGATGGCCAGCTGGGCATGCCAGGAGGTGATCAGGAACTCGTAGAGACCGTCGTGACCCTTGGGGGCCGGGAACAGGAGGGGATCACCCTTCTGACCTTCGAGAATCTCCTTGATGCTGTGACCGATCCCCCAGTTGGTGCGGTACTGGTGACCCGCAACGATGAACAGCACCGCGATCGCCAGATGGTGATGGGCGATGTCGGTCATCCACAGGCTGCCGGTCACAGGATTGAGTCCACCTTTAAAGGTGAGGAAATCGCTGTAGGCGGCCCAGTTGCCCGTGAAGAAGGCCGAGATGCCCGCCCCGAAACCGGGGAACAGCTGGGCGATCAGGTCCTGGTTCAGGAACTCATGGGGCAGGGGGATGTCCGCCACCGAAGCAATGGTCTTGCCGCCGAGGACCAGGGGCTTCCCGGCATCGATGGCGTCCATCAACTGGGTGGTGGGCAGGGACACGTGAATCAGGTGTCCCGTCCAGGAGAGGGACCCAAGACCCAGCAGTCCGGCCAGGTGGTGGTTGAGCATGGACTCAACGTTCTGGAACCACTCCAGCTTTGGCGCTGCCTTGTGGTAGTGGAAGACACCGGCATTGAGCATCAGGCCGGCCATCACCAACGCGCCAATGGCGGTGGCGAGAAGCTGGGTTTCACTGGTGAAACCCCAGGCCCTCCATACGTGGAAGAGTCCGGAGGTGATCTGAATGCCGTGGAAGCCTGCACCCACATCGCCGTTGAGAATTTCCTGGCCAAAGATCGGCCAGACCACCTGCGCACTGGGTTTCACGTGCAGGGGATCGGCCAGCCAACCGGTGTAGTTGGAGAAGCGGGCCCCGTGATAGAAGGCGCCGCTGAGCCAGATGAAGATGACGGCCAGATGGCCGAAGTGAGCGCTGAAGATCTTCCGAGAGACCTCTTCGAGATCGCTCGTGTGGCTGTCGAAATCGTGAGCGTTGGCGTGGAGGTTCCAAACCCAGGTGGTGGTTTTGGGACCCTTGGCGAGAGAGCGATCGAAATGTCCGGGCTTGCCGAACAGTTCGAAATCCACAGGAACGGGGTTCCTGTCGACGATGGCTTCTGCCTTTTTCCCACGCTCTGGTGGGCTGATGGTCATCGAGACGTTCCTCGAGGGACGGGATCGAGGTGGAGGTCCACCCCTCCGATCGGGCCGGGATGGCCTGAACGGTGGGCCTCACGAACCCCCCAGCGAGGCCGGGGGGCGCATGGGGCACCAGCGCGTGGGCACGGAGGGCAAAGGCCCAAAGTGCTTGTCACGACTGGAGCTGGGGCCCCAATGAGGGGACCGCTGGCGGAAGTATAAGGGCCATATTCAGGCCAAGTCGGCAGGCAGTTACAAAGGTTCAATGCCGCCGCTCCCCTGTCTCTCACTGTGGTCTGCCGCCAAGTATGTGTTAGCGAATCGGGAATACTTTGAGCGGGACGATTACTACAGAAGCCCCTGATTCGACGGGGTAAAACCACACATCATTTCCCCAGTCGATCCGGGCAGCAGAATGCCCCTCACACGGCATTCCAAGCGAGGAGACATCGGCATGCTGGCAGCGGCGCTTCGGGGTCTGACGGTCCTGGTGCTGGTGGTCCTGACGCTGCTGCCCGCAGGGTGTCAGAGAGCCGGCGGCAGGGAGGCCCCCAAAGCGATGGTGGCCCCGTCCCGTCCGGCAGGCCTTCTGCAGGAGGTGGCCCCGCCGGGGGCCGCCCAGCAATTGCAGGAACGTCTGGCCCAACGCCAGCCAAGGGTGACCATTCTCTCGCCCGCCCCCGACAGCCTCCTGCCCGCCGGGCCCTGGGAGCTGGTGATCGCCGTCGATGACTGGCCCCTGGTGCAGGTGGGCGAGGAGGAGTGGGGGCCCCATCTGGTCGTGCAACTCGATGGCCAGGCACCGATCCGGGTGGCGAGCGGGAACGCGCGGCCCGTGCACATCCCCATGGCGGCGCTCACCCCCGGCAGCCACCGGCTCACGGCCTTCGCCGCCCGGCCCTGGGGCGAAGCGGTGAAGGATCCAGGCGCCAGCACCCAGATTCGTCTGCATCGGGTGGCGGCCAACCCCATGGCCCTGCCGGAGCCCGGCAGCCCCCAGTTGATCTCGGTGGCCCCAACCCGAGCCACCGCCGGGGAACCCGCCCTCATTGATTGGTTGCTGCTGGACGCCCCGCTGCAGCACCTGCGCGAAGGCGATGACCGCTGGCGGCTGAGGATCACCGTCAACGGTGACAGCTTCCTTCTCGACCAGAACACGCCCCTCTGGCTGGGGGGCCTCAAAACCGGCAGCAATGCCGTGGTGCTCGAGCTGCTGGACCACCTCGGGAACCCCCTGAACCCCCCGTTCAACACCCTCGTGGAGGAGGTGGTGCTGGAGCCTGGCCGAGCCAGCGGCTGGCAACAGGAGAACCAGAGTCCCGCAGATCTCGATCGGTGGCTGGGGCTCTCCAGCGAAACCCCGGTGGCGGCACCGGTGCCTGAACCGCAAGCCTCCCCAAGCGATTCGGCGATCCCATTGGAGCCCAGCAGCCCCCTGGAGTCCATGACCCCACGGGAGCCGCCCGTGCCTGCCGCCCCCCCCGAGGCGCTCCAGGCGGAAGAGCAGCAGAAACCGCTGGAATCAGTGGAACCCGTCCCCCTCCCGTCGCCCGCCTCGAACCCCGAGGCAACCGCCCAGGCAGACATTCAGCCCCCTGGGATCGAAGCCCTTGAAGAGGGGGGCCAAGCACCACGTGCGGCCGCTCCAGAAGTGCCGGTCCCCGCGATCAGCGTCCCCGAGGCCCCACCTGCCCAGCCGAGGGCCGCCCAGGGTCCAGCCCCCGTCCGTGCCAGGGACCTGGTGAACCAGGACGGCTCCCTGGTTAAGGCCCGCCCGCCGGGGCTCCTTGATCGGGTGCGTGCCAAGTTCGGGGGATGAGTGAACGATTGATCTGGGGTCTGGGCCTGAGCCCCGCAGGCTTGCCGGTGCTGCAACGGCTGCTGGAGGCCGGCCTGGTGCAACGGCTTGGCCCCACGGCAGAGGTGGGGGAAACCCTGCGCCGTCACTGGAAGGACAGCGAGGCCTTCGTGGTGGTGGGAGCGTGCGGCGCCCTGCTGCGGCTGATGGCTCCCCTGCTGAGCGACAAGCACGGGGATCCTGCGGTTGTGGTGGTCGATCCGGAGGGTCGCTTCGCCGTGCCGGTGCTGGGGGGCCATGGCGCCGGCGCCGAGGTGCTGAGCCAAAGGATCGCGGCCTTGTTGGGGGGGGTGGCGGTGCTCACCGGGGCCAGCTCCGCCAGCGGTCGGCTCCCCCTGGACTGCTTCGGCCGTGCCTGGTGCTGGCGCCGCGGAGCAGGGGACTGGGATCACCTGATGAAGGCGAGCAACCAGGGACGGGCAGTGAAGGTGCAGCAGGAATCGGGCACGCCCCTCTGGCGTAAGACGCCGGCGGCCGAGGCGCTGCGGTGGATCGATACGGACGGGCCTCGGCCAGAGCAAACCGACGAAGGGCCTCCAACACTGGTAATCAGCCACCGGCTTGGCGAGGGCAACCGCTGGCATCCCCCCTCTCTTTGGCTGGGGATGGGCTGCGAGCGCGACACCAGCCTGAGCCTCCTGGAGCGGCTGGTGGACCAGAGCCTTCTGGAGCACGGCCTGGCGCCACAAGCGGTGACAGGCGTGGCCACCGTCGACCGCAAGGCGGACGAGCCCGCCCTGGTTGCCCTTGCCCAGGCGCGGGGTTGGCCACTGCGTTGTTTCCCGGCCACCCAACTGGCCCCGATCCTCGTTCCCCATCCCTCCGAGGTGGTGGCGCGGGAATTGGGCACGGCGAGCGTGGCAGAAGCATCGGCATTGCTGGCCGCAGGCGGCGGCGCCGAGCTTCTGGTGGAGAAAACCATCGAGCGGGCCCAACCGGGGGAACGGGGCGCCGCCACCCTGGCGGTTGGACTCTGCGGGACCCAGGCGGCCCCCCACCGCGGCAGCCTCCATCTGGTGGGCAGTGGGCCGGGCTCCCTGGAATTGCTCACTCCCGATGCACGGCTGGCCCTGGCGGAAAGCACGGTCTGGGTGGGCTACGGCCCCTACCTGGATCTGCTGGAGCCGCTGCGGCGAACGGACCAACTGCGTTGGAACGGGGTGCTCACCGAAGAAAAAGAACGATGCCAGTGGGCCCTCGACCGAGCCGCCGAGGGCCTGAGCGTGGCCCTGGTGTCCTCCGGCGACAGCGGCATCTATGGAATGGCCGGCCTGGCCCTCGAATTGTGGCTGGCCTTACCGGAGGAGGCTCGGCCTTCCTTCCAGGTGCACCCGGGGATCTCGGCGGTGCAGCTGGCGGCCGCCCGGGCGGGGGCCCCCCTGATGCACGATTTCTGCACCGTCAGCCTCAGCGACCGGCTCACCCCCTGGCCCGTCATCGAAGAGCGACTCCGGGGAGCCGCCAGCGGCGACTTCGTGGTGGCTCTCTACAACCCCCGTTCCCGTGGACGCGACTGGCAGCTAGCCAGGGCCAGGGAGCTACTGCTGGAGGGCAGACCCCCGTCCACTCCAGTGGTGCTGGCCCGTCAGCTCGGCCGCTCCGACGAGCAGGTGCGGCTGAGCACCCTTGGGGACCTGCCGCTTGAGCAGGTGGACATGCTCACGTTGGTACTGGTGGGCAACCGCAGCAGCCGCAGTCAGGACGGTCGGATGGTGACCCCGAGGGGTTATCCAGGTGCCGAGCTGTCCTGAGGATCAACAAGAAATCGGGATGACAGGATTCGAACCTGCGGCCCCTTCGTCCCGAACGAAGTGCGCTACCAAGCTGCGCCACATCCCGCTGGCCGGAGTGTAGGCGATGACCCCGGAGACTCCCGCCCGCGGCAGGGAAGCCGATTCCTACAGTGGGACCTTCCACCGGCGACGGCCCAGGGTGCCAGAGGCGACGTGCTGAAACCCGACTGGCTGCGTGTCAAAGCGCCCCAACGCGAGCGGATCGGAGCGGTGGCCGATCTGCTCATCGACCTGAAGCTGAACACCGTCTGCCAGGAGGCCAGCTGCCCCAACATCGGCGAATGCTTTGCCGGCGGCACCGCCACCTTCTTGATCATGGGGCCTGGCTGCACCCGGGCCTGCCCCTACTGCGACATCGACTTCGACAAGAGCGTCAGGGCCCTCGATCCCAGCGAACCCGAGCGACTGGGGGAGGCCGTGGCCCGCATGGGTCTTCGCCATGTGGTGATCACATCGGTGAACCGCGACGACCTGGCGGATGGCGGCGCCAGCCAGTTTGTGGCCTGCATCGAGCAGGTGCGCCGGCGCTCCCCAGGCACAACAATCGAGCTACTGATCCCTGACCTGTGCGGCAACTGGCAGGCTCTGGAAGCGGTCATGGCCGGAGCTCCTGAGGTGCTCAACCACAACATCGAGACCGTGCCGCGGCTCTACCGCCAGGTGAGGCCCCAGGGGATCTACGAACGCTCCCTGGAACTGCTCCATCGGGTGCGACAGGGCTGGCCGCGCACGTACACCAAATCAGGCCTGATGGTGGGCCTGGGCGAGAACGACGACGAAGTGCGCGGTGTGATGGCGGACCTACGGCGCCATCGGGTCGACATCGTCACGGTGGGCCAGTACCTCTCCCCGGGACCCAAGCACCTGGAGGTGCAGAGGTTCCCCACACCGGCGCAGTTTGAGGCCTTTCGCCACCACGGCGAAAATGAGTTGGGGTTCCTGCAGGTGGTCAGCTCACCGCTGACCCGTAGCAGTTACCACGCCGGAGAGGTGCAGCGGCTGATGCGGGAGAACCCCCGCTAGGCCACCACCTGCTCCCGCTTGGCCAGCCCCACGGTGAGCAGCTCACTGGGGGGGACCAGCACCTGGAAGCGCGGACGCCACAGGGGCCAGTCGGAGAGGATCTCGGCGGCCTTCGGGCTGCCGGTGTACTCGAGATGGGCTTCAAGCAGCGGTTTGAGCAACGCTTCCTGCTCGGGGGTCTGCAGATCGTGAAGGACCACGGTCTCCCCGTTCAGGCGGGAGGCGAGGCCCCCGTCTTCGTCAAGGAGGAACGCCACGCCACCGGTCATGCCGGCGGCCACGTTGCGGCCCGTGCTGCCCAGCACAACAACGACACCGCCCGTCATGTATTCGCAACAGTGATCGCCACTGCCCTCCACAACCGTGCGGGCACCGCTGTTGCGGACCCCGAAGCGCTCGCCGGCCCGGCCAAGGGCATAGAGCTCGCCGCCGGTGGCGCCGTAGAGGCAGGTGTTGCCGAGGATCACCTGACGGCCCGCATCGATGCCCCCAGGGGGGGGCACCACCACGATGCGTCCACCATTGATGCCCTTGCCGACGTAGTCGTTGGCATCCCCCTCCAGATGCAGGTGCATGCCCTGGAGAAGGAAAGCCCCGAAGCTCTGGCCTGAAGCGCCCGTGAAGCGAAGGCTCACCTCCCCAAGAAAGCCCTTGTTGCCGTGGCGCTCAGCAATTTCTCCGGCCAGACGGGCACCCACACTGCGGTCGGTGTTGAGGATGGCCAAGGAACGGCTCACCTGTCCGTGGGTCTCGATGGCGGCCGTCACCTCAGGATCGGCGAGGAGGGCATCTTCCAGGATCGGCCCGTTGCCATGGGCTATCGCCGCATGGGACAGCCAGCTGCGGTCCTCGGCTCCGGGAACCGGATCGAGCAGGCAGGACAAATCGAGGCGTTCGGTCTTGGCAAGGGTGACGGCGCGCGGCACCAGCATTTCCGTGCGCCCGATCAGGTCCTCAAGCCGGGCGACCCCAAGCACGCTGAGCAGTTGGCGCACCTCCTCGGCCACGAACAGGAAGAAGTTGACAACGTGCTCCGGCAGGCCGGTGAAGCGCTTACGCAAAGCCTCCTTCTGGGTGGCCACCCCAACGGGGCAATTGTTGGTGTGGCAGACGCGGGCCATGATGCACCCCTCGGCGATCATCGCCACTGAGCCGAATCCGAACTCCTCCGCCCCCAGCAGGGCCGCCACGATCACGTCCCAGCCGGTCTTGAGGCCACCGTCAGCCCGCAGCAGCACCCGATCCCGCAGGCCGTTCTGCAGCAGGCTGCGGTGCACTTCCGTCAGGCCCAGTTCCCAAGGGCTGCCGGCGTGCTTGATCGAGCTCAGGGGCGAAGCGCCCGTGCCGCCGTCGTGGCCGGAAATCTGAATCACGTCGGCATTGGCCTTGGCCACGCCGGTAGCGATCGTGCCGATGCCGATCTCCGATACCAGCTTCACCGACACCCGAGCGGCGGGATGGACCTGGTGCAGGTCGTGGATGAGCTGGGCCAGGTCTTCGATCGAATAGATGTCGTGGTGGGGCGGAGGTGAAATCAAGGCCACCCCAGGCTTGCTGTTGCGCAGCCAGCCGATGTAGTCGTCCACCTTGGGGCCAGGGAGCTGGCCCCCCTCGCCGGGCTTGGCCCCCTGGGCCACCTTGATTTCCAGCTGGCGACCACTGCGCAGGTACTCGGGGGTCACCCCGAAGCGACCGGAGGCGATCTGCTTGATCGCCGAGCAGGCGGAATCGCCGTTGCGCAGACCCTTGAGCGTGGGCAAGGTCGCCGAGTGCCCGGTGGCGTCCACGTCGTGGAGGGGGTGGTAGCGGGCGGGATCTTCCCCGCCTTCGCCACAGTTGCTCTTGCCACCGATGCGATTCATGGCAACGGCGAGCACCTCATGGGATTCCCTGGAGAGGGCCCCGAGGCTCATGCCGCCGGTGCAGAAGCGGGAGCAGATGCTCTCCATGCTCTCCACCTGATCAAGGGGCAACGGCGTAGGCGCTGGAGACAGCTCGAGTAAATCCCGCAGGGCCGTCACCGGCCGGTGCTCCAGCAGCGTGCGGTAGGTGGAGAAATGGTCGTAGCCGGGACCCGCCGCCACGGCGGCGTGGAGGGCCTTGGCCATCTCTGGGCTGTTGAGGTGGAACTCACCACCCGTGCGGTACTGAACGAAGCCCATGAATTCGAGCTTGGTGCGGTTCAGCTCGGGATAGGCCTTGGCGTGGAACGCCAAGGTTTCACTGGCCAGATCGCTCAAGGTGAGGCCGGCCACCCGGCTGGTGGTGCCCTTGAAGGCGGTCTCGATCAGATCGGCCCCCAGGCCGATGGCCTCAAAGATCTGGGCCCCGTGATAGCTGGCCAGCAACGAGATGCCGATCTTGGAGAGGATCTTGCGCAGGCCATCTTCGAGGGCTTTGCGCACATTCGCCTGGGCCCCTGCGGCGTCCAGCAGGGGCAGCTTGCCCCGCTCCATCAGGGAGCGGGTCTTGGGGTGCACCAACCAATGGCGGGTGGTTTCAAGCGTGAGCCAGGGGCAGACGGCACTGGCGCCATAGCCGATCAGGCAAGCCAGGTGATGGGTGCTCCAGCACTGGGCCGTATCCACCACAAGGGAGCACTGGAGCCGAAGCCCCCGATCCAGCAGGTGGTGGTGCACCGCCCCCACCGCCAAAAGCGGTGGCATGTAGGTGGTGCTGGGGTTGATGCCACCATCGGCCCGATCGGAAAGGATCAGGATCTGATGGCCTGCCCCGACGGCGGCGGCGGCGGCATCACAGAGGGCGGAGAGGGCTTGCTCGAGGCCGGCGGGGCCCGCCTCCACCGGCATCAGGGTGGAAAGGGTGGAGGTGGCCAGGCCCTGGTGGGCAAGGGCGCTCAGTTCGGCCTCATTGAGCACCGGCGTGGCCAGATGCAACACCTGGGCGGCCCCGGCCTCTGGCTTCAGGGCGGAGCCCCGCCGGCCCAGGTGCATCTCCAGGCTCATCACCAGCTTTTCCCGCAACGGATCGATCGGCGGGTTGGTGACCTGGGCGAAGCGTTGCTTGAGGTAGTCGTAGAGAAGGTGGGGTTTGGACGAGAGCACCGCCAGGGGGATGTCGTCGCCCATGCAATAGGTGGGCTCCTTCGCCGCCCCGGCCATGTCTTCGATGATCAGGTCGAGGTCTTCGGCGCTGAACCCGAAAGCCGTCTGCTGCTGCAGCAGTTCCAGGTCGCCGAGCTGGTGCTCCTCCTGCCAGGGAAGGGCCCCGAGGCTGCGGCGGTGCTCGGACAGCCAGGCGGCATAGGGATGGCGCTGGGCCGCCTCGGCCTTGACGTCCCAGTTGTGGAGCAGACGGCCATTCTCCAGATCCACCGCCAGCATCTGACCGGGACCGAGGCGCCCCTTCTCGATGATCAGGCTCTCGTCGAGCTCCACCACACCGGTTTCGGACCCCATCACCACCAACCCGTCACTGGTGATCGCGTAACGGGCAGGGCGCAGGCCATTGCGGTCGAGGGTGGCGCCAACGCTGCGGCCATCGCTGAACACCAGCAGGGCAGGTCCATCCCAGGGCTCCTGCACGCAAGCGGAATACTCGTAGAAAGCCTGGATGTCGGGGCGGGTCTCCAGCTCCGGTTGCTGCCTGAAGGCCTCCGGCACCAGCGTCATCAGGCTGTCCGTGATCGGACGGCCACCGCGCACCATCAGTTCGAGGGTGGCATCGAGATTGGCGGAATCGCTGAAGGCGGCGTTGACCACCGGCTTGAGGTCGGAGGCCGCCTCGCCCCACACCGCATCGAGATGGGACTCGGAGGCCTTGGCCCAGTTGAGGTTGCCCAACAGGGTGTTGATCTCGCCGTTGTGCCCCAGCAACCGCATCGGTTGGGCCAGGGGCCAGCGAGGCAGGGTGTTGGTGCTGAAACGGCGGTGGTAGACCGCGAAACTGACTTCGAAACGGGGATCGCGAAGATCGGCGTAGAACGAAGCCAGAACCTCCGATCGCACCATGCCCTTGTAGACAACCGTGCGGCCGCTGAGGGAGGCGAAATAAAGATCTCCCGGTCCGGGGCCCCAGGCCTCCCGGGCCCGATCGCCGATGCGGCGGCGACAGCGAAAGAGCAGGCTCTCCAGCTCGTCAGCCCCCTCGTCGCCGTGCACCAGCCACTGCTCGATCACCGGAGCCGTCTCACGGGCCAACGGTCCGAGCACGGCAAGGTTCACCGGCACTGGACGCCAACCGATCGACCGCAGACCCAGCAGGGCGGCCTCCTCCTCACAGAAGCGTCGGGCCTCTTCCCGCTGCTCGAGGTCGGAGGGCAGGAAGACCATGCCCAGGCCCCGAAGGCTGCGGGGGACGGACTCCACCTCGGGCCAGACCGACTCCAGAAACGTCCAAGGGATGCCGCAGAGGATGCCGGCCCCATCGCCCGAATCGCCATCGCCGCCACAGCCGCCGCGGTGCTCCATGCATTCCAGTCCCCGCAGGGCCTGCTGCAGGATCCAATGGCTGGATTCACCGCTCAGACGGGCCAAAAACCCCACACCACAGGCATCCTTCTCACCGGCCACCGCCTCGGGAGCAGGGCTGTCGCAACGGGGCCAGACGGGACGGGAGAGGGGGGGCATACCCGGGATCAAAGTCGGAAACCGCAGGCCTTCCCAGACAGGGATTGGCCGCTTGAGAGAGGCCTGATCCTAGGGACCCGTTTCACCCCCTACGAGCGGAGAAGACAGGGGATTCCCAGACCATACGGTTAGGTTGCCTGCAACGGATCTAACCGCCATGGCAGCCCTGTTCCTGCTGCCGATTCTGAGCCTTGCGGCCCTTCCGCCGCCACCACCACCGCCCCCCGTGGAACGCAGCCTGGAGGCGGCGCCCACCCAGAGAAGTCGGTCCGGCGCCCCCCGGGAGGGAGGAGCCATCGAGCTCAATGGCCAACGCTTCCAGGTCCGCTGGCGCTGGCTGGACGGCACGGGCGACGGGCCGGCCGAACTCTGGATCCCCCTTGACGTGCTGCAGGGACAGCTGGGCTTTGCGAGCCGAAGCCAGCCCAACGGCGACCTGGAACTGGAATGGTTCGGCCAGCGGCTCACGGTGCCTCCCGCGGCCCAGCGCAGCCTGCAGGACGAAGTGGCCGCCGACGTGGGCCGACTGTTTCAGGCGGCAGGCGTTCGCGCCGAACGGCAGGGAGAACTGTTGCAGCTGCGGCTGCCGCCCCCCCGCCTGCTCCGTGTGCGCTCCCGGGACCAGGACGGGGGCCGGCGGGTGGTGCTCGACCTCTCTGGTCCCACCTGGCTACGGCAGGGGGACGGTCGCCTGGACCTGGATCTGGCCAGCACCCTGGAGCTTCGGCAGCAGCTGGAGTCCCTCGGCCTTCGGACCAGCCAAGGCGCCGACCGCCTCACCCTGGCTGTGGGGACCGCCGCCGGCAACCAGGTGGCCACCCTGGGGGAACCCAATCGGGTGGTGATCGATCTGGGGGCTGCCACGGCGGTGCCCGCTCCTGAACCCAACCTGCGGGATCCCCGGATCGTGGCCCTCATGGCCTCCGGCCTCCAACTGGGCCGAGAGGTGCGCAGCGTCGGCCAACGGAGCCTGCTGATCAACAGCGTGCGCCTGGACCCCCGCCGGACCCCCCTCGACCTACGGCCCCTCAGCCGACCCGACGGCATGCAGGGGCTCTCCAACCTGCCCACGCTGGCCCAGCAAATGCAGGCCGTGATCGCGATCAACGGTGGCTTCTTCAACCGCGTTAACCGCCTACCCCTTGGCGCCGTGCGCGATGGCGGCCGCTGGCTGTCCGGGCCCATCCTCAACCGGGGGGTGATGGGCTGGCAGGGCAGTGACCTGCCCCGGTTCGGCCGCCTCAGCCTCGTGGAAACCCTGACGGATGCCAACGGACAGAGCTGGCCCATCTCCAGCGTCAACAGTGGCTATGTGCAACGGGGCATCAGCCGCTACACCGCCGACTGGGGGCGCTTTTACCAAGCCCTGAGCGGAGCGGAGACGGGAGTGATCCTGCGGGACGGCCTCGTTGTGCAACGGTTCGAGGCCGACCAGCTCAGCCAGGGCATCCCCCTGGGCGGCGAAGACCTGCTGCTGATCGGCCGGGCGGGGGCGGCGCTGCCCTGGGGCGTGGGCGAACGATTGCGGTTCGAGAGCCGCCCCACCGATGTCACCGGCCAGCAGCCCTACGTGATCGGCGGCGGACCCCTGCTTCTTTTGGGCGGCCGGATCGTGCTCGACGGCGGTGCCGAGAGTTTCAGCTCCAACTTCCTCCAGCAGGGTGCCCCCCGCACGGTGGTGGGCAGCGACGGACGCCAGCTCTGGCTGCTCACCCTGCAGGGGGTGGGTCACGGGGGGCCCACCCTGTTGGAGACGGCCCTGGCCCTGCAACAGCTGGGGCTGCAGGATGCCCTGAACCTCGATGGCGGCAGTTCGACGGGCCTGGTGATCGCCGGGGTCCACACCGTCAAGGGTCGAGGGGTGAGCGCTTCCATCCACAACGGTCTGGGGCTGATTCCCCGCGGCAGCGGCACCTCCCAGCCCTACGGACGGGGCCTGGCCAACAAGCCCTAGGAGCCGAGCTGAGGGCCAGAATGGGCCGATCGCGCCCTTTCCCCACCATGCCCAAGGGTCAGAGCCTGCGCCTGAGCGCCGCCGCCGCCGCCGAACTGGGACGCCAGGCAGCCGTGGCCGGCACCCCAGGGGTCATGCACCTGGATCTGGTGGATGGCAACTGCGAGCGCTGGGTGGTGCGCATCCGCCCGGGCCACCTCGCCGGCATTCCCGTGGCCCGGGCCGATGGCATCACTCTCCATGCCCCGGCCGATCAACTGGGGCGGCTCAACGGCCTGAACCTCGACTACCGGGGCGACCTGAGCGGCGGCGGCTTCCTGGTCCATCCCGGCGATGGCGTGCGCTGCTGCGTGTGTGGCGCCTCCTTCAGCCGCCCAGGGGAGAAGGGGACGGCGACAAAGTAAGGTGACGGATTGTCGAAACGGTCGGACGTCCGACCCCCTCGCCGGCCCTCGATGCCCACGATTCAGCAGCTGATCCGCACCGAGCGGCAGCGTCTCACCCGCAAAACCAAGTCCCCCGCTCTACGGGCCTGCCCGGAGCGCCGCGGCGTGTGCACCCGCGTGTACACCTCCACGCCGAAAAAGCCAAACTCGGCCCTCCGCAAGGTGGCCCGGGTCCGCCTCACCTCCGGCTTCGAGGTGACGGCCTACATCCCCGGCATCGGGCACAACCTCCAGGAGCACTCCGTCGTGCTGATCCGTGGTGGTCGCGTGAAGGATCTGCCCGGAGTTCGCTACCACATCATCCGCGGAACCCTTGACACCGCTGGTGTGAAGGACCGCCGTCAGTCCCGCTCCAAATACGGCGCCAAGACACCGAAGGGCTGAAGCCAACCAGGCTGAACCCACCTCTCTCCTCTCCTGTTCCTGACTCCCTGCCTCCAGGTTTATGTCCCGCCGCAACGCCGCCGAGAAGCGACCGGTTCTCCCGGATCCCCAGTTCAACAGCCGCCTGGCATCGATGATCGTGGCCAGGCTCATGAAGCACGGCAAGAAATCCACCGCCCAGCGGATCCTCTCCGATGCCTTCGGTCTGATCAACGACCGCACCGGCAACGATCCCCTTGAGCTCTTCGAGACGGCCGTCCGCAACGCCACCCCGCTGGTGGAAGTTCGGGCCAGGCGCGTTGGCGGTGCCACCTACCAGGTGCCCATGGAAGTTCGTCAAGAGCGCGGCACGGCCATGGCCCTGCGCTGGCTGGTCAACTTCTCCCGCGCCCGCAACGGACGCTCCATGGCCCAGAAACTGGCCGGTGAGTTGATGGATGCGGCCAACGAAGCCGGCAACGCCGTACGCAAACGGGAGGAAACCCACAAGATGGCCGAAGCCAACAAGGCATTCGCCCACTACCGCTACTGAGTTCAACTGGCCGGATCAAGGGCGGATCCGGCCGCTGCAGGTCGCCCCTGTAGAATGACGCCCGCTTTTTAGTTGACAACCTTCGGAGAAGTTCCCCGTGGCCCGCGCCTTTCCCCTGGAACGCGTAAGAAACATCGGCATTGCCGCCCATATTGACGCGGGCAAAACCACCACCACGGAAAGAATCCTGTTCTATTCGGGTGTGGTTCACAAGATGGGTGAGGTGCACGATGGTGCCGCCGTTACCGACTGGATGGAGCAGGAGCGCGAGCGGGGTATCACCATCACCGCCGCGGCCATCTCCACCAGCTGGAAGGATCACCGCATCAACATCATCGACACCCCCGGTCACGTCGACTTCACCATTGAGGTGGAGCGCTCGATGCGGGTGCTTGATGGTGTCGTCGCCGTATTCTGCGCCGTCGGCGGGGTTCAACCCCAGTCTGAAACGGTCTGGCGACAGGCAGATCGCTACAACGTGCCTCGCATCGTGTTCGTCAACAAGATGGACCGCACGGGCGCCAACTTCCTCAAGGTGGTCGAGCAGATCAAGGACCGCCTTAAAGCCAAAGGTGCCCCAATCCAGCTACCGATCGGCGCCGAAGGTGATCTCAAGGGCATCATCGATCTGGTGAGCGAGAAGGCGATCATTTACACCAATGATCTCGGCACCGACATCATCGAATCGGAGATACCCGACGACATGAAGGAGGAAGCCGCCAAATGGCGCAACCACCTCATGGAAATCGTGGCCGAAACCGATGAGGAGCTGATCGACGCGTTCCTCGAGAATGGTGAACTCACCAACGAGCAGCTGATCAAAGGCATCCGCGTCGGTGTCGTTAAGCATGGCTTGGTGCCGATCCTCTGCGGCTCAGCCTTCAAGAACAAAGGCGTTCAGCTGATGCTCGATGCCGTGGTCGACTACCTTCCTGCTCCCGTCGACGTGCCGCCGATCACAGGTGTGCTCCCCGACGGCACGGAAGCCAACCGTCCCTGCGATGACAGCGCACCGTTCAGCGGTCTTGCCTTCAAGGTCATGGCCGACCCCTACGGCAAGCTCACCTTCGTGCGCATTTACAGCGGTGTGCTGCAGAAGGGCAGCTATGTGCTGAACTCCACCAAGGACAAGAAAGAGCGCATCTCTCGCCTGATCCTGCTCAAAGCCGACGATCGCGAGGAAGTTGACGAACTGCGGGCCGGCGACCTTGGTGCCGTACTCGGGCTCAAGGACACCACCACCGGTGACACCCTTTGCGTTGAAAGCGACCCGATCATCCTCGAGTCGCTCTTTATCCCCGAACCGGTGATTTCGGTGGCCGTGGAACCCAAGACCAAGGGCGACATGGAAAAGCTCTCCAAAGCGCTCCAGTCTCTGGCCGAAGAGGATCCCACCTTCCGGGTCTCCACCAACCCGGAAACCAGCCAGACCGTGATCGCCGGCATGGGCGAACTGCACCTGGAAATCCTCGTGGACCGCATGCTCCGCGAGTTCAAGGTGGAGGCCAACATCGGTGCGCCCCAGGTTTCCTACCGCGAAACCATCCGTGGTAGTGCCAAGGGTGAGGGGAAATTCGCCCGCCAAACTGGTGGCAAGGGCCAGTACGGCCACGTGGTGATCGAAATGGAACCGGGCGAACCGGGTTCAGGTTTCGCCTTCGTCAACAAGATCGTGGGCGGCATCGTGCCCAAGGAGTACATCGGTCCAGCCGAAAACGGCATGAAAGAAACCTGCGAATCCGGCGTGATCGCGGGTTTCCCGATGATCGATATCAAGGTCACCATGGTGGACGGGTCCTACCACGATGTGGACTCTTCGGAAATGGCGTTCAAGATCGCCGGCTCCATGGCCTTCAAAGACGGAGTCAAGAAGTGCAATCCCGTACTTCTTGAGCCGATGATGAAGGTGGAGGTCGAGATCCCCGAGGATTACCTCGGCTCGGTCATCGGCGACCTCTCCTCCCGCCGTGGTCAGGTCGAAGGGCAGTCCATCGACAATGGGCAGTCCAAGGTCCAGTCCAAGGTGCCCCTGGCCGAGATGTTCGGCTACGCCACCCAGCTCCGATCCATGACCCAGGGTCGGGGTATCTTCTCGATGGAGTTCAGCCACTACGAGGAGGTTCCTCGGAACGTCGCTGAAGCCATCATCTCCAAGAATCAGGGCAATTCCTGATCTTTCCCAACCACAACCACCCCCCGATTCTTTTTCATCATGGCTCGCGAGAAGTTCGAAAGGAACAAACCCCACGTCAACATCGGCACGATCGGCCACGTTGACCATGGCAAGACAACGCTGACGGCCGCCATCACCAATGTGCTGTCAACCCTCGGCCAGGCCAAAGCTCAGGCCTACGACCAAATCGATGGTGCTCCTGAAGAAAAGGAACGGGGCATCACGATCAATACGGCCCACGTTGAGTACGAAACCGAGAACCGTCACTACGCCCACGTTGACTGCCCGGGTCACGCCGACTACGTCAAAAACATGATCACCGGGGCCGCCCAGATGGACGGCGCCATCCTGGTGGTGGCCGCCACCGACGGCCCCATGGCCCAAACCAAGGAGCACATCCTCCTGGCCAAGCAGGTGGGCGTTCCCGCCCTGGTGGTGTTCCTGAACAAGAAGGACATGGTCGACGACGAGGAGATCCTCGAGTTGGTCGAACTGGAGATGCGTGAGCTCCTCAGCAGCTACGACTTCCCCGGCGATGACATCCCCGTGATCGCAGGCTCCGCCCTCAAGGCCCTTGAGCACATCCAGGGTGGTGGCAAAGGCATCCGCGGCGAGAACGAGTGGGTCGACAAGATCCTCGATCTGATGGACGCGGTGGATGAATCCATCCCCGAGCCCGAGCGCGAAATCGACAAGCCTTTCCTGATGGCCATCGAGGACGTCTTCTCGATCACCGGTCGGGGCACCGTGGCCACCGGCCGCATCGAGCGCGGAAAGGTCAAGGTGGGCGAAACGGTTCAGATCGTGGGCATCAAGGACACCCGCGAAACCACCGTCACCGGTGTGGAGATGTTCCGCAAGCTGCTCGACGAGGGCCTGGCTGGGGACAACGTCGGCCTGCTCCTGCGCGGTGTCCAGAAAGAGGACATCGAACGCGGCATGGTGCTGGTGAAGCCCAACTCCATCAAGCCCCATACCAAGTTCGAGGGTGAGGTCTACGTGCTCAAGAAGGAGGAAGGCGGCCGCCACACCCCCTTCTTCGCCGGTTACCGCCCGCAGTTCTACATCCGTACCACCGACGTGACCGGCCAGATCACGGCCTTCACCGCCGACGACGGTACCAACGTCGAGATGGTGATGCCCGGCGACCGGATCAAGATGACCGGCGAGCTGATCTGTCCGGTGGCCATCGAGCAAGGCATGCGCTTCGCCATCCGCGAAGGCGGCCGCACCATCGGTGCCGGCGTGGTCTCCAAGATCCTGGAGTGAGCCTGATTCAGCGGTCCCCCCGCTGATCTAGCCTTCCGTGTTGGGGCGATAATCCCCAACACGGAACCTTCTCCAGTCCGTTCGCACCTCGACAACCAAGGCCGGTGGGTCTCCTGCACCACGGGTGCAGCCGAACCTTCACCGCGCTCACCCTCTGCCCATCTCTCTACCCATGTCCACCGCCATCGCCCAGCAGAAGATCCGCATCCGCCTGAAGGCGTTCGATCGCCGCATGCTGGATCTTTCCTGCGAGAAAATCATCGAAACCGCCGATCACACGGCAGCCACCGCGATAGGCCCCATTCCCCTGCCTACGAAGCGCAAGATCTACTGCGTACTGCGCTCGCCCCACGTGGACAAGGACTCCCGCGAGCACTTCGAGACCCGTACCCATCGCCGGATCATCGACATCTACAGCCCCACGGCGAAAACCATCGACGCCCTGATGAAGCTTGACTTGCCCAGCGGCGTCGACATCGAAGTGAAGCTCTGATCGGCATCCAAAGGGGCGGTCCCAGGTTCTCTCCGCCCCCTTGCTGATGTGGATTGTGCCTAGGATCTCAACCTGGTTCCGGTCCTCCACCAGGCTGCCTCCAGGCCCAACAACCTTCTCCTGCAGCAGCGCAGCGTGACCACGTGACCGATCTGTCCGTCAGGGAACTTCCCCTTTTTCCCCTGCCGGATGTGGTGCTCTTCCCCCAGGAAGTTCTTCCGCTCCACATCTTCGAGCCGCGCTACAGGATGATGCTGCGCACCGTTCTGGAGAACGATCGGCGCTTCGGAGTCGTGCGCTGGGATCCCCAATCCCAGAAGATGGCGGATGTGGGTTGCTGCGCCGAAATCCTCCAGTGCCAGACCCAGGAGGATGACCACAGCAACATCGTCACCCTCGGACAACAGCGGTTCCGAGTGCTGGAGGTGGTGCGGGAAGCCCCGTTCAGGGTGGCGATGGTGAGCTGGATCGAGGACGAAACGGTCGACAGTCACAACGACCTCCAGATCCTTTCGGACGACGTCACCCAGGCCCTGAAGGACGTGGTTGACCTCACCGGCAAGCTCTTCGGCAAGATCACCCCCCTGCCCAGTGATCTGCCCGACCTGCCCAGGGAGTTGTCCTTCTGGATCGGCTCCCATCTGGGCGGTCCCGTGGCCGACCATCAGCAAACGCTCCTGGAGATCACCGATACCGGCGAACGGTTACGGCTGGAGTACGAGCTGCTGGATCGCACCCGCCGTCAACTGGCGGCCCGTACCGTTCTGAAGGACACCTTCAAGGACATGGGCGACTCCGACCCCACCTGAGGCAACCGATTGGCGCTTTTCTGGCAGGCCCCCCTGGCCGCGACCCTGGTGTTCGTGGTGGTGCTGGTGGCGGCGCTGGCGATCTGGCAGCGGCGGGATCGGGCGTTTGCCAGCACAGCAACCGTTGCCAAGGCCTACGACCGCTGGACCGACGATCGGCTGCTTGAGCGGCTCTGGGGAGAGCACGTGCATCTGGGGCATTACGGCAACCCTGTCCGAAGCGTGGACTTCCGCCGGGCCAAGGAAGACTTTGTCCATGAGCTGGTGCGTTGGAGCGGCCTGGATCGTCTCCCTCCCGGCAGCACCCTGCTGGATGTGGGCTGCGGCATCGGCGGCAGCGCCCGCATCCTCGCCCGTGACTACGGCTTCCAGGTGCTGGGGATCAGCATCAGTGCCGGCCAGATTGAGCGGGCCAGGGCCCTGACCCCCGATGGGCTCAACTGCCGCTTCGCCGTGATGGATGCCTTGGCCCTCGACTGTGCCGATGCCTGCTTCGATGCGGTCTGGAGCGTGGAAGCGGGGCCCCACATGCCCGATAAGCAGCGTTATGCCGACGAGATGTTGAGGGTGCTCAAGCCCGGCGGTGTCCTCGCCGTCGCCGACTGGAACCGGCGCGATCCCGACCTTCACCCCACGTCCCGCATGGAGCGGTGGGTGCTGCGCCAGTTGCTGGACCAGTGGGCCCATCCAGAGTTCGCCAGCATCCCCGGCTTCCGCCGCCACCTCGAAGCAAGTCCCTATCGGTCCACGCAGAGCAGCGTCGACACAGGCGACTGGACGCCAGCCACCCTGCCCTCCTGGATCGACTCGATTGCGGAGGGGGTGCGTCGGCCAGGGGCGGTTCTCAGCCTCGGTCCCGCCGCCATCCTGCTGGGCCTGCGCGAAGTGCCAACCCTGCTCCTGATGGACTGGGCATTCCGGACGGGGCTGATGCAATTCGGGGTGTTCCGACTGCGGCCCACCCCTGCTCAGGATCGGCCGGACTCGTCGCTGCCTGCGGCCAGGTTGGTGAGCGGGTAGGAGCCGAACACCGCCAGGTGCTCGCACAGGGGCCTGAGTTCCTCAAGGGCCTGCTCCAGGGGCTGGTGCCCGAGGGGCAAATCCAGATCAATAAAGAAGATGTATTCGCCCATCTCCCGCTTCGAGGGTCTCGATTCGATACGGCTCATGTTGAGGGCCCGATGGGCAAAGATTCCCAGCGCTTCCAGCAGGGCCCCCGGTTGGTTGGCCCGCAGGGAAAACGCAACGCTGGCCAGGGGACCATCGAGGCTGCGCTCACCCCGCCTGAGCAGCAGGAATCGAGTGCAATTGCCTGGCACGTCATTGATCGGGTAGGCGATCACCTCGAGTCCATGGTTGCGGGCGGCCTCCAGGGAGGCCACGGCCCCGCGAAAACGACTGCCGGCCACCATGCGAGCCGCCTCGGCGGTGGAGCTGGTGGACAACTGCAGCGCCCGGGGCAGGTGGTCGCCGAGCCATTGGCCGCACTGGGCAAGGGCCTGGGGGTGGGAGAGCACTTCGCTGATGCCCTCCATGGGGCCGCTACCGAGCAGGGCATGGCGGATCGGCAGCACCAGGGCATGGACCACCGCCAACTCGGGATGTTCCCAGAGGGCATCAAGGCAGGCGGTGACACCGCCCTCGACAGAGTTCTCCACCGGAACGACGGCGGCCTCACAATCGCCTTGAGCCACGGCCTGAATGACCGCACGGATCCCTGGCTGGGGCACCAACTCCGGGTCCGCCTCACCCACAAGGTCCGCCAGTTTTATGGCGGCCTGTTCGCCATAGGTGCCGGCGGGGCCGAGGAAGGCTAGGCGCATGGCTTGGGCCGCAGACTCTGATCGATAGGATCATGCCGCGCCGACCCTCAGGCCATGAACCTGACCTTCAGCGCTTCCCAGGACCTGCTGATCCCGGTGAACGACCAGCCTGAACGGCTGGTGGACTACCTGGCGGACGAGCGCCGGATCATCGAAGCCCTGCTGGATCCCCGTCAACTGATCCAGCAGGAGGCGGGACGCTATCGCTACGAAGTAGCCCATCTCCAGGTGTTCCAGCTTCCGATCCATCCTGTGGTGGAGCTGCAGGCCATCGGCAGCCCCGGCCGACTGGACATCGACGCCATCGACGCAGAGCTGGTGGGGCTCGGCATGGTGGAGGAATTCCAGCTCACCCTCACCTCCTGGCTGAAGGTGTCAGGCGCGGCTCTGGAGGGGGAGGCCAGCCTCGGGGTGACCGTGAGCCGCCCGCCCCTGCTGAAGCTGATTCCCGCCTCGGTGCTGGTGGCCACCGGCGGATCGTTGCTCGGGGGCATCCTCAAAGGCATGAAAATCCGTGTCAAGCAACAGCTGCTCAGGGATTTCCAGGAGTGGTGCCAGCAGCACTGAGTGCCTTTTCAACAGCACAGCTTTCAGAAAACAGTTCTTCCCTGCATCAGTCTTTACTGAATACCTTGCCCAGGAAGCTGCCTCGATGCAGGTCAGTGGGCCCGAGACGGCGCAAAGCCTGCCGGTGCTGGGGCGTGCCATAGCCGACGTGACGCTCCAGGCCATAGCCCGGATAGTGGTGCGCCAGACGGCGGATCAGCCCATCGCGAGCCTCCTTGGCCAGAATGCTGGCGGCAGCAATTGCGGCGCAGGAACGGTCGCCCCGCACCAGGGTGCGCTGCTCGCCGCCCCAGCCCCGCAACGGCAACACCCCATCCACCACCACGAGCTCAGGGATTCGCGGTAGGCGTTGCAGCGCCCGCAGCATGGCAGCTTCAGTGGCCGGCCGAATGCCGCGCCGATCGATTTCGCGGGCAGAGGCCTGGCCGATGGCCCAGGCCCGCGCCAAGGCCGTGATGCGCCCCACCAACGTGCGGCGCCTGGCGGCCGAGAGGGCCTTGCTGTCGGTGAGGCCCTCTCGGGCGAGCGGATCCAGCGCCTCGACGGGCAGGATCACGGCAGCGGCAAACACCGGTCCGAACAGGGCTCCGCGACCCACCTCGTCAACCCCGGCGCAACCGTCGGGGCTCCAGCCAAACCAGGGGTCGATCAGCGAGCAGCCGAAGAGCGGCGGCGGCGACGGCGGGGTTCGCCGTCGCCGTCCTCCGAGGCAGAAACGATGGGAAGGGAGCCATCGCTGGGATCGGCCTCGACCGACAGAACGGCGGACGACTCGATCGCCACCGATTGGGGCGGTTCGAACTCCGCCACGGGCAGCGGTGTGATCTCCACCAGCACCGGCGAGGAATCGTGGGCCTCGAAGGCGGGGTTGGCCTCCATGGTGGTGAAATCGGAGCGGCTGGATCGACCGTTACCACCCCCCGCTTCTGCGCCGCCATCACCACCGCCCCGCTGACGGCGGCGGCGGCGGGGGCCGGCAGCGGAGAGCTGCTGACGCGCCTCATCTAGAACCGCCTCGGCGTCCTCGCCGGGCCGCACCACCCGCACCACGAGGTTGTCACTCGTGGGGACAGGGTCAAGCAGCAGGGCTGGGTTAAGGCCGAGCCAGCCGTAGACCAACTCCTGCTCGGCATCCATGGGAACCGCCACCAGATCGTGTTCGACCCGCCGACTCGGAGCTTCGGGAGGGGCTGAGACCGAGCTGGGCTCCAGCGTGGTGAGCAGTGGAACGATGGCGAACTCCGACGACGCAGAGGCAACCGGCGCCTCGTAGGCCTCACCCGAGCCCCGGCCACCCCGGCCACCCCTCCGCCGCCTGGACGATGGTTCTGCGCTGGCGGAGGGGCTGATCACCTCCGCCCGGGCAGAGGCGGCGGAGCGCACCAGACCGGTGAGGGTGGCAAGGGGCTGGAGAGTGTCCTTGCCGGGCAGCACGGCCACGTGTCCGAGGCCGCCGCAGCTGGGGCAGGCGCGTCCAAACAGCTCGTAGATGTTCTGGCCCTGGCGCTTGCGGGTGAGTTCCACCAGGCCCAGCTCGGTGAGTTGGGCGATCTGGGGACGGGCCGTATCGTCGCGGGCGGCCTGGGTGAAGTGCTCCAGCAACTGGAGCTGATCGCGGCGGGACTCCATGTCGATGAAGTCGATGATCACCACACCGCCGATGTTGCGGAGTTTGAGCTGGCGGGCTATCTCCACGGCCGCCTCGCAGTTGGTCCACAGGACCGTTTCACGGGCGTTGGCCGAACGGGTGAACGAGCCGGAGTTGACATCGATGACCGTAAGGGCCTCGGTGGGCTCGATGATCACGTAGCCGCCGGAGGGCAGATCCACCCGGGGCTTGAGGGCATCGCGGATGGCGGCGTTGACCTTGTAGTGCTCGAGAATCTCGCCGGATTCCCGGTGGTGCTCCACCAGCAGGTTGGCCTGTTCGCTGCCGAGGAAGGCGTTGACACGGCCCACGGCCTCGGCGGTGTCCACCACCACCCTCAACACCTCCGGGGTGTAAAGGTCCCGCAGAACGCGGTGAATAAAGTCTTCGTCGCGGTTGAGGAGCACCGGCGGATTGGCCGTCTCGGCGGCGAGCTGGATGGCCTCCCACTGGCGCAGCAGATTCTCAAGGTCATCGATCAGCAGCTCTTCACTGACCCCTTCCGCCTCGGTGCGCACCAGCAGACCAGCGCCAGGGGGCTTGATCAGCACCCCCAGGGCCCGTAGGCGGTTGCGTTCGTTCTCACCGTCGATGCGGCGCGAAATATTGACGCCCTGGCCATGGGGCTGCAGCACCAGGAAGCGACCGGGCAGGGTGAGATTGCCGGTGAGCCGGGGGCCCTTGGTGCCGGTGGGCTCCTTCATCACCTGCACGAGCACCTTCTGGCGGGGCTCGAGCAGTTCGGTGATGCCGGCGGCGCCCTTCCTCAGGCGCAGGGGGCCCAGGTCGGTGACGTGGATGAAGCCGTTCTTCTCCCCTTCGCCGATGTTGACGAAGGCGGCATCGATTCCGGGGAGCACATTCTCGACCGTGCCCAGGTAGACATCGCCGATCTGGTATCGGCCCTGGGCTACGACCAACTCGTCGACACGTTCGTCGTTGAGGACAGCGGCGATGCGCAGCTGCTCGGCGATGACGATCTGCTGGGGCATGGAGGGATGGGGAGGGGGCTCAGGGGAGCCCAGCCGTGAAGGAGGTGACAGACCCGCGAGGAGCATCCCAAAGTGGGACCGCACTCAGGTGGGCATCGAACGGACGAATCCCTTTCCCAGCGCTGCATCCGAAGGCGCCGGGAATGGAAAACGGGACCGTTGCGAGAAAGAAACTCAGAGTGGACGCCGGACGTTATGACGACTGCTGAAACCCCGCCGGAGCGGCAGAGCGGGACGACGATGGGGCACGTCGGGGAGAGACAGCCTCCGTGGGAGCCGGATCGGTCGGTTGGCCTGAGCCCTCGATCGATCTACGCGGCGCCGGGTGGCGGATGCTGCGCTTCCAAAATCCGAACGGTGCGAACCGAAACGGCTTTCTGGAAAATAAGTTTCGAGAAATCCGTTACGGAAGGCAATCTGCAGTGGTTGAGTCTGCAGCAGACCTGCCGTCTTGATAGGAAGTTAGCACGCGCCTAAGGGCGATCCTTTTGGCGCCATCAACACCAGCCGTTCGCGCCGAAGGCGCCCCAGGGCCAGGGGCTGATCAAGCTTCTGGGAGAACCACTGCTGCAGCTGCTCGGGCCGCAGACTTCGCCCCTGGGGATCAATCACGGCATCAAACCGCAGAGTGGCCCCTCCGGCCCCTGCGTCAGCGACCGGAGCCAGCAGATCCAGACCCAGCAGATAGGGGCGGCAGTCCCGCTCCCGGGGGCGACCCTTCTTGTCAGTGTCCCGCCAGATCCATTCCGGGGCCTGCAGCAGATCCTCCAGTGCTTGCCGCCAGGAGCCTGGGGCCAGGGCAGCCGCAGGCTCCGGCAGCAGCTCCATGGTCCAGCGGGCCGAGGCCAGCTCCTGGGAGAGGCTGGGCCCGCCCAGGGGCACCTCCAACACCGAAAGGAGCCGAAACTCAGATGGGAGCTGGGCCTTAAGGCGGTCGCGCACCTGCTCCGGTGCCACGGCTTCGGCCATCTCCAGATCGAGCCATTCGCCGTCGGCCTCCACCCCCAACGGCAGGGCGAGGGCGAACTGGAGCCTGGGTAAGGGATGGAAGCCGCCGGTGAAGCTCACGGGCAAGCCGCTGCGGCGCAGGGCCCGCTCCAGCAGCCGTACGGCGTCGAGATGGCTGAGCAGGGCCAGATCTCCAGTCTTGGCGAAGGCGAAGCGCAAGCGCTGCAGGCGCTCGCTCGCCGGGGCGCGGGGGGGCAGAGGGGTGG
>Ga0194061_1000267_pt1 | contig 32013 bp, 25 predicted proteins | sample SepL2221m_MetaG_FD_163423 | JGI IMG/M metagenome (GOLD analysis project Ga0194061, IMG submission 163423) | Anoxic zone freshwater microbial communities from boreal shield lake in IISD Experimental Lakes Area, Ontario, Canada - Sep2016-L224-21m | ecosystem: Environmental > Aquatic > Freshwater >... | reverse complement strand
GTTCCGATGCGGAAAGTGTTTGATGCAGTAATTTGTCCAGATAAGTTTTGCAGTGTGTCCAAAGCACGATGTCTTCTTCACATAATGCTGGCTTAAATAAATTGTTCACTGTGATACACCCTTCATATATTAATTGCTCAGGAATTAGCTCGTACTTAAGCATCGGGAAGCGATGATCTTCTGGAAGTGAATGCGCATAGGAGCTGTCAAATGCAATTTTAATCATCTATTTTTCGATTTCGATTAAGCTATTTTCTATAATAGCAAAAATGCGGTTAGTCTTTTTCTTTTTTACTTTAGCAGTTCCGCTGAATTTACTGAAGGCAGGAAGTATGGCAGAATTTTCCGTAAAATAATAACAAGGGAAGTTTAAGCTTTGTTTACCTATTCCTGAAATAGATATAGATGGATGCAAATGGCCGGAAAAATAAAAAGCTTTATTTTCTTTTGGTATTTCTGATGGGTCATGTACAAAATAGAATTCGCCTATACAATAATTGCTTTTCACTAAATCAATATGATTTTTTTGGTACCAACTATTTTCTAAAACATCATGATTTCCCTGCACAAGGATCATCTTCATTCTTGAAAAACTCGCACGGATTTTTGAAAACAATTGCAATTCTAAATTATCAACGCTATGGAAAAGATCTCCCACAGCAATCAATTTTTTAGGATTAAAAAAACTAATTAAATCAACCATCCTTTGTATGTCTTCTTTATATACGGCATGGGGGACTCCTATTCCATTTTTTCTGAAATGTCCCGTTTTCCCGAAATGAAGGTCAGAAACAATTAAAGCAGACTCTTTTTCCCAGTAAATGCCTCTCTCAGGAGTTAACCAAAATATTTGTTCCTGTATAGTATATGGTGTGGGTGCTGTCATTTACAAAAATTCTATCTGCAAATATGCATTAGTTCTTCTCTAGTTGTTGCTGCATTTTTTTAACACGATCTTCTAATTTTTCAGTTGACAAATTATTACGATTTAATCCGTCAACAATGATCGGGAAGGCTAGTGGGGTTAATTGTGTTGGAAAGTGAAGAATAATTTCTGCTTTATAAATTCTATCTAAAGCTGCTCTAAGTTGAACTTCTTCCATCTGTTGTTCCATTAATTCGCGATACGCTTGCCGCAGTAAAATATTATTGGGTTCGTATTCTTCAAAAACTTTAAATAGTAAGGAAGCTGATGATTGCAAGTGTCTGGCTTTTTTATGCTCACCCGGAAAGCCCTGAAAAATCAAACCACCTATAACTGCGATGTCTCTGAATTTTCGTTTTGCCATTTCGGCACTATTGATACTCTTTTGAATGTCGATCAGTAAATTATCAGTAGAAAATAATTCATACACATTGCCATCGTCAACAGGAATTGGTTGGTCGCTTAATAATTCAAAACCATAGTCATTCATTGCTATGGAAAAACTAATCGGTAATATTTGACCAATTCTAAAGGCAATGATGGCACTCATAGCTTCATGAACTTGACGACCTTCAAATGGGTATACCAGTAAATGAAATCCATCTTTTGTTTCTATTTGCTCTATTAATAATTGATGATCTCTAGGAATTGCTGACAAATTTTGTTGCACTTCAAATAAAGCGCGGAGACTTTTTATTTCAATTTCAGTTTCATCTATCAATGCTTTATTAAAAGTTTGACGAAGCATCTTTCCTAAATTCGCAGTTAAACTCATGCGGCCACCATTCCAGGAAGGGACAATTGATTTTTTTGAGGATGATTTCCGTACTAATACATCCATATCTTTTAACATTATTAATTCAAGATTTTTGCCAGCAAGCGTAAATGTGTCGCCAGGTTCAAGGCGGCTTATAAAGTATTCTTCTATTACCCCTACATATCCGCCTCCCAGAAATTTAACTTTCATCATCGCATCACTTACAATCGTTCCAATATGCATTCTATGCCGCATCGCTATTTTTCTGTCAGTGATCTTGTATAAGCCAGCCTCAATAATTACTTTATGGTATTCATCATACTGATTCAGCGCAATACCACCTTGCGTAATATTCAATAACACTTCCTGCCATTCATCAATTGTGATATCTGCAAAGCAATAAGTTGATTGTATTTCTTTAAAAATAGTTTCTGGAAGAAAACCTTCTCCTATAGCTAATGTGCACAAATATTGAATCAGTACATCAAAACAAAGTAGCATTGGGGTTTTACTTTCTACCTTTTGTTCTTTGATGGCTTGCTTTAATGCGGCTGCTTCTACTAATTCTAAAGCATGTGTGGGGAGAAAAAAAAGTTTACTTATTTCACCTGGTCCGTGGCCACTCCTGCCAGCCCTTTGCAAAAAACGCGCAATGCCTTTTGGGGAACCTACTTGTATCACTGTGTCAACAGGACGAAAATCAACTCCTAAATCAAGACTCGCTGTACACACTACTGCTTTTAGTTTTTGTGTATGTAAAGCATCTTCTACCCAAAGTCTTAGTTCTTGCTCAATACTCCCATGATGAAGTGCAATAGCGCCAGCCAGTTGCGGGGCAGCTGTTAATATGCTTTGATACCAGACCTCGCTCATTCCTCTGGTATTGATAAATATCAGTGTGGTATTACTTTGTTCAATAATTGGAATAATTCGATGAACGAGTTTAATCCCTAAATGACCAGCCCAGGGATAATTATCAATTTCTTCTGGTATAATTGATTCCACTTCAATGCGTTTATCAATTTTTGCACGAATGATGCTACCCTTTTTTTTGAGGGGGGCCAATAATACTTCTTTTGCTTCTTCTAAATTTCCAATCGTAGCAGAAATGCCCCAAATAGAGAGCTTGTTTTTACTGGCACCTATGAGTCTGCTTATTGCCAATTCAACTAGTACTCCCCGTTTACTGCCCAGTAATTCATGCCATTCGTCTACTGCAATGAATTGTAGGGTATTGAGATTTTCAGAATAATTTTTTTGAGCCAGCATTAAATGCAAACTCTCAGGGGTGATGATGAGAATTTCTGGAAGATTATTTTTTTGTTTTTGTCTTTCCGCTGTACTTGTATCACCATTTCTGATTCCGACTTTCCATGGAATATTTAATTCAGTAAGTACTGATTCCATGGCACGACCAATATCTTTTGCAAGTGCCCTTAGTGGAGAAATCCAGATAAGTTGTAAATGATTATTTTTTGAAATTTGATAAGTGTCTGGGTGCGCATTAATATATTGGATAAGCACTCCTAGAAAAACAGAAAAGGTTTTGCCGCAACCCGTTGGTGCATTTACTAAACCACTATCTGATTTTAATATATTACTCCAACATTCTTCTTGAAAGCCAAATGGATGAAAGTTTTTAGCTTTCATCCATTCATGAATAATTTGATATCCCTTTGTTTTTTGCAGCATCAATAAAGTCTATTCTCCAATTTTATCAATCCATTTCACCAGCAAATTTTCAAGCTTTACAGTTAGCCTTTCTGCTGTTTTTCCTATTGTATTATTGAATTCAGGAATTTTGAAAAGCCAATAAATAAAACTAGCTCTTCCTTCAACTTTTGCTTTATGAAGAATACTAGTTCTGAGAATACTTCCAAAATCTGATTTGAGGTATTGCCAATTATGATCTAGTTGATTTTGTAGTTGCAATTCTTTGTTTTCCAAATCAGCTATATATCTATTTAAGCTTTCAATATTTTTAATATTCTTCTTCTTCATTTTCCCTAGTTTGTTCCCTAACCATGATGCGAATGATGGGGTTGATGAATAATTGTTTTCGAGCAAGTATTAATATCAAAGTAATTACAACTAGGATTCCAGTTGTAGCTGCAAAGCCTTGCACATAACTGTTTAATAAGTTCGATAACCAGAATCCAATAGTGATTCCGGCAAAAAATAAAATGAGTAAGCCTAAGAAAGCAAGGATCGTCAACCAAATCAGAACTCCTCCAATGCTAGAACTCTTTCGAATAAATTTTAGGTTGAATAATTCAATCTTCAATTCAACGTATTCTTGCAAAGCCTTTTTATTTGCTTCTAAAAATTGCCAGATGTCAGGTGTGTTTTCCATATACTCTGATTGTATTCTAAAGTTACAACAATCAGGAAGGAAAGCCTAGTTATAAGGTTGTTTTAACTTTAGAAAAGCAATTTAATCTGTCCGTCAGCTTTTTTGATGAAATATAGCTTTCGGTTTTCCCAATAATCAGGCTCCTTATTTTCCTTTTTGAATTTAACAGGTTGAATGTCGAAATCGTTAATGAGTTTGAATGATTTGTCCGACAAATTATGGATCAATTTTTCCTGGTGTTTTATCGAAAGTTTGGTAAAATGATAGAAAGATTCATATCCTTTAAAAACGAGGTCACTGGGTCTGGACAAAAATTTATTACGATACTTTGTGGTTAAATAGATAGCAAGTTTATCGGTTCTTGAATAGTTGTAAGGGCTGGTGTAAACAACATCAACGGATTTGAATTCTGGTTTTGTTAGATCTCTAAATCCATCCCAATTAGGCATGCCTATTAGTAGTGCCGCATAATTGGGGTTAGCACTTAGTGTTTTGATCACCGACATCGCAAATCCTTCGTTCAGTGTGCCACAGATCACAATATTCTGGCGATTGCTATCTAATTTATTCAGCAAATCTGCGGTACTAAAACTATCAATCAATTCAATGGATTTTAATTTCAAAGGAATTGAAGGTGTTTTCTTATTGTTATCTGTAAAATAAGACTGAATTATATCTTCCATTTGCCCTTTCCTCTTGATCAAAACAAGGTTAGTAGTAGCATATGTTCTTTGTAAATACTTATACAAAGCATCTACATGAGTTTTTAAAGTGGAGTTTATTAAAACGAAATAAGGGTTCTCGATAATTCCACCATCGTTCGGGTATGTTTCTGAGATTAAAGGAATTTTATTGGCTAACGCAAAATCGGCAAGTGTTTTTACCTCTGCTCTGTTATTGAATGATGCAATTATTAATGACAATGATTTTAACTCCGGGTTTTCTAAAATTAATTCTAAAGGTTCTGCAGCGCTTTTGGTATCATAAAAAAATACTTCAGCAGTCACTCCCTCAGCATTGAGTGAATCGATGGCCATCATAACTCCATTATAAAATTCAAGCCCCGGCATATTACTCTTAGAAATGGTATTGCCCTGTTTGTAGGTATTCTCGCTAAATGCAGAGTCCAAATAAATGGGTGCAAATAAACCTACTTTCACTGAGGGATGAGATTGCCCATCCACATGCAGTGATAAGCAAAAGCTCCAAATTAAAAAGGTTATATATGGTAAGCGCATGTATAATGAATTATAAGTTTATTCCCATTCGATAGTAGCTGGTGGCTTGCTACTGATATCGTACACCACTCTATTAATTCCTCTTACATTGTTGATAATTTCGTTAGAAATATCTGCTAAGAATTCATAGGGTAAATGTGCCCAATCAGCTGTCATGCCATCAACAGAAGTTACGGCTCTTAATGCAACTGTAAATTCATAGGTTCTTTCATCTCCCATTACACCTACACTTTTAACTGGTAACAAAATCGTGCCAGCCTGCCAAACCACGTTGTATAAATTTGCTTTTTTCAAACCCTGAATATAAATATCATCTGCAGCTTGTAATAAAGCCACTTTTTCTTCTGTGATTTCTCCAAGGATGCGAATCGCTAAACCAGGACCAGGAAATGGATGACGGTTAATCATATCGCTGGGTATACCTAATTCTAACCCTACTCTTCTAACCTCGTCTTTGAATAATGATCTTAGTGGCTCAACTAATTCTAATTTCATACTATCCGGTAAGCCCCCCACATTATGGTGCGATTTTATGGTTTGAGAAGGGCCATGTACACTTATACTTTCAATAACATCAGGATAAATGGTTCCTTGGCCGAGCATTTCAATGCCGGTTAATGTTTTTGCTTCCTGATCAAATATGTCGATAAAGCCTTTCCCAATTATTTTTCTTTTTTCTTCAGGGTCAGATTTTCCAGCAAGTGCAGTGTAGAAATGATTTTTTGCATCTACACCTTTAACATTTAATCCAAGCGTTTTATACATTTCTAATACTTGCTCAAATTCTCCTTTACGCAACACGCCGTTATCTACAAATATTCCAAATAAGTTCGATCCAATTGCTCTTGTAATAAGAGTAGCTGCAACTGTACTGTCAACTCCGCCACTCAATGCCATGATTACTTTTCGATTTCCAATTTTTTCTTTTAACGCTGCAACAGTTTCACTAATAAAATGGGCAGCAGTCCACTGTGCATCGCAACCACAAATATTGACCAAGAAATTTTTGATGATTGTTTTTCCTTCAGTTGAATGGAATACCTCTGGATGGAATTGTAATCCATATAAAGGTTTTGAATCAGGGGTTGTTTTTTTGAAAGCTGCAATCGGAATACTTTCAGTGGTGGCCAATACTTCAAATCCATCTGGTAATGCAACTATTGAATCGCTATGACTCATCCAAACCTGTGAATTATCAGAAATGCCTTTCAAAAGAATATCTGCCTTGCCAATATTCATTTTAGCACGGCCAAATTCCCTTTTATTTGATTTGTCTACTCTTCCGCCATATTCTTTTGCAGTTAATTGTGCTCCGTAACAAACTCCAAGAACTGGTATATGCTTCACAAATTCAGGTATAGCTACAGTCGGTGCATTTTCCTCATTTACACTATAAGGAGAACCACTTAGGATGATTCCTTTTAAACCAGGTTCAAATTCGAATGATTTATGGAATGGAATGATCTCACAATACACATTGGCTTCTCTTACAGCCCTGGCAATTAATTGGGTATATTGACTACCAAAATCGAGGATTAGAATTTTTTCTGTCATGCTGCGAAGGTAATTGAAATTTCTGTGGTGTTGTAACAGGATAAGTGGTCCGATTATTTTAAAGGTGGATTGCAAGCTCAAAGGGATTTGTATAACTTGCAGTAACAATAAAAGAAATATGAAACAACTTATCTTGATAGTATCGACCCTTGTTCTATTTACTTCCTGCAGATTCAAGCATGTACAGGGAAACGGGGTAATAACTACGCAAACCAGAAATGCAACCAAGGCTAATCGTATTAAAATGGCAGGTAATTTTGATGTAGAAATAACTCAAGGACCCACAGTTAGTGTGCAAATTGAAGGGGATGAGAACCTTTTGCCTTATTTTATTGTGGAAGACAGAGGGGGGTATTTAGTGATAAAAGGGAGGGATTATTTTAGTTATTCCTCAACTCAAGGCATTAAAGTTTTTATTACCACCCCGAATTTAGAAGAAGTTATTTTAGCAGGAAGCGGCAATATATTGGGGAAGTCTAAATTTACAGGTTCTGATAAACTAGTACTTAAAATTGCTGGGTCGGGCGATATTAAAATGGATGTAAATACGCCTAGTGTTTTATCTGAAATTGCAGGAAGCGGTTCCATTACCCTTAGCGGTGAAACTAAAGAAGAGACCATTAAAATTGCTGGGGTAGGTGATTATCGTGCTGCTGATTTAAAAGCCGAAAATGCCAAAGTTCAAATTGCAGGAAGTGGGGATGTGAAAATTTTTGCATCGAGCCAGTTAGATGTAAATATTGCAGGTGCTGGTTCGGTTTATTATAAAGGCAGCCCTAATGTAAAACAAAAAGTTGCTGGTTCAGGGGATGTTAAGAAAGTAGATTGATAATTCAAAAGTCAAAAGTCAAAACACTATACAAAAAGGGCTCAAGAAAAGTAGGCACTTTTTTTAATTTTGACTTTTTACTTTCCAATTCTACCTCAATCGAAATATCGGATATCTCAAATGTGCTGGCTCATAGTAGGGTGAGTTCTTGTAAATGAAGTCAAGCTGTGCATTGGCAGAAGTTGCAAACTTTGGATCAGCTTTTTTCTTCTCCTCCAACTGAAGTTGCAATTCTGGATGAGAAGCTAAAAAGCTTGCGGCTACATCTTCCCATCGATAATTACTATAACCTTCTTTCTGTTGTAAAATAGCGTCGAAAAAATTCCAGCTAAAATAACTATCATCACTGATTGGTTCTAATGTTTCTATTAAAAAACGATCTGCTGCCTGACCGGTTGTAATTAAATAATCTCCTTTTCTACAAAATATACTAACTGTTTGTGTGCTTGTTTTTAAATCGCTATGACGATAGTGTTTTTCAAATACCCTGCTACTCGTTTTGTAATCGTCAATATGATATGCTTCTACCGTCATTAAACTATCTTTTTCAATCTGCTTCATTTGAACTGCATTCGCTTCTAATAATTCAATCACTTTTTGCCATCCTTGTGGAATCAGATATGCTTTTGGTTTGTGTACCATCTTATCAGCAAGCGCATAATTGTAAAATTTTACTTTTTGGGTAAATGGTTTGCTTCTGTCGTAATACAACCTTTCCATTCCAGTTACCGCACTAGGCTTTTTAAATGCCTGGTATCCCATAAAATCGATCAAATCAAAATGGGATGTATCAACTTTATAACTTACTACAAAGTCGTTTTGGTTTTTTATGGCTTCAATTGATAATTGTTTTGCCTCTTTAATGGCAGATGCTTGCAAAGATGCTTGAGCAATCATTGTTTGCATCAATTCATAAGTTTGTATTACTCTTTGCTGAAATGGCTTTAGCATATGCGTTTCAGACATAAATGACATGGTTTGAAAAACCGCTGCATAACCGCTGCTATATCTGGGAGGATCGTAAAAATAACTCCAACCTTTTTCTGGATTACCTTCTTCAAAGCTTACGTATGGTGTCATGGCCATTCCTTTCTGTGCCATCTCCTTGAATAAAGAAGGTTCAAAAATGGTATGAAGATATTTCCCGATTTCTCCTCCCAGTTTATTGTGCTGGGTAGTTAGAAGCGTCATGGTATATTGATAATCTGCGCCATCGCTTACATGATTATCTAAATAAATGTCGGGGTTTAACCAATGAAATATTTTTGCAAAACTCACGGCCTCTTTTGTGTCTGATTTAATAAAATCACGATTCAAATCAAGGTTCTGTGAATTACCTCTAAATCCATATGCAGTAGGTCCATCCTGGTTTACCCTCGAAGAACTATTTCGATTTAATGCTCCCCCTATATTGTAGACAGGCATTACAGCTAATACAATATTGCTAGGTGCTTTGAGTTTACCACTTGCTAAATCGCGCAGCAGCATCATGCTGGCGTCAATACCATCTGGCTCTCCTGGATGAATTCCATTGGTAACTAATATGACCAATTTATTTTTCTTTTTCCAATCCGCACTATTAAATTGCTGGTCGGAGCTGAAAAGTACAATATGCAAGGGAAACCCAGCATCGGTGGGCCCCATTGTTTTTATTTGTATCGTTTTATATTTTAAAGCCAGCTGCTGGTAATAAGCAATGCTTTGGGTATAAGTAGCGCTTTCTTTTCCCTTCGATTGTTCAAAAATCGTTAACGGCTTTTGCCCTATGGCAAAGTTTGCTAAGAATAGATAACTGAAAACCAGTATTTTTTTCATTACTTTATGTTGAAATTTTATTCAAAGTAATGGAAATCAGTCATAGAATCTTATTAATTGAGGACGAACCGAAGCTTGGAAAAGTAATATTAGAGGAGTTGAGGGGGCAGGGATATCAAGTTGACCTTGCAGCTGATGGATTGATCGCCGAATCGTTTTTTAAACAAAATAATTATTCTTTGGTATTGATGGATGTGAATATTCCACATAAATCTGGCCTTGAATTATGTAAAGACTTTCGTGCCATCAAAAAAAGTATTCCGATCATTATGCTCAGTGCAATGGGTGAGATTAATGATAAAATGGAAGCTTTTAAATTAGGAGCGGATGATTATATGGTGAAGCCTTTTCATTTCGACGAGCTATTCGCTAGATTAAAAGTGTTTTTGAAAAGGGCAGAATTAAAAGATGAAGATATAAAGATTGTTGTCGATGATCTTGAAATCGATTTTAGAAATAAAACTGCAGTGCGTGCAGGTGTTACTGTTAATTTAACAGCAAAAGAGTTTACACTTCTTGTATTACTTGCTAGAAATAGAGGCAAGGTAATTTCCAAACAAGAAATACTTGAAAAAGTATGGGATTTAAGTTTTGATACTGGTACCAATACTATTGAAGTTTATATCAGTTTTCTTAGAAATAAGTTGGACAAGCCTTTTGAAACCAAACTTATTCATACAAAGCCTGGATTTGGTTATTATATAAAATAAGCCAGTAGATATGAGTATCAAGTTGCGATTCGCTTTTATTTTTAGTGGATTTGTAGCCATTATACTGGCCGTTTCTTCCATTTCTATATTTGTACTTTATAGTAATTTTCGGGAAGCTGAGTTTTATAGCCGCGTAAAATCAGAGGGTAATATCTTTCATAATTATGTAAGTGAAATAAAAGATCCAAAGCAAGCCGCGATGGCCAAAATGTTGTCTGGAGTATATACCAACTCTGTATTTGACGAAAAAATAGTGGTGTTAGATTCTGCAGGAAATGTATTAAATAAACTCCCCGAGAATTTAATTCCAAATTATAATCAGGCTCTTTTAAGAGAAATAAAATTTAAAAGGGAAATTAAATTTGAGATAGATAAATATCAAACTGTAGGAACCTACAATTCAAGGACCAAATATTTTACAATTGCATCTGGGTATGATTTATCCGGGTATCGAAAATTACAGAACCTTGAAATTATTCTGGCAATTGTATTTTTAATGGGAATGATTGTGACAGCATTTTTCTCCTTCTTTTTTGTACAGCAAGCTTTCAAACCTTTGTTAGTTCTTAATAAGCAAATTAAACGGACTACTATATCTAATTTAAAGGATAGATTAATAGTAGTAGATAATTTTCCGGAGATCAACCAGATTGCAAATAGTTATAATGCCATGATGGAAAGATTAAGTAAGGCTTTTGAATTTCAAAAAAGTTTTGTGCAACATGCTTCTCATGAATTAAGAACCCCACTTGCAATCATGCTTTCCCAAACAGAATCTGCCATTAATAAAAAAATGACAGAGACAGACACACACAACTTATTGGTTTCATTAAAGGAAGACGAACAAGGGATGATTGAACTTACCAATTCATTGCTGCTGCTTTCTCAATATGAGCAATTAGAGTACCAAAAAGACTGGCCCAAGACCAGAGTAGATGAAGCAGTAGTGGAGGCTGCAAGCCAGGTGATGCAAATGTACCCCGATGCAATGATAAATATTGGCTTTAAAGAGATTCCGGAATCGGACGAAGCTTTTTTTGTAATTGGAAATGAATCTTTATTAAGATCTGTATTTATTAACCTTTGTAAAAATGCCTATCTCTATGCATCTGATACGAAAGTAGAAATTTTGATAGATACATTCAAAGGAAAGATAACAGTCCAAGTGCTAAACAATGGGCCTACATTATCTGATGATGATTCTTCAAAAATGATGCAGCCATTTTATAGAGGTAAGAATGCATTGAATGCTCAAACCAAGGGATTTGGATTAGGTCTTTCCATTGTAACCCGAATTTTATTTGCACATCATGGTCTAGTAGAATACGATGTACCAACTCCAAACACCAATCGTTTTACTGTTATTTTCCCACAAGCTATTAAATAGGGGCACAAAAAAGCCAACCATTTGCAGGTCGGCTTGCTTAATCAGTTATTATGTAAACTACTTAATAAAATTAAGCAGCAGTAACATTTGCTTTTTTAGCTAGTTTGCTCTTTAAGTTAGCAGCTTTGTTTTTGTGGATGATTCCACGTTTTGCTAACTTGTCGATTTGCGAAATTACTTCAGGAAGCTGCTCACCATATACCTTAGTATCAGTGTTTGCTTTTAAATCACGAATAGCGTTACGGGTAGTTTTACCATAATAACGGTTAGTATCGCGACGCTTTGCAGCTTGTCTAACATCTTTCTTTGTAGCTGAATGGTTTGCCATATTCTAATTTTTTCAGGACGGCAAAGGTAAGGGCTGGAAATGAAAATCTGAAATTAAAAAGAGAAAATATCGAGTTTAGCCCCATATTTCTTGAATTTAGTCAGAAATCAGGCTAATGAATCATTCAAAGATTCGCTTTTTTCTGTGTTCAATCACCGATATTTGCCAACTATTCCACAAAAAAGCTGTTTTACATTCCCATGAAAGACTTTTCGTACATCACCAATTCCCACCCGGCGTATATCGAAAACTTATACAACGATTTTTTAAAAGATCCACAATCCGTTGATCCAGATATTCAAAAATTTTTTGAAGGGTTTGATTTTGCTATAGCGCAAGGTTCTGCACGAAATAATGATAGCCAATCTGTTACGACCGATTGGATGAAAGAAATTAAAGTGTACCGCCTTATCTTAGGGTATCGTAATAAAGGCCATTTATTGGCAAAAACTAATCCCATTAGGGCCAGAAAGGATCGAGGAGCTAACCTCGACCTGAATTTTTTCGGTTTAACGGAAGCTGATCTAAATACGGTATATCAGGCTGGTCATTTAGTTGGATTAGGTGCAACAACCCTGAAAAATATACTTGGGCACCTGCAAAACTGCTATGCTTCGCATGTGGGAATCGAATTTAAATATATCAGTGACCAGAAGAAAATTGATTGGTTAACCAAAGAAATTGAGCAAAACTTTGCCAATAGCCTTCCGCTGCCAAAGAAGAAACGAATCCTGGAAAAATTAAACCAGGGAGTGATGTTCGAAAAATTCTTACACACTAAATATATTGGTCAGAAGCGTTTTTCATTAGAAGGTGGTGAAACTACGATTGCAGCCTTAGATGCTATCATTAATACAGCTGGAAACCATCAGGTTCAGGAAGTAGTGATTGGAATGGCCCATCGAGGTCGTTTGAATATCCTCGCAAATATCATGGGCAAAACCTATGAACAGATCTTTAGTGAGTTTGAAGGAACTGCCACCATTGACCAAACCATGGGCAGTGGTGATGTTAAATACCATATGGGTTACGGAAGCGATGTTCAGACAATTGATGGTCATCATGTACACTTAAAATTGATGCCCAACCCATCGCATTTAGAAGCGGTTGATCCAGTTGTTGTAGGTTTCGCAAGAGCTAAGGCAGATGTGTTATACGAAAGCGATTTCGATAAAATTTTACCCATATTGATTCATGGCGATGCTTCTGTGGCCGGTCAGGGCATTGTGTATGAAGTGTTACAAATGAGTAATCTTCGAGGTTATTATACAGGAGGAACTATTCATTTTGTAATTAATAATCAAATAGGCTTTACTACCGACTTTGATGATGCTAGAAGCTCAGATTATAGTACTTCAGTGGCTGCAATGGTTCAGGCACCCGTAATGCACGTGAACGGAGATGATGCAGAAGCTGTAGTGAAATGTTCAGAAATTGCAACCAGATACCGTCAGGAATTTAATAGCGATATTTTTATTGATATGGTATGTTATCGAAAACATGGCCATAATGAAGGGGATGATCCCAAATATACCCAGCCACAATTGTATGCACTGATTGATAAGCATCAGAACCCAAGAGAAATATATACACAGCATTTGTTGGATAATGGGGAGACCGATGCTAAGGAATTAGCAAAAGAAATGGAGAAGAAGTTCTGGGCTGATTTACAAGAAAGATTGGATGAGATTAAACAAAATCCATTGCCGTATAAATACCAGGCACCTGAACTTGTTTGGAAAAGTTTAAGAAAGGCTACAGTAAACGATTTCGATCAGTCACCAGACACCGCAATTAAAGAAGAAGAGTTAATGAGATTGTTTCATGCATTGATGCAATGGCCTGAAACATTCAAGCCTTTGAAAAAAGTGGAAAAGCTTTTGCAAGAAAAAATAAAATTATTAGAAACTGAAAACAAAATTGATTGGGCAACCGGAGAACTTTTAGCTTACTCATCTTTATTGACCCAGCATAATTTGGTTAGAATGAGTGGACAGGATGTACAACGTGGTACATTTTCACATCGCCATGCTGTGTTGCGCGATGAACAAACAAACAAAGGATATAATCGACTAAATCATTTTCAAGAAATCCAGGAAAAATTCAGGATCTATAATTCTTTACTGAGTGAGTATGGTGTGTTGGGATTTGAATATGGTTATGCGATGGCTAATCCAGCTGCATTGGTGATTTGGGAAGCACAGTTTGGAGACTTCTCAAATGGTGCACAAACAATGATTGATCAGTTCATAGCGGCAGGGGAACAGAAATGGCAACGTATGAATGGAATTGTAATGCTACTTCCACATGGTTATGAAGGACAGGGTCCCGAACATAGTAGTGGAAGAATGGAACGGTTTCTGCAAATGTGTGCTGAGCTGAATTTAGTTATTACAAATATTACTACATCAGCCAATTTATTTCATGCATTAAGAAGACAATTAGCCTGGCCTTTTAGAAAGCCATTGATTAATTTTTCTCCAAAAGCCAATCTTCGTTTTGCAGGAAGTTTTAGTAAAGTTGAAGAATTTACAAAAGCAGGTTTTAAAGAAATAATTGATGATTTATTTGTAGGAAACGCAGCTGATGTTAAAAAAGTTTTATTATGTACTGGTAAAATTTATTTTGAACTGTCAGAAAAGCAATTGAAGGATTCCAGAAAGGATGTGGCAATCATTCGGTTAGAACAAATTTATCCATTACCATTAAAGCAATTAGTATTGCTTCAAAATAAATATCAAAATGCAAATTGGTTCTGGGTGCAGGAAGAACCAATGAACATGGGCGCCGCATCGTTTTTGCGAATGAATTTAACGAGTTTAAATTTTAAAATCATCAGCAGAACAGCAAGTGCATCAACTGCAACTGGTTATTCTAAAGTGCATGTCAAAGAACAAGCACAAATAATTGAACAAGCTTTTAGTATCTAACATTATTATTTAATTAATTAGAAATATCAACGCTTTATGATTGAAATTAAAGTTCCCACAGTTGGTGAATCTATCAGTGAAGTCACTTTATTAAAGTGGACGAAACTAGAAGGTGAATGGGTTGAAAGAGATGAGGTGATTGCAGAATTGGAAAGTGAAAAAGCAACATTTGAAGTGAATGCAGAAAAAGCGGGCACTCTTTTTAGACTTGCCAATGAAGGCGATACTATTTTAATTGGAGATGTATTAGCAAGAATAGACGAAAATGCTGTTAAGCCAGCAGGCGTAGCAGTTCCAGCTATCGAAATGAAAGAAGAAAAAAAAGCTTCAATTGCTACTAATCAAGCCTCAGTTACTTCTGTACCAAATGATTTAAAAGCAACTCCGGTTGCTTCGGCTATCATTGCTGATAAAAAAGTAGACCCTTCAAGTATTACGGCTTCTGGGTTTGGTGGAAAGATCATGAAGAACGATGTATTGGATGCGATCAATCATCCTGGCAAAAAAGCATTTGCAGGAAACGAGATCTTTAGTAGAAATGTTCGTCAAGAAAAAATGAGCAATCTACGAAAGACCATCAGTAGGAGGTTAGTAGAGTCAAAGAATACAACTGCGATGCTTACCACTTTTAATGAAGTGGATATGACCCGCATTATGGATATTAGAAAGCAGTTTAAAGATAAATTCAAAGAAAGCCATGGTGTTAATTTAGGTTTCATGAGTTTCTTCGCAAAAGCTTGTGCCATTGCCTTAAGTGAGTGGCCAACTGTAAATGCATATATCGATGGAGATCAGATTTTATATCACGACTATGCAGATATTAGCATTGCAGTAAGTACACCTCGAGGGCTAACGGTTCCAGTAATTAGAAATGTAGAAAGTCTATCCATGGCTGAAGTTGAAAAAGCTGTTGTAGTGTTAGCTGGTAAAGCACGCGATAGTAAGCTTACTGCTGAAGATTTACAAGGTGGAACTTTTACAATCACCAATGGAGGTGTATTTGGTAGCTTGATGAGCACACCGATCATCAATATACCACAGAGTGCTATTTTGGGAATGCATAAAATACAGGAACGACCAATGGCTATCAATGGACAGGTTCTGGTTCGCCCCATGATGTACTTAGCATTGAGTTACGATCATCGGATCATTGATGGAAGAGAAAGCGTGAGTTTCCTGGTTCGTTTAAAAGAATTATTAGAAAGCCCAGAGCTGCTTTTAATGGGAAAAGATCCGGTGAAAACTTTATTGGAATTATAAATTCAGGCAGCAGCCATCCATGAAATACGCACAACAATACCTCCTTTCTGCCATTCAGATCATGCAACAATTTGATGGTAGTACGCCATTGGCCGCCTTTTTGAAAAAGCATTTTTCGGAAAATAAAAAATTTGGTTCCAAGGATCGGAAAAATATTGCACATCTATGTTATGCCTATTGCAGAATTGGGAATGCGGGTAAAAGTTTGCCCATTGAAGACAGATTCAGAATTGCTTTATTTTTAGTGAATGAAACTGTAGATGGCTGGGATTTGTTATATAATGAAAATTGGTTGAGTCAATGGTCTAAATTCGTAGATACAAAACTGAATTTCATTAAAACTATTTATTCCGAATTTGATTCGAATAATATATTTTCTTTTTCAAAAGCGCTCTCACAACATATTGATGCCTCAAAGTTTTCTATTTCTCACTTAATACAGCCCGATGTTTTTTTAAGACTTCGTCCTGGAAAATATGATGCGGTACGTAAGCAAATAAAAACGGCGGATATACCATTTACTATTATTTCTGATCATTGTTTTGCTTTACACAATTCTGTAAAAATTGATACTATTGTTTCAATTGATCGAGATGTATTGGTTCAAGACAAAAGTTCACAAAGGGTTGCGGAACTATTTGCTAAAGTAGAAACAGATAAAACAAAAGCGATTCAATTGTGGGACTGTTGCGCAGCTAGCGGTGGAAAAACAATCTTAGCCAGAGACTTTTTTGGTGTGATGGATATGACAGTTTCAGATATTCGTTCAAGTATACTTCATAATTTGAAAGCAAGGTTTGAAAGAGCAGGCATCAAACACTTTGAATCATTAACAACAGATTTGTCTAAACCCAATCCTCAAAAACCGAATGGGAAATTTGATCTTATCATGGCTGATGTGCCATGCAGTGGGAGTGGAACATGGGGAAGAACTCCTGAGCAATTGTCTTTATTTAAGGAGAATAAAATTGCTGAATATATTGCTTTGCAAAAAAGCATTGTATCTAATATCGTTTCATCGCTTACACCAAACGGCTATCTTTTATATAGTACCTGTTCTGTTTTTAAAGCTGAAAATGAGGATCAAAAAGATTTTATTTTAAGCGCTTTTCCAACTCTAAAACTGGTGGAAGAAAAGTATTTGATTGGATATGATAACAAAGCAGATACTATGTATGCTGTTCTTTTTAGAAAACAATAAAATGTTTTACTAACTTAATATTAGCTCACCTCTTTGTATAATACCTCCTGCAATCACATCGTTTCCTTCATATATAACGGCACTTTGACCCGGAGCAATTCCTTTTACGTTTTCAAAGAATCTAGCTCTGATCCCATTTTCAGTATGGTATAAATTACTGAGTGCTCCTTTGTCTTTGTAGCGAATTTTGGTAATAGCTTCCATCCCATCACTAATGCCATCATACTTACCCCAGTTCATTTTAGCAATGAGCAGATCATTTTGCTCTAAATCAACTTCGTCTCCTAAGACAACGGTATTGGTATCAGGATTAATAGAAGTAACATATACTGGATGCCCCATGGCAATTTCCAAGCCCTTTCTTTGACCAATGGTATAAAATGGATATCCTTTGTGTTTACCTAAACGTTTGCCAGTTTTGTCTACAAACCAGCCTCCATTAACCCTTTCTTCTAATCCATCTACATTACGTTTCAAAAAACCACGATAATCATTATCGGGCACAAAGCAGATTTCGTAACTCTCACTTTTTTTTGCTAGCTCAGGGTATCCCAGATCGATTGCCATTTGACGGATCGCAGATTTTCTATAACCGCCCAAAGGTAACATCGTACGCGCAAGTAAATCTTGCTCCAATCCCCAAAGCACATAACTCTGATCTTTGGTTTCATCAGCTCCTTTGCTGATCACGTAACGATCATTGGTATGTTTTCTGATTTCTGCATAATGGCCTGTAGCAATGAATTCGCAATCTAATGCATTGGCTCTTTTTAGCAATGCTCTCCATTTGATGTGGGTATTGCACATCACACATGGATTTGGAGTTCGGCCGGCAATATATTCTTCAATAAAATTTTCAATTACAAAATCACCAAACTCTTCACGAATATCTAAAATAAAATGAGGAAAGCCGTGATGAACTGCAGCTTGCCTTGCATCATTAAAAGAATCAATATTGCAACAGCCTGTTTCCTTACTACTACTACCGCTAGTAGCATAATCCCAGGTTTTCATGGTGATCCCAACAACTTCATAACCCTCATGGTGCAGCATTAATGCCACAACAGTACTATCAATACCGCCGCTCATTGCAACCAACACTTTTCCCTTACGACTCATCCTTCTAAAATTTAGGCAAAATTAGAACAACTGCCTTGAACTGTTGCCCGTTTTAACCTGGGGAGTCTTTGAATTCCTTTCGAAAAGCGAAAAATAAGCCCCTTTTGCTCGGATATTGATTCTAAAGGTTCATTTTCCTTCAAAATGTGGCATAAATGGTTAAAAAATTCAAGTGAAACGCTACTGAAATTTTACTAATTTGAGCAACACTTTAATCGTTAAAAGAAATAATATATAGATATGATAAAGCTGCAAGTCATCGGCAATCTGGGAAAAGATGCCGTCTTAAACAATGTAAATGGTAAATCTGTCATCAATTTTACTGTGGCACATACTGAACGTTTTAAGGATGCTCAGGGGGTACAAAAAGATAAAACTACCTGGGTAGATTGTGCTTATTGGACTGATAGAACTGCAATTGCACCTTATTTAAAAAAAGGCACAAGTGTGTATGTAGAAGGTACGCCAGATGTACGAACTTATACTACCGCTGATGGTCGAAATGGTGCCACATTAAGTTTGAGAACTTTAAATATTCAATTATTGGGTGGTCGTCCTAATGAGGGTGGATCTCCTCAACAGGAAAATACTTCATCCACTACAACAATTAGTTCTGAACCTTCTGAACCTTTGGATGACTTGCCATTTTAAATGAAGGATTTAAAAAAAATGCCGTCATGATTTATTATGACGGCATTTTTTATTTTAGGAGAACTGTTTTTTAATAGTTGCAATTTCTTTCTTAAAGATTTTTAATTCCGCAACTTGATCTTTTATGAAGCTATTATCTTCTAATTTGCCAACCACTGCATTCATTTCAGCTGTGGTGTCGTACACCATTTTTCTATAAGGATTTGAATAGTCTTTTGCTTTTGAATCATAGATCCCTTTAGCCATCCATTCTTTGGTACTAACCATCGATCCTAATAAATTATTAAATTGTAGCCTGGTTATTTTCTTCAATGAAATCCCTAATAGTTCACTTATAGAAGCCAAAGCGTGTGCACAGCGCTGGCTCTGATATTGCTTACCCATCGTTTCATAAAAGGCATGGATTTCATCCCATGACTTAATTTTATTTGTATTTATTTTTTTTCGAAGGGATAGGATCTCAGATTCAGGAATAAGTTGACCACCTATATTGATCCAATCGTTGCGTTCTGTTTTAGCAGGTAATGCTTGTATTAAAGCATCAAAATCTTTGATTGATTTTTTCTTCGCAAGTTTTAAAATTTCAGTCATACCATACAACATCACCATCTCTTCAAAAACGTGGTAAGCTTTTAAGACTTTTCGAAATACAACTTTACGCTTACTATTTTCAAATCCATCACCTAAGATTTCTAATGAATCAACTATCTTATTATTCGACTTCAAAAGATTTTTACCAATTGTTGCAGCTTCTGCTTCATTTATTTTTTTATCCTGATTAACTGAAAGTTGGTAAGCTTTGCCTGTTGCTATTTCTAAAAACTTAATGGAATCTAAAATTTCATTGATCGTGTCTGGTGCAAGATAATCGTATTCAAAAAATTGGGTACGCTCAGTGCGTTTATCACGGTCAACATATTTCCATGCATTTCGGGCCAATGCATACATATTATACAAGAACCAATATGCAGGCATCACAATCAGTTCATCTTTACTGGCATCAATACTAACTAATGAAAAAGGAGTTTTAATATTTAATTCGGTAGGGTAGTCGCCCTTTGCTAATATGGTAAAACTTGCGAATTTGGAATTATGTTTGATACTCACGCAAAGCCCAGGCCAAAAACCTCTGCCCAAAATAACTTCTCCATCAGCGCCCCGACTATTATGATTAGAGCCAATGGTGGCACCTGCTGCAATATTGCTTTGTCCCATCACAATAGCCGCACATAAGAAACTATTATTATGGTGTTGCTCGTGTGCAGGAAATATCAAAGAGTTCAAAACTTCACAACAAGAAATAGTAGCATTAGGGCCAAGATAAGAGTTGATCAGTCGGGCTCCATATTTTAATTGAGAATGATCGGCCATTACAAAACGAACTGCTTTGATGCCATAAAACAAACGGCAACCGAAACCAATGATGCCATTTACAATTTCACAACCTTCCCCAATTTGTGTGGTGCCTTCTGGTCCAGAATTGATGGTTAGGTTTTTAAGTTTATTAGCTCCTTTAATATAGGCATCTGTGCCAACCCAAACATCTTTGATGATTTTTGTGTTTTTGATTACTGTCCTGTCACCTACTTTACCGTAATATCCTCTATTCGGTTTGAACTGTCTTGCAGTAAATGATTTAAACTGTTCTTGTAAAATGATATCGTCTTTATACTTGCTCCATAAATAAGCATCCCCAGAAAGCATCCCCACAAATGGGAGTACTCTGCGACCTGTATTTTCATTGCACAACTCAACCCATATTCTAACGTCTTCATCTTCACCTTCTTTAAGAATACCATTGCCAAACTTGCTATGATTGGTGGTTACCATTTCATCCACATTGGTAATCAAAACTTCTGTTCCAATAATATAATTAGCTAAATAATGAACATTATCAATTACCACATTGTCGCCAAAATCGCAACTGATGATGGTAGAATTGTATATACCTACAGGCACTTTCAAATCACTAAAACCTAAACAGATAGACTCTAGTTTCCCTATCCTTACCAGTCCGTAAAATTTGCAATTCTTTACCAGCTCTGGATTAAATAAATCGGAAACTAGAAATTTATTCCAATCGTCGCTTGTGTTTCTATTTCTCACCAACACTTCAATTTCATAAGCATTTAAGTGCCTGTAATTGATGCCGTTTCTATTTTGCAAATTTCTAAGATAGTATTCATCTTTACCTTTTGGCAAATAAGGTGCTTCAATAAAACCGTAACCCAATGATTTGAGTGGTGTTTTATATATTTTGTTCTGAGACATAAGCAACAGTTCTAATGATGGAACAATAAATAGAAAAATTATTCTACCGTAACACTTTTTGCAAGGTTTCTTGGTTTGTCAACATCCAGCCCCTTAGCTAATCCCACATAGTAACTCAACAACTGCATAGGTATTACACTTAATAATGGTGCTAACACTTCATCCGCATCCGGAACAAACATGGTGTCATCTGCCATGCCTGGGATAATATCATCCCCTTCTGTAGCAACAGCAATCACCATTCCTTTACGTGCTTTAATTTCCTGTACATTAGAAACTATTTTTTCGTAATAGGAATCTTTAGTTGCTACAAAAACAACTGGAAGGTTTTCATCCACTAACGCAATTGGTCCATGCTTCATTTCTGCTGCTGGGTAGCCTTCTGCGTGTATGTATGAAATCTCTTTTAATTTCAAAGCACCTTCTAATGCAATGGGAAAATTATATCCGCGACCCAAGAAAAGAAAATCTCTTGCATCTTTATATTTTTCTGCAATGCGTTGAATATTACTGGTATCCTTTAATATCTCTTTTACTTTTTCAGGGATAGCCTGCAATTCTCTCATTAAATGCAAATACCTTTCTTCTGATATCGTTCCTTTCGCGAAACCTATTTTCAAGGCTATCATAGCTAATACTGCTAATTGACCAGTAAATGCTTTAGTGCTAGCAACACCAATTTCTGGTCCTGCGTGCGAATAGGCCCCTGCATCACTTAAACGTGCAATACTACTTCCCACAACATTTACAATTCCAAAAATAAAGGCCCCTTTTTCTTTAGCACTTTCTAAGGCCACTAATGTATCTGCTGTTTCTCCACTTTGAGAAATGGCAATAATTACATCACCAGGATGTATCACAGGGTTGCGGTATCTGAATTCGGAGGCGTATTCCACTTCAACAGGAATACGGCACAATTCTTCAATTTGATATTCTGCTAATAAGCCCGCATGCCAGCTGGTACCACAAGCCACTATTAGAATCCTTTGCGCATTTTTTAAAGCTTCTATATGGTTCTCCACACCACTCATGATGATCATTCCATTCTCCGGGAATAATCTTCCGCGTAAACAGTCGAAAATGGTATCGGGTTGCTCATGTATTTCTTTTAGCATGAAATTTTCATAACCTCCTTTTTCAATGGCGGCTAATTCCATATCTAATTTGGTAATAAAAGGTGTTTGTTTTTCATTACCTAAGTTTTTTAGAATCAACTCATCTGGGCGAACAATGGCAATTTCATAATCGTTAACATACACTACTTCCTTTGTGTATTCAATGATAGGGGAAGCATCACTTGCTAGAAAATGTTCTCCTTTACCAATACCAATTACAAGGGGGCTACCTTTTCTAGCTGCTATAATTGTTTCTGGATCATCTTGCGAAATCAATAGAATACAATAGGCACCTACAATTCTTTTTAATGCAATTCGAAGTGCTTCTTCTAAACTTCCACCGTTATTCTTTTTGATATCTTCTATGAAATTGAGTAATACTTCTGTATCAGTATCACTAGAAAATGTATAACCCTTACTCAATAATTCTTTCTTAATCTGTGCGTAGTTTTCAATGATGCCATTGTGGATCATCGCTAATTCTCCACTATTGGAAACATGAGGGTGTGCATTTCGATCGCTAGGTTCACCGTGTGTAGCCCAGCGGGTATGTCCAATACCAATATGTGAATGAAGATCTTTGCCTAAAACACTTTCTTCCATTTCAACTACCTTCCCCTGCTTCTTATGAACAGAGAGCTGATTATTATTAATCAATGCAATTCCAGAACTGTCGTAACCCCGGTATTCTAATCTTTTCAGACCTTTCAATACCACTGGGTATGCTTCTCTTTTTCCTGTATAACCTACTATTCCACACATAATTATATCAATTGAATTATTTTACAATATTAAATTATTTGTGGCAATCCCTCGTTTTTAACTCCTGAAAGCTTCAGTTTTAACGTATAAAATAGGGTGTAAGATGTATTCTAGTTTACAGGGGGTAAATCTATTTAATCAGATTTTTTATTTCATTCAACTTCATTAAAGCCTCCACAGGGGTGAGTCTATTAATATCTATATCGTTTAATCTTTTTCGGATATCATCAAAAGTTTGAGAATGTGCATCGAAAATAGAAAGCTGCATTTTCGGATGATTCAATTCCTTTACTTGTTTTTCTAAATTCTTTTTGGATTGCTGAATTTGATTAGATGGATCTGATTCATCTACTTGTTTTTCTTCCAATTGAGCCAATATTTCATTCGCTCTATCAATAAGTGATGCTGGCATTCCTGCCATCTTTGCCACATGAATACCAAAACTATGCACACTTCCACCCGGGGCTAATTTGCGTAAGAATATTATTTTATTCCCAACTTCTTTATTTGTGATATGGAAATTTTTAACCCTTGGAAATTTTGCCTCTAATTCATTTAATTCGTGATAGTGCGTAGCAAATAAAGTTTTTGGTGCTGCAGGTGAATGATGTAGATATTCTACAATACTCCAGGCAATGGAAATTCCGTCATAAGTCGAAGTGCCTCTTCCAATTTCATCCAGAAGGATTAGACTTCGTGAAGAAATATTATTAATGATACTCGCTGTTTCATTCATTTCAACCATGAATGTTGATTCACCCCCACTTAAATTATCGCTGGCCCCAACACGCGTAAATATTTTATCGGTCAAAGGAATACTCGCAGCACTTGCTGGAACAAAACTTCCCATATGGGCCATCAATGTGATTAAAGCAGTTTGTCGTAGAATGGCACTCTTACCACTCATATTGGGGCCTGTTAATATGATAATCTGTTGCTCAGCAGGATCGAGTTGGATATTATTGGTAACATATTCTTCACCAGCAGGTAGATTCCTTTCTATCACAGGATGGCGGCTATCTGTAAGCACTAAATCAAAACCTTCATGAAGAGTTGGTTTCTTATAATTAAACTGGAGCGCATTTTCAGAAAAACAAATAAGGCAATCTAACGTGGCGAGCACATTTCCATTCACTTGAATCGGAGCTATATAATCTTGTAATGCCAATAAAAGTTTTTCGAATAATTCTAATTCAATTGCCAGGATCTTATCTTCAGCACCCGTTATTTTTTCTTCGTAAATCTTTAATTCAGGGGTAATATACCGCTCAGCATTAGCAAGTGTTTGCTTTCTAATCCAATCTGCAGGTACTTTATTTTTTTGTGAATTTGTTACCTCCAAATAATATCCAAAAACATTATTGAAATTTATTTTCAATGAAGATATTCCTGTTCTTTCCGATTCTCTTTGTTGAATATTTACTAAAAAATCTTTCCCGCCATTGGCAATTCCACGAAGCTCATCTAAATCAGCATGAATTCCGGCTTTTATTAAGTTGCCTTTATTAGCAGCAGCAGGTGGGGTATCACTAATCTCTTTATAAATTTTTTCGGCGATAAACTGGCAAGGATTTAGCGCATCTGAAAGCCTTTGTATATAAGCATTATCACTAGATTCACATGCTTTTTTAATGATACTCGTTTGATGAAGTCCGTGCGCTAATTGTAATACTTCTCGAGGACTGATTTTTTTCATCGGTATTTTACTTACCAGCCGTTCCACATCACCACACAGTTTTATAGATTGTGCGATTTGCTTTCTGAGGTCTGTTTGTAAAATAAAATAGGCTACCGCATCTAATCTTTCATTGATTCTAAAAAGATCTTTTAAAGGGAATACCATCCAGCGATGAAGAAGACGGGCTCCCATGGCACTCACCGTATGATCTAAAACTTTAATTAAACTATTTCCTTGCTCTGCACCTGTATGTAAGAGTTCTAGGTTACGAATTGTAAAACGGTCCATCCAAAGAAAGTCTTCTCTTTCTAGTCTTTGTATGGAACTGATATGTTGAAGATTGGGATGTTCAGTTTGTTTTAAATAATAAAGAATAGCACCTGAAGCAATAATGCCATGTTGCATTTTTTCGATGCCAAATCCTTTTAAGGAATGGGTTTGAAAATGCTTTAACAAAGTTTCAGTAGCAAATGCTTCTTCAAAGATCCAGCTCTCTAATGTATAGGTATAAAATTTTGTACCAAAGATCTCTTTAAAATGTTTTTGAAAACTTCGTTGAAAAATTACTTCTGCCGGCTTTAAACTTTGTAATAATTTATCAATGTATTCGGCGTTTCCTTCAGCCGTAAAAAATTCGCCCGTTGAAATGTCAAGGAAAGCGATACCTAGTGCAGTGTCTGTGAAATGAATGGCTGCTAGGAAATTATTACTATTTTGTTCCAGTAATTTATCGTTAGTAGCAATGCCAGGAGTTACTAATTCTGTTACCCCTCTTTTTACAATTCCTTTTACAGTTTTAGGGTCTTCCAATTGATCGCAAATGGCAACCCGATATCCAGCTTTTACAAGTTTATGCAAATAGGTATCTAGTGCGTGATAAGGAAAACCAGCTAACTCACTGGAATAAGCTGCTCCATTATTTCGTTTTGTGAGTGTGATGCCTAAAACTTTAGAAGCAATCACTGCATCTTCTCCAAAAGTTTCATAGAAATCCCCTACTCTAAATAACAGGATGGCGTCGGGATATTTTTGTTTAATAGCCCGATGCTGTTGCATGAGTGGGGTGTCTGAGGCAGATTTCGACATGGCGACAAATATACTTCTAAGGTCCGAAGCCCTTACCAGTAAAGACAGGATGTGGAAAAGAATGTAGAAATTCTAAAATTTTTTTATCGAGGCTATAGAGCAACTAACTTTGCGCCATGCGTAAACTGAGTATGGATGAGTTGGGACGAATGTCTGTAGCAGAATTTAAGGATGCAAAAAAGAGCCCAATTGTGGTGGTATTGGACAATATTCGAAGCATGCACAATGTGGGTAGTGTTTTCAGAACTTCTGACGCTTTTAGGATTGAAGCGATTTGTCTTTGTGGCTACACGCCTCAACCTCCACATAGGGATATTCAAAAAACCGCTTTGGGTGCCACAGAAACTGTAAACTGGATTTATTTTGAACATACCCTGGATGCGATCCAACAATTAAAAGGACATGGTTACAGCATATTTGCTGTTGAACAAGTAGAAGGAAGTATCTCATTAGAAAACTTCCATGCTTCCGATAAAAAGATTGCTGTAGTTTTTGGTAATGAAGTAGAAGGAGTAGATGCTGATGTGCTTGCGAATTGTGATGGCTGCATAGAAATTCCACAATTAGGTATGAAACATTCGCTCAATATTTCAGTAGCGGCAGGCATTGTGTTGTGGGATTTAACTAAACAAAAACTTTACGACCTTCATCCATAAAGTTTTGAATTTTGAATTTTTATTTTTGAATTTAATTTATGTCTGCAATAAAAAAGTATTTAAGTCTTGTCAAGTTTTCTCATACCATTTTTGCGTTGCCATTTGCAATGATCGGATTCTTTCTTGCCCTTAAGCAGGGAAATATTTCAGAGCAAGGGGATGCGCATCTTGGTTGGGGAATTCAGTTTACAGAAAACTGGCAATTAATGATTGTAAAGTTTTTCTTGGTTTTAATTTGTATGGTTACAGCCCGAAGTGCTGCAATGGCTTTTAATAGATATTTGGATAGAAATTACGATGCCTTGAATCCCAGAACGGCTATACGGGAAATTCCCCAAGGTGTAATTTCACCAATAAGTGCATTCCTTTTTGTAGTGTTGAATTGCATCATATTTATGGTAGCAGCTTATACCATTAATACTATTTGTTTTTTTCTGTCACCAGTGGCACTTTTTGTAATCCTTTTTTATAGTTACACTAAACGATTTACTGCACTTTGTCATTTAGTATTAGGACTCGGATTATCACTTGCACCAATCGGGGCATATATTGCAGTAACAGGTCATTTTGCTGTATTACCCATTTTATTTTCTTTTACAGTTCTATTCTGGGTGAGCGGTTTCGATATCATTTATGCCATGCAGGATATTGAATTTGATCAGTCAAACAAGCTTCATTCTATTCCGAGTATTTTAGGTGCAGTAAATGCTTTGCGTGTTTCTGAACTGTTACATTTATTGAGTTCCATTACTGTTGTATTGGCAGGATTTTATGGAGGATTTCATTTTATTTACTGGATAGGAATTTTTGTTTTTATTGGGATGCTTATTTATCAACACAGCATTGTTAAACCCAATGATCTAACCAAAGTGAATATTGCTTTTATGACGGCCAATGGGATTGCTAGTGTTGTGTTTGGCTTATTGGTAATTATTGATCTTTTCTTTTTATAATCGCATCATTATGTCTAGAATCATCTGCATTGATTATGGTGGAAAAAGAACAGGATTAGCGGTAACTGATCCTTTACAGATTATTGCTACGGCCTTAACAACTGTAGCCACGAAAGACTTGTTCCCGTATTTGAAAGCATATTTTGCTACTGAGCAAGTAGAATTAATACTAATTGGGGAACCTTTGAATCTGGATGCCACGGCTACACACGCCACACCATTGGTGGCCGAAGCTGTGAAACGTTTACAGAAAGAATTCCCTCATATTCCCTTGAAAAAAGTGGATGAGCGCTTTACTTCTAAAATGGCTTCACGTGCCATGGTTGATATGGGGATGAAAAAAAAGGACCGACAGGTTAAGGGCAATATTGACCAAATTGCTGCTACTATTATGCTTCAAGAGTACTTACAATCAATTAGTTAGCTAACAAATTGCTAGTTGAAGCATTTTAGGGTATTTTTGCATCGTTTTAAAAAAAGCTGTTTCATGTTTCTTCCTATTGTAGCATACGGGGCGCCAATTTTACGCAAGGTTTGTAAGGATATCCCTGCGGATTATCCAGGGCTGTCTAAATTGATTGAAGATATGTGGGAAACCATGTATGAGAGTAATGGGGTAGGACTTGCAGCACCTCAAATTAACCGGGATATCCGACTTTTTGTAATGGATAGCATTCAGATTTTTGAAAATTTAGAAGAAGATGAGCTAGATCTATACCCTGATGGTCCGGGAATTAAACAATTATTTATGAATGCACAAATTGAATCCTTAGATGGGGAGGAATGGGCTTATAATGAAGGTTGTTTAAGTATTCCAAAAATCAGAGAAGACGTATTTCGTCCTGAATCGGTAACACTTTCTTATTTAGATGAAAATTTCGAGGAACATATTCGCACTTTCAATGGCATTACGGCTAGAGTAATTTTGCATGAATACGATCATATCGAAGGCAAACTATTTATTGACTATATCAAGCCTTTACGAAAGAAATTGTTACAAGGGAAATTGAATGATATTAGTAAAGGCAAGATCAAAGTTGATTATAAAATGATATTCCCAAAATAATGCGTTATTGCTTTTTCATTTCCTTATTCATTACACTGCAGTCACAGGCTCAGGACACCACTGTGTTAATCGAAAATCAACCCTTTACACTAGCTGAAGTAGTAGTCAGGAACAATTTCGATTATAAAAGATTATTAACTCAAATTAAAGAGGATACTACTTTTTATAAAGCTTTTCGAAACCTTAGGGTACTAGGCTTTTCATCTTATAACGATATTAAAATGATGGATAAGAAAGGCGCTGTGAAAGCCTCTTTATCCAGTAAAACTCGGCAGAATCATACGAATGGTTGTAGAACGATGGATGTGTTAGAAGAGACCGTTACCGGCGATTTTTACGATTCAAAACTAAACTATAATTATCTCACTCCAGAATTGTATGCAGGCTTGTTTTTTACCAAGGGAACTATCTGTGGGGAGAACAATATTGTGAAGGGAAGGAATCTAAGTTCTAGTAATAAGTCGGGCATAGAAAAACATAAAGAGCAATTAAAGATGCTTTTTTTTAACCCTGGGAAAAAAATAGCTGGCATTCCTTTTATCGGCGATAAATTAGATCTCTATGATGAACGTGCCGGAAAGTTTTATGATTATAGATTAGACATTGTGGAGTATCATGGTAAGCTTTCCTATATATTCTCCATTGAACCTAAGGAAGGTTTAGGGGCTTTAAAGAATGACAATATAGTGGTAGATGAAATGGTTACCTGGTTTGATATGGTAACACTTGAAGTGGTTGCCCGAAAATATAGTTTAAGTTATAAAGCGGGATTATACGATTTCGATGTCAGTATGGAAGTTGATATGACTAAGTTTCAAGGCCTCACTGTGCCAAGTGTTCTTCGATACAAAGGAAATTGGAATGTGATATTTAAGAAGCGCGAACGTGCTGTTTTTACTGCAACGTTATTCGATTTCAAAAAATAAAGAGACCGCTTTTGGCGGCCTCTTTATTTAATTCTTTCCCCCGAATTAAAGGCTATAATGAATTTATGTAATCGAGTATTTGACCCAGTGTTTTCTTTTCTGGAGTGATTGAATAATTTATAACGGTTCCAACATCATTCACAACCTTAGTTCCTAAATAAAAATCATCCCCAATTTTCGAAATAGATACCAATGTTATTTTCGCTTTTAAGGGGATATTTTTTGTTGTAAAACTTCTGGTACTAATATCACTATTCAATGCTAACACGGTTCTGTTCTTGTCGAGTGCTACAAATACTTGGGTGTTCTTATTGGTGTAATTTGGAGGTAGTATAGCGTAAATATTTGTCTTTGCAACAGTACTATCCAAATAACGTTCTGCACTAATCCAGCGTAATCTTTTAGCAACTAATTCGTATCCTTTTTTGTAACTGTTACCACTTTGTTTTACAAATGTTTTAATCCAGCTAGGATCCTGATCTCTTACCCAAGTATGGGCCTCATCAAGTGCTCCATTTGGAAAAGGAAATGTTTCTCTGCCATAAAATACTTGCATATTCGAAACGGGATCTTGAATATCAGAATATTTAATTTTCAAAGTTGAATCAGGCAATAACATTAATTCCTGACCATTTTTTTCTACCCGAATAAAAAAACCACTTGCTGTTTCTAAAAGAGATCCAAAGCTATTGTTTGGACGATATGCTTTGATAAAATCACCCCTGGTTTGTATCCTCAAAATTTCAATAGTAGCTTTACCATCAGTAGCAGTGCCACCGATACCACCACCACTGCCAGGATTCCCTGTACCTACAAAAAAACTATTAGGATGAATTTCAATTTCTAAACTATCTCCAAAGTTTAAGACTTTACCTTTTGCTAAATCAAATGTGTCTTCAAGAGCGTTGTTATGGAAAATAGTATCGGCTAATTTGTAAATAGGAGCGTCTCCAGGAATATTAGTGATCCAAACAGTATCGTTCAATGGATTATTGGCATAAGGCGTAAACCCATTGTTATTGGATATTTCTTTGTTACAAGCTGCTAAAGTTAATAGCAGTAAGCAACCCATTATTCCATTTATTTTTTTCATTCTGATGCCTTTTATATTTAGATACATGGTTGTTATTTTTTGCTGCCTGACCATTATCTATTTAAATCAAATCTTAGTCCAATTGCTAAACCACCTACCTGAAATCTTTGATTATAAGGAGATGCCGTATTCGTCATATTTGATAAATTGTATCTGAAATAGGGCTCGAAAAACAAATGCGTATTCTCGTTGATACGTTTAAGGACACTGATGCTTGAGTAGAGCCCCATTCCTATATTGGATCTATAATAAGAATTACTGATTTTACTAATTGGAACAGAGGTTAAGGATGTATCAAGCAATTCTCCCTGATACCAGGAACTGATATTGAAAACCACTCCTGCATTGATACCTATTGTCAGGTCTTCATTTCCAAACTGGTATCCTAGAGTTAGAGGGATGTCAATACTGCGATAATGATTCCGTATCGTTTTAACGCTATATCCAATTTGCTGAAGTGTACTAGTATCTGTAACTATTACAGTGTCCCCAGGAGAACGAATAATTGATCTTGTAGTAATTACAGTAGTTGTTTTTATTTCATTCTCATTTCTATAAGAGAATTTTTGATTGATTTGAGAATATTGCAATCCCGTTTTCAGTAGCCAGTTGTTGTTTAAAGGTTTTACAATTCTAAACCCAGCACTATAGCCAATTTGCATTGATTCAGTACTATCTTTTTTATCAAGGTATTGCTGAGAAGCCGACACATTTGAAACAGATTTAAATCCATAATCAGGCGAAGCAAATACTTCAAAAGACCAATCTGAATTAAAATTTGAACGACCTCTATTGGTAGGACAAACAATGATACTGGATTTGATAAACTTATCATGTCCGTTAGCAGCTAGGTTTTTTTGAACTATTCCAGTTGAAGCATTCACAGATGCTGGCTGATAAAATAAACTGGCTTGCTGAATATTTGCGGATATATAATTGTTCCCTTCTAATTCTTTTTCCGGAATCACATTCAATTGTGTTTGTTCCTGAGCAATCATTGATTTAAAAGGAACTTCTTTTGTGGTAACACTTGAAGCTGTTTTAAGAATTCTAACATCATTTGCAGTAGCCTGTTGATTTACTTGGTTCACTGAAATTTCTTTCTTAGCTGAAATGTTGGTTGACTTTTCTTCGGGCATTTCGATTTTTACATCTTTTGAAAGAGACGGTTGATTGGGTATAGAATTAAGTGTAGAATTATTTCCTTTTATATTATTTGTTGATTGATTAATATTTGTTGCATTTGTATTGGATGTATTTATTGCAGCATCTGTAGCCGGTACAGATGAAGTGTTTGGATACATTAACAGTCCAATAATAATGGAGCCTACCAGTAAGGCCGCTAACAAT
>Ga0194061_1000266_pt1 | contig 32023 bp, 31 predicted proteins | sample SepL2221m_MetaG_FD_163423 | JGI IMG/M metagenome (GOLD analysis project Ga0194061, IMG submission 163423) | Anoxic zone freshwater microbial communities from boreal shield lake in IISD Experimental Lakes Area, Ontario, Canada - Sep2016-L224-21m | ecosystem: Environmental > Aquatic > Freshwater >... | reverse complement strand
GCCAAGCCGAAGTCCGATATATCCGTTATGTCGCCTGAAGCCATTTTTTGGCCAAATTAGGCCATGAAGTTGATCGGCTCTTCCAACATTTCAGTGACCAAGGCGGCGATCGGCGATCGCTCCGACCTGGTTAGGGTGACGTGGGCGAAGAGCGGATGGCCTTTTAGGGACTCGACTACGGCGGCAACGCCATCATGACGGCCAACGCGCAAGTTATCTCGTTGAGCTATGTCGTGAGTCAGAATTACTCGCGACCCTTGGCCGATTCGAGAGAGTACGGTCAGCAAAACCCCGCGCTCTAGGGACTGGGCCTCGTCAACTATGACGAAGGAGTCGTGAAGAGAGCGACCGCGGATGTGGGTTAGCGGCAAAACTTCGATTAGGCCGCGCTCCACAATCTCATCAATGACATGTTGGCTCACCAAGGCGCCCAAAGTATCGAAAACTGCTTGGGCCCAAGGAGACATTTTTTCATTTTCCGACCCCGGTAGGTAACCGAGCTCTTGGCCACCGACGGCATAGAGCGGACGGAAGATGAGAACCTTCTTGTGGTGGCGCTTTTCTAGCACTGCTTCCAATCCGGCGCAGAGCGCTAGTGCGCTCTTGCCGGTTCCAGCCCGACCGCCGAGGGAGACGATCCCGATTTCGTTATCGAGCAAGAGATCCAAAGCAACTCGTTGTTCAGCGCTCCGACCATGGAGCCCAAAAGCAGAGCGATCGCCGCGAACTAGTTGAATCGATTTATCTGGGGTGACGCGAGCGAGGGCGCTGCCCTTCTCGGAGTGAAGAACAATCCCGGTATGGCAGGGATATTGACTGCCTAATTCATGGCGAACCCGGTCGTTCTCATAGAGCGCATCGATGACTGAGCCGCCGACATCGACCTCGACCATTCCGGTCCAGCCGCTAGTCAGCGCAAGTTCGGCCCGGTACTCCTCAGACTCCACGCCAACTGATGAGGCCTTGACCCGAAGTGGGAGATCTTTGGTTACGAGAATTACCGAACGGGATTCGGCCATTAAATTCCGTGCAATTGAGAGGATCCGAGAATCGTTGGAGCCATCTCGAAGAAATCCTGTTGGCAGAGAGGATGGGTCGGAGTGGTTGAGCTCAACCTTTACCGTTCCGCCGATCTCATTAATCTCAATAGCTTCATCCAGGCGACCATGGGAAATTCGAAGATCATCAAGGGCGCGAAGGGCGGCGCGAGCAAAGTAGCCGAGTTCTGGGTGGTCGCGCTTACTCTCTAGCTCACCGATCACCGTGATTGGGATTATGACCTCGTGTTCGGCGAAGCGGCGTAGCGCAGCAGGGTCGGCCAAGAGGACGCTGGTATCCAACACATAGGTCTTACGACCCTTATTTTGGCTTTTTGCCAAGTGGTGGGACTCGCAATCTGTGCAGTTGTACTCGGTGGGAAGTGATGAATAAACGGTAGAACTGGCCCGCTCAACTCCCACGGCGACACGCGCACCTGCAAAGTTAATTTTCGATAAACCCTCACACGCCAAATCGACGATCTCTTCGGTCTTATTTGGCTAAACGCCAAATCGACGATGACGCTGCGCATATGCCCTAAGCGCTCTCAAGAAATCCACCCGCCGAAAATCTGGCCAGTATGCCTCACAAAAATAGAACTCGGAGTGAGCCGATTGCCACAGCAAGAACCCACCAAGTCGTTGCTCCCCAGAAGTTCGTATGACCAACTCCGGATCGGGCAGTCCAGCCGTATAAAGATGGCGACCAATCTCATCAACTGAAATGGTCGCGGCAATTTCGACCGGAGTTTTGCCGGCCTGCGATCCTTCAATAATTAGATTCTTAACCGCATCGGCAATCTCAGAGCGGCCGCCATAACCAACCGCGACATTTACCACGATGCCCTTAATGCCCTTCGTTGCCTCTGCGACTTTGGCTAACTCTTCCTGTAATTGCGCAGGAAGAAGTTCTAGCGAACCAACTGGGCGAATTTCCCAACGCTTTTTTGCGGCTAAATCATTTACTGCATCCCCGATGATTCGAAGTAATGGGACCAATTCTTCTGGGGAACGATTCAAATTCTGATTAGAGAGCAACCACAAGGTAACGACCTTGACTTGCGCCGCCTCGCACCAATCCAACAGATCAATGATTTTATCGCTGCCGGCTTTGTGGCCGCGGGCCGATGAGGTATCGCCATCTTCGGCTGGATTAGCTTTGGACCAACGCCGATTGCCATCCAAGATCACGCCAACGTGATGTGGCGTCTGTGCGAAATCAAGTTGGCGAAGTAGCCGACGCTCATAAAGTGGGTAAAGCACACTCTTCACCACTGGTTTGACGAAGCGCTTAAGGAGTGAGGTCATGACTTGGATTTAAATTAATTTTTTAGGGCGTTGTAATCTCGAACTGCTCGGCGCTCCGCTACAAAGGATGCGATCGGAAGCGTGCCAGCCAAGATAAAAATTATTGTGGTTGGAAAGCTCCTTCTAGCCTTAAGGCAATATTGAAAAGCAGCTAAAACATAGAGCGGGTAGGTGTAACCATGTACCAAGGCGATCCAAACCAGATTCCCTTGCAAAGTGGTGTTATGGGAAAAAACGTGAATCGGTACTTGGACGAACCAAAGGAGAATCGACATAACGCCAGACCAGATGGCCATAATGCGAAAGCGAACCATCGCGCTGGTTAGAGATTTACTAGGGGCTTGAGTCATGACCAAACCTTATATCTCCGAAGTTAAAGTCGAACCCGCCCGATCAGAGCGTCGAGACCAGAACGGGGCAATAAGTACCAGCCCCGCCATGAACCACCAAATAAATACATATGAGATGTGCTGCCAATAGAAGCCCGGAGTGGTCGGCTTCGCCCCCGGTGCCGCTATACGCGGCAGAACAATGGGGTTGCCTTGAGCATCCGCTTCTGCGATCACGACCACGTAGCCATCAAAGAGGTTTAAACCCCCGATCCCAGCCACGAGCGCGGGATCGATCCGACCTAAATTTCTGGCATCGGTGACTGAGTGATCGCTGGTTTGCCGCGGATATAGCCGACCCGAAATCGTGATCTTCCCAATTGGTGGCTTGGCCGCCTCGGGAATATCTCCGACACCACGAACAACCAGAACACCCTCGGGCTTTGAAGATGAGTTCGCCAATTGAAGTAATCCAACGCTGAGAGAGATAACTTCTTTCTTGCCATTAACGAGCGCCTCTTGATAGGTGGCGACATAACTCTTTACATAATTTCCTGAAAGCGTAACCAAATGATTTATAGCGGAATCTTTTAAATTAGATCCAGCCGTGGCCAAGGAGTGGATATCGGCGGCGGGTAAATCTGCCTTTGGTTTGTTTAGCCGCTGAACTTCTTGGGCCCGATGTAATTGCCAGATTCCTAAAGAGGTAAAGCCCCCAGCAACAATCAGTGTGGCTAAGGAGATGGCAAGTAGTCGCTGGCGACTACTGCTCATCGTTTCGATTTTGCATTCGTTTATAACGACGATAGAAATTCCATAATAAGAGTGCGGTGGCCATTGTTAATACGATCATCGTTACTGAGCCCGCAACCCCAACATCAACCGAGGCCTGGCCAGAAGCTGCTTGAACCAACATGCTCTTATTATCTCCCTTTTCTTGCCCCCACCTGCTCGCCAGAACTTAACGGGCCTGGTTGCCAAACGCCTAGACTTTCCTCTTGTGAGTCAAAGTGAGATAACCGACCCCTTCCTTCGGGAGCGCTATGGCCTGCGAACCAATCGTTGGGCACCTTGGGTAGTTCCGGCTTTGGTAATTGGTTTAAGCGGGGGCGGCTGGCTGATCTGGAGCGCTAATCATTACTCCAAGCCCGAAATCCGCAGCACCTTGATCTCATTTACTGCAATCGATAAAAGTTCGATGGAGCTTCGCTATAGCCTCAATTTTCGCACCCGCGGGCTGGTCCACCAATGCCAATTAGTTGCCCGCGATTTCCAAGCCAATGTCGTAGGTGAGCTAACTGATGTGATCCCTGCAGGCTCAGTAACGCTTACCCGCACCGTTCGAATCCCAACCCGGCTCTTGGCGGTTAATGCCGGAATCGATAGTTGTAGAACTGGCAGTTAGCCAAGCACGGATAACTAGTACCCTCTGCCCTTATGAGCACACCTACGCAGACCTGGTTAACCCAAGAGGCCGCTGACCGACTTCAAGCTGAGTTGGTAGATCTTGAAGGTCCGCGTCGCGCCGACATCATCAAAAAGATTGAAGCCGCTCGTTCCGAAGGTGACCTAAAAGAGAACGGTGGCTACCACGCCGCCAAAGATGAACAAGGAAAAATCGAAGCTCGAATTCGCCAACTAAAACACATGTTGGAAAATGCCCATATTGGTACGCCCCCGGCTGGTGAATCCGGGGTAGTTGGCCTTGGAATGTTGGTAACTGTGGACATGATGGGCGATGAAGTTAAATTCCTTCTTGGCTCGCGTGAAATCGCTTCTGGCGATGTCGATGTTTACAGTGAAAAATCGCCACTTGGAAAAGCTGTGCTCGGTGCAAAGATCGGTGACACCGTCACCTACAACGCACCAAATGGCAGGACTATTTCGGTAGCGGTCCTCGAGGCTCAGCTCTACGTTTAGTTTTTCTCGAATTATTTTGAACTGGCGTTTTTATACTTTCGAACGCTAAGCGGCAAAAAGATTCCAACAATTAACGCCATGTAAAGCAGCGACATCCATAATGGATTCTGGCTTGGCCATGAATTTGCTGTCGCGCCAAAATGGTTTGGCGTGCCAAATAGTTGGCGACAAGCTGCGACCATTGTTGAGACCGGATTCCATTCGGCAAAATATTGGAGCACACGTGGCATTCCTGTTGTTGGTGCAAAGGCATTTGATAAGAAGGTCAAAGGGAAAACCGAGATAAAGACCAAGTTCTGCGCAACGCGAGCCTCGCGCACCGAGAGCCCAATTAAAACGCCAATCCAAGACATCGAAAAACCAAAGGCCAGAAGAAATAGAAATGCCAGAAATACTTTGAAGAATCCAGAACTTGGACGCCAACCGACTGCGAACCCAACCAGGGCCATTACGACGAGTGTCACAATATTTTGCGTCGAATCACCAATAGTTCGGCCAATTACTACCGCCGAACGAGCGATCGGCAGCGACCGAAATCGATCGATCAATCCTTTTTGCATATCTTCAGCTAGACCAACGGCGGTGCCAGCCAAAGTAAAGGCTACGGTTTGCACGAAGATGCCTGGCATAAGTAGTTGAACATAACCACCTTGGACGCCAGAACTGATGGCGCCACCAAAAACGTAACGAAATAGCAGTACGAACATTGCTGGCTGAATCGTGGCAAAAATAATTACTTCTGGGACTCGAATGAGCTGCAGAAGTTGGCGTTTGGTAATGACCAAACAATCTCCAATTGTCTGGATCATTTGCGTCCCTTCTTTGCAACTTCAACTACTGCCTCTTCGGCGACATGGCCAGTCAGCGAAATGAAGACATCGTCGAGTGATGGTCGCTTTAGCGCGATATCGAGCGGGTGAATCTTTGCCTCATCTAATAAGCGAAGGACTTTTACTAACGCGGCGCTGCTTTCAGATACCGGTACCGTGATTCGACGCATTCCATCATCGACCGTTGGATCTACCGATAGCGCACTCTTTACCAGCGCTACTGCGGCCGATAAGTTATGACTTTCTACAACGAGCTCTAATCGCTCGCCGCCAACCTGACTCTTCAAAACATCAGAGGTGCCGCGCGCTATGACGGTGCCGTGATCAATTACCGCGATGTCATCTGCTAGATGATCGGCCTCTTCTAGATATTGAGTGGTTAACAACAAAGTCACGCCACCTTTTACCAGCTCATCAATTACGCCCCACATCTCCTGACGACCACGCGGATCTAATCCAGTGGTTGGCTCATCAAGAAACAGGACCTTTGGTTTAATAATTAGCGAAGCAGCCAGATCCAAACGACGACGCATTCCGCCGGAATAAGTACGTATCGGTCGCTTTGCCGCTTCGGTCAATGAGAAGCGTTCCAGCAATTCCTCGGCCCGTTTCTTTGAGGCGCTCCCGCTCAAGTGATACAGGCGCCCGAACATCGTTAAGTTATCCCAACCAGTGAGTGTTTCATCCAACGCTGCATACTGTCCTGAAAGTCCAATAATTTGACGGACCGCATCTGGATTTTTTACTACATCGATCCCACCGACGCTGGCGCTGCCAGTATCTGGCGTTAATAGCGTGGCCAGGATTCGAACCAGAGTAGTTTTGCCGGCCCCATTGGGTCCAAGGACCGCAAGAACGGTGCCTTCTTCAACATCCAGGCTGAGGCCAGCCAGAGCTTTAACCTCGCCATTTCGATAGGTCTTGGTGAGGTTTTCTGCAATAACGCTCTTCACATCCTCACCTTACCGAATTTAAAGTGAAATCTCAGAGGGAATAAGATTCAGGCTGAGCAGGTTTCCCTACCGTAGTAAGATAATGGTTGAAAGTTCAACGGTTCTATTCATTTCGAGCCTCTGGTTGAACCAATCACTATTTGAATTCCGAACCACTGATACTCGAAGAGAAGGACACTAATGTCTGCAGAAGCCAAAAACGCCGCACCAGGTGCCACAAAACAACTGACCCATAAAGAGATCATGGCCGTGCTCAGCGGACTCATGGTTGGTATGTTGCTTGCGGCGCTGGATCAAACCATCGTCTCGACGGCGCTCAAGCGCATCGTGGAGGATTTCAACGGTTTAACCCACTACACCTGGGTCGTGACGGCGTATTTGCTGACATCCACTGCTTCTACCCCGCTCTACGGCAAGATCTCCGACCTGTACGGTCGCCGTCCGGTCTTCCAGTTCGCGATCATCACTTTCTTGATCGGCTCCTTTGCTGCGGGCGCTGCCCAGAGCATGACTCAACTCATTATTTTCCGTGCCATCCAAGGTCTTGGCGCCGGTGGCCTTATGGCTCTGACTTTCGTAATCATCGGAGATATCGTCTCGCCGCGAGAGCGCGGTAAATATCAAGGTTACTTTGGCGCGGTCTGGGGACTCTCCTCGGTCGCCGGCCCATTGCTTGGCGGCTTCTTCTCTGACCGCGCCCATATCTTCGGCGTTGTTGGCTGGCGCTGGATCTTCTACATCAACTTGCCATTCGGTATCGCTGCACTTGTTATTACAACAGCCTCACTCCACATTCCAAAGGTAAAGCGCGAGCACAAGATCGATTATCTTGGCGCACTTCTTATGGTCTCGGGCGTATCCGCACTGCTACTCGCCTTCTCCGTTTATGGCCCAGAACATGCACCAAAGGGTGCCGATGGCTTGGTAAAAGCTGGCGTGAAGCTAAGCAACTACGGCTGGACTAGTCCAAAGACGATTACCGCATTCGCAATTGCTTTGGTTCTAATTCTTGCCTTCCTTTACCAAGAGACCAGAGCTGCTGAACCGATTCTGCCGTTACAACTATTTAAGAACCACACTTTCTCGCTAACTTCAGCACTGGGTGTTGTAATCGGTGCGGGCATGTTCGGCGCAATTGTTATGTTGCCGCTCTACTTACAGGTTGTTAAAGGTAACTCCGCAACGGTATCTGGCTTGAAATTGATTCCATTTATGTTGGGTATTGTTTCAATGTCGATCACCAGCGGTAAATTAATTAGCAAGCACGGGCACTATAAGCGCTTCCCAATCATGGGTCTTGCAATCATGACTTTAGGAATCTTGGCACTTTCGACTCTGAAAGAGAACACGCCGTTCTGGCAGCTATCAATCTATGCCATCGCAATTGGTGCCGGTCTCGGCCTTTCGATGCAGACCATTGTTATCGCACTTCAGAATTCTGTTGAATTCAAAGATATGGGTGTCGCAACCAGCGCCAATACCTTCTTCCGTTCAATCGGTAGCACCATCGGTGTTGCAGTCTTCGGTACCGTCTATGCCAACCGGTTGGCTCACTACTTGCCAATCAACGTCGCGCATTTAGCTGCTAGCAACCCAGCCGCTATGGCCGGCGCTGACTCCAGCAAATTCGCTGCCCTTCAGAACAACACTTCAGTCTTGAAGACTTTTTCACCACAACTTCAAAGCACCGTGTTGCACTCCTTCGTTCAGTCCTTCCATGTTGTCTTTCTAGCGGCGGCGCCAATTACTGCCGTTGGATTTATCTTGGCGCTCTTCTTGCGTGAGACTCCGCTTAAAACTGGTGCAGCGCATCATGCTGCAAAAGAAGAAGCCGCAGGCGAGGCGCTTGCCTAATAAAAAGTTAAAAACTAACCAACTGCCGAGAGAGGTATTAGTCCTTTCGGTAGTTGGTTTTTTTGTCGCGGTTGGCTACGGGTTAATCGTTCCGGCCATCCCAATCTTTGCTCGCTCTTTTGGCGTGAACAAAACTGCAATTGGATTTGTAATCTCTTCATTCGCTCTGGCGCGCTTTGGTTCCGGTTTGATCTCAGGTCGTCTGGTTGATCGTTTCGGCGAGCGAAAAACTTTGGCTGTTGGACTTTTTATGGTCTCCCTCTCTTCGCTGGCCGCCGGTTTAGCTCAAAACTATTGGCAACTCTTATCATTTCGTGCTGCTGGTGGTCTAGGTTCATCAATGTTTTCGGTTTCGGCAGGTGCACTATTGATGCGTTCGGTCTCCGATGATCAACGTGCCCAAGGACAATCCTTTTATAACAGTGGCTTCCTGCTGGGTGGCATTGCGGGACCAGCATTCGGCGGCATCCTCAGTGCTATTTCACTTCGCGCCCCTTTCTTCGTTTATGCCGTTACGTTACTTATGGCCTCTTTCGTTGCCTACTTCTTCCTAAATGAAAAACGCCTGGGTTCGAAAGTTGCCAGCGTCCAAGACCCCAATGACCGAATTTCAATTCGGGACGCCCTAAAGGTCTATCCATATCGGGTGACCTTGGTTTTGGCCTTTGTAACAAACTGGGTGCTCTTTGGGCTGCGAAATTCGATCCTGCCACTCTTTGTAAGAGAGAATCTGCACTCCACAACCACCATCGTTGGCTTGGGTTTCACCGTCTCCGCGCTAGCGCAAGGTGCGCTCTTGATTTATGCGGGCAAAATTTCAGATCACAAGGGGCGAAGGTTTGCCATCTTGATCGGAACTTCGTTGCTGATGAGCGCTTTAGGTGCGCTCATCCTGGCTAACCATCCGTGGCTTTACTTCGCGGCCATGATTCTCTTTGGCCTAGGTGGCGCATTCATGGGAACAGCGCCTGCCAGTGTTGTTGGTGATCTCTTTGGTGGCAAAGGTGGTCAGGTAATTGCAATCTGGCAGATGGCTGGTGACGCCGGCATGATCGTCGGACCAATCGTTCTGGGTTATTTGGCGGATCTAATTTCTTATCGCGCCGCATTTATCGCATCGGCGATCGTCTTCTCAATCGCAATAGTTTTAGGTTCTACTCTGAAAGAGACTCGCAAAAGTCATCTGAATTAACAGGCAGTAAAAAAGCGGCCCTGCCGAAGCAGAGCCGCTTTTTAAATTCGATCGAGGATTAATCCCGACGAAGAATCGAAATCAATCGCAGGATTTCAAGGTAGAGCCAAACAACGGTGACCATTAGACCAAAGCCGGCACGCCATGATTCCTCATGAGGTACGCCAGCTTTAATCATTTTATCGACCTGATCAAAATCCAAGATCAAGAAGAAGCTTGCGAGCGCTACGCCACCAACTGCTAGCAATAGACCCAAGCCGTGAACGCCATAGAAACCATATCCCTGACCAACGCCAGCGAAGGAGGCGATCATGCTGCCGACGCCCAAGATCATGTAGCCGACAATTGCGCCCATCATTACGCGAGTGAACTTTGGGGTTACGCGAACGCGACCTGATTTGTACAAGATCAGTACGCCAGTAAATGCGGCAACGGTGCCAAGTAGCGCTTGGGAAACGATGCCGGGATAAACGGTCTCATAGACATGGCTTAATACTCCGAGCGCCAACCCTTCTAGCGCTGCGTAGGCAATCACTAGTGGCGGACGAATCGTCTTGCTGAAAGTGTTGACCATGCCGAGCGCAAAGGCTCCGAGCATGCCAACGAAAAGGACTGGGGTTCCTAGGTTCAGGTACCAAGCGGCGCCACCGGTGGCGACCAAGATTGCGAAGAGCATTCCGGTACGAGTTACAACGTCATCGATGGTCATGCGACCAGTGCGCAATGACGAGGCGGCAGGAGCGTTGTAGATCTCCTCGACCGTTTGGGTTGGAATTACTGCCACATCAGCACTACCCATAGCTGCATACCCACGTCGGGGGTTAACTACCCGGCTAAAGACTGGGTTGGAACTTTGCATTGCTTCTCCTTTTTCAAAATCCGAAGAGGATCTTCGGGTTTGACCTACATAACAAGTCTAAGGCGCAACTAATTCCAGCACGCTCACATTTTCGCTTCTGGGGGTCGATTCGAGCGTGAAAATCTGAGAATTGGCTTATAAAGCTTCGCTCCCCACGGGCGAGGGCATGATCACCCCCCTGAGATCAATTTCGCGGGAAAAATTCCTTAATTAGGAAATTAATCCTTGTACCATGCCTAAGGAATCAGTAGCGCTTCTTTATCTCTGGGGGAACCGTCAAATGAAGAAGTCAGTCATTGCATTCATGGCCATTTTGATGGCATTTTCGTTTAATTCGTTTCCGGTTGAAGCCGCCTTGAAACTGCAGGTCACATATAAAGTAGCGCTCGACACTACGGACCTGACTTTCCATTACTCGCCAACCAACTTGGCAGATTCCGTCAAAGATGTTCGGGCCAAAGCTACATTGACGACTTCAGCAAAATCCGCAGCCACGAAAGCCAAACTAATCAAAGCATGCAAGACGATGGACGGGTACGGATCTAGATTAAAAGTCACTAATGCAAATGGCGGAACTGCTGGGTTGGCAAACTTGAATTCGGTTGTTCTGGGGTCAGTACGAATAACCCGAAACTTTCAAGACACTCCCGATTACACCGATGAAGAGTCCGCGGCGCTGGACGAAATCTATCCAACAATCGAGGATTATCCAGACTATATTTCAGAGGGATACAGTTACTACGAAATGGAAACTGATTGCTTCTTCGCCGGAACGGTCGCTATAACCAGCAGCAATGCCTACACAATCTATGTTAATGGTGCTCGTGGGCCGGAATATTCAAATAGTGAACTAGCCAATATGAAATGGAAAGTCACACTTATAGACAACTAAATCAACCGACCGATTTAGGAGAGCCCGAAAAATAATTTGCATGGGAAAATTTCCGGACACGACGCTGCGATCTCTCCCTTACGGATCTACTTATCCAGCAATAGCCGCCACTTGAAAATGATCACGGCTACGCCAGCCAAAATTAGTAACACCGCAATTGCAATCGATCGACCTTTTCCCAAGCGTTGCGGCAAACCATTAACTCCTTGACGCAAGTCCCACTCTAAATCCTTCACCACATTGAGGAAGTGAAATGCGGAAGCGAAAAAGATGAAACCGAAAACGAGCCAGGTTGATGGCGCCTTGCCGGCGCTCAAATAAATAGCCCAAGGTAGCGCCCCAAAAGAAAAGATATAAGGAAGAACGGAGAACCACGTATTTTTTAACTTGAGGTTATAAAGCGTTGCACTCAATAATCCCAAGGCGTGAACGCCCGTTCCTTTTACTCCCAGTGGGCCGAGGTAGGAGAGCAAAAAGCAGAGAAAGAGCGCGCCCGTTATGGCTCGCTTTAATTCCGATGGCGCTATTTTCCTGCTGACCAAAGGTTTATTTTGGCGTCCAGCAGCGGTATCAAGTGGTAGATCAATCAGGTCATTGCTCCAACCCACAACACATTGCCCCATCAAAATTGCGCCGGCCACTTCAAGTGAACCAAATCCCGAATATTGAGTAAGAGCCAGGCAGAATGAGACCGTAACAACAAGAACGGTCGGACCAAAGTGAGTGGCCACAGCAAAGCCGCGTAAGCGAGAGTTCAATTCTTTCGAAGCGCGCACCAATGAATAGTAGGTGGCTCAACCCATTGTCCGCATGGGCAACCGCCATTTAGGCTGGCCTCACAACTTTTCCATTAGTGGTTAGGAACAAAGTGAAAGAATTACTGGACCGAGTAGCGCTGATTACTGGCGCCGGTAGGGGCATTGGCCGCGCTTCAAGTCTGGCTCTGGCACGCGAAGGAGCTCAACTGATTTTGGCGGGTAGAGATATCGCAGCTCTAAAAGAGACTTCCGATCTAATCCGAGAATTGCGGGTTGGTCCTGACCCGTTGATCTGCCAATTGGATCTACTTGATAATGAAAGCATCAATGCTGCGGTTGAACAGTCTTTAGCCGCTTTTGGACGGATCGATATTTTGGTAAATAACAGCGGCATTGCCGGAAAGGCCGACCCGCTTTGGGAGTTATCTGAAGCTGACTGGGATGAATGCATCGACACCAATCTAAAGGGCCCGTTTTTGCTTTCGAAGGCGATCATCCCTTCAATGATTTCTCGCAAATCCGGATCAATCATTTTTATCGGTTCGGTAACCGGAAAGCGCCCGCTACTAAATCGCAGCGTTTATGCCGCCTCTAAACTTGGGATGGTGGGAATGATGAGAACCTTGGCGTTAGAACTTGGAAGACTTGGAGTTCGCGTCAATCTAATCTCGCCTGGATATGTTGCAGGTCCCCGTTTAGATAGCGTGATGGCAAACGTTGCCAAACACGATCAAACCAGCTCCGAAGCCGTTGCCGCAAAGTGGCTTGAGATAGCACCTACCGGCCAATTTGTTTCTGCCGAAGATGTTGCTCAAGGGGTCTTATTTTTTGCCTCGGATCGATCAAGTGGCACGACCGGCGAGGACCTAAATATCTCTGGCGGGTTGGTGATGTACTAAATAAGCGTGCCCCCGGTCGGACTCGAACCGACACTGGAAGGATTTTAAGTCCTCTGTCTCTGCCATTGGACTACGGGGGCGTAGGTGAATTTCAGAGTCTACTAGGCGTAACTAGTTCCGATGACTCCTCTTCTTAGGGTCCATCCTGACAAACTCACGCTTAGTAATTTTGTACAAAACAACTGAATTTTCGTACAATTCCAATATGACTTCGCTATCCATCTCAGAACTTCGCTCCGATATTTCTAGTGCCGTGAAGGGCGCCCAAAAGGCGCCTATCTCCATCTCTAAGCATGGTGAAGAAGTTGCGGTGCTGGTTAGTTCTTCGATGTACGAAAAGATGATTAGCGCACTTGAAGAATTAGAAGATATTGCGATCTTCGATGAAGCGATATCCAATAAGGATGAATCGATTCCGTGGGAAAAAGCGCGAAAGGACCTCGGCCTGGCGTGAGCAATTTTGTTATAAGAATTGATCCCAAACCGCTTAAGTTCCTCAAAAGTCTCAAAGGGCCGGACCAGAAACGAATCGAAGCTGCGATCACACTTTTGGCGACCAATCCAATTCCGCCAAAAGCATTAAAACTTTCAAATCGCGAGGGCTATAGGCTGCGGATTGGAAACTATCGAGTGATTTATTCAATTAAGCGCGAAATTCTCACAATTCGCGTTATCGATATTGGTCACCGGAAAGAGATCTATCGCTAAATATTTACTCTCTCGGTTAGAACTGCTTTAACCCTTATAAGGGTCGTCGATGGCGCCAGCTTCTTTAACTAAATTCGTAAGAACGCTCGTTAAGTCGTTCATCCTTCCAAATGTCCAAACCGAGTCCGTGAAGAATTTCCGAAGAGATTCAGAGGAAAGTATTACCGACCGCCAAGTCTCGACCCAAGATTCCCAAACATCTTTTTCAATTAATCCATCTCTCCTCGCCAAGTAAGCCCACTCAAAAACGTTTGCAAGCTGAACGGCCATTAGATTTTGATTAATAAGTAAGTCGCTCCAATCTCTCCGATCTTCAAATAGTTCCCGCTCCAGATCAGGCATTGAAGCTCTAAGGCGTCGAATCTGATTCATTTCGACCACCATGGCTTGTAAATTTGTGAGTCTCATGGATTTCGCCAATTGCTTGTTAGATCTAGCAACGGCAAGAAAGGAAAGAAACAAGGCTAAGAGGGATAAGGTGGAAATTACGGTGCTTATAATTTCGGCTTTGGTCATGTTTCGATCTTGGTTGCAATTACCCGAAGAGTCAATGGTTTGTACGATCAATATTTTCCAAATAGTAATCTCTCGTTCATCTTAAAAATACTGACCGAAAGGCTGCTCAGGTCAATAATTTAATTGCTTCCCCGCGAACGAGTGCCGCCCAGATCGAAGGGAAGTTGTCGTGTCAAATTTCATTGATTTTCCAACTTGTTTCGTTTGTCGTTCTGTGGAATTAGAGATCGTCACTAATGAAGAATATGGTCCCATGACTATGTGTGGCGAGTGTGGCTATTCCTGGCTCTCATCCTTTGATGAAATCAATTCCGCAATTTCCGAAACTATTGTCCAGGGACAAGTCGCCTAAGAACTTTTTGTTTAACGAAATTCCACACTTGTCTTGATCGCACTATCCAACATCGCTTCCGTCAATTTGCCCGTAAACGTGTTCTGTTGGCTAGGGTGATAACAGCCGACAATCCACCGAATAACACCATCAGGACCAATTACTTCAGCTATAACTCCATGACCAAATTTGGGCCGCGGCTTGGGAATAATAAAATCTAACTCCGCCAGCGTGGCAAATAAGCCGGTCCAAGCAAAATTTCCAAGCGCCAAGAAACTTTTAAGAGTCGGCAGCAATAAGGTGATCTCTTTATGAAGCCAAGGGGCGCAGGTCGCTTTCTCTTCAGGCTCTGGCTTGTTATCTGGTGGCGCGCAATGCACGGCACAGGTAATTCGAATGCCGAAGAGTTCCTGACCATCATCTCTTGAATCGCTGGTCGGCAATTTAGCCAAACCTAAACGGTGCAGCGAACCGTAAAGCCATTCCCCGGAACGATCACCAGTGAAAACTCGGCCAGTGCGATTTGCGCCATGGGCACCGGGAGCTAAGCCAACAATCAACATTGAAGCATCATTCGGGCCGAAACCGGAAACTGGTTTGCCCCAGTAACTCTGCGTTTCATAAGACTTTCGTTTTACAAGTGCCACTTCTTCACGCCATGAAACGAGCCGAGGGCAAGCGTCACATTTGATAACGGCAAGATCAAGTTCGGAAAGAGTAGTTATCTTGTTAAGTGTCCGAGCATTGGGACTAGACAAGCGACCAAGCCATTCCATCGAGAATGTCGGTCTCGGAAGCAACAAATTCGTTTGCTCCAGTGGCGCTCATGATTTCCGAAAGTACCAGTGAGCCAGAAGTGATTACATCAACCCGTCCAGGGTGCATGTAGCCCAGCGCTGCGATTTCATCATGGCTCATGCCAGCAAACATTGCCGCGACATCGTGAACGGCTTGTGCTGGAATTCGAGAGAGATGAATGGCATAGCGGTCATACTCCCCAAGGCCTAGTGCTGCTGCAGCCACCGTGGTGGCGGTGCCGGCTACGGCGATCAAAGTTTGGGAAGTTGTAATAGGGACAACCGCGGCCGCGTCGGCAATTGCAGCCCGGATATCGAATCGAGCTAATTGCAACTGCTCCGACGTAGGTGGTTGGGAATGTAAGTGGCGCTCTTTCATGCGAACACAGCCAATATTTACGCTCTTTGCCGATTCAACATCAATCGAGCCGAAAACAAATTCAGTAGAGCCGCCGCCAATATCAACGACTAAGAACGGCCCGTCTCGCTCGGGAAGGGATTTAGTTGCTCCGGTAAAGGAGAGCGCCGCTTCTTCGGTGCCGGGGATGACTTCTGGTTCGATCCCCAATATTTCGCGGACCCCGTCTATGAAAAGCGCGCGATTACTTGCGTCCCGAGTGGCGCTCGTTGCGCAGAAGCGAATCTTCTCTACCCCTTTGGATCGAATCAGCGCGGCATATTCGGCGGTGACCTTAAGTGTGCGTTCGATAGCTTCCGGATCGAAAGCTTTGGTGCGATCGACACCTTGACCTAAACGAACAACGTTCATTTGGCGATCGATTTCACGAAAGTTGCCGTCGGAGATATCAGCGATCAATAGTCGCAGGGAATTAGTTCCGCAATCAATTGCCGCAACGCGACTCATTCAACATCCAAGGAACAAGGATCCGCCAACCACCAGTTAGGAAGTGCGGCAAGCGCTTCATCACCTAATGGATTGACACCAGGACCCGCAGCAAGCGAATGCGCAATTAGGGAATGTAGGCATTTAACGCGATCTGGCATGCCGCCAGCAGTAATGCCTTCAACTTCAGGGACAACAATTCCGAGGGCAGCTCTGGCAGCTTGGTAATCCTCGTGAGCGGCGTAGTACTGACCAGCAAGTTCCAGATCCGTCGCCAACCTGGCGGTCATCTCAGCCATCATGCCAGTAGTCTCTAAAGTTGAAATCGCACCGGTCAACCGAGTGCAGGTTGCGTAATAAAAAGTTGGAAATGGGGTGCCATCTGAAAGGCGCGGTGGCGTTTCGACCACATCGGGCTTGCCACATGGGCAGCGATGGGCGATTGCATGTACATCTCTGGGAGTGCGCCCTAGCTGACGTTCGATTGCAATTAGATCTTCTGGAGTTGGTTTTTCGCTCATGCCTGCCTTAATGATTTGCGTTCGCACTGGTTATTGAGGCGATTACTTTGGAATACCAAGGTAAGCCGGTTGGAATTTGTTCAGCGACTGCTGCTGCAGGTTCGGCTGGTTTATCAGCAGTAGCTGGTGCGCCGAGCACGATGTACTGGCGCTCTCCAGGAAAGACAAAGTGCAAGCGGGTCCGTGCTTGTGAGGCCACATACTTTGGGTCATTCCAAAGCGCCAAGTCACGAGTAGCTTGCTCGAGCGCCGACTTGCTGTCATTAACTTGCGCTTGAAGTGAATTAATTTGGGCGCGTTGGACAAAGTAATGCTGCAACGGTGGCGCCAAGGTAATAGCCAGTACAAAAAGCACTGCGGTAAAGGCTAAAGCCCGACCAGAAATCCCCCTGCTCTTAATAAGAGATTTACTCATATTGGTAGGCGAAGGGGATTTCGGCGACGTTGCCATGGTTATAGGTGCTTGATTAACCGTTAAATCGTGGGAATGCTGCGCGACCGGCATAAAGTGCAGAATCGCTGAGCTCTTCCTCGATGCGTAGCAATTGGTTGTACTTTGCAACTCGTTCGGAACGAGCAGGTGCGCCGGTCTTGATCTGACCACATTCCAAAGCAACCGCCAGGTCAGCAATGGTGGTGTCTTCGGTTTCGCCGGAGCGGTGGCTCATCATGGTGCGATAAGAGTTGCGGTGAGCAAGTGCGACAGCATCAAGGGTCTCCGTGAGGGTACCGATTTGATTTACCTTGACGAGTAACGCATTTGCAGTTTTAAGTTCAATACCCTTTGCCAACCGAACTGGATTGGTAACGAATAAGTCATCGCCAACGATCTGAACCGATGAGCCAAGTTGCTCAGTCATCTTTGCCCAACCAGCCCAGTCATCTTCATCCAATGGATCTTCGATGGAAACTAGTGGGTAGGCCTTCACGAGTTCGGCATAGTAAGCGATCATTTCATCTGAAGTACGAAGTGATCCTTCGAAGGAGTACTTGCCATCTTTGTGAAATTCAGTTGCTGCAACATCCATAGCTAAACCAATATCAGTACCTGGTTTGAACCCAGCGATTTCAATTGCTTCCAAGATTAGATCCAAAGCGGCGCGGTTGGATTCGAGGTTTGGCGCAAAGCCACCTTCATCACCGATGCTGGTTGCTAGGCCACGCTTCTTTAGAACGGACTTGAGGCTGTGGTAAATCTCAGCGCCCCATCGAAGTGACTCTTTAAATGATTCGGCGCCAATTGGCGCGACCATAAATTCTTGGATATCAACGTTGGTATCAGCGTGTGCGCCACCGTTGAGGATGTTCATCATTGGAACTGGCAAGGTGTGAGCCGTTGGGCCACCGATGTAGCGGAAGAAAGATAGGTCAGCACTTTCGGCTGCGGCACGGGCAACGGCCAAAGAAACACCGAGAATTGAGTTCGCACCCATTCGCCCCTTGTTTGCAGTGCCATCGAGATCCAACATTTCCTGATCAACCAAGCGTTGGTCTTGAGCGTCATACCCAATAACAGCGGCTGCAATCTCATCATTTACAAATTCAACGGCCTTCTCAACGCCCTTACCTAGATAGCGCTTGCCGCCATCGCGAAGTTCAACGGCTTCGAATGCGCCGGTTGAGGCACCGCTTGGAACGGCGGCGCGAGCATTGGAACCATCTTCAAGAACAACTTCTACTTCAACAGTTGGGTTTCCTCGAGAGTCAAGGATTTCGCGCGCATGGACTGCTTCAATAAGGGCCACAGATATCTCCAGATGTAATAGGTGGGACGATTCTAACGGGTCGATCGATTAAGGCGTCGTTGCCCTGGGTTGTTCTGCTTCATAATCGTGAATTGCTGTGATGTACTGCTTAGTAGCGGCTCGAAGGGCGGCTTCGGCATCCAAACCTTGCGCTACGGCTTGGTCCAACAGACCAAATATTAAAGTACCCAGCTCTTCCTCGGTGCTGGTTTCCGAGAGTTTCACGGGATGTTCAACCGGAATTTCATAATTAAATTTTTCGGTTCGATAAAGCAACTTTGAAGCGAGCGCTAACGCTGGCTGGCCCAGTGGAACGCCTTCGGTTGCCGAAGTCCGTCCCTTCTCTTGCGCCTTTAGCGCCTCCCAGTTTTCTAATACTTCAGCGCTCGAAGAAACTTTCACATCGCCGAAGACATGCGGGTGGCGGCGAATTAATTTGTCAGCAACGGTCGCAGCGACATCATCAATTGAGAATGGCGCAACTGGATCTTCTTCGGCCATGCGGGAGTGAAAATAAACTTGTAAAAGCAGATCGCCAAGTTCTTCTTGCATAGCAACTCGATCGCCATCTTCAACCGCTTCAATATATTCGTACGATTCTTCAAGTAAATACTTGAGCAAAGTTTCGTGAGTTTGCTCGGCATCCCAAAGACAACCACCGGGAGAGCGAAGTCGATCCATTACTTCGCGGAGTCGGATCAACTGCGAATCAGCCACAAACTCTCCCTTACGCAATATGAAACTTACTTAGTAGTTACAGCACCTTTTGTAGCGTCGGCGGCAACGATATTTGCTTGGATTGGATCCCATTTGCCGTAGCGGGGATTGACCGTCACTTTTAGGCGACCTGCAGTGCTAACTACCATCGATTGGATTGCTGCGCCGGCCGTTGCCGTTGTGGCACCCTGGCTTTCAGCAAGCTTGGTTAGCGCTTCGGAATAGAGCACGCTGTTTAGGTACATATTAAAATCTGAGCTAGCGATTCCAGCACCTACCAAAGCCTTCGGTAGCGAAGCTTCACCACCTACCTGAGCGACGATGGAGGCGCGACGAGCAGTAACTTGGCTGGCAGTTACTGTCAATTTCTTTTCAACGGCAACATCAGCCAATAACAATGAGATCAAATGGAAGCGAAGTTCGCTGCGAGCCAGGACATCCCCGGTCTCCAAAGTCATTCCAGTGGTATCCACCTTCGAGCGTTCGGCCAAAATGGCATCAACGCTCTTTTGAACCGTTGCAATTGAGATGGCATCGCTACCAACTGTGGCTGCTGAATTTACTTGGGAACAGCCAGTTAAAACGAGCAATAATCCGGCACTAACCAGCGCAACAATCCGCTTCACTTAAGACTCCATCTCGTTGAAAACTTACCCTTTGGCTTTAACCGGCGAGACAATGGAGTGAATAACCTCCAACGCCCACGGCAGGGCTGAAGTATCCCCTATTTCGGCCTCACCTATCCAATTTGAGGCGGTGGAGCGCGCCACAAGCACGGTTGAAACCGCCGCTTTGATGATTGAACCTGGGTAGATCCGCTGCAGCCGTAAAAGCCCAGATTCTGGGAGCAAGAGCGGGGTCAGGCGCAAAAACTTTCCTTGCAGAACAACTTCGGTTAAGCCGTGAGATTTAGCCAGGGTACGCAGGCTAGCCACTGCCATCAGATTCTCTGCTTCAAGTGGAAGTTCACCAAAGCGATCGACTAACTCCTCACGAATCGCGGTGAGCGCGACATCAGTGTGAGCATCGGCCATTCGACGGTAGATATCCAACCGAAGCCGTTCTGATGGCACATACTCGACCGGCAGATGCGCCGTGACTGGAAGCTCAACTTTGCAATCTTTAATTCGCGGCGCTTCGTCAACATAGCCGATCTTAAATTCTTCCATCGCCTCTCCGACCATGCGCATATACAAGTCGAAGCCGACCTCTGCGATATGTCCAGATTGCTCGCCACCTAACAAATTTCCCGCGCCGCGAATCTCCAGATCTTTGAGAGCTACCTGCATGCCTGAACCAAGATCAGTATTTGTAGCAATCGTCTTTAATCGATCATGTGCAACTTCAGTCAGCGGTTTATCTGCAGGGTAAAGGAAATAGGCATATGCACGTTCCCGACCGCGGCCTACTCGACCACGAAGTTGGTGTAATTGTGAAAGGCCGAAGATGTCGGCACGATCGACGATCAATGTGTTGGCATTTGGAATATCGATGCCACTTTCGATAATTGTGGTGCAGACCAAGACATCGAATTCGCGCTGCCAAAATCCCAAAATTACTTCTTCGAGTTCTCGTTCTGCCATTTGACCATGAGCGATCCGAATTCGAGCCTGGGGAACCAATTCTTTTAATCGGATAACAACGGCGTCAATTGATTCAACTCGGTTGTGAATAAAAAAGATCTGGCCGTCACGCAATAGTTCGCGGTGAATCGCCGCCGTAACTTGTTTCTCATCATAGAAACCCACATAAGTTAGAACCGGGTGGCGTTCTTCCGGTGGCGTCGTGATGTTGGACATTTCGCGAATTCCGGTAATAGCCATTTCAAGTGTTCTAGGAATTGGCGTTGCCGACATCGATAAGACATCCACATTGGTTCTAGCTTTCTTGAGCTCTTCCTTATGTTCTACGCCAAAGCGTTGTTCTTCATCGACAATTACTAACCCTAAATCTCTAAATTGCACATCTTTTGAGAGCAATCGATGCGTACCGATTACAACGTCTAACGAACCATCTTCGAGTTTCTTTAGAATCTCTTTGCCTTCTTTGGCAGTGTTAAATCGGGATAATCCCGCCACTTTTATTGGGAAGCCGGCATAGCGTCCTTCAAAAGTTGTTAGATGCTGCTGCACCAAAAGCGTCGTTGGAACCAGTACCGCAACCTGCTTGCCGTCCTGAACTGCCTTAAATGCCGCTCGAATCGCAATCTCGGTTTTACCGTAGCCAACATCACCGCAGACAACCCGGTCCATGGGATGGGAGCGCTCCATGTCACGCTTTACTTCTTCGATAGTTGCTAATTGATCAGTAGTCTCGACATAAGGAAATGCAGCTTCCAGTTCGCGCTGCCAAGGCGTATCTGGTGAGAAAGCAAAGCCCGGCGCACTCATGCGAGCGGCATAGAGTTGAATCAATTCGGCCGCAATTTGCTTAACGGCTTTTCGAGCTCGGCGCTTTGCATTCTGCCAATCAGCGCCACCAATTCGATGAACCGCTGGGGCTTCCCCGCCCACATATCTAGTCACTTGTTCCAAGGTGTCTGTGGGCACGAAGAGACGATCCGCTGGTTGACCACGCTTGGAAGCGGCATATTCAATAACCACATATTCACGAGAAACCGAACCAACGGTGCGCTGTACTAGTTCGATGTAGCGACCAACACCATGTTGTTCGTGAACTACATAATCACCAGGCTTTAATTCAATTGGATCGATCGCCTTCTTGCGCCGGGATGGCATTCGGGCTTGATCTTTGTTGGAAGAGCGTTGTCCGGAAATATCTTTCTCGGTAATCAGAACCACTTTGAACTCTGGTGAAAAATAGCCATGCTCAATTTGAGTCGCAGTTAAGTAGACCGCATCTCTGGTGAGCTGGGAATCGACTCGATTAATAAGTCGAGCCGCGATATCGGCTTCGCGAAACAAGTCTTCATAGCGTTGCAGAATTCCAGGACCCGAGGCCGTAAAAATAACTTGGTAACCTTCTGCAAGCCAGCCTTGAATATCAGCAAGTGCTGATTCGAACTTTCCACCATAAACCGGAATTGGTTCCAAGGTAGAAATCTCCTGACCTTCATCTTCGTCAGCTAAGTAAAAGTCCAATGCGCGCCAAGGCAGCGCCTTCCGGTCTGCCCGCCCGCGCAGCTCTGTCATGGTGTAGTAACCACCAGATTCCAAATGATCGGTAACGTTAATTGGAGCCGCACCACCCATCGCGGCATTGGACCAAGATGCTTCTAGAAACTCTTTGTTAGTTTCGCGCAGGTCAATCGCGCGTGAGGTAATTCTTGGGGTGTCAATCAGAAATAGTTCAAAGCCCGCTGGAATGAACTCCAACAAGGAATTCATCTGTGGCTTTAATAGCGAGGAGAGTGATTCCATTCCATCAACCGGAATGCCCTCGGAAAGTTTTTCGCACATTTCAGCCAACTGCGGAAATTCAGCCGCTACATATTTTGCTCGGGCTTTCACCGTTTCAGATAACAGAAGTTCCCGGCACGGATAAATTGTGATCGCGCCACTAACAGGCTCGAAGGTTCGTTGATCGGCCACAGTGAAGTAGCGCAACTCTTCAATCTCATCGCCGAAGAATTCGACCCGAATCGGATGCTCTTTATCTGGCGGGAATAGATCGACGATGCCGCCGCGCACCGCGAAGTCGCCGCGACGTTCCACTAAATCGGTTCTGGTGTAGCCAAAATAATTGAGTTTCTCAATTAGTAGCGTGAGTGATATTTCAATTTCTAATTCCAGGTGAAGCAGCTCTTCGGCTAAAAGATCAGCCACAATTGGCTGCAGCAGTGCTCGGATCGAGGTAACAACGACTTTCGGTAGCGCGGCTGACCCCATCCCATTAATAAGGCGCAATGTGTGAAAGCGGGCCGCGATCGTGTCGCTTTTGGGACTTAATTTTTCGTGGGGCAGGGTCTCCCAAGGTGGAAATTCGGCTACTGCTTCAGCGCCAAGATAGGCCCGAAGCTCATCAGCTAATTCGTCAGCCCGGCGCGATGAAGTTGTTACAACCAACAATGATTTCGAGTTAGAGCGCAACGCGAGCAGTAATCCTTGGGCGGATTCACTGGCGATTAGCGTTGCGCAACCGTTTTGGAGCGGCTCGATCTCAAGGTGTGAGAAAGCGTTAAGTAACGACACTTGCCCTCCTTACCAACAACGCAATAAGCCCCACATCCGCTGGATATGGGGGTCAGGTAACGTCCTAAGCCTAACGCGGAATCTGTAATGTTCACCCAGTGAGCGAACAGACCGATATTGCCCAAGTAGATCCCCAGGACAACGCCGACCTTCGAAGTGATGTTCGGCGCCTTGGTGATCTGCTCGGCGCCAGCCTGGTTCGCCAAGAGAATCAAGCGCTCTTAGATTTAGTCGAAGAAGTTCGGCTCGCAGTTCGCGATGGAAATGGTCAGAGCGTTCTCGATCGAATTTCAATTACTGAAAGTGTCCAGCTCGTTCGAGCGTTTAGTACCTACTTCAACTTAGCCAATGTGGCAGAGCAAGTTCACCGCGCCCGAGTCTTGGCAACGCAACGAGCCGCCGGCGGCTCTTGGCTTTCGAAAGCCGTTGATCACATTATTGATGTGCAAACCCAGACCAATGAATTCACCAAAGAAGATATTCAGGGCTGGATTAATCACTTCTCGGTTCGCCCGGTATTCACTGCTCACCCGACCGAAGCGGCACGTCGTTCGGTATTGAGCAAGATGACAACGATCGCCGAACTATTGGATCAACCAGTTGGGACAACCCGCGAACGTAGATTGGCAGAAGCGATTGATCTGCTTTGGCAGACCGATGAACTTCGATTGGGTCGCCCGGAACCACTAGATGAAGCAACCAACGCGTTGTACTACTTGGATGATTTGTTCCGAAGCACCATCCCTGAAGTTTTGGATGACTTTGCTCGAGAATTACGTCGTATCGGCGTAACAGTCTCCCCCACATCGCGTCCGCTAAGTTACGGGACTTGGATCGGTGGCGACCGCGACGGCAATCCACACATCACCCCAGAAGTAACTTCGCAAGCGATTGTCTTACAAACCGGCCACTTCATACGAGTTATGTTGAGTTCTCTGGATGAACTGCGCCAGGCGTTATCAATCTCCTCCAGAATCGCCGGTGCTTCAAAGGAGTTAGAAGCATCGGTTGCTGGCGATCTGTTGGCCTTGCCTGAAATTGAAGAGCGCTACCGCCGACAAAATGTTGAAGAGCCATATCGGTTAAAGGCCACCGCAATTCGTCACCGCTTGATTCTCACTCAACGACGTCATGCTGCTGGCAGCCCGCACATTGACCACCGAGATTACAAAGATACCGCCGAACTCTTAGCTGATCTGAACCTGATGTACGACTCATTGAATAATCACAAAGGTGAAATCATTGCTACCGGGCTTCTGGAACGAGTTATTCGAACTGTCTCTAGCTTTGGTATCACCCATGCCACGATGGATATCCGCGAACACTCCGATGCCCATCACCATGCGCTCTCGCAAATATTCGGCGAAGGTTATAACGACCGCGAAGCAAAAATTAACGAACAACTAAATTCTAAGAATCAACTTTTCGCTATTGGACATATTGACCCAGCTGCCCAGCGGTTGCTTGACACCTTTGGTGCGGTCAAGGATTTGATAGCTAAGTTCGGCCCTGAAGTAATCGAGACCTACATCATTGCGATGACCAAGAGCCACGTTGATGTTCTAGCTCCGGTTACGTTGGCAAAGATTGCAGGCTTGATCAATTTCGATGAAGGAAACGCCTTTGCGATGATTGGCTTTGCTCCGCTGCTCGAGACTGTTGCGGAACTTCGAGCTGCTGGTGAAATCCTCGATGCCCTCTTGAGCAACCCGCAATATCGAAAGATTGTTTCGATGCGCGGCGATACCCAAGAAGTCATGCTGGGTTATTCCGACGGTAATAAAGATGCCGGTATTGCGACTTCCCAATGGGAGATTCACAAAGCCCAACGGAAATTGCGAGATGTCGCCATTAAACATGGCATCACCCTTCGTTTCTTCCACGGCCGTGGTGGTTCAGTCGGCCGCGGCGGCGGACCAACATATGATGCTTTAATTGCGTTGCCTTGGGGTTCAATTGATGGCCAAGTAAAGATGACCGAACAAGGCGAAGTAATCAGCGACAAATATGCACTGCCAGCGCTCGCCCGGGAAAATGTGGAGCTAATGATGGCGGCGGCGCTTGAGGCAACTGTCCTTAATCGCGCCCCTCGCCAGAGTCCATCCGATCTAGCCAACTGGAATGCGTGCATGGATCTGATCAGCGATAACTCATTCAAGCAGTATCGATCCTTGGTTGATCACCCTGACCTACCCGCCTATTTCTACGCTTCAACGCCGGTAGAACAATTGGGCGATCTCTTCTTGGGCTCCAGGCCAGCTCGCCGAGCCGATGCCAGCGGTGGCTTAGGCGGCCTTCGCGCCATTCCTTGGGTCTTCGGTTGGACCCAATCGCGCCAAATCGTGCCTGGCTGGTTTGGCGTTGGTTCAGGTCTAAAAGCTGCTCGCGAAGCTGGGCAAACCGAAGTTGTTGCTCATATGTTGAAAGAGTGGCACTTCTTTCGAACCTTCATCAGCAACGTCGAAATGACGCTAACCAAAACCGACCTGGGTATGGCACGCAAGTACGTTGAAAAATTGGTGGAACCGGAACTTCATCATTTCCTGGACACCATCGAGGCGGAATTCGAACTCACAAAGCGCGAAATTTTATTGGTCACGCACAAAGCAGAACTACTGGGCAATCAACCGATTTTGGCTCGCACGCTTGCAATCAGAGACCAGTATCTGGCTCCACTCCACCTACTCCAGATTTCGCTGCTTGAGCACGTTCGCAAAAATGGCGATCAGACCGATCCTCTGGTTCGACGTGCGCTGCTCTTAACGATTAATGGAGTTGCAGCTGGACTTCGAAATACCGGCTGATTACTTATTAAATTCTTGCTGCGTAATCTCTAGACCTTTTTCGATTAAGTGTTCGACGGCTTGGGCACCTCTAGAAATAAAATCTTCCAGTACTTTCTTCTCGGCACTGGCAAATGGTTTCAAGACATAATCTGCCGGATCTTGTGGACCGGCGGGGCGCCCGATCCCCATTCGCAAACGGAAATAATCAGCAGTGTTGAAGTGGCTAGTTAAACTCTTTAAACCGTTGTGGCCATTATCGCCACCACCTAATTTCAACCGAATCGTGTTGAAGGGGATATCAAGCTCATCGTGAATCGCAATAATTCGCCCCGGTTCAATCTTATAAAAGTCTGCCAGCGCTCGAGCTGGCGCTCCACTTTCATTCATGTAGCCTCGAGATTTGGCAAGAACTAATGGGATGGCACCAATTCGAATATCTGCAATCTCCATACGAGATTTGTGTGGCGAAAATTTGACACCATTGGCCAGATAGTTAATAACCATCTGGCCAATATTGTGACGCGTATTTGAATACTGGTCCCCCGGATTTCCTAATCCGATAAGTAACCAGCGTTCGCTCATGCGTGAAATCTAACTTATGAAATTAGGCTTTCGGAGCTTCGGCGGCAGGAGTCTCGGCTGGAGTTGCAGCGACAGCTGTATCGTCAGAAGGTGTAGCGCGCTCTGATAAGTGAACAACAGGCATATGTGGATCAGAGACCAAGGTAGTTCCTGCTGGCAGTGGGACGTCAGCTGCATAAAGTGAAAGTCCAGCCTTCATGCCCGTCAGATCCAAAGTTAAGAATGATGGAATGCTGGTTGCTTCAGCTTCTACGGTGATCACATTGTTTACATGCTCCAAGATGCCATCACGATCATGCTCACCAGTTGTGTGAACTGGAACTTCAACAGTCACACGCTCACCACGACGAACTAGAACTAAGTCGATGTGCTCAAGCTGGCTAGTTAGTGGATTCTTGGTGACGGACTTAGGCAAAGTGAGTTCGGTCTTGCCACCAACAACCACGTCGAGAAGGACGTTAGATTGCTTGAGGGCTGCGATTAGCTCGCGAGCTGGAAGTGAAACGTGGGTAGGAGTCTCACCGTGTCCATAGATAACTGCTGGGACTAAGCCGGCGCGACGATCGCGGCGTGAGGCACCCTTGCCAAATTCGGTCCGTAGGTTGCCGTTGATCGTAATCTCTGCCATTTACTTCTCCCTTTATCAAGACACAAACGTCCCAGGAGAGCAACCCGTCGATTACGGATAATTAACTATCCCTCGCCGGAACGAGCCTGAAGGTTACCGAATCGCCACCACAAAGACCAAATTGCGGCTAGCTATCCAGGATGACCTCGCTCAGAATCAAGTCGATGAGCGTAAACCAAGCCTCGGGTTCAACCTGAGTGGGGGCCAAAATATCTACAACGGAACCGATATTTAGGCTTTGCAAGAATACCGAAACCGCCATTGGGTCGAGATCTGAATTTGCCCAGCCACGACGAATGGCTTCCCGAAAAATTTCCGCAATTGCATTGGTGATCCGCTGTTGAATTGGACCCTTCATCTCACGCATTCGAGTGCTGCTTAGCGCTTTAGAAATTGAGTCGATTCGCGCCAACCGAGCGGCTCCAACATCTGGGCTTCGATTTCCATGCGAGATTGGTCGCAACCCTTGTAAAAATTCTGCCTTAGTTTTCGAGCTTGCCATCAACTCCTGTAAACCTTGAATTTGGGAATCGGTAAAAATAGAAAGTGCTCGCACTTGGACCTGTTCCATTAGGTCGCCAAAATCTTCAAAGTGATGATAAAGCGAGCCTTTAGAAATCCCCGACACTTCTAATACTAAATCGCTGGTTATCTCAGATAATGGACGAATTAGCGATAACTCAAAGGCGGTGGAAATTAAGAGCTCTTTAGTTGGATGTAAAGCGCTCATTAGGCCACCTGCGCACAGAGGATACGTTCGAGCACTAGATCTACTACCTGAAACCAACGATCCATATCGATCGGCTCCGGTGTGAAGTCGTCAATTACTCGACCGATCGTGTACGACTGAACTAACACGGCAGCGGCTCGAGGATCTATTTGCTTAGAACCCCAGCCTTTCTCTTGAGCTTCTCGGAAGAGATCGGTAAACGAATCTGTCAAGCGACCTTGTTCGGCGCTCATCAACGTGCGCATCCGTTGATTTGTAATCGCTTGAGCAATTGCATTAATTCGAACGGTGCGCATATTTCTCATCGCGGGTGACTGAGTAGCCCGAGTAATCTCTTTTACCCCCGATAAAAAATCCTGAGGGCTCTTGCAGACAATTAAAAGTTGGTGGAAAGCCTCGATCGATTGATCAACATAACGCGAAAACATATAGACCAGGGCATATTCCATCAATTCGGAAAAGTCATCAAAGTGGTGATACAGCGAACCTTTAGAAATTCCAGAAAGTTCAAGAACTTGTTCGCTGGTTATTTCAGAGCTCGGGTGGGTGTCCAATAAAACGATGGCACTCTTAATGAGCGATTTCTTGGTGGGGTGAAATGAAGAGAGCATTTTTTAAGGGTTAACTAAGGCCATCAAAAAGGCTGGTTACGGAACCATCCTCAAATACTTCACGGATCGCGCGCGCGAGTAGCGGCGCAATTGAAAGCACGGTCAGGTTGTCGAAACGATTCTCTTCGGGGATTGGAAGCGTGTTGGTAACTACTACTTCAGTAACTCGAGAATTCTTTAGTCTTTCAACCGCAGGACCGGAAAGAACGGCATGGGTAGCAGCCACGATTACATCCTTGGCGCCAGCATCAAATAACGCGTCAACCGCCTTGGTAATCGTGCCTGCGGTGTCGATCATGTCATCGATGACTACGCAAGTTTGATCCTGGACATCTCCAACGACGCGACCTGTGATCGATTCATTTGGAATGCGGGGATCGCGGGTTTTATGAATAAATGCAATCGGACAGCCGCCAAGTAAATCCGACCAGCGTTCGGCAACTCGGACTCGACCAGAGTCTGGCGAAACAATCGTTAAACGACTGCGATCAACTTTGCTGCCCACGTAATTGGCGAGCAACGGTAAGGCGAAGAGGTGATCTACTGGACCATCAAAGAAGCCCTGAATTTGCGAGGTGTGAAGGTCAACAACCATCAGGCGATCAGCTCCAGCGGTTTTGAAAAGATCTGCCATCAATCGAGCAGAGATCGGCTCGCGGCCACGGTGCTTCTTGTCTTGACGGGCATAACCATAAAACGGAGCCACAACGGTGATGCGCTTTGCCGATGCCCGCTTCAAAGCATCGACCATGATCAACTGTTCCATGATCTGCTTATTTACTGGAGTGGCGTGACTCTGAAGAACGAAGGCATCGCTACCGCGAACACTCTCTTCGAAACGAACAAAGATCTCACCATTGGCGAAGTCGTAAGCAGAAGTCGGCGTAATGGGGATGCCAAGTTCTGATGCCACATCGTCTGCAAGTTCCGGGTATCCGCGGCCCGTAAAGAGTCGAAGTCGCTTCTCGGAAGTCAGTCTTAGCTCGCTCATATCTTTGCCCCATTCGCTGATGATGAGCCCGAATCTACGGCGCCAGCTTTTTCAGCCGATTTCGCGGAGTTCGTTCCCGGTCTCTTCCTTAGTACCCATCCTAAAATATTTCGTTGGCGCGCCCGACCAACACCCATAGCGCCAGCAGGGACATCTTCGGTAATTACCGATCCCGCAGCCGTGTACGCGCCATCGCCTACTGAAAGCGGCGCCACTAGCATGGTATCGCTACCGATTCGAACATCATCGCCGATGATGATTTGATGCTTTACGACACCATCGTAATTTACGAAGACTGCTGCGGCACCAATATTGGTTCCAGAGCCAATCGTTGCATCGCCCACGTAAGAAAGGTGAGGCACCTTGGAACGTTCGCCGACTGTGGAATTCTTGATTTCAACGTAGGCGCCAGCTTTTGCATCGGAACCAATTTTTGAACCGGCCCGAAGAAAAGTGTAAGGACCAACCGTTGCTCGATCGCCGATTTCCGAGTGAGAGCAATTGGATTCAATTACTGAGGCATCCACTCCTACAAAAACATTATTTAGCGTGGTGCGTGGACCAATGATCGCTCCGGCAGAAATGTAACTCTCACCAGTCAAAGTAGAACCGGGATGAATAACGACATCAGCTTCGATAGTGACATCAGAATCTATCCAAGTTGTCGTCGGATCAATCAATGTGACGCCGGCTTTCATGTGGTGGTCGTTAATTCGCTCGCGCATCAAAGCTGCGCATTCTGCCAATTGTGCACGGTCATTGATTCCCAAAGTTTCGGCATAATCGTTGGAGAGAATGGCACTTGCAGTTCCGCCGGTGGCATTGATTACCGAAATAACATCGGTTAGATAAAGCTCGCCCTGGGAATTTGCCGTCGTTAGTTGCGTAATCGCCGCCCTAAGCGCCGGAAGTTCAAAAAGGTATACCCCGGTATTAACTTCTTCAACTAATTTAATTTCATCATCGGCATCGCGCTCTTCGACAATTCGCGCCAAAGCGCCAGTTTCGTCGCGAAGAATTCGTCCGTAACCGAAGGGGTCCGGCAATAACGCGGTAAGAACTGAAACGGAATCGCTCGAGGCTTTATGTGCAATCAGAAATTCGCTCAAGGTTGCCGAAGTTAGCAAGGGGGTATCCCCAGCCAAAATTAAAACGACGCCATCGCCGGTGATTTCTGCGAGCGCGATTTGAACAGCATGGCCGGTCCCATTTCGTTCCGCTTGAAATATTGCTACCGCAGCTGGGGCGATATGAGCCAAATGTTCTTCCACCGCTTGTCGATGTGCACCTACAACTACCCGAAGTTGCGCTGGATGAAGTGGAGTTACTGCGGCGATCACATGTTCAATAATGGATTTTCCAGCAATTTCGAAGAGGACTTTCGAGCGGTGAGACTTCATGCGGGTGCCTTCACCTGCGGCGAGCACAATCGCTACTTCGAGGCTCAAAACTGCTCCTACCCTCTATCTGGCTGGTCGGAAAGCGCGGCTGACGGGGTAAGTCTATCTTTTACCTTTGCTCCGCCACTACCTCTTCAGGTGGCTTCGCATACTGGCTCCGCCACTACCTCTTCAGGTGGCTTCGCATACTGGCTCCGCCACCAGGTATCGATCCTGGACCCTGGGCTTCAAAGGCCCATGTGCTAGCCACTACACAATGGCGGAACCTGAATTCTCCCTTTAATCCCCCAATTTAACAAAATGGCGGTGGGTGCCTACAAGGTCTCGATAACCCGCGCCCCATGAGTTGGACCCGTTGCCCTTATTACCCCGGCAACTACGCCACTGGCGCTCAAAGCAACCGTTAAATCCAAGGCTTTCTCTTCATCTTCTACTAAGAAGGCGACTGTAGGACCAGAGCCCGAAACAATCCCTCCCAGTGCACCATATTCCAGACCAACATCGAGAACTAATCGAAGTGCTGGTCGAAGCGAGCAAGCTGCGGGTTGAAGATCATTTGCCAATGATTTTCCAACTGCCTTTGAATCGCCAGCTCGGAGAGATTGCATCATCAAATCGCTGATTTGTGGACGTGAAATCGATAGCCCTTCGCGAAGTCGGTCGCATTCGTTGTAGACCGCCGGCGTTGAAAGACCATGACCAGAAAGAGCCAGAACCCAGTGGTAAGTGCCTCGACTTAAAACTGGCGTGATCTGATCGCCACGACCGCGACCGATTGCGATTCCGCCCGATATCGAGAACGGCACATCGCTACCAAGTTCGGCGGCGATTCGTTCCATAACATCTCGGGAAAGACCCAAATCAAAGAGCGAATCAATTCCGACTAAAACCCCGGCCGCATCGGCGCTGCCACCGGCCATGCCACCGGCAACTGGGATCTCTTTCTTTAAATGAATTTCAATATCAGAGCCAATGTCATAACGCTCAATCATGATTTGAGCGGCTCGATGAGCCAAATTCGAATCGTCAACCGGCACTCCGGGAGCTGTTGAACCAGAGAGGCTAATAACAATGCCGCTATCGGGTTCACCAACTTTTACCGTGACGTCGTCGAAGAGCGAGATAGCTTGAAAG
>Ga0194061_1000265_pt1 | contig 32042 bp, 12 predicted proteins | sample SepL2221m_MetaG_FD_163423 | JGI IMG/M metagenome (GOLD analysis project Ga0194061, IMG submission 163423) | Anoxic zone freshwater microbial communities from boreal shield lake in IISD Experimental Lakes Area, Ontario, Canada - Sep2016-L224-21m | ecosystem: Environmental > Aquatic > Freshwater >... | reverse complement strand
ATTGCCAGGCCCGCGTCCTTCCAGCTTTCGACCAGGCGCTCAACGTGCTTGGACTTCAGGCTCGCGGAGCCCATATGCTGATAGCCCCAGTCGTGGAGTTGGTTGGCGATCTGATCCAGCACGCGCTCGCGGTCTCGCTGCGTGGAATAGCTGCCGTCGCGATTTCGATGGCAGAGTTGTTTCAGCTCGTAGTTCAGGTCCCGCATTCTTTCCTCTCCAGGTTCAATCCCTTTCTCCCTTTGTTGCCCCTTTTTTCCTGCCCTTTACGCTGCTGCTGGTGTGTGAAACTTGTCCGGTTAGTGTTTCTGTCCGTCCCGAACGCTAGGCGATCGGGATCTACAAGGGACTCGGGACACCACTCCCGTTTCGTGCCGTTTCGTTTGCTGCTTGCCGCCGCGGCACGCGGCATTGGCGTCGATGGCGCTTCCTGTGGGAAGCCGATTCATCGATCTGAGCCGTTGACCCAGGGCTCGGAGGGGCGCTTCTTCGGCGCGGCTTTACAGTGAGCCCGCAGGGAGCGGGCAGGAGGACGGACCGCGTTGCACGGTCCAGGTTGACGACGGGTCAGGGAGCCCGTCACTGGGGGTCGTCACTTGCGCCAGCCACCGATAAGTCCTCGATGGCTGGGGCATCGTGCGCATCGTCACTACCGGCTGGCGCCTTTGTAGTGACGATGCGGTTGGCGCAGAGATGCTGCCGCAGTTACGCGGCCAGGATTGCAGCAGCAACCGTATTGGCTGGTGCCGCTACGATCCGCCGGCCTGAGGCTGCCGGGTGCATGTCGCACGCAGCCGCGACTGGCGCAGAACATTGCTGATTGAAACAGATGGTGCCGCTGGGGCAGTGGAGTAGGGCTGTCACACGCGAATGCGGGCGAAGCCTGATTGCGTCCGTGCCACCTTAGACGACTGCGGCAGAACGGCGCTTGTTGCTTGGACGTTTACTACGGACTTACGTGTATCTCCGAGCCTTGCGGCTGCCGGTTTTCAGGAGATGAGTCCGGCTTTCACGCTCGACGTTGCGAGCAAGGGCGATGCGATTACGGGCATCAAGCGGGCTGACTCAGCCAGCGTAAATCGATGTTCAGGATCCTGCGCAGGATGGCGAACGCATACGACGCCTCGCGCATCAATCGCAGATCTAGCGATGTGACCATCAAACCGTCGCGCAAGTTCCGCAGAAATGGAAACATGCGTGTCAGCAGTGCTAACGATCTCGCAAGACAACGGTTGACGCGGACAGCTTACCCACCGCCGCGCGTTCCGTGCGTGAGAGGCGCCTTCACGCGCGACCGTGGATAAGGCTTCTCGTCCCCAAGCTATCGCGAACAGCGAAACCTTTCCCCTCATCGATTCGCTTGCAGGTATGTGAGTGGTTGCGACATGGACCGAATTATCGGAATGAATGGCTGCCCGCTCACGGTCCACTTTCGATTCCAGATCGCGTCTGGTACAACGGCGGCGCTGTGCGACCGCACCAGTTGTTCCCACTTTTCAGGGCTATGGAGCAGCCGACCGTCCTTTGCCATATCCTCGGCATTCACGAACCCAAGGTACACAAGCACCACTGGGATCCCGGAATCGGCAAGCTTCCACGCCCACGCGAACCGGTTCGACATCTGGTAACACGTATCGCGCGATATTCTAAAATTGAGGCCGGTTTGCACAGTGAGCCCCGCGCGTGCCTCATCGATGGCGGCGCCAATTGTCTTATGGCTCGATTCGCGCCGCGGCTGCTGTTCCTTGGGTTCGCTCGACGTAACCTTTCGTCCTGCGGACTCTCGAATAAGCTCGTTGTCGTGAGCCTTCGCCTCCACGAGCAAGATTCCCGGACGGCCATCTACCAAACAGGTAGCAGCGATGTCGAAGTTTGGAGTTCTGTCAGTCAACTGATCCGCCGGCAACCACCAGGCCGCCAGCCGATCGCAGAGATCGGAATCATGAACACGCGACCGTCGATGGAGTTGGCACTCCTCGATCATTTCGAAACCGCGTGGCATCCACTGGTCGGATACCGACACGGTTGCGATGGGCGCCACCAGCTTTGACAGGCTCGCCGCGACTTCCTGATCCGATCCGTCTGTCAGAAGATGGCAGCGCGGCTTGCTCCCGCGCTGCTCATTTCTTTTCAGTCGTGGAAATAGTGCACTGCCTGTTGTCATTGAACTCTTCTTCGTAAGTTTGAAATGCGCAGCTTCGCGTGGCCTACGCGATTATTCCGCCATTGCGCTGTGCGTGTGCCGCCTTATGTTCCTTGAGTTTCTCAGTCGATCTTCGAGCACAATCCTGAAGGTGGTCGAGCAGATCGCGAAACTTGGCAACGCGCTGAAGGGTCTCTTCGACGGCATCCGCTTGATCCGGTCGAAGAATATCGCGCCTGGCGCGATCAGCAGTCACTCGAATCAGCGCGCTGCCGTGGCGTCCCATTTCCCGAATGGCCTCCGTTGCCTGCTGTGCATGGTCCTGCAACAACGCGACCGCACTTTGCGTCTCTTTGGAGAGATACTCTCCCAACGGCCCGCCGAGAAGTCCTGCAAGGACGATGACGGCAATCACATTCACATTAAGGCCGAGGTCAGACGCATGCCGGAACATGTCATCGAACTCGGAAGCGAGACCGGCTGCCTGCAGCAGATCAATCGCGTGCCGCGCATCCAATCGGTCCGGTGCGTCTTCTATCAAGGCGAGGAGCCGGCGGAATGGTTCCGGGATGTCTGGGCCAGGTATCCGGCGTGGTGCCTCGTCGTCGGAAGTCTCGAAATCTGCCACGTCCGAAAGGTAGGCGTCGCTACGCGAAAACATGGCCATCGGCTCCGCCAGCGCGTCCATGCTCATACACGCCTGGACCGTGCCCACTCCACCCCAGCCTGCGGCCAGTGTTTGCGGGACCTTGCGTAGTTCGGGCAGGTCATGCGCTTTTTCGCCTTCCGGCCGTTCGGCTATCACAAGCCAGTTGGTCCAGGGGCTTACCAGCCGATAGCGAAGCGCTGTTTCGAGGCCCGCGCGATCATCCAGTTCCTTCATTCGTGCTGAAGCAGCGACCCGGGCAACGGTGGACACGCGGTCTGTCGTTTCCGACAAAGGCGCCATCGAGAGCGGCAATTCGTGCCGCATCACTTCGCCTTTTTCTGTCTCCACTTCGAGAACGACAGAACCGCTGATCGACGGGTGCTCGAAGTGCGCGCAGGCAATGACCGTGTCCCCTTCGAAGACTGCTCCCAGATTGGAGGGGGCGACGCCGTGGGCACCCTCAGGCCAGTGGATCGCCACGCGACTCGCGCGCGGTGCGCGCATGCGCTCGAAGTGCCGAATAACCCGGTCCGCCATGCCTTCTCGCGGCGAGACGAGCTCGCACTCGCCGCCCGTGTCAGCCGCCAATCCCCGAACGAATGCTTCGGAAACGGCGCTGCCGACGCCAACCGTGAAGATACGATGCCCGGAGCGCTTCGCCTCCTGGACAACGGACTTCCAGGATGAGACTTCTCCGTCGGTCACCAGAAAGATATCTGCGGACTCCGACCCGCGCACAGCGGCATAGGCGTCATTCAGCGCTTTTCCGATTTCCGTTCCGCCCATGTTCGCGCCCAGTTGCTTCGCGAAGCGCTTGGCCTTGACGAGGTTGGTCTTATTGCAGGGGAGCAGCCGATCCGAGAGTAGGTTGGTCGTGTTGCCGAACGCGATCAGCGTCACGCGATCGTGAGGTTGCAGGGCGTCGAGGATGCCTTCCAGGGCCTGCTTTGCCTGCTCAATGGAATCGCCCTGCATCGATCCCGAACAATCGATCACGATGGCCAGATTCAGCGGGCGTGGCCGCTGCAACCCCGGGAAAAACGGCTGGAAGCTCGCCACCGCTGCCACACCGTCGCCGTCCGCACCGCATAGCGCGAAGCTGCGCGTGGCCTGCGGGGCCTTCACGCTCAGAATGAAGTCGCGGTCCATGACAGCCTTGGCCTGCTGCAGCGAGATCACGACCTTGTCCGCGGATTTGGCAAGCTTGACCTCGTGCGAAGGACAAACGAACTGGGCCTCGCGCAAGGTTCCGAATATCTCCACCTGCAGCGAGAACTGGTTTTCCACGGTGAGCGAGGATTCGGGCACCTGGTGCGGCTGGTGGGGCGACTCGCCGAAACGGGGAGCGACCGTGGTTGGAAGAAAGAACCGCAGCCGGTCGCCCGCCCAGCGATACAGGATTGCGTAGCTGAACGTGATTGTCGCCTCCTCATGGGGCAGGAGGTTGCCGACATTCATCGTGTAAAGCCCTGGCTCGATCACCTGGAGCATCACGGCCGCGTCGCCTGCGGCGATGGCATCCTCGTAATTCTCCTCGGCGGCCTTCTTTTCGACGACGACCCCTTTGAGGACACGCCCGCCGATCTCAACTTGCAGGTCGAGCAGAACAGCGTCGAGCGGCAGGGGAAACGTGTACACAGCTTCGATATTCACCTGCTCGTCATTCCGGTAGGTCTGCGACACGGTCACCTCGGCGAGGAGATCGCGCAGCACTGCCGAGACGGCGACGTCGCTCAGGGCGACGCGTTCGCCATGGATGCCGGTCAATGCGGATGCCAGGTTGTTCATTCTTTTTCCTCGCTCTCATGAAGTTGTTCGTACACCTGCGTCACGCCGCGAAAGAAGGCTCGCACCTGCTCTGGGCTTAACCCGGCGCGGCCGGGTTCCAGGGTTATCTCGACGCCGTCGGCGACCACCAGATGGCTCCAGACTTCAACCGTCCCGGCGCGCCTGGGGGTGGGGGGTAGGGGGCCGCCCGATTGTTGCTTCAGAACCTCGCCGATCCGCTCAAGGGAAAGGCCGGCCAACTGCCACTTGCGCACCAGGAGGAGCTGCTCGACGTGGTGCTGGGTGTAAGAGGCGCCCTTGCCGATGCCCTGAGGGCGATCGACGAGGCCAGACTGGATGTAGTACCGGACGGTCCGCCGCGGCAGCTCGACAAGCGCGGCGATTTCGTCGAGGGTGAAGGTCTTTGGGGCGTTCATGACAGCAATACTAGACAGTAGAACTGTCATTGTCAACTGTCCAATCACCGTTCACCCCTCGATCTGTCGAGTTGAAGCTAAGCTTGACGAGTGGTCTCCTGCTTATTGACATTACGATTTAACACGTGTTAAATACATGTGCTATGAATAAATCAGTCCCAAACAATTTCGCAGATGTTGTTCGTACCACGCGTCTTGCGCGCGGCTGGACACAGGCTGAACTCGCAAAACAACTCGCAATAACAAACGTCACGATTTCTCGCTGGGAAAAAGGCCGAGTCGAGCCCTCACCGACGCTGTGGGAAAAATTCTTGGAGATCGCCGAAAAGCAATCCAGGCCAAGTGGAGGGTTAAGCAAGCCGGATCTACCCAACGCCGTCGACTTCCTTGGGGACGGTCTGGCCGTCCGAGCGATGGTTGAAGGGGAGCGCCTGGCTTATGGGCACCTAGCCAATCCCGCGTTCGCGACCGAGGTATCCAAGATCGATCCTTTGCCGCACCAGCGAATTGCGGTTTACGAGCACATGCTCAAGCAGCCGCGGCTTCGTTTCCTGTTGGCTGACGACGCCGGGGCAGGCAAGACGATCATGACCGGGCTATACATCCGCGAGATGCTCGCGCGGCGCCTGATTCAGCGAATCCTCATTGTTCCGCCGGCCGGGCTGGTCGGAAACTGGCAGAACGAGCTGCGCGAGTTGTTCGGAATGGAGTTCGCGATCGTAGAGGGTAAGGACCTTTCCAATCGAAACACAAACCCTTTCATTAGCGGCCCGAATACTGATCGGGTTATCTGCTCGGTAGATACGCTTCGAGGCGAGCGGGCTTTTCTCCGGTTGGCTGAAGCCGGCGTACTGCCATACGACCTAGTCGTGTTCGACGAGGCGCACAAGCTATCCGCGCGGCAGGATGCGGACCTGACTGTCAGGCGTTCGGCGCGCTATGAGTTGGCGGAGGCCCTCGCTGGTGTGCCAAACCGCAAATCGGAATGGAAGCTCGGATGGAACGCGAGGCATTTGCTGCTGCTGACCGCGACGCCGCACATGGGGAAGGATTACCCGTTCTTCGCACTGTGGAAGCTGCTCGACCCTCAAACCTTCAGCACGATTGACGCGTTTCAAGCGATGCCGCGTGCGAACCGTGAACGGTTCTTTATCCGTCGCACCAAGGAAGAAATGGTGACGTTTGACGGGAAGCCACTCTACCCGAAACGCAATGCCGACACGTTCTCCTACGATTTGACGCAAGGTCCGGTTAGTGAACAGGCGCTTTACGATCAGACAACGGAGTATCTGCGACACATTTACAACCGTGCCAAGCTGCTGAATAAGACCGCCGCGAGGCTTGTACTCGGTGTTTTCCAGCGTCGAATGGCGAGTTCCACGTATGCGTTACTCCGTTCGATGGAGCGTCGCGTTCAGAAATTGGACACCGTGATTGAGGACGTGGTGTCCGGCAAAATAGATTTGGTAAAACTCGCCAAGCAGGCAGCGCAGCTGCGTGACGATAATGATCCTTTCGACGCGCACACCGCTGACGAAGAAGCGGGTGGCGAAGGTGAGGAAGAGAACGAGCGTACGGAGGCAGAGATTCTCGGAAGCTTCGTGGCTACCACGATCGCAGATTTGGAGATTGAGAAGGAATACGTGTCGAACCTGCTAACGCTCGCGCGCAAGGTTCAGGAACTCGGTCACGAGTCGAAATTCGAGCGGCTGCGTGGAATCATCGAAGACAAGCGGTTTCGCAACGAAAAGCTGCTCGTGTTCACTGAGCACCGGGACACCTTGACGTATCTAAAGAGCCGGCTCGACGGCCTTGGGTTTACCGGTCAGGTGGCGAGCATTCACGGTGGGATGAATTACCTCGAGCGGGGCGACCAGGTCGCGTTCTTCAAGAAGCCAATTGAAGAAGGCGGCGCGCGCATTATGGTGTGCACGGATGCCGCCGGTGAGGGTATCAACCTGCAATTCTGCTGGGTGATGGCGAATTATGACGTTCCGTGGAACCCGGCGCGGCTAGAGCAGCGCATGGGGCGGATTCACCGCTACGGCCAGAAGCACTCAGAAGTTTTCATTGTGAATCTGATTGCAGGCAAGACACGCGAAGGCAAGGTCGTGAAGATCCTCCTGGACAAACTGGAGTTGATCCGGAAGGAGTTGAAATCCGAGAAGGTATATGACGTCATCGGCCGCGTTTTCGAAGGGAAAAGCATCAGCGACTACATGCGACGCTCGCTGGAAGGCGAGGACATGGAGCAGTTGGCGTTAGACCTGGGAGGCCAACTTACCAAGGAACAGGTTGCGGCGATTGCAGAGCGGGAGCGACAGCTTTACGGCGGGGGTGGTGATGTGGCCAAGCGGCTACCAGCACTCAAGGAGCAGATGGCCTCCGAGGTTTATTCGCAGCTGCTACCGGGATACGTGCGGCAGTTCGCTCAGGACGCATCGCCGCTGTTACACCTGCGACTGACGCCGCTAGAAGAAAATCGATTCCGCCTCTCGCCAACGCGACCACGGGCACTTGACCCGTTCCTGCCGTTGCTCGAAGCAAAGGGTCGTAACCATTTCGATATCACATTCTCCCGACCCCCACGGGGTGAGAGTGGGCCGGTGTGGATTCACCCCGGCGAGCCGGTGTTCGATCACCTGCGCGAGTTGGTGAATTTGGCGGCCACGCCACATGCATTGCGTGGGGCTGTCGTAGTTGACCCGTCCTCATCGAGTTCTTATTTATTGCATCTGGCGTCAGTGGCGATTGTGCGCCGTGCTGATCCCTCGCTGGCGGCACTGGCAACGGATGAAGTGTTGGAGCAGTCGCTCATTGCCGTCCGGCAACTGGAGGACGGGACGATGACCGTGCGCCCCATCGAGGAGTTCCTTTTGCTTGAGCCTCGCAAGGGGGGGATGCCTCTGGACGCCCAGCGTCTCGCGGTATCGGCGCAAGGGCGCATCGAGGAGGCACGTGCATTCATGGTGGCGACCGTTGCGAAGGACTTTGCACAGGGCCACCGCGATCGCCTAAATGCTGACCTGGCGTCTCGCATCGAGTTTCTACGGCAGGGCTTTTTCTACGAACAAAAGGAACTCGTCGAAGCGCGCTCGTTATGGAGCAAACGGCGGCGTGATGGCCATCCTCTGGCGGAACGTGAAATCACGCGGATCCGCGACTTGCAACGGGCGTGGGAGATGCGCTCGCAGGATGCGGAACAAACCGTGTTGCGCGAGCCAGCGTTGATCGGCGTCGGGCCGGTGGAATTCCTGGCTCATGTGCTGGTGCGTCCGGCCGCAAGTGACGAAGAGAGTATGCGCTATGACGCCGAAGTCGAGCGCGTGGCGATGGAGCTGGTGATGGCACACGAAAGGGCGCTTGGCGCGCGGGTTCACGATGTTCACACGCCGGAATTATCTTTGCAGGCAGGACTAAACACTCCGCATCCTGGGTTTGATGTCCTGAGCGTTCGATCCGAAGGCGTGCGCCGTTGCATTGAGATAAAGGGCCGTGCCCGCCAAGGCAACATCCATATCAGCACGAATGAATGGGCGGCGGCAGCCAACCGGCGCGAAGAATACTGGCTCTACGTGGTTTTTGATTGCGCGTCCGCTTCGCCCCGACTGGTTGCGGTGCAAGACCCGTTCCGGAAGCTTGTCGAAAAGGCTGCCGGCTTTGAACTCAACGCCGCGGACATTTTGGACGCCGGCGAACAACTTGCGTTGGCTTGAATAGAGAGTCTTATCCATGAGCGACTACTCGCGATTGATTGAACATGCCTTCCCCCTGCGGCAGGCCTCCATTGATTCGGTGCACGAGAAGAACGTACGACACGGACATATTTCCACATTGCATATTTGGCCGGCACGGAGACCTTTGGCGGCTGCACGCGCTGCGCTGCTGGCGACACTACTCCCTGATCCGGGGACACCCGAGGCGCGTAAGGAGTTGTGCGAAAAAATTGGTGGCAAGCTGAAGTTAGAGACCGACAAGGAGGGCCGCGTAAAAGAAGTGACCGAGGGTGGCGTCCTGCGTTGGAAGCGGGAAATAGAGAACAAGGCGACTCTTGATTGGTTTCGTGAAGAGATTCGCAAGGCGAACGGAGGTAACCCGCCGAAAGTCCTGGATCCTTTTGCTGGGGGCGGCGCGATTCCTCTCGAAGCCATGCGGCTCGGCTGCGATGTAACCGCCGCCGACTTAAATCCTGTTGCATGGTTTATTTTGAAATGTACCCTGGAGTATCCCCAAAAACTGGCTGGGCGGTCGCGTCCATTACCCGAGTTCATTTTGCGTGATCGGGAGTTTATGGAGGAGTTTCTGAAGAAGGTTAAGGGACTTAAAGGAGCCAAACTGCGCGACACACTTGAGGCGCTAGGGCATGTGGCCCGGGCCGATGAACAGTATCAGGAAGAAATCAATTTTGAAACTGCTGCCGCCAACGCCGGCGTCTCCCTTGACGCCAACCTCGCTTGGCATGTTCGAGCTTGGGGGCGGAAGGTGCTCGCACAATCGCGCAAAGAACTAGCGCATCTCTACCCAAGTTACGCTCACTGGCAACCTGTGTTGCCCGGGCGACCTTTTGAACCTCAGCCTATGCGCTTGATTGAAGAAGATGAATATGGCGTAGCGAACGAGAATACTCTTAACTCAGATTTAAGCGACGAATATCTGCGTGACAGGCTCAATCCGCGCTGGGTTGCAAAACCTACTGTCGCTTATCTCTGGGCACGCGCAGTCGCCTGCAAAAACTGCCGGGCGACGATTCCGTTATTGAAGACCCTTTGGCTTTGTAAAAAGGAACGCAAAAGAATTAGGTTGCAAATGCAAAATAAACCGGACCAAACCGGGGTTACGTTCTCGATTGAAGTAAATGTGCCCGAACGAGGTGGAAATGCGGCACAGAAGCGCGAGAACGATAAGAAATTAGGAATGGGAACGATGTCACGGGCGGGTGTTCAATGTCCCTGCTGTCCGGCAATTATGCGGACCGAAGATATACGGTACGAAGGCAAAAACGGTCGGCTGGGCCAGCTCATGACTGTTGTAGTTGTAGATGGCTTACATGGCAAGGAGTACCGATTGCCTACCGAGAAAGAGCAAAACGCGGCCAAAGTAACTGATGCTGACGTAGAGAAACTATATGCGCGAGTTCCTTACGGTGTTCTATCGGAGCCTACACCGAAATGCGGCGCGGGAGCTTCACGCGCATTTTCAGTTGATCAGTATGGCTTCGATGAATGGCGAAAGATATTTACGAATCGGCAGTTAATTGCGCTGGGAACGTTCTTATTAAACACCAGGGCGGTCGGGGAAAGTGGAGCAAAGGAAGAAGCCGTCTATCTTGCGATCGCCAATGATCGACTGGCTGAAGCTTCCAGCTCAATAGCATCCTGGCGCATGTTGGTTGAAGCGCATCGGGGTACATTCGCACGGTTTGCGCTCCCGATAGTTTGGGATTTTGCTGAAATCGTTCCGCTATCAGAGCGTTGCGGCAATTATCTTGGCGGTATCGAATGGATCGCTCGATTCCTCGAACATGCAATCGAGGTTGCACAGAATGCACCGCCGCCCACAGTCAAGCAGCTATCAGTTATTAAACAAGAAGGGGCATACGACTTAATCGTTACCGATCCTCCGTACTATGACGCTATTCCGTATTCGGACTTGATGGATTTCTTTTATGTCTGGTTACGACGAACTCTTTACGGATTTAGCCCCGAGTTTGACAAAGCATTTGGTGACACGCTATCTCCAAAATGGGACGAGGAAGCCAAAGACGGTGAACTGATTGACGATGCCGCACGCCATGGTGGCAACAAAAAGACTTCCAAAATTGCATACGAAGATGGGATGGCCAGAGCGTTTCGAGCATGCCATGCAGCGTTGTCCGACAGCGGGCGGTTCGTTGTCGTATTTGCGCACAAGCATCCCGACGCTTGGGAAACGCTGGTTGCTGCAATTATTCGTGCCGGCTTTGTTGTCGACGGTTCATGGCCGATTTCTACGGAAATGGCCAATCGATCAAGAGCATTGGCGTCGGCAGCACTTGCGTCCTCGGTGTGGCTCGTCTGTCGGAAGCGTGATGCGTTGGCAAAGGTCGGATGGGACAACCGTGTGTTGGCCGAAATGCGCGAGAACATCGCAGTTCAGTTACGTCAATTTTGGGATTTGGGGATTCGTGGACCTGACTTCGTTTGGGCGGCGACGGGCCCAGCAATGGAGGCTTATAGCAAGCATCCCGCTGTCAGGAAAGCGAATAGCCCGACGAATGAGTTTTTAACCGTAAAAGAATTTCTGGATGCGGTTCGACGAATCGTCATCGAGTTTGTTGTGGGGCGTGTGCTTCACATTGAGTCCGGCACTGACCGGCTTGACTCGGTGACCTCCTATTATCTGCTTCATAGGAATGACTTTGGCTTCGAGAAAGCGCCAGCTGGCGCATGCATCCTATACGCAGTGAGCTGCGGTATCTCTGACGCGGAACTTGAACGGACTTGGAACTTGGTGAAAGTTAAAGGCAGCAAGACGCCGGAGCCGGACGAAACTGACGAAGAGACTGTCGATGAGGATGGGGAAGCGCCAGAGGAAATGAGCGGGGGAGAATTCGTTTTGCGGACGTGGAAGGAGCGGAACGAAAAGCGCATGGGGTTTGAATCAATCGGTGGAAGAGAAGTGCCTCTAATTGATCGCGTTCATCGCCTTATGCACTTGTGGCGTGATGGTGATGTCAGAAAGGTGGACGATTACCTCGATCAAAATGCCCTACGTCGCCACGAACTTTTCATGCGCCTGATTCAATCCCTCATTGAATTGTCCGAACAAGGCAGCGAGGAGCGCGCGCTGCTGGAAAGCTTGAGTAATCATCTGGGTGCAAAAGCCGCCAAGGCTGACACAACTCGCCCCCTTGCATTCGATAACGATGTTTGAGTTCTGAAGCCTGACGAAACGGAGAATTGATTATGGCGACCGCATCCAAATGGAAACCGTGGCACGAAGTAGTTCAGCTTCGTGACGAACTGAAGACCGGCGAGCTTTCGTTGAGCATGTTCGCTGCGGATTTGGATGAGGTCATTCTCAAGAAGGGCAAGCGCCCGATCTACGAAGACCCTGCCAAATTCTTTGCGCTGACCTATCCCACCTATAACTTGCGCAATCTCGCGCGAGACGTGGTGCGGCGACTGGCAGGCAAGACCGACAAGGCGGTGCGCCAGTTGAACCTGACATACGGCGGAGGCAAGACACACACGCTGATCACGCTGTTCCACCTAGTGAATGACCCGGCATCGCTACCGAACCTGCCCGCGGTGGAGGAGTTCCGCACGCACATTGACCTGGGGGACAGTCTGCCTAAGGCGCGGGTGGCGGCTATCTCGTTCGACAAGCTCGACCTTGAGACCGGCATGGAAGTCGCCGACCCGACGGGAAAAATGACGCGACTGTTTCACCCCTGGAGCATTCTGGCGTGGCAACTGGCCGGAAAGAAGGGGCTTGAGATCCTGAATGGCGGAAAGGGTATGGCGGAGCGCGATTCCGCGCCCGCAGAGAACGTGATGTCGGACTTGCTGGCAGTTCCAAATTCAGAAGGCGTCGCGATTTTAATTCTGCTTGATGAAGTGCTGATGTATGCCCGGCAGAAGGTCGCGGGTGACAAGGGTTGGTTGATCAAGCTGCAGTCTTTCTTTCAAGCCCTGACTCAAGCGGCGGTGAAAACCGACCGCTGTGCGGTGGTGGCATCGCTGCTCGCCTCAGACATTTCGGCAAACGATTCGCTCGGGCTGGACATTGTGACGGCGCTGAAGGAAATCCTAAAGCGGCAGGAAGAAGAAATGGTGGAGCCGGTCATGAAGGAGGACGTGGCCGAAATATTGCGGCGGCGGCTTTTCAAGCCTTGCGATCCGGCGGAAATGCGCACGAATGCGATTACGGCCTTCAAGGGAGTTTGCGCGCATGACGAGGCCTTGAAGCGCGAAGGGGCCAGCGCAGAGAAAACGTTCGTGGATAGTTATCCTTTCCATCCATATCTCACCAACATTCTCTATTCCAATTGGACGGGACTGCCGCGATTCCAACGGACTCGCGGAGTCCTGCGTCTTTTCGCCATCGCATTGCGCGATGCGGCCCAATGGGACACGTCACCGTTGGTGGCAACGAATGTCTTTCTCCGAAAAAAGGGTGAACGTGGACTGTCGGACAGTCTTCGTGAGCTCGCGGGCATCGCCAATGCGCAGGCAACGGACGGGCAGGCAATATCGTGGGAAGGCATTCTCGATCGCGAGCTGAACTTCGCCTTTGACATCCAACGTGATCTTTCCGCAATCGAGCATCGCGAAATTGAACAAGCGGTGGTGACGACTTTCCTGCACTCGCAGCCGATTGGGCAAAAGGCCTCGCTACGCGAGTTGCGAATTACCATTGCGCCGACGAATCCAGATCGTATTGAAATTGAAAAAGGACTTTCGCGCTGGGCACAGGATAGCTACTGGCTGGACGACAAGTATACGGCGACCGAGGGTGGAGCCTTGCCCGAAGACTGGCGCTTGGGGAACAAGCCGAATCTGACACAGATTCACCGTGAGAAGAGGCGCCAGGTGGAGAGCGATAAGGGAGTGATTGCCGTGCGGCTGGACAAGGCGATCCGGGATGTGAAGAAGCTGACAGAAGGCGCACAGGCCTTCGGCGTGCGAATTCACGCGCTACCGGAGAAGCCGGCGGACGTAGAGGACGATGGAAAATTCCACTTTGCTGTACTGGACACGGATGCCGCATCAGAGTCGGGTAAGCCGTCGGCGGCTGCAAAGAGATTCATTGATGAGACAACCAGCGCGGCAAAACCGCGGGTTTACCGTAACGCGGTCATTCTGTCGGTGCCCTCCAAGGACGGCGTGGAAATGGTGCGTGGTCGAATTGCCGACTTGTTGGCTTGGGAACAGGTGGAGTCGGAACTGAAGGACCAAGCAAAAAGAGGCAGCGTGGACGCCCAGCGGATGCAACGATTGACCGTTGAATTAGAGAAGGCCAAGAAGCTCGTTCCGGATGCCATCCGGCAGGCATGGTGCATGATGGTGACGGTGTCCGAAGCGAACGATATACAGGCGTTCAAGTTGGGCGTCACAGACGAGTCGCTGTTCGTGACGCTGAAGAGCGATCCACGTTCCCGGTTGCAGGAGACGAAGATCACCGCCGAGTCGCTCTTGCCTGATGGCCCTTATGACCTGTGGAAGGAAGGCGAGACGCTCCGACGGGTGAAGGATCTGGCTAGCGCTTTCGCTCAGCACCCGCATTTGCCAAAAATGCTGAACGCGACTGCCATCGTGGACACGCTGGTGGACGGCTGCGTAGCCGGGGATTTCGTCCTGCGGCTGAAGCGCCCCGATCAGACCGTGCGTACCTGGTGGCGTTCACGCCCGGATGACGATGCTCTGAAAGACACCGATCTCGAAGTGGTGTTGAGTACATCGGCAGAATTGGCGGAGATTCCCACGGCGTCATTGCGCAAGGGAGTGTTACCGGGCTTATGGGAGACGAAGGCGGAACTTCCATTGTCAGAGTTCAAGGCGCACTTTGCTGGTGGCAAAGTAGTTCAAGTCGATCGAGGTGGATACTTCGAAGGTCAGCAAGTACCGAAGGCGAGCGCAGAGGTGGTGAGCACGGCGGTGGAGAAGGCTGTCACCGACGGTGATTTATGGCTGGTGTCCGGACCGACATCATTGTTCAGAGAACCTATCCCGGCAGGGGTACTCACGGATGCGAGCCTGCTGCTCCCTCCGCCCGAACCGATCGTGGCTGCCGCGATCCTGGAAGGAAACATTCCGGCGGCGTGGAAAGATGGCAAGGCATCGGTTGCGGGCATGCTGTCGCAGTTGTCGTCACAGCGTGGCAAACCCGTTCCTTGGTATCTGCTCCAGCAGGCCGTGGACGGAGCATTGCGTGCGCGGCTGGTCGAGTTGGATACCAACTCTGCGTCTTGGCCATGTGATCCGTCTGCTGCCGCCAAGGTTCTCGTGAAAGCAGTAGCAGGAGCCGCTGCGGGCCAAGGTGGGGGCGCCGCCAGTGACAACGCCAACTACAACCTGGTGTCCATTCGCGCCTATCTCCAGCCAAACGAACTTCAAGATTTGGCCGACGGGCTTAGCAGCATATTGGAACTACAGGCAAAACACGGAATCAAGTTGCGGTTCAACCTCGCCGTCGAGGCGACGGCTGACGGTGGCCTCAAGCCAGAAGCAGCAGCGGAACTGCGCAAGGCGCTGGATGATATTTCCGATGCGTTTCACGGATAGGTGAGCTGTTCAAATGGGAAAGTATCTATGGACTCATACGCCATGCGTCTAGAACGCGTATCCATAGACAATTTCAAAGGCTTGAAGCAGGCCACGTTTGAGCCTACGCGATTCTCATGCTTAGTTGGTGAGAACAATGCCGGCAAATCTACCGTGCTACAAGCCATCGTCTCTGCACTTAACCGTCCCGCACAGCTACCTCGCACTGTCTTCTACGATGAGACGATCCCGGTCGTGTTTAAGCTTCGTTTTTCCGGCGTTACGGAGAACCACCTCCGGCGCCTTGCCGAAGAGCATCGTACAAAGATTGAGCCACTTATCGTCGATAGTGCACTAACTATCGTTGTACGTTATCCGCCAGAGGAGAAGGTTGAGGTCAAGGTGCTTCGCAGAGTACCAGGGGAAGTCCGGTATCAAGACGAGTCGATCGATGAGCTTCTTAAAGGAAAGAAGGGTAACGCCGTCAGATCCACCGTGACGGACAATTACCCGGAGTTCGCAGAACATCTGCCGGCTGAACTCAACATCACCTCGGCCAAGGGCTATTTGAAGAGCCAAATCGCCAATTTGCCAGCCGGGGCTTTTGAATTCTCGGAGGGGCCTCTTCCATCAGGAATTGCATCTTCTATAGCGGCGCTCCTTCCGGAAGCTATTTACATCCCAGCCGTCAAGAACCTGAGCGATGACCTAAAAACCACTCAGTCGACGAGCTTCGGGCGACTCCTTGGTTTGCTGCTTGAGGACATGACGCCCGACTTGGAGACGGTGAACGAGTCGCTCAGGCGTCTTGACTCGCTGTTGAACCGGATTGTGGAAGATGGCATTGAAGTTGACAGGCGACACACGAAGGTTAAAGGCCTTGAGAGTCTCGTCGAGTCGCTTCTCAGCCAGAACTTTCCCAAGGTGCGCGTTGAGTTGCACATCCCTCCGCCAGAGCTACGTACGATCTTGAATACAGCTCAAATCTTTATTGACGATGGGTCGAAGGATTTGATCGAACACAAGGGCGATGGCATTAAACGATCACTTACGTTTGCCCTTCTTAGAGCGTACGTGCAGCACCTCAGCGACAAGACAAAGGCGGCGGGGGCGAATCCTGCCGCCGAGCGGCCATTGCTTTTTCTGTTCGAAGAGCCCGAACTTTACCTGCATCCGCGCTCGCAGCGCGTACTTTTCGATACGCTCGCACAAATTGCCGGCACTCATCAAGTAGTCGTAACCACGCACTCTCCACTCTTTTTTGCGCCGGGCGTTACAGCGGGATTCGTTCGGGTTGCGAAACGTGATGCGGAACCTAAGCCCGTCGGAGAGTTACATCCCGTCGATTTTGATCTTGATGGTGCGAAGGCCGAGGTATTCCGACTCGCGAGATTCGAGAACGCTGATGCAGGGTTCTTCAGCGGTCGCGTAGTCCTATTTGAGGGCGAGTCCGACGACTTTTTCTTGCGACATGTTGCGAAGCGCATCAATGACGATTGGGACTTTGAACAGAGAAACGTAGCCTTCGTTCGCGTCTCTGGAAAGGGCAATTTTTCAAAGTTTCGTCAATTCTTTGGTGCATTTGGCATTGGTGTGAAGCTGGTCGCGGATCTGGATGCGCTGTTCGAGGGTTATCAACATCTCGGTGGAGGCGCGGCGGCCGACACGCTTCGCGTTGCAGCGATCCAGCGCATAGATCAGCGGATCGTTGCATTGGGAATCGCGGCGGAGCCAAGCAGCCGACAGATCAAGGACAAAGTCACGTCCGATAGTTGGCGCGACCGGTACGCTGCGGCCAAGGGGGCACTCAGATCTGCTCAGCAGAGCGGCAGCGTAGATGCGGAAGCGCTACACGTACTGGACGGGTTATTCACATGGGAACATGACATCGCACGGGTGCGCGCATGTCGGGAGGACAGCGAGGCCGCTGCCGCCTTGGTCCCGGTACTCGACGCACTTCGTGCTACTGGCATCTGCGTGTTGTCGAAAGGCGCTATCGAAGACTACTACCCTCCAGAAGCATCGTCGAGTGGACCAAAGCCCGAACGCGCGCTTGGAGCGGCGGGCCTGATTGATAGTAAGGACGGTGCGCTTGCACTCAGCCAACCGCTTGTGGCTGGTCGGTTGCCCGAGCTTGTGGAAGTCTTTGAAGAACTGTTCCGGGACCTATAGACCATGCGGTTTCTTCATTGCGCGGATATCCACATCGACAGCCCTCTACGTGGCCTGGAGCGCTATGAGGGCGCGCCTGTGGTGGAGGTTAGGGGCGCGACCCGGCGCGCGTTCGAGAACTTGGTTCAGTGCGCGCTCCGGGAGAAGGTTGATTTTGTCGTGATCGCCGGAGATCTCTACGACGGAGATTGGCCGGACTTCAATACGGGACTTTTCTTTGCGAAGGGAATGGCGCAGCTCGGGGAATCTGGCATCGCTGTCTATGTGGCCCGAGGAAACCACGATGCGGCGAGCAAGCTGACGCGATCGCTTCCTCTACCGAAGAATGTCCACTTGTTCCCCGACAAGGCTCCCAAGACACTCACCGACGACAACTTTGGGTTGGCGGTCCATGGGCAAAGCTTTGCGACGGCTGCCGTTCTGGATGATCTCGCTGCCGATTACCCGAAAGCCGTACCCGGCTTATTCAACCTCGGCGTGCTGCACACATCACTGACCGGAAGGCCGGGACACGACAACTACGCGCCCACGACCGAGCAGGTGTTGCGATCAAAGGGCTACGACTATTGGGCGCTGGGCCATGTCCATGCACGGGAGATCGTGCTGAAGGATCCGTGGATTGTATATCCCGGTAACACTCAGGGCCGGCATATCAGGGAGCAAGGTGCGAAGGGCTGTGAACTGGTGACCGTCGAGGATGGAATAATCGCCACAGAGGCGATTGAGCTTGACGTACTGCGCTGGACTGAGCTCGTGGTCGACGTCGCGGGTCTGCCGGACCTTGATGCGCTGCTGGACCGGGCCGCTGCCGGCGTGAGGACTGAGCTGGCACTAGCTGATGGGCGAATCCTGGGCCTTAGGTTCCGGTTGCAAGGAGCGGGTCCCGTGCATCGTGAAGTTTCGGCAAAACCGGACGTAATCGCCGAGCAGTTGCGTGCCGTCGCTCTCGAAGTATCTGGGGGCGATGCTTGGCTCGAAAAGGTCGACATTCGTGTGCGTCCCGTAGTCGATTTCGATCAGCTCGCGATCGGCGATGATCCTGTCGGGCTGCTGGTCCGGGAACTCAGAACCCTGGCCCACAATCAGGACTCACTTGCCTCTCTAGCCAATGAGGCGTTGAAGGAGTTGAGGCAGAAGCTCCCTGCTGAACTAGGTCAGGACGAGGCCATGCGGCTCGATGCGCCGGATGTACTCAAAGATCTACTGGGTGAGGCTGAGGCCGAATTGCTGGCCCGTCTGGCCGGCGAAAGCGGTTCGCCATGAAGTTCACGCGCCTTTACCTGAAGGCATTCGGCCCATTCCGCAATCGCGTGATCGAGCTGCCGAATGATGCCGGCAAGAATTTTCATATGGTCTTCGGGCCGAACGAAGCCGGCAAGTCCACTACGCTGCGGGCGGTGACCGGTTTCCTGTTCGGAATTCCCGAACGGACCGGCGACGCTTTTCTCCATGACTACACCGCGCTGCGAGTTGGTGCGACCCTCCTCATGCCGGACGGCAGCCGCATATCGGCGATGCGCCGCAAAGCTCGCAAGAGCACTCTCTTTACCATCGACGAAGAATCCGGCACGGAAACGACGGACCGCCCGCTGCCAGAGAGCGCGATTTCCGGTCTCCTCGGCGGGCTCGACCAGGCGCTTTACCAGACCCTTTTCGGGCTGGATCTGAACGGGTTAGTCACCGGAAGCGATGAATTGCTGCGCGGTGAAGGTGATGTGGGGCGAAGCCTCTTTCAGGCCGCCGCAGGGCTGGCCAGTCTGCGTAACGTGATGACAGGCCTGGATGATGAAGCCGCGGGCGCCTTCAAGCCCCGTGGTTCAACCGGCCGGCTCAACCGTGCGCTTAACGAATTCGATGAGCAGAAACGAATCCTGAAGGATGCAACGATCCGCTCCTCTGCTTGGGAGACCGTGGAGCGGGAGCACCGTAAAACGGAAGCCAAGCACGCGCAGCTACGCGATGTGTTGAAGAACAAGCGCGTCGAACACCAGCGGCTGGGGCGAGTCCGGGCCAACTTACCTCTGGTTGCCGAGCGGACTGCGAAGCAAGAAGAGATGACGACGCTTACGGTCGTTCCAGTACTCACCTTGGACGCAGCCCAGCTCCGCGTAACTGCCCAGGAACGTCTGCGCGGCGCCGAGGAAACTAAAGCCGCAGCAGAGACACTACTGAAACAGTTGAAGGCTGAGCTGGAAGGTCTGATCGTCCGCCGGACAGTGCTGGAGCGTGCAAGCGCCATTGAGCAGGCGTTTCATGGGCTCGACGCATATCGCTCGGCGTACGAAACGCTCCCCCGCATCGCTGCCGAGCATGCGGCGAAAACAGAAAGGATCATCCAGCTGCTTCAGGAAATCGATCCGGCCCATGCGTTGGAACAGGCAGCGGCGCTTCTGCCACAGGAAATCTTGGTCGCCCGCGTGCAATCACTCATTGAGGAGCATGGGCGTCTCACCGAGCGCGACACACAACTTGACGCGCAGGTCCACGCAAAGGAAACAGCCATCGAGCGCCTCGGCGAGCGTATGGCGTCGCTTCCAGAGCCCGCGCCGGTAGACGATCTGGAGGCGTCCCTATCCGGTGTGGCCAATGTGGCGGACCTTGACATTCGACAGCGCAAGCTCACTCGCGACATCGCCGAGCTGGAAGCTAAGCTGCAACGCGACGCGGCGGCGTTGTGGAACGGCAACGTGCCCGAGCTAGTCGTCCTGGCTGTGCCGCTACCCGAGACGGCCACTGCTTTCGAAGGGGAGTTCACCTCCCTCGCCCAAGATGAGCGTCTCGTGGAAGAAAGAGTTGCTGCCCTCATACGCGATCTGGAAGAGCGTCGCCGTGAACTTAAGGTGCTGGCCGCCACGGGCGAGGTCGTCACGCAGGCCGAAGTCGTTGTGGCGCGTGGTGATCGCGATGATAGATGGTCGCACTTGCGCCGCACCTACATCGAGCGGCCCACAGCAACGACCGAACGTCCCGCTGACGATCAGACCACGCAATCAGTCGCAATCACATTTGAGGAAGCGATCAAGGAAGCGGACCGCCTCGCAGATCTGTTGCACGCGGACACGCAGCGAGCAACAAATCTGGAGACGACGCGCCAGCGCATCGCCGACATGCAGTCCGAAATGAAGCGCAACGAGGGCCAGCGGGAGATCTTTGCCGGTCGGCGACAGGAGTTGCAGCGCCGTTGGGACGCGCTCATCGCGCCTTTGCGTCGTCCGGAGCTGACCCCCGCAGCACTACGCGAGTGGCTGTCGCGCCACCAACGTCTGGTGGATAAACAGGGCGACCTGGAAAGTTTATGCCACGAGCGGGATACCGCCGCGGCAGACCTTTCACAAGCGAGGGCCGCTCTGGACAGGGCGCTTGTGGCCTGCGGACTCCCTGGCTGCACGGTAGAAGAGCCCGCGGCGGGTGCCCTTGCACGTGCACACCAGGCCATTAACGCTGCTAGGAGCGCGAGGGAAGAACGAAAAGCCATTACGGCTCAAATTCAAGCGGGAAACGCTGAGCTGCGAGACATGCAGCATCAGCGGCAGCAAGCAGCGGCAACCCTTGCTGAATGGGGACTGAACTGGTGCGCCGCTGCGGAACAACTGAGACTCTCGGCGAATGCGCTGCCGTCCGAGGCGAAGACCAGACTTGATCAGTTTTCCCGTCTGGCGACGGCTCTGAGCGAATTGAACAAACTCGAAAGAGAGGTCGGCAGCCATAACGCGGTCCTCGAAGCATTTCAGGCGAGCATCAGGGAGATTGCCCTGGCGGTGGAGCTATCCCCGGACGATCAATATCCTGATGCCCTTGCCGAACGGCTCTACGCTGACCTGCGCGATACGCGTAGCACTGAGGCGAAGCGACAGCAGATTACCAACGACATCGACCGAGAAACCAGGACGCTCGCCCAGGCCGAGACAGCCGCCAAGCAGGCGACGAAGCAACTGGAGGAGCTCGTCCGGCAAGCGGGGTGCACGGCGGCGGACGACCTGCCTGCCGTCGAAGCAAAGGCAATACGAAAGCAGATTCTTCAGCAGCGACTGCTAGAGATCGACGAGCAACTCATGCAACAGAATGCCCGCCCCATTGACGACATAGTGCGTGAGGCAGATGGGTTCAGCCTTGACGGGCTCGAGCGGCAAATCGCGGACTTGGCAGTTGCGACTGAAGAGCTAGAACGACAGGTGGAGGCTTCCCAGAGTGCGCTATTCGGTGCGAAGCAGCAACTGGACGCGATCGATGGTGGAGCCGCCGCAGCCGAAGCTCAGCAGGCCTTGTCGGGGCTCTCGGCACGAATTGCAAAGGAAGCTCGCTCCTATGCGCGGGTTCGGCTTGCCGGCGCCGTGCTGAGCCGGGTGGTCCAGGTCTACCGTGAGCAGCATCAAGGGCCGCTCCTCAGACGAGCCGGAGAGATATTTGCCCGCATTACCTTGGGAAGTTTTTCAGGGCTGACGGTTGACTATGAGGATGACCGCCAAGTCCTTCTTGGTGTTCGGCCGGACGGCGCACGTGTTTCGGTGGCAGGAATGAGTCAAGGTACCCGCGACCAGCTTTTCCTTTCTTTGAGGCTTGCAGCGATCGAGCAGCACATAGACGGGCGCGGCCCGATGCCCGTCATTGTCGATGATCTACTCGTTCAGTTCGACGATGATCGCGCGGTTGCCACGTTGACGGTTCTCAATGAACTGAGCGCGAAGACGCAGGTTCTTTTCTTTACGCATCACAGGCATCTGGTTGAGCTTAGTCGAGCCTCAACGCTTGCGTCCGCGATCGCGATTCATGACCTGTAGCGCAATTACGAAGCTGCACGACAGAACAACATAGGCGACAGGGTGAGGAAGGATAGGGGCGGTACCCCAGTGTTTCCAGTGGAAGTTGATTCAATTCGAGAGTGCAAGCAGTAACTTTGTTGGAGGTGGCTTTACATGATGATTCGGAATCTTCTGGACGCCTTCGGCAATGAGCTCTGCAGTTTTTTGGGTGAAGCACTTCCTCGCATTGAGACCGATTGGTGGAATCGTTGCGTGGTCGCCAGGCTCACATTTCAGCAACAGAATTTTGTCCGGTCGAGTGGCACGACAACGCTCGCGGGTCTGGACGTAGCGGCGCTGATGCGCGTCTTGGACCAGAACTGGCACGAAATCGCACCTCTGCGCAATCTTGCGCCTGCGTCACGCACCTGGCTCAAGGAAGCACAGACAATTAGGAACCGGTGGGCACATGCGCCGACTGGAGGACTGGAACCGGAGGAAAGCTATCGGGACCTCGATACATTGGACCGGTTTCTCTCCGCCATTGGCACGAAAGCAGTGCTGCTGGAGGAGATTCGCCTGGAGAAGAAATCCCTGCTCGGGAAGCTGACAGGTGCCGGTGGCCACAAAGCCCAAGCTGCTTCACCGACGCCGACCGACCCCGGAGGCGCATTCGCTCGTGGCTCCGTGGTAAGACTCAAAGCCCGTCCGGCCGTCACTGGTGCGGTGATTGATCACCTGCCGGGCGCTCCCGAGGATCGTTACGTCGTGTTCCACGATGGGGCTACCTCGACTTATTACGCGTCGCAGATAGAGCCCGCGGAGGTGCCAGGAACCGCGAGCCGCATGGTCTCGCTCGGGGAGCTCAACGCGTCGCTTACGGCTTGTCAGTTACTGCATCCCAGCGTCGCGAATCTCTACTCGCTATACGCGGCTCGCATCAACTTCGTTCCATACCAGTTTCGGCCGGTTCTCAAATTGATTCAGTCGGATCGGCCTCGCTTGCTCATTGCGGACGAGGTCGGTGTCGGGAAGACCATTGAAGCGGGACTGATCCTGAAAGAGCTACAAGCCCGCCGGGAATTGCGCTCCGTTCTCGTCATCTGCCCGAAACCGCTGATTGCCGAGCGGAAGTGGATGGAGGAACTGAAGCGCTTTGACGAGCAGTTCGTGCACTTGGACGGTGATGCTCTTCGATACTGCATCGAAGAAACACACCTGGATGGCGCGTGGCCGCAGCAGTACTCCAGGGCAATCGTTCCGTACTCCCTCTTTGACGAAGTGCTGCTTGGCGGCCGTCAACGAGGCAACCGCAGGCAACGGGGGTTACTGGACCTCGACCCACCCCCCGCCTTCGATCTCGTGATCGTGGACGAGGCGCACCATATTCGCAATACGGAAACTTGGGCCTATCGCACAGTCCGGTATTTCTGCGACAACGCTGAGGCCGCAGTCTTGATGTCGGCAACGCCGATTCAGCTCAGCGATAACGATCTCTTCAACCTCCTGCATCTCCTGCGTCCCGATGTCGTTCCGTCCCGGCGCGACTTTGATCGTATGTCGGAACCTAATCCTCATGTAAACCGGGCAATCGAGCTAGCGAGGAGCGCCCGCACAGGCTGGGAGGAAGAGGCGCGCGATTGCTTGCAAACCGCGCTCGGAACACCTTGGGGGGTGAGTGTATTGGCGCCGTCTCCGAAGGTGCAAGCAACTTTTGACAAGCTGGGCCAGCTTGGGGCCGATGCAGACAAACGCCTTCGGTTTGTCCGCGATCTAGAGGAGATCTACACATTCTCGACGTACATCAACCGCACCCGGCGCAGGGATATTGGCAATTTCACGACCCGAAAGCCCGAGACGGTTTCGGTCGAATTTACCCTTGAGCAGAGATCTCTGCATGACGACCTGCTCGGACTCATCGCCCGCATCATGGAGCGCCGGCACGGCAACATAAATCTTCAGTTTCTCTTGACGACTATCCGGAGGCAGGCAGCGAGTTGCATTTTTGGCCTCGCGCCGCTGCTTGAGGCGATCCTCTCCAGGCACCTCTCGGCGCTGGAGCTGAGTGAGGCAGGGGACGACGGCACGCCAGCGGAGATCGGTGACGAACTGAACGAGTTTAGGTCCGATATCCAGGAGCTAATTCAGCGTTCGCGGAACCTGTCTAGGGCGGATCCCAAGCTCGAAGCATTGCAGAGAGTGATCAGGGACAAACAAAATCTCCCAAACAACAAGCTGCTGCTTTTCAGTACGTTCCGGCACACCTTGAGCTATCTCGTCGAGCACCTGGGCGGAGGCGGCGTCAGGATCGGTCTGATCCATGGTGACATCGCCGAAGACGAACGCCGCGTTCTGCGCAATCGTTTCAGTCTGGCTCGCGAGAACCCGGAAGCCCTCGACCTATTGCTTTCCTCGGAGGTCGGTTGCGAGGGTCTGGACTATCAGTTTTGCGACGGGCTAGTGAATTACGACCTTCCATGGAACCCCATGCGGGTTGAGCAGCGCATTGGACGAATCGACCGCTATGGACAGAAGAGCGAAACCGTCGCGATCTACAACTTTGTCACGCCAGGGACCGTGGATGCGGACATCTACCAGCGGTGCTTGTTGCGAATCGGAGTGTTCCGCCAAGCGCTCGGCGGAAGCGAGGAGATACTAGGACGGCTGACTCATGAACTCCGCGACATTGCGGAGAACCTTACGTTGACTGCCGATGAGCGCGCTGTCCGCCTCCAGCAACTCGCCGACAACGAGGTCAGGGCGGTTCAGGAGCAGACCCGGCTAGAGGATGAGCAGGCCAAGCTCTTCGGAATTACTGTGCCGTCGCGTTCGTTCGACGAGATGGTTCGCGAAGCATCAAGCTATTGGCTCAGTCCCCAGATGCTTTCCAATCTCGTCGCGAACTATTTGGAAAGTATCTCTGGCGGTAAAGAGGTTCCCGGGCTGCGGGACAAGAAACTCGTGACGCTGCGATTGGGACGAGATGCACGGGAAGCGCTTCTTGCGGATTTCAGGGATGTGACGGCGGTTGGCACCACGGCAAGAGCCTGGGAGCGCTGGCTTAAAAGCAGCGATCCGTATTTCGCTATCACTTTCGATCCGACCACCGCGGACGAACGCCGCGACGTTGCATTCATAACTCCCACGCATCCACTCGTTCGGCAAGCAGCAAAGAAACTCAGTCCTTCGGGTACGATCGGAACCGTTGTGAAGGTAAAGGCCAACGATATTTCCCCGGGACGCTACCCCTACGCGATCTATCGATGGAGGAAGCTCGGATTGCGAGAGGACTTTGCCTTTCAACCTGTCTGTGACAATTTCGGAGCTTCAGCGCGCCTGCTTGAAATGCTGGAGGCCGCAGCCCCGGCGGCTGGTGACGGCGCGACCCGCGAGCAACAGGCCAGCCTGGAAGCCCTCCATTACATCAGCTGGAGCGACGCACGCGCTGACCACATAGATCAGGTCAACCAGGTTGCCCAGTCCCGGCTTTCATCACTTCGTGTAAGCCATCAGGCCCGCATCGCACTGCTAGAGGAACAGCGCGACCAAGCCAACGAAGATCGAATTCGCCGCATGAGGGAGTCACAACTTGACACGGCCCGGATCGACTTCGAGAGGCGCTCGGCCGAGCTTACAGAAGCAGCGTCGAGAGCAGACATTGTCGCAGAGCCGATTGCGTTCGGGGTGCTAGTAATCGAGCGTGCTCATGAATAAGAGTCTCGATGTCCTGGGTGCGCTAAGGAGCAAGCGCCAGCGCTGGGTTGACGCGAACCGAGAAAATCATTTCGAAGCCGGCATTCTCCGGCTTCTCACGCAACTGTACCCAGACAACGCACATTTCATATATGAGTTGCTTCAGAACGCTGAGGACGCTGGTGCAGCCCACGTCCGATTCTCGCTCTCTGCAGACTCACTCTTGTTTGAACATGACGGTCCGCGTCTGTTCTCACTCCGCGACGTGGAATCGATCACGAGCATAGGGGATAGCACCAAGCTCGATTCTCCCACTCAGATCGGCAAGTTCGGGGTGGGGTTTAAGGCGGTATTCGCGTATACGCAAACCCCGGAAGTGCATTCTGGTGATTTCCATTTTCGCATTCGAGACCTCGTGGTACCGGACGCAGCCCCCCTCATCGACCTGCGCGACGGTGAGTTCAAGACGCGCTTCATATTTCCATTTGACCACAAACGGAAAAGAGCCAACCACGCTGTACTGGAAATTGACAAGGCGCTGCAGAGCCTGAGCGAGGCTACTCTACTGTTCCTTACCAATATACGTCACATCAAGTATGTACTGCCTAACGGAAGTCAGGGCGGAGTGGACAGATTAGGAGCAAGGGGTCCTGCAGATAGTGCAGATGGGAGCGAGCGTATAGAGGTTAACGTGAAGCACCCACAGGCGGGTACAAGTTCCACCCACTGGCTTCGGTATCAGCGCAAAGTGTCGATAACCGACGAGGCGGAAACGAAGGACTGCACGCTCGCGATTGCCTTTGGTCTTGTACAGGACGAGGGAAAAGGTAAGAAGCCGAAATGGAGCATCGCTTCGCTCGACCCGGGGCGCGTGTCTATCTACTTTCCGGCAGAGAAGGAGACGTCGAATCTTCGCTTCCACTTGCATGCACCCTTTGCATCGACGGTTGCGCGAGATAGCGTTCGTTCCTGCGAGGGAAACAATCAACTGCGAGATGCCCTGGCCCAGTTGGTCGCTGATTCCCTTGAAGACATCCGAGATCGGGGATTTCTGACCATCGGCGCTCTAGAGCTATTGCCTATTGATGATGACAACCTGCCTGAGTTCTATGATCCGATACGAGGGAAAATCATCGAAGCGTTTCGTTCTCGAAATCTCGTGCCAACTCGATCAGGCGAGCATCGGAAGTGCGAGAACTTGTTTCGCGGCCCGTCAGATATTCTCAATCTCTTGTCAGACGAGGATCTTGCGGAGATCACAAACCACCAATGGGCAACGCCTCTTTGGTGCGCGAACCCACCTCAGCTCAACCAGCGCGCTGACAAGTTTCTCGACAGCCTTGAAATCGATGATTGGGGTTGGGAGGAACTCGGCGAGGCTCTGGACTGTGACTCTTCGACTCTCGTCATCAAGGAAGATCCCGGTCGGCCGCAACGGTTACAAGCGTGGCTGGACATGAAGGACGACGCATGGCTACGAAGACTCTACGCCATCCTCAACGAGGCGACTACGCGCCACGGTCAATCAACCGACGTGGCAGAGCTTGCCTTCGTTCGTGTGGTCGCGGAAAAGGGCTTTGCGCTCGTTCGACCTCGCGAAGCATTCTTCCCGCCTTCTGACGGAGAATTGGAACGCGATGATATTTTACTGGTGAAGCTGGAAACCTATTCGTCCGGTAAATCCGAGGCACAAAGGAATGCGGCGCGGCTCTTTCTTGAGAGTGCTGGCGTCAGGGTCTTCGACGAAGAGACGGACTTGACTAGGGTAATAGAGACCTACGTCACGGGCTCATTCCCGGATGACAAGACACATCTGGAGCACGTAAAGCGATTCGTCGCGTTCTATAAGGCACATCCGAAGAAGAAGGCGGTCTTTTCGGCCCACGCGATTCTCCTTGGCACCAAGCCGAATCATGAGGGAAAGCGCTATTGGTGTGCTGCGGAGAAGCTCTGCATGGACAACCCATTTGAGGATACAGGTCTTTCTTCGATCGAGCCAAAACGCGGCAAGTTTGTCCTCTGGGATGGCTATTCGACGCTCGGCATCACGAAGGACTTCACAGAGTTCGCCAAGGCAATCGGAATTCAAAGCGCTCTAGCGATTGTACATTCCAGCACATATCACAATCCGGCGAAGGATCATCTTCGCCAAGATTTTCATCGTCACGGGGTCAGACGGACCTATACGGAGATTGATAACGACTGGACAGTCGACGGCATCGACGGATTCGTCCGCAATCCCTCGATCGAGAGTAGCCGGCTAATTTGGAGTGCAATCATTCGCGCGGATGCAAAGTGCGCATTGGCACGATTCAGGCCCAATCAGCAGTACGTCATTCATGAAGCCGACTCCCAACTCGTATGCTTCCTCAAGGGAAGCGAATGGATCCCTGATGTCGACGGGGTATTTCACAAGCCCCAGGACATGGCGCGTACGAGTCTCAGGCCGGATTTTCCATATGACAACCGTAATGGAATGTTGAGTGCGATCGGCTTTGAGGAGAACATACAGCGCCTTACTGAAGAGTACAAACAGCGCGAGCAGGCGGCGCGCGATCTTGGCTTCGAAGATCTCGATGCGGCGGCAGTTGTTGCGAAGGCGATGGACGATGCTGGACTGGACGCAAAGGACGCGGCTGCGTTAATCAGGCAACATTCACCCAAGCCAGTGCAACCTGAAGAAGGGGTGCGCAACCCGAAACGACGCCGCGCCGGAGTGCTGGAGCGGAGAGAAAACGCCCCGGAACGGGAAACCGTTAAGAGAGAGCGGTCCATTCAGCCCGGTGTTCCAGAGGTTCTCGCGCAAGCCCGAGCCTATCTTCGCGCAAGATACACGAATCCAGATGGGCAGATGGTATGTCAAGCATGCCAGAATGAAATGCCTTTTAAACTCGCTTCGGGCGATTACTACTTTGAAGCAGTTCAATGTGTGAAGGGATTGCAGCAGCATTTCTACGAAAATCGACTGGCGTTGTGCCCCACATGCGCTGCAATGTATCTGCATGCGCGCGCGGATTCGGATGACGATTTGAGGCGCTCGATTGTGACTTGCGAAGTAGATCAAGGTGATGCCGCGTTTTTGCTTGAAATTGAGTTGGCTGGCGAGACGCGCACACTTCGCTTTGTCGGAACTCACTTTTTCGATTTGAAAACCGTCCTGGAAGGGCCGGATCCGGCTTGAAAGAGTGCCGGTTCTCCTCGCCGGAATCGGAGGTCGACCCTTATGCCATGCTTTCATGAACGGAAGTGGTTTTGCGTACAACTGAGCTACAGCGGCGCGATAGCAGCGCAGATTTGACGCTGACAGTGGACCGGTTAATAATTCGGACTAGAAAAAGTGAATTTTTAGATGATCGAAAGTTTGAGAGACATCCACGTGTCCTTGGCTAATTGGTTCGCGAGCTTGCTGGGAACGATACGCGCCGGTCTGTCGGTTCCCGTATCTGCTTCCGGAGATCTAGATATTGGGACTCCGACAACTGACCCAGACTTTGATCGCTGGCTACACTATGACCCGATGGTCACCGGGAATCCGGCCAGCCGCTACGGCGACGACGCGCCTGGATACCTGACCGGAAACGGGCTCGGCAGCTTGGAGATCGGCGCGGCCGACGACTGACGCACGGCTGTTCCTACCGGTTCCCGGGCGTTCCCTTCCCGTCGGTTGGGCGACGGATTTCTTGCGGTCCTGCAGGCCGCCCAGCCTGCGCAGGTGATGCCGCCGGGTCCGATGTGTGGGGCTTTGCACCCGCAACCGGGACGCCGTCTTTGTCGAGGTGCCACTCGCCGATACTCGGCCTCTCCGGGGGCGTACCCAGCCTGGCACGATTGTCGGTCTGGGCGCCAACGGTGTCCCACACTGCTCTGTTTCCGCCGTGATGTGGGCTGATCTTTCCTGCCTTGACGGTCGCGTTGTAATCCTCGCTCAGGGTGCCTTGCTCCTGCGAGACTTCGCGGCGACGGCTATCGATGGCCGTGGAGGCCTGGCTTTCGTTCGAACTTACTCGCGCGGAGATGTCGTTGCCAACGGTTTGTCCCGGCGTGACGCGCTGACGGGATTGGCGGTCCCGGATCGTACTGTCGTTCGTCGCTGCCTGATTCCGCAGCACGTCGATACTGCTCGATTTGTCGGTTTGGTCGAAATCCTCACGCAGCGCCGATGATGTCCAGCCAAGGAGCTGGGGCAGGGGGCGACTCGGCGTCAGCGAGTTGTCTCCAGGAACGAATTGATCGCCTACGTCGCCGCCTTTCGCATATGCGAAGGCGATCTCCGTGACGGCGCGTTGCAACTTGATCGGATCGTCTTCGCGAAGCAGGCCGCGCTCAGATAGCCTGCGTGCTGCATAGTTGGTGAAATCGGTCTGGGAGCCGCTGCTCCACTCGCGCATGAACTGTGCGGTACGGGCGAGCTCCTTGGCTCGCCCGTAGGCGTTCTCGCTCGAGGACTGAAGGTCAACGGACTCGCGATACGACGAGTCGAAGCCGGAGGTCGAGCCTGTCTTGCTGCCCTGCGCCCATTGGTACGCATCGGAGGAGCGGAACTCCTTCACGAGTGCAGTCGCTTCCGACAGTTGTGCGGTTTCGACTGCCTTGCGTGCGTAGTCGTAGGCGCTCTGGAGTCGCTGCTGATCGACGTGTCGCCCCTCCGTCTTCGCCTGCGCACCGATCTCGGTGAGGGGAATCATGGCGCCGACCGATGCCGATGCCGCTACGCTCTTGCCGACAGTCGAGTCTTCTCCCAATCCCAGCCGCCGGTTCACCTCGCGGGCCACGGAGTTCAGTGTCTGGAGCTGCGTCGAGCTGGATCCGCCGTCGGACGTGGTGCTTGCGCCGGAGCGCTGTTGCGTGCGCTCGAAGCTTTCCTGGATGCCCAGCGCACGGGTCAGCGCGCCGGCTTGGCTGCGCTGCATGGACTCGCGCTCGGACCGGGCGAGCGTTTCCGCCTCGCGCGCGTTTTCCGTGAGGGCCGTCGCCTGACGCTCGGTGAAGGTGAAGGTTGTGGCCAGCCGGCTCAGGGTGGCCTGGTAGCGGAATACCCCTGCATTTGGGCCGGAGCCCTGAATGGTGGTGCCATGGGCATCGCTCGTCGTGGACATGAACGCGGAGGATCGGGTCGGGCCGAGTTGCTGCTGGTCGAAGGAGACCATGTCCTGGCTGACGTTGCCCTTGCTCGTTGCGCTTGACTCTCCCGATACGGCCGACTGGATCGGTCCGACGCCTGTAACCGCCTGAAACGCGACTTCGCCCCCTTTGATGATCGCGGTCGCGATGATTGGGATGGAAATCACCATGTAGCCCGCCACGGCCTGGTCGGAGATTGCGCCGTGGTAGATGCTGGACGCGGTTTCGAGGGCCAGACCTTGGGTTGCCGCGCCCATACGCGCCGCGGCCTCGAGGTTTTTGGCGCTCGCCAGGGTCGCCACGTAGTTGAGGATCGCGTAGAGCGGCGGCCAGAGCTGGATCCAGACCAGACTCAGCACAAAGCTCTTGATCGCCAGCCCTAGGCCGCGTCCCTGAGCCAGCAGAAACAGCAGGAAAACGAACGGGAATACGGCGTAGATGATCGCCTCGATCACGTTGCGAATCAGCGGCAGGGCCTGTTCGGCGACCTTGCCCATGGTCAGGAACGACGAATTGATCGAGGCCGTGGCGCTGGCGCGGGCGGTGGCGATCATGACGGAAGCGGGGTCGTTGATCTTCTGGCCGACGATGCTGCTCGTGTCCTGAACCAGGTTGATCATGATGTTTTGCCGCAGGAGGTCGCTGGCGCCTTGCGCCGCGGTCGCGATCTTGGTCTTGTAATAGGCCTGCTCGATCTGGCTGTCGATCACCCCTTGCGCGGCGGTTGTATCGAGGGACGGATTCAACTGGAACGCGAGCATCGCGCGGGCACGGGCCACCTCGGCCGGCAGACGGTTGGCGAGATAGGTGTACACATTGGGGCAGGTATCAACCTGAACCGGGTTGCCGTAAGTGGAGAAGCGCGCCGGATTGGGGGTCCCCATCAGCGACCAAATGTCGATGCTCTGGGAGAAACCCGCCGGGTCGATGGTGCCGTCCTGCAGGTCGTAGAGGGTGCAGTTGTAGACGTAAGCGATCAGGTCGGTGCGAAGCTGCGGGTCGGCTATGTTGGCCCTGCGGGAGGCCTGAATCAGCCGGTTGCCGAACATGACGCCGTTCTTCTGATAGGCGAGTTCGCTG
>Ga0194061_1000264_pt1 | contig 32057 bp, 32 predicted proteins | sample SepL2221m_MetaG_FD_163423 | JGI IMG/M metagenome (GOLD analysis project Ga0194061, IMG submission 163423) | Anoxic zone freshwater microbial communities from boreal shield lake in IISD Experimental Lakes Area, Ontario, Canada - Sep2016-L224-21m | ecosystem: Environmental > Aquatic > Freshwater >... | reverse complement strand
CGGGGCGGCGTAGCCGAACCCAGAATCCATGGGGTTCGTCGATTGGCTAGAAAACCCAACCCCATGGATTCCCGCTTTCGCGGGAATGACGGCGTTATTCAGGGTTTCCCTAGGTCAAAATGGATTCCCGCTTTCGCGGGAATGACGGCGTTTTCTTCCGGTATCGGTAAATAATTCGTCATTCCAGGGCGGCAAGTTATTGGTCATTCCGGAGCCGGTAAGTTATTCGTCATTCCAGAGCCGGCAAGTTATTCGTCATTCCGGGGCGGCGTAGCCGAACCCGGAATCCATGGGGTTCGTCGATTGGCTGGGAAACCCAACCCCATGGATTCCCGCTTTCGCGGGAATGACGGCGTTATTCAGGGTTTCCTTAGGTCAAAATGGATTCCGGCTTTCGCGGCAATGACGGACTTATTCAAAGCTTCCTTAGGTAAGTGCCATTCGCACCAGCAGGTGCCTTTGCAACCATCAAGAGGCCGCCCGCAAGTGCCATTAAACCTGCGCGCTATTTGCCGCCATCGAAACCGCCACCTCTTCGGGCAAGGCGTTTTGCAGCGCCGCCAGCAAGGGGGCCAGTTGCGTTTGCAGCAGCGTCATGCTGCGCGCCACCGCGATCTGGCTGGCTTTTCTGTCGCGTGACACGAATGCGTGGCATGCCTGCTCGAGCGCAAACGCAGCCTCGGACACCAGATTCGCGCCAATGCTGCCGGACACGCCCTTGAGCGAATGCGCGAGGCGGTGGGCCTCTTCCCAGTTGCTCTCTGAAACGAGCGCGATGATGTTCTGGTCCATATCGGACCAATCCGCGGCAAACCGCCGCAACATGGACAGGTAGAACGCCGGCCTTCCGCCGCAAAGCGCGAGGCCTTTTTGCATGTCCAGGCCGGCGATGGCCACCGCGGGCAAGCGCGGCACGGCCGGCGACGGCGCACCGCCAAAGCCGGCCGCACCACCGGCATCGAGGACACCATCAGGGGCGCGCTGCGCCACAACCGCAGCACCCCGCGGACGGACACGGATCCAGCGCCGCAGCGCCTGGCGCAACAGATGCGGTTCAATCGGCTTGATCAGATGGTCGTTCATGCCCGCCTCCAGGCAGCGCACGCGATCTTCGTTCAACGCGTTGGCGGTCATGGCGACGATGGGCAAATCATGCCAGCGCGCATTACGGCGGATCGCCGCGGTGGCGGTGAGCCCGTCCATGACAGGCATTTGCATGTCCATCAGCACCAGGTCGAAATCGGCGCGCGCCAGTTCCAGCAAGGCCTGCGCGCCGTTGGGCGCGCTGGTCACGCGCAAGCCGTCGAGCTCCAGCAGTTCGGTGGCCACCTGCTGGTTGAGCGCGTTATCCTCGACCAGCAGCACGTGTGCGCCGGCGATGCCCGCACCGGCGGGCTTGGCAACGTTGCCATTAGTGCTGCCATCAGTGCTGCCACCCGCCGCTTGCGCGTGGGGCGTTTCGCCCATGCTCAAGCAGGCCACCATCACCTCCAATAGCGCATCCCTGCTCAGGGGGGCGCGGATGATCTGGTCAAACCCGCTGTCGCCCGGGGTATCGCTGCCGGCGGCGGCGATGCAGATGATACGCAGCGTGTTCTGCGCGTCTTTGGGATCTTTGGGATCTTTGCGGTCTTTGCCGTTTTCGTTGTATTTGACACCCGGGACACCCGGGACACCCGTGTCGAAGACCGCAGCGACCGCGCGCAGCTTGCGTGCGCCCTGCCCCGCGTCCAGGCCGGGGAGGGTCGCACTGACGAGTGCGACACGGTAAGGCTCGCCCGCGAGGGCTGCGCTGCGCACCGCCGCCTCGGCCTGTGCCGCGTCGGCGACGGCGTCTACGGCAAAATGCAGGCGTCCGAGCAGCCGCAGCAGCAACGCCCTGCCCGCCACGCTCTCATCGGCCACCAGCATGCGGCCGCCCCAAAATGCAGGCGGCGTATCGTGTTCGGGCGCGGCGAGGCCGGGGGCGACCAGCGCGGTGAACCAGAAGGTGGAGCCGAGGCCCTGTTCGCTGCGCACACCGACACTGCCGCCCATCATCGCGGCCAGTCGCTTGGAGATGGCCAGGCCCAGACCGGTGCCGGCGAACTGGCGCGTGTGGCTGTTATCAATCTGCTCGAAATCGCTGAACAGGCGGCTTTGCTGCGCCGGCGTAAGACCGATGCCGGTGTCAGCCACCTCAAAGCGCAGGCGCGGCTGCCCCCCCTCATCGCCCTCTTCGCTGACACGCACACTGATACTGCCGCGCTCGGTGAATTTGATGGCGTTATTGAGGTAATTGATCAGTATCTGGCTGAGCCGGCGGGCGTCGCCGATCCGCTCCAGGAGCACCTCTGGCGCGATGTCCGCCTTCAGCTCGAGACCCTTGGCCCGCGCCTGTTCGCCAACCATGCCGATCACATCGAGCAGCACCGATGCGAGATCAAACTCAAGGTGATCCAGGTCCAGCTTGCGCGATTCTATTTTGCTGAAATCGAGCACGTCGTTGATGATGCCCAGCAGGTGCCGGCCTGAGCTGTTTATTTTTTGCAGGTAATCACGCTGCTGCGGCGCAAGTTCGGCGTTGAGGGCCAGATGGGACAGCCCGATGACCGCGTTCATCGGCGTGCGAATCTCATGGCTCATGTTGGCAAGGAACATCGCCTTGGCCCTGACTGCGGACTCGGCGCGCTCGAGCGCATCGTTGAGCGCGAGCGTGCGCTGCGCCACTTTTTGTTCGAGCGTTTCGTTGAGCCGGCCCGACTCACCCACCTTGCGCTCTATTTCCGCGCTCATTTTTTCAAACGCGTCCACCAGCTTGCCAATTTCACCCTCGCGCCGCTGCGGCAGGACGATGGCGTAGTTGCCGGCGCGGATGTCGCGGCTGGCGGTGACCAGTTGCGTCAAGGGCCGGATGAGCGGCCTGACAAAAACCCACAGCAACAGCGAAAACACCGCAACCGAGAGCAGCGCTGCGAGCGCGATATGAACCAGAATGCGCTGTTGCGTGGCAATCAGGCCTTTGCGCGACAAATCGTAGCGCACCGCGCCCAGCACATGCGCACCCAGCACCAGCGTGGTGGCAAAGGACTTCTCGGAGGAGGCATTGCCCTTGTCGCGGTTGTCCGCGATGCCGTTCTGCGCGGTGGCGGGCGCGGCCCGCACCACACCATCGGTGGCGATCATGCGGCCGCTGGCGTCGGTCACGGCAACGCCGATGAGGTCGCGCGACAGCGTGATTTCCCGCAAGATGGCCTGCACCGATGCATAGTCGCGCTGCGCCATCGGCACCGCCAGTGCGGCGTTAAGAACAGGGCCCAGCTGCCGGCCCTGGGCGTCAAGCTCCGCTTCGAGATTGCCGTCGACCAGCCTGAGCGTGCTGACCGACACCGCGGCCAGCAGCAGCAACTGCAGGACGATGCCGATCAGGCACAGCTGAGCCTGCAAACCGGCTCTGTTCCAGAGTCCGCGCATTCGTGTCGCCGGGGTTAAGAATCTTTTCATAAATCAATACAAACACGACTGATGGTTGCCTGCCGGGTGGGGCTTGCGCTTTGACGGTGCCATGATTGGTAAAAAATGCGCTAGCACCTTCCCGTCCTTGCCGGGCACACACCGGCAGGCCGGGGGGTGCCCGGTTGCGTCAATTGCCCAAACCAAGACTGCGGCGCGTGACGTCGTTGAAGGCGTCGAGGAACTTCAGGTCTTTTTCGTCAGCAGGCTTGATGCCGGTGAGGCCGGTCAGTGCAAAAAAGCGTTGGCCCTCTGCGCTGCCGGGGAAGGCGAGCACCAGCGCCTTCAGGCGCTCCTTGTCGGCGGCGGGCATTTGCGGATTGGCCATGACAAGAAAGCCCGGCAGCCTGGCCATTTCGGTCACCACACGCAGGGATTTGCGCATGGCCTCGGGTTTGGCGCGAAACTCGCCCATGCTCATCATGGCCAGCGGCGCCTCGCCGTTGAGCAACAGGGTGCCAAGGCTGTCGTCATTGGCCACCTGGACCACCTTGAAATCCTGGTCCTGGCGCAGGCCCTGGTCGGCCAGCCATTTGAGCCCGACCAGGGCCACCAGCGACTGCGGGTTGGCGAGGGCGAGCGACTTGCCGCGCAATTGCTGCACCGAGGCCTGCACCGATGATTCGGCATTGGCGGCCGAGCCCACCAGCAGCGCCGGAATGAGCGGCTCATACGAGGCGAGCGGCTCCCATTGCGAATCTTTTTGCGCCAGCCGTCCCAGGTTGGGGGCGGTGACGATCAGCTGGTACTCGCGGTTGCGCGTCGCCTCGGCGAAGGCCTTGAAATTGGCGGCGGTGACGATCTCCACCTTGCGGCCGAGCTGGCGCGCGAAGAATTCACTCAGGGGCTGGTACTGGCCGAGGATCAGGCGGGCGCTGATGTTGGGCAGCACGCCCACACTGAAGGCTGCGGGAGCCGGCTGCTGCGCGAGGGCCGGCGCGCACCATATGGCACAAAGCGCGGCGAACAAGACCGGCGCGGCACGGCGGGTTTGGCGGATAGCGGCAAGCAAAGGCATGAACATGGGTGATTTTCTCGCGGAATTATGAGCAACGAAGACTACCTGAAACGGCGGTGCGGGAAAGGCATGAATAGCGGTGCAAATCGACCGATCGGCTGCGCTTGCCGGTTACCGGCTGCCGGCCCGCGGTTACACCGGGTTACCTGATTCGGACACTGTTGCCATAGTGCTGCCGCAGGACGCAGCCTTATAGTGGTTTCACGGTCGAACGCGCTGATGCGCAAACGGCCACCGACAAACCCGGCAACACCGCCGGCGACACCGGTGAACTTCAAAGGAGACATGAAATGAGAATGATGATGGAGTCAGGCTACGATCAGTCATCCGCAGCATTCGAGGATTGCGATATTGACGAGGCGCTTTCGCTTATCGAGGACAGCGAACCCTGGGAGTTTACCGACCCCGCCGACGAACCCGAGTAGGCCGGAAAACCGGGTCGCCATGCCGGACTCGTCCGGCAGGCGACCGCAAACATAGTTATTCAAGGAGAGTGGCATGGGCAGTTTTTCCATCTGGCACTGGGGCATCGTTCTGGTGATCGTCATGCTGGTGTTCGGCACCAAGAAATTACGCAACGCCGGCAACGACCTCGGCGGCGCGGTGCGCGGCTTCAAGAACGGCATGCGCGACAGCGCTGAAAGTCCGGCAGCAAACGACAAGCCGTAAGCAACCCGACTGCCCGCGAAACACCTCGGTCAACCCGCGGTTTGCGTGAAGACAAGCCGCGATAAGCCCGTCCACCCCCTACCCGGCCCCAATCCGGGATAGAATCCACATATAGCACATATATGTGGGGAGAATAGCGTGCCTCAACTACACTTCTACGTGCCGGATGATGTTGCCGAGCAGATCAAGGCGCGCGCCGCACTGGCAAAGCAGCCGGTTTCCCGCTACGTGGCCGAACTGGTCAAACGCGATGTCAGCCAGGGCTGGCCGAAGGACTACTTCGAACGAATCGCTGGCGTGGCGCATGACGCCCTGATAAGGCACGAGCCTTCGGGCCTGCCCGAAGAACGTCTGCCGCTGGAATGAAATACCTGCTCGACGCGAACACCTGCATCGGCCTTCTCAATTCCAGCGATGCAGAGCTGATGCGGCGCTACAGCGCCCGCCAACCCGCCGATCTTGTTCTATGCAGCGTCGTCAAGGCGGAGTTGTTGTACGGCGCAAGACGCAGCGCGCGCGTCGAATTCAACCTGAAACGCCTGGAGTACTTTGCGGCGCCGCTGCAAAGCCTGCCGTTCGATGATCGATGCGCGCATGACTATGGAGTGATACGCGCTGACCTGGCAGCGCAGGGCACACCGATCGGCGCCAATGACTTGATGATTGCCGCGATCGCGCGCGCGCATGACCTGATACTGGTGACACACAACACCAAGGAGTTCAGCCGGGTGGCGGGCCTGCGGGTCGAGGATTGGGAGCAGGCAAGCTGAAGCTGCCTGTGCGCCGCCCCGATCCGGGGCCACTCAGTCGGCCGTAATCTTCGCCGACCGAACTGTGCGCCGCGAAAGCCGGGGCGCTCGCGCTGCCGCGCTAAACGGAAAGCTTGTCCGACAAGGCGAGCACCGCCTTGACGCAGCAGTCCATCGGCACACGCACAATGCCGGCGCCGATCTGGCCGATGCCGGCCTGCTTGTGCGCAATACCCGTTGTGACCACCGGGCGGATGCCGGTATCGACCACCTTGCGCACGTCAATGCCCGAAGGCGCCGCTTCGAATTCGAGGGTCGGCAGGGACAGCGACGGATTGCGCGTCCAGGTGATGTGGTACATCTCGCGCGAGTAGGCCATGGCCTGCGCCACGGTGCCCCCGACCAGTTGCACCAGTGCCGGGGAGGCGGCCAGTGACTGCCCGCCGTAACCGGCGGTTTCGCAAATCGCCGAATCGCCCAGGTCGGGATTGGCGTCCTCCTGCTTGTAGCCGGGGAAGAACAGGCCTTGCGGCGTGTCTGAAGGCGCTTCGAACCAGGCCTTGCCCAGGCCGCTGACGCGAATGGCGGTGGTGACGCCGTTGCGCGCGATGGCGGTGACGATGGACGAGTGCTCCACGCCATGCGTCGCATCCATGATGGCCTTGCTCGCCACCATCGACAAATTCAAAAAGAACTGCGAGGTGCGGGCGACAAAATCGAGCACCTCGCGCGCCTGCGCGCGCTCGATCGCGGCACTGCCGGCCAGTGCACCGCCTATGGCCATGTGAAACAGTGCCGTGGCTGCGGCGTTGCGGCTGTGCACCTCGTCGCCCATCAACAGCGCCTGCGCCTGTATGGCCTTGAGGTCGATGCCGCCGTCGATGTCCTTCACCGCGGCCTTCAACGCCGGCGCGAGCACGCGCTCCATCCACTTGAGCCGGTCTATGACCTCCTGGCTGTAGGCGCCAAAGCGCAGCACCTTGCCTATGCCCTCGGAAAAGTTGGTGTAGGCCATGTTGCCGCGGTTGGTGTTCTTCACCACGAACACCGGCATCGAGGGCGAGATGGTGCCGGACATCGGACCCACGGCTGCAAGATCGTGGTTTTGCATGAACTCGACTTCGCCGGCGGCGAGCATGGCGCGCGCCTCTTTGTCGTCTTTCGCCCAGCCCTCGTAAATCATCGAGCCGATCAGCGTGCCCTGCATCGGGCTGCACATCTTGTCCCAGGCTACCGGCGCGCCGGCGTGGGTGAGCACGCGCCGGCCTTTTGCCCACAGCTCGGGCCAGATTTCGTCGGCGCGCAGCGCCACATCCACCAGCACCGGCTGTGCGGCAAGCATGCGCGCACTCGCCTCGGCGTTGGCCTTGTCGATTTTCGAGCCGGCGCAGTCGGGGTCGCTCGCGTCCCCGGCCAGTTGCGCCAGCTTCCAGCCCAGCTCCGGGTCACCGTTGCCCGCGGGCCGCCAGTCGAGGTGTTGCGCGGCGACACCGGCTTCGGTGATGCTGCGGGTAAAGGTATCGATGCCGACATTGAGCACCGTCAGCTTGCGATCAAGAAGGTCCTGGGTCATGAGCTTATATCCCGTTGAAATCGGTAATAGGCTGGAAAGCCTTATCTGGCGCGGCTTTCCAGCTTATTGCACCGTCGGCGCCAAGCACAAAACCGGTCAGCATGTCCCAGCCGGAGGAGTGGCCGATGGCGCACAGCGCGCGCGCTGCGGCGAAGAATTCCGCATCGCCGCCACCCACAGCCGCGGCGAAGTCGTGCAGCGGCGCATACGCCTCGCCGCGCGCAAGGTCGCCAAACAGCGCCGCGCTGATGCTGTTGCTGCGCACCGCGGCGGCGGCGGTGAGATTTTCAGCAGCGGCGTGCCAGGCCGGCGTGTCGCCACGCAGGCGGCGCGCGAACAGGCAGGCGCCCACCAGGTCGTCGCCCGAGGGCGTCAGGCCGAGGCCAAGCCCCAGCAGCGGAAGTGCTGCGGATGCAAACATCTCCGCATCGTCGCGCGCAAGACTGTCCGCGAGCGCATGCAGCTTGGCCGGCGCGCGATCAAGCGGAAACGCCAGGGGCGCGCCGGCGAGCAGCAGGCCAAAACCGGCGGGTGTGCCGATGGCGCTGATATTTGCGCTGATGCGGCTGCAGGCGGCCGCGCCTTGTTCTGCCGTGAGACGCGGCGAGGCGGCCGGCTGCCACACGCTCGCACCCTCGACTGAAACCAGCAACCGGCTGGAAAGCCCCTTGCAGGGCGCGCTTCGACCGGTAGGTCGAAGCTGTTCGACGGGCGCCGAGAATTCTCGGCGAAACCCCCGTCTTACCGCCAGCTGGGCATTTGCGAGCAGTATGCGGCGCGGATGCCAGATGCCACCCTCCCCGCCCAGCCAGACGATGTCATCGCCGGCCAGCAGGTAAGGCGAGTCGGGAAACGCCGGCAGCGGACGCAGCCTGCCGCCGCTGCGAACGAGTGCGGCGTACGCGAGCGCGCCGAGTGCTGCGATTGGCAAGGCAGACTCCGTCACCGGCAAAACCGAATCCATCGTATGTGGAGCTGACCCCTCACCTTTAGCCGTCACCCCCGCGGACGCGGGGGTCCATGGGGTTTGCCCCGAACCCCATGGATTCCCGCTTGCGCGGGAATGACGGTCGGGGTCGCCGGAATGACAGGGCGTTTTGTTCATGGCGTGATGGTGGTGCCCGAACGCCCTTCGAGCGCGTCGAAGGCGTGTTCCAGGGACGTGATGACCACCTTGCCGGCCGGCTCGCGCTCGAGATAGGTGAGCGCGGCGTCGATTTTCGGGCCCATGCTGCCGGGCGGAAACTGGCCGTCGGCAAGATGCTGTTTCGCCTCGGCCACGCTCATGTGCGAGAGCTCGCGCTGCGTCGGCTTGCCGTAATCGAGGGCAACGCGCTCGACGCCGGTGAGCATGATCAGCGCGCCGGCGCCAAGCTCGGCCGCGAGCATGGCGCTGGTGAGGTCCTTGTCTATCACCGCCGGCACGCCCTTGAAGCGGCCCTCGCTGGTGCGCACCACCGGAATGCCGCCGCCGCCGCAGGTAATGGGAATGATGCCGGCGTTGAGCAGGGCGAGCACTGTTGGCAGGTCGAGGATGCGCAGCGGCCGCGGCGAGGGCACGACGCGGCGCCAGCCGCGGCCCGAGTCCTCGATGAAGTCCCAGCCGGTCTCGACGGCGAAGGCCTTGGCCTGTGCTTCGGTAAAAAACCGCCCCACCGGCTTGGTCGGGTTGCGAAAGGCCGGGTCGTTGGCGTCGACCTCGACCTCGGTCACCACGGCCGACACCGTCGCCTGCACATCCTCGTCGTGCAGCACATTGGAAAAACTTTGCTGCAGCATGTAACCCAGCCCGCCCTGCGAATGCGACACGCACACGTCCATGGGCATGGGCGGAATCTCGCGCGCCGTCTGCGCCATGCGATAGAGGATGTTGCCCACCACCGGGCCGTTGCCGTGGGTGAGGATGAGCTTGTAGCCGGCGCGAATGATGCTGACAAAATGCCGGCACACGCCGGCCATCAGATCGAGCTGCTCCTCGGCCGTGCCCTTGATGCTGGGCGGATAGGCGGCGTTGCCGCCCAAGGCCACTACTACACGACGTTCAGGCTGCGACATATCGAAAACCGAATTCAAAAGCGCATGTCATTCCGAGGCTCCAGCCGAGGAATCTGCTTTTATCCGGAGCAAAAGCAGATCCCTCGCTTTGCTCGGGATGACAGCAATGAAGAGCGTCATTTTAAAAACCGGCGCTAAGCCTTGACGCCGGCGAGCAGTGCAGCGGCCAGTCGCGCGGCGGCGACGCTCGATTGCGCCACCAGCGCCCCGGCGGCGACAAGCGCCTTGTCCTGGACGGTGAGCGGCTGCGGGTCCTCGTCGGTGCCGCAGGCAAACGCAACGATGGCCAGTTCTCGGCCGCCTTTGGCGGCAATGGCCCTGGCTTCGCGAATTGCCGGCGCCAGCGCGCCGGCGGGATCGGCGTGCGCGCCGTAACCGAGCACCACATCGAGCAGGATCACCGCCACTTCCGGGTCGGCCGCTTCCTTGAGCAGCCGCTCGATGCGCGCCGCCTGGTCGATCATCGGGTGCGGACGGCCGACGGTGAATTCGTCATCGCCAAGGTCGATGGCGCTGTGCTCGCGGCTCGCCTGCTTGGGGTTGGGCAGCGCATCGGCCTTGTCCAGCGGCACGTTGGACCAGGTGCGCAGGCCGAGCTGTTTCCAGATGAGCTGGGCCTCGGTGCAAAAGGTGCCGCCAGAATAAAGCCCGCGCAACCAGCGCTGGCCCTGACTTTGACCTTGACCCCGGGCGAACTTGATGGCCGGAACCTTGGCCGCCTGTTCGGCGACCGCGGGCTTGCCGCTGGCGAGGGCCACCGCCTGGGCGGCGCAATCGAACAGCGTCGCCACGGTGTGCACGTTGGCGGCGCCGCCCTTGGCATTGGAGCCAAGGAACAACACCACCGCCGGTTTGCCGATGGCGGCGAGGCGCGCCAAGACTTTTTCGGTGACCGCCGGCGCCGGCGGCTTGGACACGATGGCGATGACCTTGGTCGCCGGGTCGGCGGCGAGCACATCGAGCGCCTGCAGCATGGTGATGCCGCCGATGGCCGCATAGACATCGCGACCGCCGGTGCCTATGGCCTGCGACACGCCGCCGCCAAGGCGGTGGATTTGCGTCGTCACTTCCTGCAGTCCGGTGCCCGAGGCGGCGACAATGCCTATGGATCCGCTGCGCACCACGTTGGCAAATCCGAGCGGCACGCCGTTGATGATGGCGGTGCCGCAATCTGGCCCCATCACCAGCAGGCCTTTGCGCGCGCCCACTTGCTTGATCGCCAGCTCCTGCTCGATCGAAACATTGTCGCTGAACATGAACACGTGCATGCCAAGGCGCAGCGCCTTGAGCGCCTCGGCGGCGGCATAGGGACCGGGCACCGAAATTTGCGCCAGGCCCGACTGTGTGCCGCCCGAGTTGGCGCCCACTGCCATGGCGAGCGAGCGCGGCAGCATCGCCGCGACATCGGTGGCGCCGCCCTTGGCCGCGCCGCCGGCGAGCAAGTGCTCGATCTCGGCCAGGGCCTCGGCCATTACCGCATCATCGGCCTCAATGAACATCATCACGTCGTTGGCGCCGGCGCCCGACACGGCCGCATCGAGCAGCCCGGCCTCGGCGAGGATGTCCTTGTTGGCGGCGGTGCCCATCAGCAGCGTGGCGCGCTTCACGCCCTCGCGCGCCTGCGCCGTCTCGGCGATGCGCATCAGCGCGACCGAGTCCTTGTAAAGATTGGGTTTGACGATATAGCGGATGGTCACGGCGGGCTTTCACAAGCGGCCGGAAGGGGCTTCCGGCGCGGTGTTTTTATGAGCGTGTATTTTACCGCGCAAAGGCTCAGCCGGCAGCCAAACCCGCCCGGGCAAGCAGTGTACGGGCGGGTGACATTACCCACACATCCAGACGGCAGAGGCTTGGCTGTATCTGGCCGCTGTGATCGGTTTGCACAGGCAGGGTGGAATTGCCGGCCTGATTTGGACGCTTCTGGATTCCAAATTGGCGGAGGCGGTGAGATTCGAACTCACGAAGGGTTGCCCCTTGCCAGTTTTCAAGACTGGTGCAATCGACCACTCTGCCACACCTCCACGCGGACCATATTTTACGTTACAAAGGGCCCAATCCGGGCTGCAGCCATCGACCGGCACGCCAGTAACCCCTTCTACCGCCGAAAGCGAACAGGCTGCGTCCCTGCTTTCCACTTGCCTGGATGGGTCGCCCATTTTTGCAGCATGTCCCGCCGCTGCCTGATACATATACATATCGCAGGGTTGCAGGCGGTACCCACAGCAGGCCAAAAATAATACCCGGTCCATCTAGAGTGGGTTCTGGTTGCGAAGTACCGCACAGAGGCATAGAATGTGTACGATATTACGAAAGGATACACACCATGCGCACCAATATCGTGATCGACGACAAACTCATGAAGGACACGCTTCGGGTGACAGGATTGACAACCAAACGCGAAGCGGTGGAGCTCGGGCTTCGCACCTTGCTGCGCTTACGGCAGCAAGAGGAGATACGGCGCTTTCGTGGCAAGCTTGACTGGGACGGTGACCTTGAGGCGATGAGGACTGATAGGTGATTTTGGTCGATTCCAGCGTTTGGATCGACTACTTTCGCGGGATACCGGCTCCAGAGACAGAAAAGCTTGACGCGTTGCTTGGCACCGAGCCGATTGCGACCGGCGATCTGATTCTGACGGAAGTACTGCAAGGCTTTGTGAGTGACAAAGACTTCAACCAGGCCAAGAAACTTCTGACTTCACTGGTGATCGTGGATTTGGCGGGGCAAGACATAGCCATTCAAGCGGCAAAAAACTTTCGCGCGCTGCGGTCGCTCGGCATTACCGTGCGCAAGACGATTGACACTGTGATTGCCACGCGGTGCATCGAGAGCAGGCTGTCCCTTCTATACAGCGACAGGGACTTCGATCCGTTTGTTGCGCACCTGCGCCTGCGTTCGGCGCTGGCAGGAGCCTGAGGTTTTTCTGCGCGGGATTGCGGGGCCTTTGTAGGCGTAGGGCATGTCGCGCGTGTCACGCACCAATTTCGCCGCTCCGCAGTTTGGGCATTTCATGGCTATGGCTCCTTGAACGAAACGATGAGAACCTCATCAACCACTGTCAATTTCAGGTAGATCTCGCCGGCGCTTGTGACGGGCCGATAATCACCGACTCTCGATCAGTCTCGCGACATCGCCATGGCATTCGGAACATTTACCGACAAGCAGTAGATCCCCCACCTTGACCACACCCGAGAAGTTGGTGATGGTGACCTCCCTTCGACAACTCCCGCACCACACATTCGAGAGCAACATTCTGCGGGTGTCAGTTGGAATGCTTTCCCACAATTTGGCTGCAGGGGCGGTGAATTTTGGGATGGATTCGATTGGCATGAATTCGAGCGTCTCGCTTGGGCTATACAATTGCGGAGTCTTTGATTAAGTCCCGAGGACTATGCTGTTCGCTCAGGAAACAATCCCGGCATCCAACGCGATGCGAGCGTGGCAGGGAATGCGAGACGCAACGGCGCGCGCGTGCTTTCGGACGCGAGCACGCCCCGGTCTGTCAATGCCGCGACGATGCGGCGGGCCTGGCGGTCCCCGGTGCCGATGATCTCGGCGGCGTCCCCTCGCGGAAGTTCGCCACGATAGAGCAAGGCTTCGAGGACCGCGCTGGATTTTTGCGGCAGTCGGTCGAGGCGGATTTCCTCTTGCGCCCATATTAGGATACGCGCGCGCAACTGGTCGGGTTGCATCACCCCCTCCATAAAGGCAACCTGATCGATGCACGTCGTTAGGAAAAAACGCGTGAATTCCACCAAACTTTCTTCGCTCAGATTGCCCCGCCCGTCAAGATCGTTGCGACGCTGCAGATCGCAGGCGGCAAGGTGTCCCTTGTAGGCATCCACATTGCGCGCAAGCCCGCGCGCAATGGACCACACCCCGCCGGTCTCAAGCGCTCCCAAAAGCGTCGCGTGCGAAACCAGCCTCGTCACGCGGCCATTGCCGTCCAGAAAAGGGTGGATCCATGCCAGACGGTGATGCGCGGCCGCCGCAGAAAGAATGGTCTCGGTCTTCCCCAGTCTCGAGTAGACAAATTCGAAGCGCTCCAGAAAACGCGGCACGGCGGGTGCGCTGACGGGGACGTGCCGCCCGACCTTGACATCGCGATGGCGCAGCTCGCCTGGAACGATCCTTATCCTTTCCTTGGCCTTGGGATCCTCGACCCACAGGAGGTCCTCTGGCAGGTGTTCGCAAAACCGCCGGTGAATCTCGCAAATCGAGCTCGCTGCAACGGCGCCGCCTTTGAGGCCGCCATTATCGATCCATTGCTGGACAGAGATATGCGCCTTCGCCTCTAACTGGAGATCGCGTTTTTGGGTGTCGTTGCTGTAGTCGCCCCTGAGTGCGCGCTCGATATCGATCGGGTGGGTATCATGGCCCTCGATCAAGTTGCTGTAGTAGCAATTCATCGACCGCACAAGGTCGCCCAGCGAGGTAAGAATGCTCTCGGGTAATGAGCGCCGGAAACCGGCGCTCCTCTGTGCCAATTCCAGCGCGAGATCGATCAGGGCCGGGCGATGCCGCGAGCCCTCAGCGATCAGCAACGGCTCCATGAGCGAGGTGGTTTCACCCCGGTCTTTTTCCGCATTTATGTCCGCTTTAATGACCGGTTCTTTTTTAGACATAAGTAATTATATATCAATATATTACATTCTTTATATCGTTCTTTTAGTCCGCATGTATATCCGCTTTTATGACCGCTTGTGTGTACCAATACGGCGACCGGATTAACGATGAAAAACAAGGCGGTCCATCTCGGGCTTCGCACCTTGCTGCGGTTACATCAGCAAGAAGAAATACGGCGCTATCGAGGAAAGCCTGACTGGAACGGTGACCTTGACGCGATGAGGACTGACAGGTGATTTTCGCCGACTCCAGCGTTTGAATCTGACGTTTTTCCGGGGCCGAACTGATGACCAGGCGTCACGCCATGATCCTGAATTCAGTTGCCATGGCGACCGGCCGAACTTGATTCTTTTCCCGTTTCATCTGGACAAAACCGTAGTTGGACATTGTCTTGAGAGTGCGCGACAAATTGCTCGACTTGCGCCCTGTCAGTTCGGCAAGCGAGGAAATGGATTGCGGCTTGGCTTCTTGAATGACTTTCAACAGCACACGATTTTCGTCACTCAATACCTCGGCCAGTGAACGCATCGAAGTGAACCAGATTTTGGGGTCGGAGGATTTGGGTTTGTATTCGCCCCGGGCGATGGACAACATCCGTTTGCGGATACCGGTCTGCGGCATGATGCCGATGACGATAGCTTTCATGACTGTCTGATCTCCTGTAACACGCGGTCTACTTCAGCGAAAAAATCAACCAACAGTTGTTGTGCGTCTTGAAACCCATAGGGCACGCCCTTGTCGCTGAAATGCCTGTGCTTGTGATCGTATGCCAATCGCCGGCCGGCAAACTTGAGTTTCTTGGACGGCTTCACCGCATGTGCGTTGTCGTAACCAAGAATGCGCTTCCCGTAAGGCTCATGCAATGTCAGCGAGTAACGAATGCCATGCGGAATTTCGTCGGTCACCGCTACACGCCACGCCTCAAGTTTGATCCAGTAGCCATCACCTTGATCAAGGATCTGGTCGTGTAAATCGATGAGGGTAGCGATTCCGTAATCTTCACGCATGCTGGAACATATCATCAGATGATAACATCTTCCATCCAGTCACGCTTTGCGTCGCTGCAGCCGAATAACCTGCGCCCCTGTTTTCAGCTTATATAGATGCCTCAAGGTATAGGCCACCCCATCGAATACCCGCAAGGGTTTGCTCGACGGCTTTAATTTCTTAACGAACGCATCGCTTAACGGCATTCCGGGGGCATCGTCTTTTCGGAAATTGAAAATGCCCCCAAAACGCTTTGGATTGAAATAGACCAAACGGGATAGTGTTGGAAAGAAAAAGGCCGGTTCTCCTATGAAGATTGGAGATTTCCGGCCTTCTTTGAGCACTGTTGGAAATGTGAAATGGTGGAGAAGAGGAGGATCGAACTCCCGACCTCCGCATTGCGAACGCGGCGCTCTCCCAGCTGAGCTACTTCCCCATTTGTACCTTATCGCCGGGATATTCTAGACGAAACAGACCCTTGCAGCAATCACCGCGAGCAGCGCGATGCTATGATAAACGCTGAACTTCAAGGAAGCCGCCATGCAAATCAGTCCACCTTATGGCTACAAGGAAATCGTCCCCTTCGACCGCAGCAAAAAAATCAAACTGCCGCACGCAGGCGAGTTGCCCGGCTTTGCCGGCACGACCAACGCCATTCCAATCAGCTATGTCGAGTTCTCTGTCGCCTGCCACGACTACCCGCTGGTGTTCGCCACCTCCGACAGCGGTCGCAGTTACTCACCGGTGGCGGTGATAGGCCTTGCCAACGGCGAGAACCTTTTCGTCAAGGACGGCAAGTGGGACCCGCAGGTCTATTTGCCCGCCTATGTGCGGCGCTACCCGTTTTGCATGTCGCGCGTCACCAGGGACGGCGTGGAGCAGGAGCAGCGCCTGATCTGCGTCGAGCAGGCGTTCTTGAGCGACGAGGGCGAGATGCTGTTTGATGACAAAGGTGCGCCGCTGGAAACCTGGAAACCGATCGAGCAACTCTTGCGCGAATACGAGGCGGACATCGAACGCAGCCGCGAAATGTGCGGCATCCTTACCGATTACGCACTGTTCGAGCCGTTCACCCTGCAGGCCCAGGTCACCGGCGGCGCGGCGCTCAATTTATCGGGCATGTTTCGCGTGGATGAGAAAAAGCTCGAGTTCCTCAACGCCGCCCAGCACAAAAACCTGATCAAAAAGGGCATCATGGGTCGAATTTACGCCCATCTCATTTCCCTGGAGAACTTCGGCCGGCTGATAACACACAGGGGGCCTGCGACGCCTGCTGCGGCGTAATATTGCCGCACGACCACCCTCGCCGGAACGGCCGCCGCTTTCGACTAGTGATAAAATTTGCACTTGGCTGACCAGGGTATCCAACCGGCCCCGCCCCACCAAAAAGGACTCGCTCCATGAAACTGAACGCTTGGGTTTTCTACAGTTTGCTCGCCACCGTATTTGTCTCGGCCACGCCGGCCATGGCACAGAGCAACCTCAGCTTCATGAGTGACTCGCCGTTCACCTACTTCACCCCGGAAGACCACAAGATTTTTGGCGAAGCACGCACCGACATCCTCTCCAAGGGCGCCGACGGCGAGTCCCGCAAATGGTCCAATCCGGCAACTACGGCGAGCGGATCCTTGAAAGTCATGAAGACCTTCAAGCGCGCCGATGTCACCTGCCGCACCCTGCACATGTCCAGCCGCGCCAAGGGGCGCACCGCGTCGGGGCAGTACAATTTTTGCGAGAAAACGCCGGGAACCTGGACCGATTCCTGAGGAAACACCGAATCCCTCCGTCATTCCCGCGAAAACGAGACTCGCGGAGCGAGGCGAAGTTTCGAGGAACGGCCAAGCGGGAATCCATGGGGTTAGTTTGTAGCGATGCGCCGAACCCCATGGATTCCGGGTTCCGCTACGCGGCCCCGGAATGACGGGAGACTATCTGAAGTAATGCCCAACAGCTGGAAAGGACCGACTGGCGCGGGTTTCGAGCCGATTACCCCTTTTTAGCCGGCTTGTCCGGATGCGCCGCCGCAGCGCGGCTGAGGCGGTCGTGCACCCCCGCCCAGGCCGGTGAAGCGGGCGGGGCTTCTACCAGGATGATGTCGGCGCCGGCGGCATCGAGGGCGCGCAGGTTGGCATACAGCGCCTGCGCGTACTTCGCGGCCACTGCCGGCATCACCACCACCAGGGCTGGCGGCAGGCGCGGCACGTTCACTTCGAGGGCGAGCACGGCGATGCGCTGCCCTTTGTGTGCCGTCAAGGCGTCGATAATACCGGTGCGCTTTAAGAGGCGTAGCTTGGCGCGCGGCGCGTAATGCGCTTCGAGTGAGCCGGACACGCGGGGCGCCGTAGCATCCGCAGCGTCGGTGCCTTGCGGCTCGATGCCAATGACCGCGGCGACATCGGCCGCGCCAATGCGCCCGGGGCGCAGGATCACCGGCTCGCCGCGGGAAAAATCAATGATCGTCGATTCAATGCCCACGTCGCAGGGGCCGCCGTCGAGCACCATGTCGGCGTCGTTGCCAAGGTCAAGCCGCACGTGTTCGGCGCTGGTCGGGCTGATGCGGCCAAAGCGGTTGGCCGAGGGCGCGGCAATGCCAATGCGGCGCGCGCCATCATCACCTTCGCTCATGGCCTTGAGCAGGGCTTCGGCCACCGGGTGCGCCGCCACGCGCAAGGCGATGGTGTCCTGCCCGCCGGTGAGCGTATCCGACACGCCCCCGGCGCGGCGCAACACCAGGGTCAGCGGCCCGGGCCAGTAGCGCGTGGCCAAGCGTCGCGCGGTGTCCGGAATTTCCACCGCCCAACGGTCAAGATGGCTCGTATCCGGAATGTGAACGATGAGCGGATGGTTTTGCGGCCGCTTCTTGATCTTGAAAATGCGCGCAACCGCCGCTTCGTTGCCGGCATCGGCGCCAAGGCCATACACCGTCTCGGTCGGGAAGGCGAGCACGCCACCCTGGAGCAACACTTGCGCCGCCTGTGCGATGCCCTCCTCGTCCGCCGCAACGGCCGGACGGATTGGCTCGATCGGTGCGGGTGCCGGGACTGCGGCCGCGCCGGCGGTCACGGGTGTATGGACGGGAAGTTCTTCGGGTACGGCGACCGGTTCGTCGCTCATGCCGTGAGCAGGCGCAAGGCCTCGCGATACTTGTCCGCCGTCTTGGCCAGGATTTCGGCGGGCAGCCGCGGTGCCGGCGGCTTTTTGTCCCACTTTTGCGTCTCCAGCCAGTCGCGCACAAATTGCTTGTCGAACGAGGGCGGGCTCATGCCGACCTGGTATTGCGCCGCCGGCCAGAAGCGCGAGGAGTCGGCGGTGAGGATTTCGTCGATGAGGTAGACCTTGCCGGCGGCGTCGGTGCCGAACTCAAACTTGGTGTCGGCGATGATGATGCCGCGCGTGGCGGCGTATTCGGCCGCCTGGGTGTAAAGATTGAGGGCGGCATCGCGCACCTGGCGGGCGATGTCCTTGCCGACGCGCTGCTCGGCCTCTTCAAAAGAAATGTTTTCGTCGTGCTGGCCCGCCGGCGCCTTGGTCGAGGGCGTAAACAGGGTCTGCGGCAGTTTTTGCGCTTCCTTCAGGCCGGCCGGCAGGGCGATGCCGCATACCGCGCCGGTCTTCCGGTAGTCCTTCCAGCCCGAGCCGATGATGTAGCCGCGCACAATGGCCTCAATGGACAGCGGTTTGAATTTTTTCACCACCATGGCGCGGCCGCGCACCTGCGCGCGCTCGTCCTCGCCCTGCACCACCGATTCGGGTTCTATGCCGGTGAGGTGGTTGGGCATCAGGTGACCGAGTTTCTTGAACCAGAAATCGGACATGGCGGTGAGCATCTCGCCCTTGCCCTCGATGGGATCGTCGAGGATCACGTCAAAGGCCGACAGCCGGTCGGTCTGGATGACGAGCAGCTTGTCCTCGCCCACGGCGTAAATGTCGCGCACTTTGCCGCTGTGCAGGAAGGGCAGGCTTTTGATACTAGTTTTAAGCAAAGTCGGCATGGTTGTCAGAGTGAGGGAAGTTTGGCGTTCTTGACGGATTCGGCCTGCTTGACACGAAAAGCCTTGAGTTTGGCGGCGAGTTTCTTGTCGCCAAGCGCGAGCGTGGCAATGGCGAAGAGGCCGGCGTTGCCCGCACCCGCCTCACCTATGGCAAAGGTAGCCACCGGGATGCCCTTGGGCATTTGCACGGTGGACAACAGCGAATCGAGGCCCTTGAGGTACTTGGACGGAATGGGCACACCCAGTACCGGCAGCATGGTGGTCGCGGCGACCACGCCGGCAAGATGCGCCGCGCCGCCGGCGCCGGCGATGAAGGCCTTGCAGCCGCGCTTTTCCATGTCCTTGATCCAGGCCTCGAGTTCGGCCGGCGTGCGGTGGGCCGACAGCGCCCGCGCCTCATAGCTGACGCCGAAATTCTTCAGTTGCTGCGCCGCCTCCTTCATCACCTCCCAGTCGGAGGTGCTGCCCATGACTATGCCTACCGTGCTCATTTTCTTTTCTGTCTCCTGTTGATGGAACTACTAAAAACAAGTCGCTACTTCGTGATTCCCGGCTACTTCGTCGTTCCCGCGAAAGCGGGAATCCATTTTGACTTATGAAACCAAAGCTTAACTTCAAGGTGGATTCCCGCTTTCGCGGGAATGACGGGATTGTTCAGTGTGTCTTTAGTTCACAACCTGTGCGAGTTCACCCGTGCTGTAACGTTGCGCCATTTTTTCGATCGCCACCGGCTTGATCTTGGAGGCCATGCCGGAGCAGCCGAACTGTTCGTAGCGCTGTTTGCAGATCTGCTTGGCTGCTTCGCGCGCCGGCTTGAGGTAGCTGCGCGGGTCGAACTCGGATTTGTTTTCGTGCAGGTATTTGCGAATGGCCGCGGTCATGGCGAGGCGGATGTCGGTGTCAATGTTGATCTTGCGCACGCCGTGCTTGATGCCTTCCTGGATTTCCTCGACCGGAACGCCGTAGGTCTCCTTCATCTCGCCGCCGTTGGCGCGGATGATGGCCAGCAGGTCCTGCGGCACCGAGGACGAACCGTGCATCACCAGGTGGGTGTTGGGAATGCGCTTGTTGATGGCCTTGATGCGCTCGATGGCGAGAATGTCGCCGGTCGGCTTGCGCGAAAATTTGTAGGCGCCGTGCGAGGTGCCGATGGCGATGGCCAGGGCATCGAGTTGCGTTTTCTGCACAAAATCGGCGGCCTGGTCCGGGTCGGTGAGCAGCATTTCGCGCGTCATCGTGCCCTCGGCGCCATGGCCGTCTTCCTTGTCGCCCATCATGGTCTCGAGTGAACCGAGGCAGCCCAGCTCCCCTTCCACCGTCACGCCGATCTTGTGCGCGGCGGCAACGACCTGGCGGGTGACATCGATGTTGTAATCGTATTCGGCGATGCTCTTGCCGTCGGCCATGAGCGAGCCGTCCATCATGACGCTGGAAAAACCCAGCTTCATCGCCGACTCGCACACCGAGGGGGACTGGCCGTGGTCCTGGTGCATGACCACCGGGATATTGGGGTAGGAATTGACCGCCGCCTGGATGAGGTACTTGAGAAAGGTCTCGCCGGCGTATTTGCGCGCACCTGCCGAGGCCTGCATGATCACCGGGCTGTTGGTTTCGCTCGCCGCCTCCATGATGGCCTGTACCTGTTCGAGGTTGTTGACGTTGAACGCGGGCAGACCGTAGCCGTTTTCAGCGGCGTGGTCCAATAGTTGGCGCATGGAAACGAGTGGCATTGTGAAACTCCTGGAATTGAAAACAGTTTCTAAATCTGACTCGGGGGATATACAAGGGGGCTAGCCCCCTTGTTCGTCTCGGCAGCGGCGTGGTCCAATAGTTGGCGCATGGAAACGAGTGGCATGACGGACTCCGAAAAAAAGCGTTGAGTGACACCAATGCCCGGGTTCAGTCCGGTCATCGGGAAACCGATATTTTACCGGAGAGAGGCCGTCTGGGGAGTCCTGTTCCGCGCCTCAGGCGAGGTTGGCGGCCTTTTTGACCTGGGTCAGACGCAGCATTTCGGGTGATTTTTTGTAATGGGTATCGAGCGGGTAGCAGCCTGAGACCATGCCGTTGCGCGGCGCCGTGGTGCAGTCGCTGAAGGTGCGGCACAGGCGCTTGCGCTGCATCGGGCGCCCTGCCAGCACGTCGGCCGGCAGTTCCGGGTAAGCGAGCACCATGCGCCCCAGGCCGACGAAATCGGTCCAACCCTGGCGCACCACCGCCTGCGCCACATGCGGCAGGAATTCCTGCAAATAGGTGTAGCCGCTGCCCATGAAGGCCATGCCAGGAAAGGCCTGCTTGAGGTCGCGCACCGTCTCAAGATGGCGCATTACGCCGATCAGCGGGTCTTCGGGCGGCTGGTAACCGTCCGAGGGCGGGTACAAGGCCGGGCGCGTCAGGTGCGGGTTGTAATACGGGCTGCCCAGGGTGATGTTGATCAGCCGTATGCCGAGGTTTTGCGCGACCGCGAGAAAGTCGCGCGTCTCGGCAAGGTCGGGTTTGACCGGGTCGGCCTCATCGGTGCCAAAGCCGTAGCGGTAAGGCATGCAGCCGGAATAATCGTCGGGCACGCCGGGGCCCAGGGTTGCGGAATCGGGACCCGAGTGCGCCGGGTCGGGCTTGAAGGGCACAAGATCCAGGGCGGAGAGCCGCACGCCGATTTCCAGTTGCGGCACTTCGGCGCGGATGCCAGCCACCAGTTCGCGCAAAAAGCGCGAGCGGTTTTCCATTGAGCCGCCGAACTCGCCGGCCCGCGTCTTGGCCGAAAGGAATTCGTGGCCGAGATAACCGTGGCAATGCTTCAAGTCGACGAACTGGTAACCACAATCCCAGGCGCGTTTCGCCGCCACGACATAATCGTCGATGAGGGCGCGGATTTCGCCGTCGCTAAAGAGCGGATGATCGGCGGCGACGTGGAATTTACGGTCAAGAATCGGATGACGGTAAAGAATGCGCGGCTCCATCTTCGTCTTGTCGTTGGGTTTACAAAACCGCCCCGAGTGGGTCAGCTGCAGTCCTATCACCAGGCCTTTGTCATCGCCCATGGCTTCGCGGTGGGCGGCGACCAGGGTATCGCGCAAGGCGGCGATGCTCTTCTGGTTATCCGCGTTCATGGTCAGCTGGTTGGGGTTGGCGCGACCGTCATGGCGCACCGCCACCGCCTCGCCGCCCCAGATCAGTTTGGCGCCGGAGAGGCCGAAATTGCGCCAGCGACGGATGGTGTTCTCCGAGGGCTTGCCGTCTTCCTTGCCGTCCCAGCCTTCCATCGGCTGTATGGCAAAACGGTTGCCAATGGTGAACGGCCCGACCTTCAGCGCGGCTCCGAGCGGCGATGCCGGCCCCGACGCGACCACGTCGTCACACGGCATGGCGAGATCAAGACGTTGCAGGTTTTCGCGAAAGCCGGCAGTGGTCTGCAGCGATTTTATTTTGGCAAAGTCACCGAATTTCAATCTTCATGCTCCTTTGTTTGCGGTCTTTACATCAGGGGCGCACATAGCCGAGGATGACCTCGACCACATGGGTGCGGCGCGCCTTGCGCGCGGCGGCGCTGTCAAAGGCGCGGCCAAACGCATTGGACAGCGTCGCCTTGTTGGAAAAATAAAAATACGACAGCGCGGCGATGGACACATACAACTCCACCGGGTCGATGCCGGTGCGCATGACGCCTTTTTTGGCGCCGCTCTTGAGGATGCGCGAAAGGGTTTCGACCAGCGGCATGTACAGCTTGGTGACATTGCGCGAGCGGCGCAGGTAGCGCGCGCCGTGCACGTTTTCGGCATTGAGCAGGCTGATCAGTACCGGGTGGCAGTCGTAGTAGTCAAACTTGAACAGCACCAGCGCGCGGATCGCCGCGAGTGGATCAAGGGAGTCGAGCGACAAACCGCTCTCCTCGCGGCGCATGTGGCTGTAGGCGTGCTCGAGCACGGCAACGTAAAGGTTTTCCTTGTTGCCGAAGTAGTAGTAAATCATGCGCTTGTTGGAACCGGCGCCGGCGGCGATCACATCCACGCGTGCGCCGGCGAGGCCCTTGTCGGAGAACTCCACCTCGGCGGCATCGAGGATGCGCTGGCGCGTCGCCTCGGCATCGCGCACCGCGGGCACGGCGACGCCCCCCAGGGGGCGGCGCTTGCGCGGCACGGGGCCAGCGGCGACTTCCAACTGCGCTCCGGCCTAGTAAAAGGTGTTGGGCTTGAGAAAAAACCCGAGCACCAGCGCGCCCTTGGGTGCGCTGGCCACATGACGGCTGCCGGCCGGGCGCCAGACAAAATTGCCGGCGGTCACCTCGCCCTCATGGTCGACGAGGCTGCCCTCGAGCACCCAGCTTTGCTCAATCTGCACGTGCATGTGGTCGGTCAGGACCGCGCCTGGCGCCATGCGCGTGAGCACCGTCTGCAGGCCGGTGTCGGGGTCTTCCATCAGCACCTTGATCTCGATGCCCGGCCATTTTGTCGGCTGCCAGGGCAACGACGGGACATCAATATAGCGCGAGGAAAGCGGCTTTAGCTTGGCATGTTGTTCCTGCAAGCCTGGAGTCTGTTGGGCCATGGCGTGTTCTCCTTTGGGTTAATGTGTGGCGAAGCTCAGTTGCCGATGCCGTGCACCGCCAGCAGCTGGCACATGCGTGACACGGCGCGCTGCGGGTCGGACAACAGTCCGGCGCGGTCGGCGAGGCGGAAGGTTTCAACAAGATGCAGTATCGAACGCGCCGACTGCTGGCCGCCAACCATGACAAAGTGGTCCTGGTGGCCGTTGAGCCAGGCGAGGAATACCACGCCGGTCTTGTAAAAGCGCGTCGGCGCGCCAAAAATGTGGCGCGACAGCGGCACCGTCGGCGCGAGGATTTCGTCAAAGGCGGCGCGATTGCCCGCAGCCAGTTCACCCAGCGCCGCCGAGGCAGCCGGTGCGATGGCGTCGAAAATGCCCAGCAGGGCGTCGCTATGGCCCTGCCCGTCGCCGGTCTGATCGCCTCCAATCAACTCGGCGTAATTGAAATCATCGCCGGTGTACATGCGCACGCCCTTGGCGAGGCGCCGGCGCATGGCGATTTCCTTGTCCTTGTCGAGCAGCGAGACCTTCACCCCGTCGACTTTGCCGGCGTGCGCGTTGATGACGCCGACGGCCGTGTCCATGGCCTTGTGGTGGTCGGCCGAACCCCAGTATCCGGACAAGGCCGGATCAAACATCTCACCCAGCCAGTGAATGATCACCGGCTGGCTCACTTGCGACAAGATGCGGTCGTAGATTTTTTCGTAATCGGCCGGCGACTTGGCGACCCGTGCCAGCGCGCGGCTGGCCATAAGAATGATCCTGCCGCCGAGTTTTTCTATCGCCGCGAGCTGTTCTTCGTAGGCGCGCAAGACATCATCGAGGCTGCGCGCGTCCTCGACCGCCAGCTGGTCGGTGCCGGCGCCACTTGCCAACAAGGCTCCGGGCAGGTCTCGCGCCGCATCGGTCGAACGGCGGATCAGTTCGAGCGATGTCGGCCAGTCAAGTCCCATGCCGCGCTGCGCCGTGTCCATCGCCTCGGCGACGCCAAGGCCCAGCGACCAGAGATGGCGGCGGTAGGCGATGGTGGCGTCCCAGTCGATGGCGGCGTCAAGCCAGGGGTCTTGTGCGGCGAGTGGGTCGGCCACCACGTGTGCCGCGGAGTAGGCAATCCGGGTAAAGGCGCGCGCCGGTCGCGAGGGAAAATTGCGCGGCATGCCCAGCTCAAACCGCTCGAGCGTGCGCCCCGCCGCCGGCAGGTTGATGCGCAATGCGGTTTTCTCCGGCGCATTCATTGTTGCATCCCCGTCAGTACGCGCCGGGGCTAGGCGCGCAACGTGGCGCGCAGCCTTGCCGGCAGCGCGCGAATGAAATCAAAGCGCATGGCGATGATGATGGCGATGGCAAGCCACATCACCAGTGAAATCGGCCGCGTGAAAAAGGGTTCGAGGCTGCCGTCCGAGAGTATCAAGCCGCGGCGCAGGCTTTTTTCCAGCAGGTCGCCCAGCACGATGCCCAGCACCAGCGGGGCCATCGGGTAATTGAGCTGGCGCAGGATGAAACCAAGGATGCCAAAGCCGAGCATCACCCAGATATCAAACAAGCGACCGGCGATGGCAAACGATCCGACGGTGCACAGCACCATGATGATGGGCACCATCACCGTCTGCGACACCTGCAACACGCGAATCATCAGCCCGGTCAAGGTCAGGCCGTAAAAAAGGATGCCTATGGTGGCAAACATCATCATCGCCACCACGTCATAGACGAACTGCGGCGCCTGTACCATGATCATCGGCCCCGGTTGTACGCCGTGAATCAACATCGCCGCCATCAGCACCGCGGCCGGCGCCGACCCGGGAATCGCCAGTGTCAGCACCGGAATGACCGCCCCGGGCACGCAGGCATTGTCGCCGGTCTCGGCCGCCATCAGGCCGTCTATGGAGCCCTTGCCGAACAGTTCCGGCTCCTTGCTCGCGCGCTTGGCTGCGGCGTAGGAAGACCAGGCGGCAACGTCCTCACCGACGCCGGGCACGATGCCGATGAAGGTGCCGATGCAACCGGAGCGAAGGATGGTCTTCCAGTATTTTGTGACATCAACCAGTTTCGGAATGACCGAATCGAAAGGATTGATCTTTACCGGCAGCTGGTGTTTTTTCATCACCGACAAGAGTTCGGCAAAACCGAAGGCGCCGACCAGGGCCGGCACTAATGCGATACCGCCAGCCAGATCGCGGTTGCCGAAGCTGAAACGATCAAAGGCGTAAATCGCCTCCTGGCCAATACCGGCGACAAACAGGCCGAGGAAACCGGCCATCCAGCCCTTGAGCGGATCATCACCGGTGAGCGTGCCCGAGATGACCACGCCAAACACCGTCAGCCAGAAAAATTCGTAGGCACCGAACTTGAGCGCAAGCTCGCCCAGCAGCGGCGTGAACAGCGCAAGGAAAAACATGCCGATCAAGGTGCCCAGCACCGAGCCCGAGGTGGCGATGCCCATGGCGCGACCGGCATGGCCCTGGCGGGCGAGCGCATAGCCGTCCAGGCAGGACGCGGCCGAGGCCGGCGTGCCGGGAATGTTGAGCAGGATGGCCGAACGCGAGCCGCCGTAAATGGCGCCGACGTAAGTGCATATGAGCACCAGCAGGGCCTGGCTCGACTCCATCTTGAGGGTCAGCGTGGTCATCAGCGCCAGGCCCATGGTCGCAGTCAGGCCGGGCAGCGCGCCGATGATCAGGCCTATCAGGGTCGATCCAAACACGTAAAACAGCGATTCCGGCGTGACAAAACTCCAGATCGAGTGGCCGAAGGCGATGAGTCCGCTAAACATGATTGCTCCCTTGCCCCCTAGGGCAGACGCACGAGAAAGAGTTCCTGAAACACATAGGTCACCAGAAATGCAGTACCCGCGCCGTACACCATGGCGAGAACGATTCCCTTGCGCGTCTCACCCTTGTCGCTGCGCATCCGCCAGTCAAACAGCAGGATGAACAGCGAGACGTAAAGAAAGGTGGCCAGCCAGAACGGAATGCCGCCGTGACCGACCAGCCCGGCGGCGTAGGCGAGACTGAGCCCGAGCACCCAGCCAACGCGCGTAATGACGGCGCGCGCATCAGGGAACAAAACCCACGGCGTCGACAACAGCCGATGTCCGCCCGAGCGCGTGGCGCGCGCCGCGAGCAGCACGCCGAGCAGCAGCATGATTGAGCCGAGGATGCCGGGCACCAACCCGGGGGCCGTATAGACGGTCGCGCCCTGGCTTTCCAAGCGATCCATGCGCCAGCTCGCAGTCACCACCGACAGCCCGAAGGCTATCCAGACCAGCGATGAAATGAAATCGGCCCTGGGCGAAATTTCGTCGCCGGTATCCTCAGTTGTTTCAGTACTCATGGTCATAGTGGGAGAGTCCGTACAGCGACACGGCAAGTCCGCCATCCGGGCGGACTTGCCGTGTACCGGTTGAAACGGCTATGGATTTAAGGTTTGGGGATGCCGACGGTGTCGGGCGATATCTTGGCCTGGCCGGCATTGAATTTTTGCCAGGCCGCGTCCTGCACCGCCGGAAAGGCGATTTTTTGCGCTTCGTCTCCCGAAGTGACCACCATCATCGCGCCGCGACTGGTGGCGTATTTCTTGATCGCCTCCGACTTGGCGATTCTTTCGGCCCAGATCTTGTTAAGTGTCGCGGTCACTTCTGCCGGCACGCCCTTGGGTACGAAAATACCGAAGTAGCTGACGGGGATCTTGAAACCGGGAACAAAATTCGACAGCGGCGGGATGGTGCCGTAGCCCTCGATCTCGATCGCCCTGTCACCGACCACAGCGAGCGGGCGCAGGCGCTTGCCACGGATCATCTCGGACTGCTCGGACGAGAGCTGCGTCGTGACCTCGGTCTCGCCCGCCACGGTGGCGATCACCGCCGGGTTGCCGCCGTCATAAGTGACATGCTTGTACTTGACGCCGGTGGCGGCAACGATCTGCTCCATGGCGGTGTGACCGCTGGAGTTCACCCCCGCGGTGGCCACCGAGACCTGGCCGGGACGCGCCTTCATCGCTGCGAGCAAATCTTTCATGTCCTTGTAGGGCGAATTCACCGACACGCTGACGATGGTTGGCAGCGCGAGGTTCAGGTACAGGTTCCAGTCCTGCACAGTGGTGTCGACCATGCCGAGGATCTTGTAGGAACCAAGGTCCTTGGGTGCGCCCGAAGTCCAGGTGTAGCCGTCCTTGGGCGCTTCGAGGGCGTTCTTGGTGCCGATCGAACCGGATGCACCGGGCTGGTTCAGCACGATGATTTTTTGTCCGAGCGCATTTTCCAGTTCCGCAGCAGTGACGCGGATCATCTGGTCCGTGGCGCCGCCGGCGGCCCAGGGCACGATGACGTTGATGGGTTTGGTCGGCTTCCATTGCGCCATGGCGCCGGAAGCGATGGTCAGCGCGGCAATACCGGCAAGCGCCGCAATAACGCTGGTACGTATCGATTTCACGGTGTCTCCTCCTTCGTTGGTGGGTTTCCCTCTCGAACGGAGGGTTTGCGGCATTATTAACTATCCTGTTAATAAAAGGCAAGATGCACGAAGAGGTACGACAACCGCGCTTGACTCAGGCCTTGGCGTGGTCGCCCACCCGCACGATTTTCATGGTGTTGGTGCCACCGGACTTGCCTATGGGCTCGCCGATGGTGAGCACGATCAGGTCGCCGTCCTTGACCGCGCCGTTTTCCACCAGCACCCGCTCGGCCTCGGCCAGCAATTCCTCGCGATCGTCGCCGACGTACTTCACCACCAGCGGGTAGGTGTCCCGGAACAGGCTGCAGCGGTAACGCGTCGAGGCCTGCGAAGTGAGCGCGTAGATCGGCACGCCGCAATTGAGGCGCGACATCCACAACGCCGTCGAGCCGGATTCGGTGAGGGAGGCGATGGCCTTGACCTTGAGGTGAAATGCCGTGAACAAGGCGGCCATGGCGATCGACTGGTCGACACGTTGGAACACCCGGTTGAGAAAATCCTGGTCGAGGCTGACCGGCTGCGATTTTTCCGCCTCGATGCAGATGCGGTTCATCGCCTCTATGGTTTCGACCGGGTACTTGCCGCTCGCCGTCTCGGCCGAGGTCATCACCGCATCGGTGCCGTCGAGCACCGCGTTGGCCACGTCGGACACCTCGGCGCGCGTCGGAATGGGGCTGTCTGTCATCGACTCCATCATTTGCGTGGCGGTGATGGTCAGCTTGTTCATTTCGCGCGCCATGCGGATCATGCGCTTTTGCAGTGCCGGCACCGAGGCATCGCCCACCTCCACCGCAAGGTCACCGCGTGCCACCATGATGCCGTCGGACGCGGACATGATGTCGGTGAGCGCCGCCTCGGTCACCGCCTCGGCGCGTTCGATCTTGGCGATCAGCATGGCGTTCCCGCCGGCCGCGAGCAGCAACTGCCGCGCCATGTACATGTCGGCGCTGGTCTTGGGGAAGGACACCGCGAGGTAGTCGGCCTTGAGTTTGGCCGCGGTGCGCACGTCCTCCATGTCTTTCGCCGTCAGCGCAGGCGCGGTCAGGCCGCCACCCTGGCGGTTGATGCCCTTGTTGTTGGACAGCACGCCGCCGTGACGCACCTTGCAATGCACCTGGTTGCCCTTGACTGAGACAACGGCAAAGACAATGCGCCCGTCATCGAGCAGCAGCATGTCGCCGGCCTTCACATCGCGCGGCAATTCCTTGTAATCGAGGCCGACGCGACCCTGGTCACCCATTTCGCAATCGGCGTCGAGGACGAAGTCATCCCCCGGCTTGAGCGTTACCCTGCCGTCCTTGAATTTGCCGACGCGGATTTTCGGGCCCTGCAGGTCGGCCATGATGCCCACCGTGCGGCCGACCTTGCGACTGACCTCGCGCACCATTTCGGCGCGCCGGATGTGGTCGTCGGCGGTGCCGTGGGAAAAATTCAGCCGCACCACATCGACACCGGCAAGGAACATGCGCTCAAGCACCTCGGGGTTGCTCGAAGAAGGACCCAGTGTGGCTACAATTTTGGTGCTGCGTTGCATGGTCGTATTCCCCGAATTCAAATCATTCAGAAAGCTCTGATTTAGGCCGTCTTTCCCGCGAAAGCGGGAATCCAGCGACTTCTGCATTCAATCCCAACGACACTGGATCCCCGCTTTCGCGGGGATGACAAAGCATAGTTAATGTGCTGCGGCCCGTTGTTCGAGTATCTGTATCGCCGGCAGTGTCTTGCCTTCAAGGAACTCCAGGAAGGCGCCGCCGCCGGTCGAGATGTAGGAGATTTTATCCGCGACACCGTACTTGGCAATCGCGGCAAGGGTGTCGCCACCGCCGGCGATGGAGAATGCATTCGAATCCGCAATGGCCCCGGCGATGGTTTTAGTGCCGCCGCTGAACGCCGCAAATTCAAACACGCCGACCGGGCCGTTCCAGACCACGGTGCCGGCTTTTGCAATCAATTGCGCCAAGCGCTCCGCCGACTGCGGACCGATGTCGAGAATCAGGTCGTCCGCCGCGACATCGGCGGTGGCCTTGGTCGTCGCCATTGCGGTGGCGGAAAATTCCTTGGCGCAGACGACATCGATCGGGACAGGTACGACGCCGCCCTTGGCTTCGATAATGCGGGTGATTTTTTTCGCCTCCTCAACCAGGTCGGGTTCTGCCAGCGATTTGCCGATTTTTCCACCGGCGGCGAGGATGAAGGTGTTGGCAATGCCGCCGCCGACAATGAGCTGGTCGACCTTCCCGGCCAGCGCCGCAAGAATGGTGAGCTTGGAGGAAACCTTGGACCCGGCGACGATGGCGACCAAGGGGCGTTTCGGGCTGAGCAGCGCCTTGGTCAGGGCATCGATTTCGGCGCCCATCAAGGGGCCGGCACAGGCGACCGTGGCAAATTGCGCGATGCCGTGGGTGGTGGCCTCGGCGCGATGCGCGGTACCGAAGGCATCGTTGACATACACGTCGCACAGCGCGGCCAGTTTCTTGGCCAGTGCCTGGTCGTTCTTTTTTTCACCCTTGTTGCAACGGCAGTTTTCCAGCAACACCAGTTCGCCGGCCTTGACCTGTACGCACTCGACCCAGTTCTGCAACAGCGGCACCGGCCGGCCCAGCAATTCTGCCAGGCGTTTGGCCACCGGCGCGAGTGAATCCCCGGGCTTGAGTTCGCCCTCGGTGGGCCGGCCCAGGTGCGATGTGACCATCACCGCCGCCCCGGCATCCAGCGCAAGGCGTATTGCCGGCAGCGAAGCGCGAATACGCGTGTCATCGGTGATGGCACCGGTGTCGTCTTGCGGCACGTTGAGGTCGGCGCGGATGAACACGCGCTTGCCGGCAAGGCCCCCGCTTAGGGCGAGGTCGGCCATTTTCAACACATGCATGGCGAAGCCTTACTTGGCGTTGACCAGGGCCAGCGTCGTATCGAGCATGCGGTTGGAGAAGCCCCACTCGTTGTCGTACCAGGAGCAAACCTTGACCAGCGTGCCCTCGGAGACCTTGGTCAGCGTCGAGTCGAAAGTCGATGAGGCCGGGTCGTGGTTGAAGTCGCTCGATACCAGCGGGTCGGTGTTGTAGTTGAGGATGCCCTTCAACTCGCCCTCGGCGGCGGCCTTCATGATGGCGTTCACTTCATCGACGCTGGTGGCGCGTTTTGCGGTGAAGGTCAGGTCGACGATGGAGACATTGATGGTGGGCACGCGGATGGCATAGCCGTCGAGCTTGCCGTTGAGTTCTGGCATCACCAGTCCCACCGCGGCGGCGGCGCCGGTCTTGGTCGGGATCATGTTCATGCTGGCCGAACGAGCCCGGCGCAGGTCTTCGTGATAGACATCCGTGAGCACCTGGTCGTTGGTATACGCGTGTATGGTCGTCATCAGGCCGGACACCAGACCGATTTTGTCGTGCAAGGGCTTGACCAGCGGCGCGAGGCAGTTGGTGGTGCACGAGGCGTTGGAGATGACCGTGTCGGAAGCCTTCAGCACCTTGTGGTTGACGCCATAGACCACGGTGGCATCGACGTCCTTGCCGCCTGGCGCCGAGATGACGACTTTTTTCGCGCCCGCGCTGATGTGCGCCGAGGCTTTTTCCTTGGTGGTGAAAAACCCGGTGCACTCGAGCACCACGTCAACCTTGAGTTCCCTCCACGGCAGTTCGGCCGGGTTGCGCTTGGCGCAGACCTGGATGCGGTCGCCGTTGACGATCATGGCATCGCCCTCCACCGTGACGGTGCCGGGAAACTTGCCGTGGGCGGTGTCGTAGCGCGTGAGGTGGGCGTTGGTCTTGGCATCACCAAGGTCGTTGATCGCGACGATCTGGATGTCGTGCTTTTTGCCGCTTTCATAATGGGCACGCAGGATGTTTCGGCCGATGCGGCCGTAGCCGTTGATGGCGACGCGGATGGTCATTGCAAAAACTC
>Ga0194061_1000263_pt1 | contig 32153 bp, 32 predicted proteins | sample SepL2221m_MetaG_FD_163423 | JGI IMG/M metagenome (GOLD analysis project Ga0194061, IMG submission 163423) | Anoxic zone freshwater microbial communities from boreal shield lake in IISD Experimental Lakes Area, Ontario, Canada - Sep2016-L224-21m | ecosystem: Environmental > Aquatic > Freshwater >... | reverse complement strand
TTCCGTGGTGATTGGACCGTTGGCTATCGCAAGTACATTGGCGCGCTTAACTAAATTAAGACGCGCTCCTAGGTTTTTGTAGCCCCGACGGGATTCGAACCCGCGTAGCTGGCTTGAGAAGCCAGAGTCCTAGGCCACTAGACGACGGGGCCAAACTTTTAACGCTTTTACATCGCTGGGGTACCAGGACTCGAACCTAGACTTACTGAACCAGAATCAGCAGGGCTGCCAATTACCCCATACCCCAAAATTTCCTACGGCAAGGGCTAAGGATACCTGACCAATTCGGTAGATATTACGCCTGCTATTTAGAGATTGCGGCCTTGATTCGAGTGAGCGAGCGTTCACTTCCGAGCAATTCCATCGATTCAAAAAGTGGTGGTGAGATGTGACTTCCGGTTACTGCAATTCGCACTGCACCAAAAGCGATCCGAGGTTTTAGCCCCATCTCTTCGATAAGCGCACTACGAAGTTTTGCTTCAATACTCTCGTGGTTCCAAGGCGCAAGGCCAGTTAAAACTTCGGCAGTTTTTACAAGCACGCTCTGAGATTGTGGATCGCTAATCTTCGGCGCTTCTTCTGGATCAATTTCAAATTTTGCTACGAATAAGAATTTCAGCATTTGCGAAACTTCCGCCAAGGTTGCAATCCGCTCTTGAATAATCGGAAGTGCGGTGGCAACAACTTCTAATTCGGCTGGCGTGCCAGTGATGATTCCATCTTTAATCAGGAAAGGCGTGGTTCGCTTCAATAATTCAGCGAGGTCCAGACCACGAATTTTGTCGCCATTGATCGCCTCGAGCTTCTTCATGTCAAAACGTGCCGGGCTCGAGTGAACCCGCTCGACCGTGAAAAGTTCGGTCAATTCCTTCATTGAAATATTTTCTACATCATCACCAGGTGACCAACCAAGGAGCGCTAGATAGTTACAGATTGCCTCCGGCAAAAAGCCGCGATCGCGATACCAAGCGATCGAAACTTCACCATTGCGCTTTGATAACTTGGCGTTATCTTGGCCCATCACAAAAGGCAGGTGGGCAAAAACCGGGTAATCAGCAGCGCTAAGGCCCATCGCTTGATAGACCCGAATCTGACGTGGTGTTGATGAGAGCAAATCTTCACCTCGAAGTACATGAGTTACCTTCATCATTACATCATCGACCGCAACTGCAAGGGTATAAAGCGGCGAACCATCGGCGCGTACCAAAACAAAGTCCGGAACAAAATTGTGATCAAAGGTAACTTCGCCACGGATTGAATCGACGAATGTTGTGGAACCTTCTGGCATTCGCATGCGAACAACTGGTTTGCGGCCCTCGCTCTTATATCTCTCAAGGTCAGCAGCACTTATTTCACGGCACTTGCCATCGTAGCCAGGCGCGACATTGGCTTTCTTCTGCGCCTCGCGAACTGCTTCTAACTCCTCGGATGTGCAATAGCAATGGTAGGCATCCCCGTTATCCAAAAATGTTTGCGCCCACTTTGCGTAAATATCTAACCGTTGGGATTGCAAGTAGGGGCCATATTCGCCGCCCTTTTCTGGGCCCTCATCCCAATCCAAACCAAGCCACTTGAGAGTATCAATCGCCGCCGCAATGTATTCATCGGTCACACGTTCGCGATCGGTGTCTTCAATTCTAAAGATAAATGTTCCGCCAGTATGTCTTGCATAGGCCCAATCAAAAAGCGCGGTGCGAATATTTCCAACATGAAGGTCGCCAGTCGGTGATGGCGCAAAGCGCACACGTACTGGACGCGAAAGATCTGAATTAGTTGGCACGATTGGATACCTTATTCGATAGCGTGCCGAGACCGGCAATTGAGATTGAAACTTCGCTGCCTGCAGGCATTGGACCAATACCAGCTGGTGTTCCGGTGAGAATTACATCGCCAGGAAGCAAAGTCATTACAGATGTAATGAACTCGATAATCTCTGGGATTTTAAAGATCATCGAAGTAAGCGGTTCGCTCTGCTTGAGCTCGCCATTTAGAGTTGTAACAATCTTTTGATCGCCTGGGATGAAATCAGTTTCGATCCAAGGTCCAAGGGGACAGAAAGTATCAAAGCCCTTCGCCCGGTTCCATTGGCCATCGCGTTTTTGTAAATCGCGCGCCGTAACATCATTTGCGATCGTATAGCCGAAAATTACATCGTTAACTTTTTCCCGCGGAACATCCTTACAAATACGACTGATTACAATTGCGAGTTCGCCTTCAAAATCTACTCGCTCGGCCATCCGTGGCCATTGAATTAAATCATTTGGCCCAACGACTGCAGTGTTTGGCTTGAGAAAAATGACTGGCTCGGCTGGAACTTCTGAGTCCATCTCCTTGGCATGATCGGCATAGTTCTTCCCGACACAAACCACTTTGCTTCGCGGAATTACCGGTGCAAGTAGTCGAACATCAGCCAACGCAATTTTTGATTCACTTGGAACAATCCCGCTGTAAAGCGGATCACCTTGAAGAATAAGGATCTGATCAGATTCATTCAAAACCCCGAACATCGGCGAAGTGCCCAAGCCAGCGCTCTCTTGTGGGGAAAATCTAACGATTCGCATAAACGAATTCTAGTCGTATCAGGTTGCTTAGAGCGAAAGCAATTCGCCAGAAGCAGTTGCAAAGAAAACTTGTGCGGCACTTGTTACGGTTTTCACAAGGGTGATCGCACCTTCGCTAGGTTTCTCACCAGTTACGACAACCGCTTCGATACCCGTGATGCCACTTGCTTTTGCAACAACCAATACTGCGCCAATCGCATCTACCTTGAAATCACCAATTTCAACCGGCACTGCAACATATGTTCGCCCCGTTGAATCGCGAAGGGCGGCGGATGATTTTGCATCCGAGCGCACCATGGTTGCAAGAGCCAACGTTTGTAACTTCTGGTCTTCGGGATTACTGCTCACGAACAACTTCTTCTGCTTCACTTGATCCAGTAATACGAGTTGCAAGAATTGTGGCAATTCGGTGGCGCCGGCCTACTGGACGCTCGGCTGTTAATTTGATTCCGGCAACTGAAATTGTGCTGCCCGGGATTGGAACACGTCCAAGTGATTTGGCCATCAAACCTCCGACGCTATCAACATCTTCGCGATCGGCTTCAGACATCTCCACTTTAAAGGCTTCGGCAAAATCTTCAACATTTAGTCGTGCTGAGACTCGAGCGCTATTCTCATCAAGCCATTCAATCTCTTCGTCGTCATCATCATATTCATCAGCGATTTCTCCGACGATCTCCTCCAAAATATCTTCAATAGTTATCAGCCCTGCGGTGCCACCGTATTCATCAACGACAATGGCCATATGGATTTGATCGCGTTGCATCTCTTTCAAAAGTTCGATTGCAGTCTTGTTCTCCGGAACAAATGTTGCTTTGCGCAAATGTTGGGAGACCTTTTCAGTCTGCTCGGTCTCGTGCCGTTCGTGAACTCGACGCGCGAGATCTTTTACATAAGCAATACCAATGACGTTATCCAAATTATCTTCAATCACCGGGATACGTGTGAAACCAGAGCGCAAGGCAAGTGATAAACCTTGGCGCAACGTTTTATCGCCTTCGATCCAGACCATATCGATACGTGGCACCATGATCTCGCGTACCAAAGTGTCACCAAGATCAAATACTGACTGAATCATGTCGCGCTCGGATTCTTCAAACAATCCTCGTTCGCTAGCTTGATTCAAGGCATGGCGCAGTTCATCTTCATTTGAAATATGGCCAGGACGTAATTTAGATTCCAGCGATTTAAAGAGGTTCGTTAATTTCATTTTGCAGCCTGCCATTCAGCCAAAATATCTTCTTGCAGTGCAAACATCGTCTTCTCTTCTTCTGGTTCGGCATGATCCATTCCAAGTAGGTGAAGAACGCCGTGAGTTGTAAGTAATGCGATCTCAGTCTCTAGCGAATGTTTCAGTGGTTGCTTGGCAGCAAAGGCGGGACATAAAACAATGTCTCCCACAATTCCAGGACCAGTTGCTGCTGAGAATGGCTTTAATTCATCCATCGGAAAAGACAGTACGTCGGTTGCGCCAGGTAAGTCCATCCACTGTCTATGTAGCGCTTCCATCTCGGCTTCATCAACAATCGTGATATCTAAATCCGAGTCTGGATGAATGCCCATGCGATCTAGCGCAAATTTTGCGATTGAAACAATTTCTGATTCATTATTTGTGCTTTCAGAGTTGTTTGTAATTTCGATAGCCATATTTCACTCCGAAGAGTTAGCGATCACCATTCCCAGTTCGAATTTGGCGAGTTACGTTAGGAATTGTCGGTTTTCCAGCATCATGTCGCCCATATGCATTCACAATTTCACCGACGAGTCGGTTACGAACAACATCCTCGGAATCCAGTGGAATGAAGGCGATATCTTCGACGCCATCTAATATTTCATGAACGATTTTTAAGCCAGATTGCGCGCCATGTGGCAGATCGATCTGGGTTGTGTCGCCGGTAATAACCATCTTTGAACCAAAGCCCAGTCGAGTTAGAAACATCTTCATTTGTTCGGCCGAAGTGTTCTGGGCTTCATCCAAGATAATAAAGGCATCATTCAAAGTACGGCCACGCATATAGGCCAATGGTGCGATTTCGATAATTCCAGACTGCATCAGACGAGGAATTGAATCTTGATCGATCATGTCATGCAGCGCATCGAATAATGGGCGCAGGTATGGATCGATCTTTTCTTGCAATGTGCCTGGCAAAAATCCAAGACGTTCGCCCGCTTCAACAGCAGGTCTAGTGAGAATAATTCGATTTACTTGCTTGGCTTGCAAAGATTGAATTGCCTTGGCCATCGCCAGATAAGTTTTACCAGTTCCTGCAGGACCCACTCCAAAAGTAATCGTGTTCTCATCGATAGCTTCAACATAACGCTTTTGATTTGCAGTCTTTGGGCGAATTGATTTTCCGCGATTGCTCAGGATATTTAGCGAGAGAACTTCGGCTGGGTGATCGACCGGATCGTGATTTGTCATCGCAATCGAGCGCATCACGGCATCATCACTTAGGCTTTGGCCACTACGAAGTAGCACTAGAAGCTCTTTTACTAAGAATTCAAATTTAACAACTTGGATCTCATCGCCTTTGGCAAATATTTCATTTCCACGAACGGTTACTCGGATATCTGGAAAAGTTTTCTCGATGATGCGAAGGTAAGAATCTCCTGGGCCAACTAAGGCAACCATTGGGATCGCATTAGGAACCGTGATTGTTGCTAGTTCCATTAATTTGTCATCACTTGTGTCATTGCCCAAATCCTACTTTTAACCTGGTGGCCACGCGAACGCACGGCCCCCCAGAAGATGAAGGTGAGCGTGAAATACGCTCTGGCCAGCCGAGGCTCCCGTATTGAACACAGTTCGATAGCCATCAAGCCCAGAATCCTTAGCAAGTTTTGCGGCGCACTTAAACATTTCCGCGATAACTAACGGATCACCGGAACTTAGGGTTGCCGCATTTTCAAAGTGGCTCTTTGGAATTATCAAAATATGTGTTGGCGCCTGTGGATTAATATCGCGAATCGCAAATACATTTAAATCTTCAAAGACGAATTCAACTGGAATGTCACCAGTAGCCATTTTGCAAAATAGGCAATCAGCTTCATTTACCATTTAGTTACCATTTCCCAATCAAAGCAGATATTGCGCTAAGTGCGGCCCCACCAGCGTGTGCGCTGCGGAAAACTATTTCACCCATCTTTGCCGTTCTGGCTCCACCCTGCTCGAGAACTTCCAATTCGTGCGGCGTAATTCCACCCTCGGGGCCTATGACAAGGATGATCTCATCTAGATCGGCCATGCTAGGCGTCACGATCTTTGAAAGCGGAACACTTGCTCCTTCGTGCAAAACGATTAGTGCAAAGCTTCCAATAACGCTAGCAATGTAATCTGGCAATTTTTCAACGCTTGAAATCTTTGGAATGAAAAATCTGCGGGCTTGTTTCGCTGCGGCGAGTGCTCCGTTCTCCCACTTCTCCTGAGATTTATCTTGCCACCTTGATATTGAGCGCTCGGCGTTCCAGGCAACTATTTCATCGACGCCAGCCTCAGTCATCATCTCAATCGCCTCTTTAACGCGATCTGATTTTGGTATTCCCTGAAGAACTGTAAGTTTTGGTTTACTAGTTGTGCTTGTCCCACGTTCGAGAACGGTGACTTCAAATGTGCGCTTTCCTAAATCGCTAACTTTTGCTCGAACCCAACTGCCTTTGCCATCCGACAGGAGAATCTCTTCACCTTTAGCAATCCGCAAGACCTTTAGCGCGTGGTGCGCCTCTTCACCAGAAACTTCGATGCGATCTGCGTTGGTGATTTCTGGAACGAAGAAGAGAGTTAGCATTAACGGTTGAACGCATCTCGAAATCGCCCAAAGAATCCTGCCGAATTATGGCCATCGCTTCGTTTATGGGTTGAAACCACATCGCCGGATTCACCACGCAACTTCGCGAGTGACTTAAGAAGTTCTTCCTGCTCTTTCGAAAGTTTTGCTGGGGTTTGCACCTCAACATGAACAATTAGATCACCGCGTCCATGACCACGAAGTTTGTTGATACCCAGATCCTTTAGCGTAACTGTCTGACCGCTTATAAAACCTGGCTTAATCACAACTTCCTTCAAGCCATCAAGTGTCTCGATATTTACCTTTGTGCCAAGTGCGGCAGAAGTCATAGGAATTGAAATTGAGATATGAAGATCGTTTCCTTCGCGAATCAAGAAGTCATGTGGCACTTCGATGATCTCAACATACAAATCACCAGCCGGTCCACCACCAGGACCAACTTCACCAGCGCCACTCATCTGAATTCGGTTTCCAGTTTCGACACCAGCAGGAATTTTTATCGGAATTACTTTATTGGCACGCACTCGGCCATCGCCCGCACATTCATTACAAGGCTTTGAAATAACTGAGCCATAGCCCTGACAAGCAGCACATGGTCGACTGGTCATAACTTGACCGATTATTGAACGAGTAACTTGTTGGGTTTCACCACGTCCTTTACAGATGCCACATGTAGTTGGCTGGGCACCATCTGCGCAACCACTGCCACTGCAAACATCACAAGGCACTGCTGTCTCAATATTTAATTCGCGATCGGTACCAAAGCACGCTTCTTGCAAATCGATTTCAATACGGATTAACGCATCCTGGCCATTTCGCATACGTGCACGTGGACCGCGATTCGAAGCGCCACCACCGAAGAAGGCATCCATAATGTCACCGAAGCCAAAGTTGGCACCGCCACCAAATTGTGAAAACGGATCCCCACCCATGTCATAACGTTGGCGTTTATCTGGATCGCTTAGAACTTCGTAGGCTTTAGTGATCTCTTTAAAGCGATCTGATGCACTTGGGTCATCATTGATATCGGGATGATATTCCCGAGCTAACTTGCGATAAACCTTCTTGATCTCATCGAATGAAGCATCACGATCAACACCAAGAGTTCCGTAAAAATCTGACACTTAATTAGCCTCATTCATAAAGCGTCCGATATAGCGCGCAACTGCATTTACCGCAGCCATCGAGCTAGCGTAATCCATCCGAGTTGGACCAAGCACGCCAACAGCGCCAACTTCACCCCGAGGATTACCGTTTGATGCGCCGTAACCAATTGTCACAAGACTTGTAGTTCTAAGGCCAGCATCGTGTTGCTCTTCACCAATTCGAACTTTCACGCTGTCGCCAGCATCAGCAAGTAAGCGAAGTAAAACAACTTGTTCTTCTAAGGCTTCTAGAATTGGGTGAATCGCCGCAGCCGTATCTTGCGATGATCGCGCCAAGTTTGAGGTGCCAGCAACAACAACTTTATCGCTCTGCGGATATTGAATTACGGCAACCTGCTTTGTTATCTGCGAAAGTGCCTTAACGGTTCGGGCCAATAGATCATCAAGGTCATCAGCTTCAGATAAAAATGATTCAATTGCACGTCGTTCTGGGGTTGATAAGGGTTTAACTACTGATAATTTATCAACGAATACTCGATAACCGCTGTTAGTTGGAATTCGACCGGCGCTCGTGTGTGGGTGCGTGATCAGCCCAGCATCTTCAAGAACTGCCATGTCATTTCGAATTGTTGCTGGCGAAACACCAAGGCCATGGCGTTGGGCAATAACTTTTGAACCTACAGGGATTTCGGTCGCGACGTACTCGTCAACTATTGCCCGGAGTATCTCTAATTGTCTTTCTTGCATCTCTGGCTTTCGGTTAGGCGATTACTAAAACGATTGAAAGCAGTACTAACAAAGTAATTGCAGGATAGGCGGTCTTCATCTTGTTCGCCTTCGAATGCGCATAAACAGCGCCACCCATTACTAACCAAAGCATGAGAATCGCAGACCAACCAAGAAGTGAATCTGGATAGCGAAGGGCAACTAATAAACCAACTGCGCCCAGCACTTCTATTGCACCGATGATGCGCGCAAATCGATCGCCAACATTTACATCACGAGTACCGGCTAAACCCTTTTCATTTCCACTTAGTTTGAAAGCGCCGGAGGCCACGAAGATAACAGCCAATAGCCCGAGCAGAATGTTATGAGTTAGATGCATGGTGTAACGCTACTACAACAAGATTTCGCGCACGATTCGGTCGGCAATCAAGCGTCCAGATTGCGTTAAAGCCACGCGCTGCGCCGCCCACATATCGGGATCTAAGGAGCCGCCAATACGAAAGCTTTCCAGCGCATCTAGTTGTTCTGCCGTAAGGGATGACTTAGCAATTCCAGATTTGAGTCGAATCTCTAACATGAGCCGCTCACTTGCCATCTGTTCCTCGGTAAGAATTTCGCGCTCTTGAATTGGCTCGGCACCGGTAGTTAATCGATCTTGGTAAGCAGCTGGATGTTTAACATTCCAGAACCGCACACCATCTACATGGGAATGTGCACCGGGTCCAAGGCCCCACCAATTTGCACCAACCCAGTAAGCAATATTGTGCCGGCACTCTGAGCCAGCTTTCGACCAATTGCTTAACTCATACCAATCAAAGCCCGCCTTTGAAAAACTTTCATCCGCGATCAAATACTTATCGGCAGTCTGATCATCTTCCGGAATAACAACTTCGCCTCGTTTTACCTGCCCAGCCAATTTTGTACCAGCCTCAACAATCAAGGCGTAAGCCGAAATATGCGAGATTGGAAGTTCGAGTGCCGTCCGAATTGTCGTCTGCCAATCTTCAATGCTCTCAGCTGGGGCGCCATAAATTAAGTCAACGCTAATCTCTTTGAAACCAACTTCCTTAGCCCAATTCGTGGCCTTAGAAACGTTTGCCGGATTGTGAGTTCTATCCAATACTTTCAAAACATGTTCTACGCCAGATTGCATTCCAAAGGAGATCCGGTTAATCCCGATTTCACGTAGCGCCGCTAATTTCTCTTTGGTAACCGTATCTGGATTGGCCTCAATGGTTATTTCAATATCGGGGGCAAAGCCAAATTTATCTTCTAAATGTTGTAAGACTCGCTTTAGATCACTTGGCTCCATCAAAGTGGGCGTTCCCCCACCGAAGAAAATTGTTGGGATTGGTGCAGAAGTTTTAACGCTGGCCCGCGCTAGATCGGCTTCAGCGATAAGTAAATCGATGTGGTTATTAGATATCTTGGTTAAATCTTCGCTGACCTGAAGTTCGGCCGGTGTATAGGTATTGAAATCACAGTAGCCACAGCGGCGAACGCAATAAGGAATGTGGATATAAAACGAGAGTGGCTCGTTCATCTTGCTTACTTCTTGGCCTTAGCCTTATCAACATCAGCATCCGTGGTCAGAGCAGCGATGAAAGCTTCTTGTGGAACTTCTACTCGACCCACCATCTTCATGCGCTTCTTACCCTCTTTTTGCTTCTCCAAAAGTTTGCGCTTACGCGAGATATCTCCGCCATAACACTTTGCGAGCACGTCTTTGCGAATAGCGCGGATGCTTTCGCGGGCGATAATTCTTGATCCGATAGCGGCCTGGATAGGCACTTCGAATTGTTGCCTTGGGATTAACTCGCGCAATTTTGTAGTCATCATTACGCCATATGCGTAAGCCTTATCGCGGTGAACAATTGCACTAAATGCATCGACTCCCTCGCTCTGCAGCAAGATATCGACCTTCACAAGGTTTCCTTCGGCTTCCCCAATTGGTTCGTAATCAAGTGAGGCATAGCCGCGGGTTTTAGACTTAAGTTGATCAAAGAAATCAAAGACGATTTCTGCCAATGGCAAGGTGTAGCGAATTTCTACCCGATCTTCGGATAGGTAATCCATACCGAGCAGCGTGCCGCGACGTTCTTGGCAGAGTTCCATAATTGCGCCGATGAATTCACTTGGTGCAAGTACCGTTGCACGAACGATTGGCTCAAATACACTGGCAATTTTGCCTTCCGGAAATTCTGATGGATTAGTAACGATCATCTCTTTGCCATCATCTTGGACGACGCGATAGACCACGCTCGGCGCGGTAGAGATAAGAGAAAGTCCGGCTTCACGTTCTAACCGTTCTCGAACAATTTCCATATGAAGAAGCCCAAGGAAGCCACAACGGAAACCAAAGCCGAGTGCTGCCGATGTTTCTGGTTCATAAACCAGAGCTGCATCATTTAATTGCAATTTATCGAGCGCTTCGCGAAGCATTGGATATTCGGCGCCATCTAATGGGAACAAGCCAGAGAAAACCATTGGTTTTGGATCTTTATAACCAGCAAGGGCAACCTTCGTTGGATTATGGTAAGTAGTAATGGTGTCACCAACTCTTGATTGGCGAACATCTTTAACGCCAGTAATTACATAACCTACTTCGCCAACACCAAGACCCTTACTCACAACTGGTTCTGGTGAGATCACACCGACTTCGAGCATTTCATGGCGCACACCAGTAGAGAACATCTGAATCTGATCTTTGGTTGAAAGGTGTCCATCAATAACGCGGACATAAGTTACAACGCCACGATAAGTGTCATAAACCGAGTCAAAAATTAAGGCACGTGCTGGTGCATCTGGATCGCCAACGGGTGCTGGAATTTGTTTCACGATTTGATCAAGGAGTTCGACTACACCATCGCCAGTTTTACCGGATACTCGTAAACAATCCTCGGGTTCGCAGCCAATTAACTTTGCGAGTTCGGCTGCAAACTTATCTGGTTGGGCTGCTGGCAGATCGATCTTATTTAGAACAGGAATGATAGTTAGGTTGTTCTCCATGGCCAGATAAAGGTTGGCCAGCGTTTGTGCTTCGATACCTTGCGCACAGTCAACGAGCAGAACTGCGCCTTCACATGCAGCGAGCGAGCGCGAAACTTCATAAGTGAAGTCCACGTGACCTGGCGTATCGATCATATTTAAAATGTATTCCTGACCATCTATTCCAGAACGCCAAGGAAGTCGCACGGCTTGACTCTTAATTGTGATTCCACGTTCGCGTTCGATATCCATGCGGTCTAGATATTGGGCGCGCATATTTCGTGAATCAACAACTTCGGTGATTCCGAGCATGCGGTCGGCAAGCGTAGATTTACCGTGATCAATATGAGCAATGATGCAAAAATTACGAATCTGCGCAGGGTTGGTCGATGCCGGTTGCGGCGCCTTTGCTAAATTAATGGCAGGCATTTAACCCCTACCGATTCTTTAAGTTGCTCTGGGATTTAACGTACGGCAGCTTTATTGGCTTGCTTGGCCATTGCTGACTTCTTGTTTGCGGCAGCATTTGCATGAAGCACGCCGCTGCTTACTGCAACATCAAGTTGCTTAGATGCCAAGCGAAGTTCTGCAGCAATCTTTGCGGAATCTCCAGATGTAACTGCATCACGGAAACGACGGATTGCGGTCTTGATAGCAGAGCGGGCAGAACGGTTGCGATCTTGCGCCTTCTCGTTCGTGCGAATTCGCTTGATCTGCGACTTAATATTTGCCACTTCGTACTACCTTCTACTTGTCATTACTCGGATGAATAATTGGAAACTAATTTGCTGGGGGTTCCCAGGCAGAAGCGCAGATTACCAGCCAGCGTGGCTAGCCTCCAACTCGGGCTAGTTTCGAGCAGAATCCCGAGCAGTTATAGCGAGAATTGCCCGCTCAAGTGAATGAATTGGGTCAGCGGCAGCGCCTTTGATATCTGCATCAGCCTTCGCAACCGCCACAACGGCGCCAGCCAAAGTTGCTGGAGTCCAATTCGATAATTGTCGTCTGGCCTTATCAATCTGCCATGGTGGCAATCCCAGAGATGATGCGAGATCAAAAGATTTTAAGCCGCGAGATGCCCCAGAAACTTTTGCAAGAGTTCGAAGTGATCCGGCAAGGGCGCTTGTGATTAATACTGGGTCTGTTCCGGTAGCAATTGCATTTCGTAGGGCAACTAGTGCGAGTTCACGTTTTCCATCGAGCGCGGCATCGGCAACGTCATATCCCGAAGTTTCGACGCGTCCCTGTTGGAATTTTGCAACGGCCGCCTCGGTTATCTCTTTCCCAGCTGGCACATCAGATGCAAGTTGAGAAAGTGCGCCACTAAGTTCGCGCAGATCACTTCCAAGTGCATCGATCAATGCGGTGACCGCTTCGGTCGTAACTTTTCGCCCAAGGCGCTTAAATTCTCCCCGAATAAAATCAGATTTTTCGCCCTCTTTTTTCAGAACATCGCAGGCGATGATTGTTGGTTTGGCCTTCTTTATTTTATCTAGCAGGGCTTTACCTTTAACCCCACCCTTGTGCCATAAAACTAGGTGTAAGCCAGCATCTGGTTCTTCTAAATAAGTAGCAATCTCATCGCCAAGCTCTGCAGCTAAATCTTGTATCTCTTTAATTACAACAATTCGCTCATCGCCAAAAAGCGAAGGTGCAAGGGCATCGGTAATCCCACCAAGTTCTAACTCGCTTGATTCAAGGGTTGTTACCGTTGCAGTTTTAGAATTTGAAAGAATCTCGGCAATTGCCCGGTCGGCGAGAATTCCTTCGCCACCTTGCAACAGAGTTAACCCCACGAGATATTCCACCAATCTTTTCGCTTTGTTCTGATCTTAAGGGTTGGGTCAATAGCAAGCGCACCATCTAGGTCGGTTCGAAAGGTTTTGATTCCCCGCAAATCCAGCGCAGCGATCGTTTTGGGCGATGGGTGGCCATAGGTATTTCCAGCGCCAACGCTGATCAGTGCCACCTTGGGTTTCAAACGATCGAGCAACGGCAAATATTGATAGGCCGAACCATGATGTGAAACTTTCAAGATATCAACTGGCCGAACATCGGTACTCGCAAGCAGCGCTTCTTGTGCTGGCGGTTCGATGTCGCCACCCGCAAAGATGCGAAGAGTGCCGACAGTTATATCCAGTGCGATGCTCGAATTATTAATACTCGAACCATCCCCTGGCATTGCCGCGAAAGTTTCCACCGTTGCCCGCGGCCAAAGTACTTTAATTGCAACAACTCCTCTGGGGCTGTCGAAAGTTATGGCTTCACCTTGAGTGACAATATGAATCGGCGTTTGGCCCAACTGCGCCAAGACCGAGTCATGTTCTATCTTGGGTTCGGTGTAATTAGTTATCCAAACAGATTTCACTGTGCGGTGCGCCAATACTCCTGATAAACCCATAACGTGGTCGGCATGGAAATGCGAGAGGACTAATAGCGGGATGCTCTCAATTCCTAAATCTTTAAGGCAGTTATCTATGGCTTTGGGATCTGGCCCAGCATCAATTACTAATCCTTGGTGTTGACCAAGATTTATAACTAAACCATCGCCTTGTCCGACATCACAATTAACAACTTCCCAATTCGATCCCGGCCATTGACTTCCTGTTATTAATAGCCCGAGCACACAACTCATTGTTAGAGCAATCAGCCATTTCCACTTGCGATACCGGCCTAAAACAATTACAAAAAGCACGATATCTGCGCCTAGAAAACTCTTGGGTAGCAATACAACTGGAAATGTGGCGCCGTGATTAGCTATTGCGACAATCACTTTCGTGAAAGGGGTTACGATAAATAAGAGTAAGTGTGAAATCCCCGCAAACGGTATTGAACAAAGCGCAGCGATAAAGCCCAAGATAGTTATCGGGCCAACAACAGGGACTGCAAGTAGATTCGCTGGAATTGAAATGAGCGAGAGCATCCCTGAAATGGCGATGATCACTGGGGTACAAACAATCGTTGCGGAAAATGGAATGGCTAGTAATTCGGCTAGTCGTTCATTCCAACCCCGTGAAATAAGTAAATTCGAGATTTTGGGCGCAACCAAAAGGATTCCGGCGGTTGCTGCAACAGATAGTGCAAAACCAGGATCAATTGCTTGAAAGGGATCGGCAAGAATCAATAAGGCAATTGCCAGGCCGAGGGAAGGAAGTGGATCAGATTTAACGCCACGAGCCTTTGCAATCAGAACTACCGAACTCATGACCGAGGCTCGCATAACAGATGGTGAAGGCCGAACTAAGAATATGAACCCAATCAGAATTAACGCAGTGAGAATTAAGCGCGGTCGATTTCGTTTAAATACCCATGCTGAGAGCCAAAGTATGAATGCTGCGATGATCGCGAAGTTCTCACCGCTTACGGCCGTTAAATGTGTGAGACCAACTCGACGCATCTTTGCGATGAAGCTGGCAGATTCAAGTGAAGTATCACCGAGGACTAACCCTGGAATTAGCGCACCAGCATCACCACCGATCTGTCCCGATGTTGCACGGAAGGCGCTGCGGATCGCACTAGATTTTCGCTGCAGATAGTTTGCTGGCGCCAAACTTCTAATCTCACCATGTATCGCTACCAACGCGGCAATGCGCTTTTCAGTACTTGGAAAGGCGATTCCGGTTGCCATAAATTTTTCGCCGGGAATTAACTTAATTAGGCGGGTAGTTGTTATCCGAAGTGGCAGCCGAATATTTCGCCGTACTCCTCCGATCGAAATACTCTCTGTTGCTACCAGCGCGGTCATCGAACGAGATTTCAACCGCGAACCAGCAACTTTAGGTGCGCCCCAGGCCGGATCGCTTTTAAGAGTTGCAACAATCTCTATGTCAGGATTGTCCGCAAGGTGTTGTGCCACAAAATTATGGCTAAGAGCTGCGCTTCGAATTATCGTTCCGCCAGCACCCGTTAAGAGCGCGCAAATCATTAGCAATGCCAGCGATCGCTTTACTGAAAAAATAACGGATGCAACTAGTACTGTCAGCACGTTCCACGGCCAACTAAATATTCCGGTTAAGCCAGCACCAACCCAGATCGCAAGCCCAACTACAAAGAGCCTGCGATCAACTTCCCTTAGAGTCGAATTAGATTCTGGATCTCGGCGAATTTGCTCGCACCCATTCCGGGAACCTTGCGAAGGTCAGTTAAAACTTTAAACAACCCGCTCTTTTGTCTATAAGCGATGATGCGCGCCGCCATCACCGGACCAATTCCAGGCAGGCTATCTAGTTGTGCAGAAGTAGCAGTGTTCACATTTATTGGCGAATTTGAAGTTGGATTAGCAAGTTTGCTCTTGCCTTTACTCTTTCCAGAAGCAACAACAATTTTTGGGGCGCCCACAATGATTTGTTCGCCATCAGTTAGAACATGCGCCAAATTGATATCGGAGACGTCAACACCGCTTTTGGCACCGCCCGCAGCATCCAGCGCATCGATCGCGCGCGAACCAACTGGCAATTTATATACACCTGGCTTCACGACCTTGCCTGAAACATCAACCACGATGATTGGTGAAACGGTTGGCGTTGCTGGAAAAGTTATTGCCGGCAGCGGCTTGGTACTTGCTGCGGAAGAAGCGCTTCCCTGAGCCAGTAGAAAGAAGATTCCACCAACAGCCAAGAAGGCAGCGAAAACAATTAAGACTGCCCGCTCTTGATCTTTTGTAAATCCAAAATCAAAGTAACGTTCACAAATTCGTTCTTTCAGGTCATTAAACATTCCCGAAAGGTAGTGAGATTTGCGCCCGAATCAGGGCCAGCAAATGAGTATCTGTGTATTAAAGAACGATGTTCACAAGTTTTGGTGCGCGAACAATAACCTTCTTGATTTTCCCACCGGCAATCGCGGCAGATATTTCAGGATTAGCCATCGCAAGTGCTTCAAGTTCGGCATCTGAAATATTTGGTGAAACTTCAATTCGATCTTTAATCTTGCCGTTTATCTGCAAGATCGCGGTTACAGAATCTGCTTCGAGCAACGCCGGATCAATTGTTGGCCAACCTGCGAGTGCTACTGCTGGTTTGTGACCAAGGTTCTCCCACATTTCTTCGGCGGTAAATGGGGCAACTAGCGAAAGCGCGATTGCGATTGCTTCGGCCGCTTCACGCACTGCTGGATCGCCCGCGCCACAACCACTGTCAATTGCTTTTCTGGTTGCATTTACTAATTCCATTACACGGGCAACAGCCACATTGAATCTAAATGATTCGACGGCAAACCCAATATCGTGAAGAGACTTATGAGTGACTTTACGAAGTGCGAGGTCTCCCTTGGTGAAATCAACGCCAGGCTTGCTAGTTACATCGCCTGAAATGCGCCAAGCACGATTTAGAAACTTAAGGGAACCACTAGGTGAAACATCGGCCCAGTCGACATCATCTTCTGGTGGACCAGCAAAAACTAGTGCTAACCGAATCGCGTCAACACCATGGGTTGCCAGCTCATCTGAAAGTCGAACGAGATTGCCTCGACTCTTAGACATTGCCGAGCCATCCATCAAAACCATTCCTTGATTAAGGAGTTTGGTAAATGGTTCGGTGAAATTTAAATGTCCCAAGTCGTGCAGAACTTTTGTGAAGAAACGTGAATAGAGCAGGTGCAAAATCGCGTGGGTTACGCCACCAACATATTGATCAACTGGCAACCAGGTTTCAACTGCTTTTTTATCGAATGCGACATCGTGGCGATCGGTGCTTGTGTAACGAAGGAAATACCAAGATGAATCAAAAAACGTATCCATTGTGTCGGCATCGCGTTTTGCTGGTGCACCACACTTGGGGCAAGCAACATTTACCCAATCACTTGCCGCGCCAAGAGGTGAAGTTCCCTTTGGTTTTAGATCAAGACCAGTTGCATCAGGAAGCTCTACTGGAAGTTGGGCTTCTGGGACTGGTACTTCCCCGCACTTCTCGCAGTGAATGATCGGAATCGGAGTACCCCAGAAACGTTGGCGCGAGATCAGCCAATCGCGAAGTCGGTAATTCTTAGCGCCTTTACCTAACTCTTTTGCGGCAAGTTCTTCAATAATCTTGGCAATCGCCGCATCTTTACTCAAGCCATTTAGGGATCCAGAATTAATTAACTTGCCATCGCCGCCGGTAGCAATTCCAGTTTCATTTGGATCTGCTTCACCAGTATCAACAACAACTTGTACTGGAAGCCTCATTGCACGAGCGAAATCTAAATCGCGTTGATCGTGCGCAGGCACAGCCATAATGACGCCGGTACCGTAATCAGCAAGTACATAGTCACTGGCCCAGATTGGAATCTTTGCTCCATTAACTGGATTGATCGCATAACGTTCTAGGAATATTCCAGTCTTAGGACGATCTGTCGCAAGTCGATCGATATCGGTAACTGCCTTTACGCCTTCAAGATAAGTTGCAAACTTTCCTTCAACTGCGCTGCCCTTAACTAATTCGCCAGCCAGGGCCGAGTCAACCGCGACCACCATAAAAGTTGCACCATAAAGCGTGTCTGGCCGAGTCGTGTAGATCGTTACCGGTTCGCTGCGGCCTTCAATTTCAAATTTAACTTCAGCGCCGATAGATCGACCGATCCAGTTGCGCTGCATCATCAATACTTTTTCGGGCCACTGACCTTCAAGTTGTTCCATGTCATCAAGCAAACGATCGGCATAATCCGTGATCTTTAGATACCACTGGTTCAACTTCTTCTTTGTGACAACACTGTCGCAACGCTCGCAAAGCCCAGCAACAACTTGTTCGTTAGCAAGCACGGTCTGACAACCAGGGCACCAGTTAACTGGTGAATCTTTGCGGTATGCCAAGCCCTTCTTGTACATCTCTAGGAATAGCCATTGATTCCATTTGTAATATTCTGGATCGCAAGTGTGTAGGACGCGATCCCAATCGAATGAACAAGCGAAGCGGCGCATCGAAGCTTTTTGAACCGCAATGTTTTCATATGTCCAAGCACGTGGATCAGAGTTACGTTTGATCGCAGCATTTTCTGCTGGCAAACCAAAGGCATCCCAACCAATTGGATGCATGACGTTGAAACCTTTTTGAATCCAATAACGTGCAATCACATCACCGAGCGCGTACGCCTCAGCATGACCCATATGTAAATCGCCAGATGGATAAGGAAACATATCCAAGACATATTTCTTTGGACGCGGATCATCGTCCCGGCCGGATTTAAAAGGCTCGAGGGCATCCCAAATCGGCAACCACTTCTCTTGGACGTGCGCTACGTCGTAGGCCTCATGCATGAGGAGAATCTTCCCATGTAACTCCGGTCAGCTCTTCGCTTACCGCCCAGAGGTTGGCTGCGAGTGTTTGATCGTATGCAAGTGCACGAGCGCGCGTTAATTTCGGCGTACCACGCATTTCACCTGGTCCATCTGGTCCAAGGTATGAACTACCAATCAAATTAGGAAAAGTAGCCGCACAAAGCATCGGAAGCGCGCCTCGAAGTGCGCTCTGCGCGAAAATTGAATTGAAAAACGTGGTCGCTTGGCTCTGCAATTTCTTGCCGGCCATCTCTGGCCCAACGCTGAACAAGTTAGTTGAAGCCCAACCAGGGTGCGCCGCAAGTGGAATAAAACTCCAATTATTTTCAATCCGACGACGTTCTACCTCGGCTGTGAACAATAAGTTTGCTAATTTGGAAGCGCCATATGCAGCCCAAGGTGAATACTTTCCAACGCCACAGCATCGGTCGCGAACATCACTTATTGAACCGGAGCCAAATGCGCCCATTCGATGTGCTTGGCTCGACATACTTATTAGGCGATCAGAAATCTTATTCTTTATGAGCCCAGCAAATGCAAAATGTCCCAGATGATTTGTTCCCATCTGTAATTCGAAGCCATCTTTGGTTGATGTGAAAGGCGTTGCCATCACGCCAGCGTTTAGAATCACAACGTTATATTTTTCTTTTTCCGCGTTAACGCCAGCAGCGGCGCTTCGGACGCTCGAAAGATCAGTTAGGTCCATTTCAATAACTTTTGCCGAACCGATTAACTTTAAAACTTTATCGGCCTTCTTCATTGAACGTGCGGTGATAGTTACATCTGCGCCCTTGCGAATTAACTCGCGGGCCGTGACTAAACCAAGTCCGCTTGTTCCGCCAGTAATTAGAAAGCGCTTGCCAGATTGGTCTGCAATATTATTTTCGTGCCAGCCTTTTGGGATTGCCAGACTTGTGATCGCTGATTTATCGCCGTTGTTTTTCATAAGTGGAGCTGAGGGGATTTGAACCCCTGACCCCCTGCATGCCATGCAGGTGCGCTACCAGCTGCGCCACAGCCCCGATTCTTAGCGCCTATTTCAAGAGACTAAGAGGTGAGAGAGCAGACCTTATCTCAACCTAAGGTCTCGTTGCCAAACACAGGCTCAGGAATGGATCCCGCATTATGTTCGGCCAAAGTCCATCCCGAATTTTTCGATTTTTCAAGAACGCTCCAACATGCATTGGATAATCCACCAAGGCTTGCCCAGCTATCAAAGGGCAGATTTAACATCGAACCAACTAAGCATCTTGCGGCGCCGCCATGTGTTACAAAAACGATCGTTTCGTTTTCAACAGAATTTCTCCCAGCAACTGCGCGTTCAATTGCACTCATTGCTCTCGCGGCAACTTCACTTCGCTTTTCGCCGGTCTCTCCTGCTGCAACATCTTCACCCGATAACCATTGGGTAAAGCGCACACCATCTTCGGCCCGATTTTCTGCGCCAGTCTTTCCTTCCCACTTGCCACCATTTGTTTCGCGCAAGTCGGGATCTACTTCAAGAGTTAGTCCGGTTAAATCTAAAAGAGCTTGGGCGGTCTGTTTAGCGCGGATTAAATCGCTGGAAATTATTCGAGTTGGATTCATGCCAGCAAGAATCTTCGCGGCGTGATTGACCTGGTAATGGCCAACATCGTTCAGTGGAATATCAGAGTGGCCTTGAAAGCGATTAACCACATTCCAGTCAGTCTGGCCATGACGCCATAAGACGACTTTAGGAGCGATTAATTCAGTCATGCCTAATTATCGAACTTCAGATACGGCAAGTCCAATTCGTGGGCAGTCATTCCAGAGATGATCGAGCATGTAATAATTTCGAAGCTCTTGGCTCTGAATATGAACAACTAGGTCGGAATAATCAAGCAGGATCCATTGACCTTTGCCTTCGCGGCGAATTGGCTTTTCGCCAATTTCAGCCAGTTTCTTAAAGACGCCATCAGCAATCGCATCAACTTGTACTTCATTCGCACCAGTACAGATTAGGAAAACTTCAGAGAGCACCATCTGCTCGGTCATATCGATCGCGACAATGTCAGTGCCTAATTTTTCAGCGACTGCTTCGGCGGCGAGTTGTGCCAGATTGATTACGTTCTTACCTGCTGCCATATAGGCCTCGTTCTTTTATGTAGTTGAGCACGGATGGCGAGAGCGAGGTTGTGCTTTTTGCCTTGGATAATTCTTCGCGAACTTGTGTTGCCGAAATATTTAACGCCTTGATTTCTAACTCGGGAAATTCTGATTTCACTTCACCTGGACGCTTGATCACCAAAATTTCGGCTTGCTTGCGCACATCTTCTGGACGTTTCCAATTCTTGAATTTAGCCGCGGCATCGCTACCGATAATTAAGGTGAATTCATCTTTAGGAAAAAAGGCGCGAAGTGATTGCAAGGTGTCAAAGGTATATGTGGCGCCCTTGCGGGTAGTTTCGATATCAAGTACTTCGACCTTGCCTTGAAGTTCATCACTTAAATCATCAAGGGCCAGTGCGCACATCTCTAGTCGTTCATTAGGTGTTGCGACCGGTTTAAATTCCCGAAGATACGGATCGCCAGTAGGAATAACCATGATGCGATCAAATTTCTTCGCCAAAACTTCAATGATGTGAAGGTGACCTAAATGAGGTGGATCAAATGTGCCACCAAGTATTCCTACCTTGGAGATGGCTTAATCCCGATCTAAGCGAAGAACAAGAAATAGCAGCAGTGACAAAACTCCGAATGCGAACAAACCAAAAAATATTGGTGGTGCGGAGAGGTGACGAACTGATTCGGCTGCGCTGATCATGGGATAAATCTACCCTACTTAAATCAACTCGCCTGCAAGCAACTTTTTAAACTCGGCTTCGTTAAGTACCCGAACGCCGAGTTCTTCGGCTTTAGCCAATTTTGAACCTGGTGAATCTCCGACAACCAAATAATTAGTTTTTGCCGATACCGATGACGAGCTCTTACCACCATGGGCCGCGATGACCTCGCTCACACCATCTCTTGTGAAATCTATTAGCGAACCTGTAACGACCAAAGTCATCCCAGCGAGGGTTTGAGGTTCGGCCGATTGCTTGGCAATTTCAACCAATACAACACCAGCTGCTTCCCATTTCTTGATGATTTCGCGGTGCCAATCCACGCTAAACCATTCAACAATTGCGCTGCCAATAATGTTTCCAACGCCTTCGGTTTCCGAGAGTACTTCGGCACTTGCCTCGGAAATCGCTGCGATTGATCCAAAACTTTTCGCAAGGGCTTGCGCCGAAGTCGGTCCAACATGTCTGATGGAAAGTGCAACCAGAATTCGCCACAGTGGCCGCGTCTTTGCTGATTCGAGCGCCGCTAATAAATTATGTGCGTTCTTACCGAGTTCGCCATCCTTCTTCAAAAAGAAATCAGATTTTGCTAAATCCTTCTCGGTCAAAGCAAATAGATCCGATTCATCGGTAATCAATTTATCTTCAAGAAGTGCTGCCGCTGCCTCATAACCAAGTACATCAATATCTAGCGCCGCTCTTGAGCCAATGTAATAAATTCGTTCTTTTAATTGAGCTGGGCAACTTTGGGTATTTGGGCAACGAATATCTACATCGCCCTCACTCATGGCGCGCAGTTTGGTCGCGCAATCTGGACACTTCGTGGGCATCACAAATGCGCGTTCACTGCCATCGCGCTTGGCAATGATCGGCCCAAGTACTTCAGGGATTACATCGCCAGCCTTGCGAATCAGAACCGTGTCGCCAATCAAAATACCTTTTCGAATTACTTCGGCCGAATTATGCAGGGTGGCATTTGTTACGACCGAGCCGGCAACTTTTACTGGCTCCATAAATGCGAAAGGTGTGACGCGACCAGTTCGACCAACGCTGACCTTGATATCTAGAAGTTTGGTTGTGACTTCTTCGGGCGGATATTTAGATGCGATCGCCCACTTCGGCGCCCGCGATGTAAAGCCCAACTCGTTCTGGATTGCAATTTCATTAACCTTAATAACAATGCCATCTATCTCATGCTCAACATCGTGGCGATGCTCGGCGTAATAGGCGATGAACTCTTCGACTTCTTTACGTGACTTAACAACTTTGTAACGAGAACTTGTAGGAAGTCCCCAGCTCTTCAATAGTTCATAAGCATCGCTCTGGGAGGTGAAATCAACGCCAGAGTTCGCACCGATTCCATGCACCACCATTGCAAGTGGGCGACTAGCAGTTATCCGCGGATCTTTCTGTCGAAGCGAACCAGCAGCCGCATTGCGTGGGTTGGCAAAGCGTTCTTTACCTAGTTCTTCTTGAGCATCATTAAATTCATTGAACGCCGCGATTGGGAAGAATACTTCTCCTCTTACTTCGAGAAGCTCTGGAATGTTTTTACCTTTAAGTTCGTGTGGAATTGTTTTAATAGTCTTGATGTTGAGCGTGACATCCTCGCCAGTTGTGCCATTTCCCCGCGTCAGCGCTTTGGTTAATTTGCCATTGTCATAGCGTAAATTTATCGCCAAGCCATCGACCTTAACCTCGCAGAGCCAAGTATTTGAGACACCTGCCTTAGCGATTCGATCAAACCAAGTCGTAAGTTCTTGCTCGTCAAATACGTTATCTAGGCTCATCATCTTTTCGATGTGATCGCTCTGCTGGAAATGCGTTGCAAATCCCCCGCCAACAACTTCGGTTGGTGAATCCGGTAATTTAAATTCTGGGTGGGCCGCTTCTAATTTGCCGAGCTCTTTTAGCAGAGCATCAAATTCACCATCGGTAATAGTTGGTTTATCTAGTACGTAATACTTAAATTGATGGTCCCGGATCTCATCGCAGAGCGTTTGAATGCGATGACGGATTTCGGTACTCACGAGGAAAATCTATTCGGTACGTGCGACAGTGGCTGATCCGACAACCCGATCGCCATCGTAAATTACTAAACCTTGTCCCGCCGCGAGCCCGAAAAGTGGCTCATCGAGAGCGACGCTAATTTCACTTCCGTTATGCGAATAAGTACAAGCAAGTGGCGAGCCATGTGCACGCACCTGAGCAAAGCCGCGATACGAAGTTTCTGCAGTTGGTGCTGGTCCACACCAGATTGGCCGATCGCCAACGATTTTTGAAATCGCTAAATCCTGATGACTTCCAACTACGACTGTGTTCGATTTTGGTTCAATGCGTAATACATAACGTGGTTCACCGCCAGCAGCTGGAACGGTAAGACCAAGTCCACGGCGTTGTCCGATTGTGTAGGTGTAAGCACCTTTATGTTCGCCAAGTTTTGTGCCATCTTCATCAACGATTGGCCCAGTTTCACTTCCGAGGCGATCTCGTAACCAACCGGCGTTATCTCCAGATGGAACAAAACAGATGTCATGGCTGTCCGGTTTATTTGCAACATATAAACCACGGCGCTTTGCTTCGATACGCACTTGGTCCTTAACGGTATCCCCCAACGGAAAATGCGCACCAGCAAGTTGATCAGTATTTAAAACGGCAAGTACATAAGACTGATCCTTCGCTGGATCTACTGCGCGATACATGACGCGACCAAGTTCGCCTTCAAACATTTGGGCATAGTGTCCGGTAACAACACCGTCATATCCCAAGCCACGTGCTCGATCTAAAACGGCAGCGAATTTAATCTTCTCATTGCAACGCAGGCACGGATTCGGTGTTCGGCCATCTGCATATTCGGCTAAGAAATTCTCAACAACGCCATCATGAAACTCTTCGGCCATATCCCAGATATAAAACGGAATACCTATTACATCCGCGGCGCGACGGGCATCGTGTGAATCCTCGATTGTGCAACAACCACGCGCACCGGAACGATATTTTTGCGGATTGCTAGAAAGAGCTAAGTGCACGCCAATAACTTCGTGGCCAGCTTCAACAGCTCGCGCCGCTGCAACTGCGGAATCTACTCCGCCACTCATCGCTGCTATTAACTTCATTTATACCAACTCGGATGCAACAAAGGCGGCTCGGGCACGTTCAACGACACTTGGAAGAATTTTAAGTACTTGATCTAGTTCTGCTTTGGTATTTGTTGTACCGATAGAAATGCGCAGTGATGCATCGGCATCGGTTTCAGATAACCCCAGTGCAACAAGCACGTGGCTTGGGCGGGGCACACCAGCACTACAAGCAGAACCTGCGGAACAGGAAATACCTTCCGAATCCAGGAGTAACAAAAGCGCATCGCTCTCGGTACCAGGGAAAGTCGCATTAACAATTCCTGGAAGTGCGGGATCGGCTACCGAGTTAATACGAACATCAGGTACTGCGCGCTTTAACCCTTCAATAAAATAGTCACGTAGTTCGCGAATGCGTTTGAAGTTTTCGGCGCGATCTCTAATCGCAACTTCTGCGGCTGCTGTGAAAGCAACAATTGCCGGAGCATTTAAGGTGCCACTTCTGATTTCGCGTTCTTGGCCACCCCCATGCAAGATCGGAGTTAAATCCAAGCCGCGCTTTAAAATTAGTGCAGCAACGCCAAGTGGGCCACCGATCTTATGCGCGCTGATGGTCGCTGCGGTTACACCAAGAGCATCGAAATCAAATTCCACTTTGCCAAAGCTTTGCACCGCATCTGTGTGAACTGGAATATCACCGGCGATTTTTACCACATCGCTAATCGGCTGAATTGAACCCAATTCATTATTTGAATGCATCACACTTATAACTGCGATCTCCGAACCTCGCTTGGCGACCAAATCCTTAAGAAAATCTAGATCGATAACACCCGAACTAGTAATAGGAATGAATACTGCTTGTGCGCCTTCGTGTTCTACCAACCATTCAATTGGATCCAAGATTGCATGATGTTCAAAGGCTGATGTGACAATGAGATTTCGCTTGGGCGCCTGCCAGAAAAAACCCTTGATTGCTAGGTTGTTTGCTTCAGTTCCGGATCCAGTAAAAATGATTTCACTTGGAGTTGCACCGGCTAATTCAGAGAGGCGATGGCGGGCATCTTCAACATCTTTTCGAACCGAGCGACCTGGCGTATGAATACTCGACGCATTACCAAGTTTTAGCATCGCTGTTGTAAGCGCAGAAAGCGCAGCCTCATTGATCGGCGCCGTAGCGGCGTGATCAAGGTAAATGCTCATGCGGTAAGGATAACTTAGATAAGTAATTAGGCTTTTTTAGCGGTGATTGCAGCAGTTGCTACGGGTAAAACGTTAAATAGATCGCCCACTACCCCAAAATCGGAGAGCTCGAAGATCGGGGCTTCGGGATCCTTATTTACTGCAACAATCAATTTACTTGTCTGCATACCTGCACGATGTTGAATCGCACCAGAAATTCCACATGCAACATAAAGTTGTGGGCTAACTGTTTTACCGGTCTGGCCGACTTGGTGCGTATGCGGATACCAACCAGCATCTGTTGCAGCGCGCGATGCACCAACAGCAGCACCAAGAACATCAGCGAGTGCTTCGATCGGTTTGAAATCGCCATTAGTTCCCCGGCCACCTGAAACAACGATCGATGCTTCGGTCAATTCTGGTCGTCCACCTTTAACCGCAGGTTCGGTTGAATTAACAACGGCAAGTTTTGCGGCCTCTGAAATAGTTGGGGCAAATTCTTCTTGAGTTGGCGTCCCAGAACCTGCAACAACTTCTATGGAGTTTGAGCGCATAGTTATTACGGCTGTGGGTGTTGTTACCGCTGAATGCACGGTGGTTCCCCCGCCAAATACTGACTGGGTGGTAATTCGATCCGCATCTACATCGATCGCATCGGTGATAAGTCCAGAATTTGAAATTACTGCAACCATCCCCGCTATCTCTTTACCCCGAGCCGATGAAGTAACCAGTAGCGCAGTTGCCGATTTCGCAGTGATTAATTGGGCGAGAGCCTCTGCAACAGGCGCCGGTGAATACTTACTTGTATCTACTCCTGTTACTACAACAACGTTCGCTATTGAAAAACCATTAAGTTGCGCGGCCAAAGCTGGCTCAAATACCACAGCAGTGACACTGCCCAGACGTGCACCAAATGTTGCAAGTTCCCCAGTTGATTTCGAAACCTGGCCACCGACGCTATCGACGAGAATTAATACCTGACTCATATCACGCGCTTTTCTGCCAAGAATGCAGCAAGTTGGTTTCCACCATCGCCGCTATCTTCAACCTTAATTCCAGAACTTCGAGCTGGACGAAGTAACGAATCTTTTACGCTCGACCACGCGGCACTGGCACCAACGGCGCTAGCAGCGATTCCCAAATCAGATAACGACTTTGCGGTAATGGTTTTCTTTTTAGCCGCCATGATTCCCTTAAAGGATGGATAGCGCGGTTCATTAATCTTCTCGTTCACACTTACTACAACCGGAAATGCTGCGCTCATGTTTTCCACGCCAAATTCGGTGCTGCGTGCAATCAAAACTTTTGAATTTTCTGGTTCAACGATCACGCTGCCAGCAAATGTTAAGGCCGCCCAATCAAGGCGCTGGGCCAACATCGCTGGAACTACGCTCATGCGAGCATCTGTTGATTCAGTTCCACAAATAACTAAATCAAAACCTTCGGTGCTAATTACTTTTGCTAAAACGAGTGAGGTTGCGAGCGCATCTGACCCGGCGAGCGCGTCATCAGAAATATGAATTGCATTATCAGCGCCCATTGAAAGTGCTTTACGAATTGCTTCTGTTGCGCGCTCTGGCCCCATCGAAATTAGCGTGATCGTATGTCCACTGCCTTCGCCGGCCTCCTTTGTTGGTGAGTGCGCTTCAACAATTCGCAGCGCCTCTTCAACTGCATATTCATCTAGATCATTTAGAACTGCATCGACACCAGCGCGATCTAAAACTTGGCCACTCATCTTTTTCTCAGCCCAAGAATCTGGAACCTGTTTTACGCACACTGCGATCTTCACGTGGCTAGGTTACTCGCCAGTATTTGATAGCGCCAACATATGTAGCGAATACTCGGTAGTACCCCAGTCCTCGCCTTAAACTTCCCTTCGTGCTCGCACTCTTAGCTCCAGGACAAGGTTCCCAAACTCCCGGCTTCTTAGCTCCGTGGCTGGAATCAGAACTTGCGACTTCTCTCATAAATATCTGGTCTGATGTAACCGAACTGGATTTAACTCGACTTGGTTCTACGGCTGATGCCGATGAAATTCGCGATACATCTAAGGCGCAGCCACTTCTCGTTGCAGGTGCACTGATGAGCGCCGGTTGGTGCTTTGAAGGTGACTATTCAAATATTTCTTATTTTGCTGGCCATTCAGTTGGCGAAATCGGCGCCGCCGCACTTGCCCAGGTTATGGATGCAAATACTGCAATGAAACTTGTACGCGCTCGCGGAGTTGAAATGGCTAAGGCTGCCGATGGAACAAACACTGGAATGTCTGCCGTATTAGGTGGCGATCGTGATGTCGTTGTCGCTGCGCTGCACGCACTTGGCTTAACTCCTGCCAATGAAAATGGTGCTGGCCAAATTGTTGCGGCTGGCTCACTTGCTGCCCTTGCAACACTTGCCGAAAATCCGCCAGAAGGTTCGCGCGTTAGAGCCCTCGCCGTATCTGGTGCATTTCATACTTCTACTATGGCTCCAGCAGTTCCAATCCTTGCCGAAATGGCGAAGGAAATTAGCGCCGGCGAACCAATGTTGCCGTTCATCTCAAATAAGGATGGCGCAATAATCGATAACGGTCGCGAGATTTTAGATCGAATAGTTGGTCAGATTGCTGGACCAGTTCGCTGGGACTTATGTATGGAGACCATGGCTAAGTCGGGCGTGACTGGCGTAATTGAATTACCACCATCAGGAACTCTTGCTGGCCTAATCAAGCGAGCCCAACCAACCATTGAAACTTTTGCACTCAAAACTCCAGAAGATGTTCCGGCGGCACGCGAGTTTGCGAAGAAGCATGGTGGCAATTAATGGCGCTTAAATTTGATCAAACAACTCAGAATGCTCGCATTCTCTCGGTTGGTGCATATCGCCCACCACGCATTGTTCCTAACTCAGAAATTGTCGATCGGATTGATTCAACCGATGAATGGATCCAACAACGTACTGGTATTCAATCACGACATTTTGCAAGTGCCGATCAATCACTAATTGATATGGCAACTATCGCCGCTGAAATCGCGATCAAGCGCGCGGGCATCACGGCCTATCAAATTGACTCAGTTATCTTCGCAACGATTAGTTATCCATACCAAGCACCAAGTGCCGCAACTGAATTACTTGTACGTCTTGGCAATACCAAAGCCGCAGCCTTCGATATCTCTGCTGCTTGTGCTGGATTCTGTTATGGCGTTGCACTCGCCAATGACATGGTTAGAAGTCGCACTTCAAAATATGTCTTGGTTATTGGTGGGGAAAAACTTTCAGACTTCACCGATCCAGATGATCGCGCAACTGCATTTATCTTCGCTGATGGCGCTGGGGCAGTAGTAATTGGTCCATCTGATGAAGTGGGCATTGGTCAAACAATTTGGGGCGCAAGTGCCGAGAGTCGTGAAGCAATCGTGCTTGAACCTTCTTACCTTGAATATAAAAATAATCCTGGCAAATTAGATTTAGGTTGGCCAAATATTTCACAGCAAGGTCAAGCGGTTTTTCGTTGGGCCGTTTATGAAATTGCGCCAGTTGCACTCAAAGCAATCGAAGCTGCTGGATTAACGCCAGATACGCTTGCTGCATTTATCCCACATCAAGCAAATGAACGCATTATTGATTCACTTGCTAAATCTATGAAGCTGCCTGATTCTGTTGCTATTGCCCGTGATATTCGTACCACTGGTAATACTTCAGCGGCCTCCATACCGCTTGCAATGGACGCGCTACTAATTGAGCGGCCAGATCTCCATGGCAAGAGCGCTCTTCTCATAGGATTCGGGGCTGGGCTGGTTTATGCGGGCCAAGTTGTTGAATTACCTCCCAAAGCACTTTAATAAGCGAACCAACAAAACCTAAAAAGATAGATAACAACGAAAAGAAGGAGAAAACGAAATGGCACTATCACAGGATGTAGTACTCGCAGGAATCAAGGAGATCGTTGTAGAAGTTGCTGGCATTGATGCCGGTCTCATCGCAATGGAGAAGAAGTTCACTGATGACCTTGATGTCGATTCCCTCAGCATGGTTGAAGTTGTAGTTGCCGCTGAAGAGAAGTTCGGCGTAAAGATTCCTGATGATGAAGTAACGAAGATGGCAACAATTGGCGATGCCGTTAACTTCATCGTTGCAAACGGAAAGTAATTCGCGGCTTTAAATATGTCTAGACGACGCGTTGTGGTAACTGGCCTCGGTGCCACTACTCCACTTGGCGGGGACGTTGCCTCAACTTGGGCAAACCTGCTGGCTGGAAAGAGTGGTGTTCGCAAACTCGAAGATGAGTGGGCGCAAGAAGCCTCAGTTACATTTGCAGCGCGCGTCGCAGTTGAACCTTCCGAAGTTATGGAACGCGTTGAAATGCGTCGCCTTGATCGCTCGGAACAATTCGCACTCATCGCATCTCGGGAAGCTTGGAAAGATGCTGGCGAGCCGGATATTGATAAGGAACGACTCGGAGTTGTAATCGCATCAGGTATCGGCGGAGTTATTACTTTGCTTGATCAATATGATGTTTTAAATAACAAGGGTGCGCGAATGGTTAGCCCGCACACGGTTCCGATGCTTATGCCAAATGGTCCAGCCGCAAATGTTGGACTTGAACTTCAAGCAAAGGCTGGTGTTCACACACCTGTTAGTGCATGTGCCTCTGGCGCCGAAGCTGTTGGTTACGCACTTGAAATGATTCGAAATGATCGCGCAGATGTTGTAGTTACTGGTGGCGTTGAAGCTGCCATCCACCAACTTCCAATGGCGGGTTTTGCTTCAATGAAAGCGCTCTCAACTCGCAACGATGATCCAGCAAAGGCATCTCGTCCTTATGACAAGAACCGCGATGGCTTTGTACTCGGTGAAGGTGGCGGTGTACTTGTTCTTGAAGAACTCGAGCACGCAAAAGCCCGCGGTGCCAAAATTTATGCTGAAGTTATGGGGCAAGGCTTAACCTCTGATGGTTATCACATTGCCGCGCCAGATCCAGAAGGTGCTGGAGTTACGCGCGCTGTTAAATTCGCGCTGCGTGATAGCGGGGTTGACCTCTCTGAAATTGTTCACTTAAACGCCCATGCAACTTCCACTCCGGCTGGCGATGTTGCTGAAGCAAACGCACTCGCATCCGCGCTCGGAACTCATATTTCACACGTTGCTGTGTCCGCAACAAAATCAATGACGGGCCATTTACTAGGTGGCGCCGGTGCTATCGAATCCATTTTCTGCGTACTTGCGATGCATCATCACAAAGCCCCACCAACGATAAACATTGATAATTTGGATGAAGCAGTGACTGTAGATGTCGTTCGCGATAAACCGCGTGATCTGCCAGCAGGACAGATCGCCTGCATTAATGATTCATTTGGCTTCGGCGGCCATAACGTCGTGCTGATCTTCCGTTCTTACGAAGGTTAAAGCTACTTACTAACTTTAAAACCTACCGAAACGGTAACAGTCACAGTCTTTGGAATTGATGATGTGTCATACATGCCACCTGCAGATGTATCAACAGAATCTGGCGATGTAACTTGAACCGGACCACTTGAAACTGCAAGTACTGGGCCAAGTGTTGAACCAACAGCCTTTGTTATTGCCTCGCCGCGAACCTTGGCATCCTTCATAGCGTCAGCCAAAAGTTGCGGGCGAAGATCAGCGAGATTTGAAACATAATATTGTGGGCCGTAATTATTTACATTCACACCACTCTGCAACAAAGATCCAATTCCGCCACTGAGCTCTTTAATCTTTGCCACGTCCTTCGAGCGAACAGTTACATTTTGGCTTGCTTGGTATGAAAGAACGCGACCAGTCTGATTGCCATTCATGTATTCATTTATCGCAAATGAACTGATTCCAGCTGTTTCAATTCCAGCAGCATCGACGCCACCATTTGTTAAATAATCCTTGAGCGAGACAACGCTCTTCTCAACTTTCTTAACTGCGGTTGCAACACTTGGTGAACTCTCTTGAACGTTCAGTGTCCAGACCACATTATCTGCAATCGCAGAAGTTTTAGCCGAGCCAGTCACCGTGATCGAATTCCCAGCTTTGGCAGAGAGACCATTGCCCACCAAACTCATTCCATAACCAAGACCGCCAGCAAGAATTACTGCTGCGATGATTGTTGTTACAGAACGGGCGCGTAGCTTCTTTTCCTGGATATCGTTGCTCATACTTAAATACTAGCAACAGTTGAAAGCGGCCCGCTATCTACTCCCCGGCGGTAGCACTCAAGCTCATCATCCCAGCGTGTGCCCAGCGCATCTATCACTGAATTGCGCAGCGCTTCATAACTTCGATTCGAATCCAAGGCAGTTATCAATCGATTTTCATGAATCATTACATCTCCTGTTGATGATGTAACGGCTTGATGTAACCCAAGATCGGGAGTGCATCGATACAAGACACCTTCTCCTGCCAAAGTCGAAAACTCACGGACCTCAAAACGTAAGTAGTGCCACGACTTCAACGTGCTTGCAATCTTCGATGCGACTGGTTTTACATCACGCCACTGCAATTCACATGCAAGAGTTCCAGTGGAAAGTTGTTGCGGTTTCCATTGCAACTCAATTGGATAACCAAAGATCTGATTTAACGACCATTGGATATGACGCAGTAACGCCCTCGGCGCGGAGTAGATCCGAAGATCTCCGGCCAACAAACTATTACTGCTCGGTAATGTGCTCATAGAAGTAATCCCTC
>Ga0194061_1000262_pt1 | contig 32216 bp, 28 predicted proteins | sample SepL2221m_MetaG_FD_163423 | JGI IMG/M metagenome (GOLD analysis project Ga0194061, IMG submission 163423) | Anoxic zone freshwater microbial communities from boreal shield lake in IISD Experimental Lakes Area, Ontario, Canada - Sep2016-L224-21m | ecosystem: Environmental > Aquatic > Freshwater >... | reverse complement strand
GGACTATTTATCCAGGGCTGCTTCTGGCGAAATGACCGCATGTGCAACCTCTTTCATGGTCAAACGACGGTCCATGGCCGCCCTTTGAATCCATGAGAATGCTTCAGGTTCTGAGAGATTGAGCGCCTTCATCAAGATGCCCTTTGCGCGATCGATAATCTTGCGAGTTTCAAGGCGCTCGTGCAGGTCAGCTACTTCATCAGCCAGTGATTTCATCTGCGCATGGCGACTAAAGGCAATCTCAATCGCTGGGACAAGATCGCCAATTGTGAACGGCTTTACAACGTAAGCCATGACACCTGCATCACGAGCACGATCAACGAGCTCGCGTTGGCTAAATGCTGTGAGCATAAGTACCGGTGCAATCGAGATAATTTTTTCGGCTGCTGAAATTCCATCGAGTACTGGCATTTTGACATCAAGGATTGCTAAATCAGGGTGATGTTCATTGGCAAGTGCAATTGCTTCTTCACCATTGGTGGCTTGCGCAACGACTTCGTATCCAGCTTCTTGCAACATTTCAACGAGGTCCATGCGAATAAGAGCTTCATCCTCGGCAACAAGAATGCGGATGCTTGTGGTGGCGTCGTTGCTCATGTGCCTCGAGTCGGATTCGAACCGACACTATGCAGTGTTTGAGACTGCCCTCTCTACCGTTGGAGTACCGAGGCGTAAGCCCATATCGTATTAGAAGAAGGTAGATAGACGAAACGAAAGCGGCTGTGGATTAACGGTAGGCAGCGACAACGCCATTTACGGCATCGCCAACCTTGTGCACACGCATCGCGTTTGTTGAGCCAGGAATTCCTGGAGGAGAACCCGCAACAATCATGACGAGTTCGCCAATTTCTGCGCGCTTACCTTCGATCAACATCTTATCTGCTTGTAAAACCATCTCATCAGTGTGCTTGACCATGGGAGTTACCAACGGCTCAACGCCCCATGAGAGTGCAAGGCGGTTGTAGGTACCAATCTCGGGAGTGATCGCAAGAATTGGAATCGGTGAACGCAGGCGCGAGATACGTCGCGCAGAGTCGCCGGATTGTGTAAAGGTAACGAGGAATTTTGCACCGACAATAAGGCCAACTTCAGCTGCAGCTTTGGTAATTGCTCCACCTTTACTACGTGGCAAATTTGTCAGAGGGCGAATGCGGTCGAGACCGAGTTCTTCGGTGCGCTCGATAATGCGTGCCATTGTCTCAACTGCTTGAATTGCAAATGCGCCAACAGATGTTTCACCAGAGAGCATCAGCGCATCTGCGCCATCGAGAACCGCGTTAGCACAGTCAGTTGCCTCGGCGCGAGTTGGAGAGGAATTGGTAATCATTGAATCAAGCATCTGCGTTGCAACAATGACTGGCTTGGCAGCATCACGTGCCAGTTCGACGCAGCGCTTTTGGACCATCGGTACATCTTCGATAGGAAGTTCGACGCCGAGATCACCACGAGCAACCATGATGCCGTCGAAGGCCGCAACAATCTCTACAAGGTTTTCTACAGCTTGAGGCTTTTCAATCTTCGCGATGATTGGAACGCGAATTCCGACTTCATCCATAATCGCATGTACATCTTTGACATCTGCAGCGCTTCGCACGAAGGAGAGCGCAATGAAATCAGCGCCTGCGCGAAGTCCCCAACGAAGATCGTCACCATCTTTTTCAGACATGGCAGGAACTGAAACTGCAACGCCTGGCAAGTTGATTCCCTTATTGTTGCTGACAGCACCTGGCTGAATGCACTTGGTGATGACGTCATTGCCCTTAACTTCGATTACTTCGACGGTAACTTTTCCATCATCAATCAGAATGCGATCGCCTGCCTTGCAATCTCCGGGTAGACCTTTATACGTGGTGCCGACGCGTTCCTTAGTTCCAGAGATTTCATCTGTAGTAATTGTGAAGATATCTCCGCGAGCAAGTTCGTGTGGACCATTAGCAAAGCGTCCGAGGCGAATCTTTGGGCCTTGCAGATCGACGAGGATTGCAACAGGTTTGCCAGCTTCGAGAGCCGCAGCACGCACCTGATCCAAGCGAGCTTGATGCTCTTCATATCCACCGTGAGAAAGGTTAAGTCGCGCCATATTCATACCAGCAGCAATCAGCTCCCTTACTTTCTCGGGAGATTCAACTGCAGGACCCATCGTGCAAACTATTTTGGCGCGGCGCATGTCGTTACCTTATCTGTCTTAAGTGGTTACGTAGAAGTTAGACCATCAACGGGCGCGTTGTGGGTTCAATCGGTGAAGGCAATTGGGTCTCCCCCGATAAATATGTATCTACTGCAGCCGCAGCAGAGCGACCTTCTGCAATTGCCCACACAATGAGAGATTGACCACGACCTGCATCTCCTGCGACGAAGATTCCTTCGATGCTTGTTTGGAAATTCTCATCACGCTTAATATTGCCACGATCATCAAGTGCAACTTCGAGTTGATCGATGAGCGCAGACTTTTCTGGCCCTGTGAAACCCATTGCAAGAAATACAAAGTCTGCTGGGATCTCCTTCTCAGTTCCTGGAATAGGTTCAAACTTTCCATTCTCAAATTTTGTCTCAACAATCTTGAGGGCCTTGAGGTTTCCATTGCCATCTCCAACAAACTCTTGGGTGCTTACCGAGAAGACTCGGTTATCGAGCTCTTCATGTGCGCTAGAGACGCGATAAATCATTGGGTACGTAGGCCATGGCTGTGATGATGGGCGCTCATCCGTTGGACGAGGCATGATTTCAAGTTGTGTCACTGATGCTGCACCTTGGCGAACAGAGGTGCCTAGGCAATCAGCGCCGGTATCTCCACCACCAAGGATGATGACATGTTTTCCTGCAACGTTGATGGGTGGCACTTCTATCTCACCGAGTGCCTGCTTATTACCCCACGGTAGAAATTCCATCGCTTGGTAGACGCCTTTATTGTCGCGACCTGGAATTGCTAAATCGCGCCATTGTGTTGCACCAACTGCAAGGACAATCGAATCGTACTTTGAACGAAGATCTGAGCCAGTGACTTCAACGCCTACATTAACACCCGTACGGAATCGAGTTCCCTCTTGCTCCATTTGGGCAAGGCGACGATCAACGATGTGCTTCTCCATTTTAAACTCTGGAATTCCGTAGCGAAGTAGCCCACCGATCTTTTCGGCACGTTCGTAGACAACAACTGTGTGTCCGGCGCGTGTGAGCTGTTGCGCTGCTGCAAGACCTGCCGGCCCTGAACCAATTACAGCGATGGTTTTACCCGTAATGCGATCAGGTGGAAGCGGCTTCACGTTATGGGCATCGAAGGCTTCTTCGATTGTGCGCAGCTCAATCTGTTTAATGGTGACAGCATCTCGGTTGATTCCAACTACACATGCGGTCTCGCAAGGAGCTGGACAGAGGCGACCTGTGAATTCTGGGAAGTTATTTGTTGCATGAAGTCGGTCGATGGCCTCGTTCTTGTCGCCGCGGTACATCAAATCGTTCCATTCAGGAATCAAGTTTCCGAGTGGGCACCCTGAGTGACAGAAAGGAATTCCACAATCCATGCATCGGCCAGCTTGCTTCTGCAAATGTTCCATTGATTGTGGTTCGTAGACTTCACGCCAATCTTGGATGCGAATATCGACAGGTCTGCGCTTCGGTGTCTCGCGCGGCGTTGTCATAAATCCTTTGGGATCAGCCATTTGCTGCAACCTCCATGATGTATTCGTCGACCGGAAGTCCTTCTCGTGTTGCACGTTCAATGGCTGCGAGCACCTTTGCGTAATCGCGCGGCATAATCAATGAAATGCGAGAGATTTCAGTATCCCAATCTGCAAGCAATGCTGCTGCAATCTCAGAACCAGTCTCGACGAAGAAGGAAGAGATGATCGATTTCAAGTTCTCACGCTGATCAGCAGGCACGGCAAGGACATCGACCATCTCGGTATTAACGACTGCAGTATTGAGATCGAGAACAAAGGCGCGACCACCAGACATACCTGCGGCAATATTGCGACCAGTGTGTCCGAGAATGACAACAGTTCCACCAGTCATATATTCGAGGGCATGATCGCCTACGCCTTCAACGACTGCTGTAGCTCCTGAATTTCGCACGCAGAATCGTTCTCCCGCAAGGCCGCGAATAAAAATCTCACCCGAAGTTGCGCCATAGCCAATGACATTTCCTGCGATGACATTTACTTCAGATTTAAATGTGGCTCTCTCATCAGGACGAACGACAACTCGTCCACCAGAGATTCCTTTACCAACATAATCATTGGCATCTCCATAAAGTCGAAGTGATACACCTTGTGGAATAAATGCACCGAGTGATTGACCGGCAGAGCCATGGAGTGTGACATCGATGGTTCCTGCGGGTAGGCCTTCTCCGCCGTATCGACGAGTAACTTCTGCACCCAACATTGTGCCCACTGTGCGGTTGACGTTACGTACTGGAAGATCGATACGCACTGGCTCTTTGTTATCGAGCGCAGCCTTTGCAAGATCAATCAAAGTGTTATCAAGAGCTGCAGCTAAACCATGATCTTGTGTTGTTGTGCAGTGCAGCGCTGAATCAACATCTGGACGTACCAAAAGTGGCGACAGATCAAGTCCACTCGCCTTCCAGTGATCAACTGCATCCTTGGTATCAAGGAATTCAACGTGGCCAATTGCCTCTTGGAGTGTGCGGAAGCCGAGGGATGCAAGAATCTCGCGAACTTCTTCAGCAATGTATTCGAAGAATGTTTCGACAAATTCAGGCTTTCCGGTGAAGTTCTTGCGAAGCTCTGGGTTCTGCGTTGCAACTCCAACTGGACAGGTATCAAGATGGCATACACGCATCATGATGCAGCCAGAAACCACAAGAGGCGCTGTTGCAAATCCATATTCTTCAGCACCAAGCAGCGCTGCAATAACAACATCACGACCTGTTTTCAGCTGACCATCTGCTTGAACAACGATGCGATCACGGAGTCCATTGAGCAAGAGCGTTTGCTGTGTTTCAGCAAGTCCAAGTTCCCATGGTGCTCCTGCATGCTTAAGCGATGTCAAAGGTGATGCACCTGTTCCGCCATCATGGCCAGAAATTAGGACAACATCTGCATGCGCTTTCGAGACACCAGCTGCGACAGTTCCCACGCCAACTTCTGCCACAAGCTTGACGTGTACACGCGCATTCTTATTGGCGTTCTTAAGATCGTGAATTAATTGTGCAAGATCTTCAATGGAGTAAATATCGTGGTGAGGAGGAGGGGAAATAAGTCCAACACCCGGTGTTGAAAAACGCGCCTTAGCAATCCATGGATAGACCTTGTACCCAGGAAGCTGTCCACCTTCTCCAGGCTTAGCTCCTTGTGCAACCTTAATCTGGATATCTGTTGCATTAATCAGGTAATTACTTGTTACGCCAAAACGACCAGAAGCGACCTGCTTGATAGCGCTCTTCTTTGAATCTCCATTGGCAAGTGGGATATAACGAGATTCATCTTCGCCGCCTTCGCCAGTATTTGATTTCGCACCAAGGCGGTTCATGGCGATTGCAAGAGTCTCGTGAACTTCTTGTGAGACGGAACCGTATGACATCGCACCCGTTGAGAAACGTTTTACAACCTCGGAGATTGGTTCGACTTCATCAATGGAAATCGGAGTTCGGGCGCCTTCCTTAAACTGGAATAGGCCACGCAAGGTCATCAGAATTTTGCTCTGATTATTCACCTGATCTGTGTAGCGCTTAAAGATGTCATAACGCTTATTGCGCGTTGAGTGCTGCAGCGCAAAAACTGTTTCAGGGTTAAAGAGGTGTGGTTCGCCATCGCGGCGCCATTGGTATTCGCCACCTACAGCTAGACGCTTAGCGCCAGGAATTTCGCCACCTACAGGGTAGGCGAAGTGGTGACGCTTAATTGTCTCTTCAGCGATGACATCAAGATCAACGCCACCAAGGCGAGATGTAGTGCCGACAAAGAACTCGTCGACAACATCTTGCGCGATTCCAATTGCTTCAAAAACTTGAGCGCCGGTATAGGAAGCAATCGTTGAGATACCCATCTTGGACATCACTTTGAGAACACCCTTGCCGAGCGCTTTAATAACATTGCGTACAGCTTTTTCAGGTGCAATCCCTGTGATGACACCTTGATTGACGAGATCTTCAGCAGTTTCCATAACAAGATATGGATTTACAGCAGCTGCACCGTATCCAATGAGAAGTGCCACGTGATGAACTTCGCGAACATCGCCGGCTTCGACAACGAGACCTACCTTGGTGCGAGTCTTCTCACGAATGAGGTGGTGGTGAACTGCGGCAGTAAGAAGGAGTGAAGGGATTGGGCAATCTTCTGCATCTCCATCACGATCTGAAAGAACAATGATGCGAGCACCCTGTGCGATTGCAGCGGAAACTTCGCTCTTAATCTCTTCCAGGCGAATACGAAGAGTGTTGCCATCACCGGTTACAGGGAATAAACCGCGAACTACATAAGCTTCGAGCTCTGGATAGTCGTCATCGGCATTAACGTGAATAATTTTGGCGAGTTCGTCGTTATCAATCACAGGGAATGCGAGCGAAATCTGCTTACATGATTCTGGACCAGGATCGAGCAAGTTATGTTCTGGACCAAGAGATCCACCCAGACTTGTGACAAGCTCTTCACGGATTGCATCCAGCGGTGGGTTTGTAACCTGAGCAAAGAGCTGTGTGAAGTAATCAAAGAGAAGGCGTGGCTTTGCAGAGAGTGCTGCGATGGGGGTATCCGTTCCCATTGAGCCGAGCGCTTCTCCCCCACCTTTGGCCATCGGAGTTACGATGATCTTGATTTCTTCTTCGGTATAACCAAATGCTTTTTGGCGACGGATGACAGACTTATGTGGATAGACAATATGTTCGCGCGAAGGAAGTTCAGAGAGTTTGACCATTCCATCGTTGAGCCAGGTGCCATATGGCGCAGCATCTGCGAGTGAATCCTTAATCTCATCATCTTCAATGATGCGCCCTGCTTCGATATCGACGAGGAACATCTTTCCTGGTTGCAGACGACCCTTACGAACAATCTTCTCTGCAGGGAAATCGAGAACGCCAACTTCGGACGCTAAGACAACGAGGCCATCATCGGTAACCCAGAAACGAGATGGGCGTAAGCCATTGCGATCGAGAACTGCACCAACTTGATGTCCATCGGTAAATGTCACACACGCAGGTCCATCCCATGGCTCCATAAGAGATGCATGGAAGGCATAGAAATCACGACGCTTCTGCGACATCGTTGCATGGTTCTCCCATGCTTCAGGAATCATCATCAAGACAGAGTGAGCGAGTGAGCGACCACCGAGATAGAGAAGCTCGAGTACTTCATCAAAGGAAGCAGAGTCCGAGCCTGACATTTCAACAATCGGGAATAAGCGCTTGAGGTCTCCCCCAATAACATCACTTGCTAGGAGCGATTCGCGGGCGCGCATCCAGTTACGGTTTCCCTTAACGGTATTGATTTCGCCGTTGTGGGCGATAAAGCGATATGGGTGCGCAAGCGGCCATGATGGAAAAGTATTTGTAGAAAAACGAGAGTGAACTAGTGCAAGCGGTGAGACAACGCGTTGATCGCTAAGGTCAGGGAAGAATTCTTCTAGCTGACCAGTTGTAAGCATTCCTTTATAAACGATTGTCTGTGAAGACAGTGAAGGGAAGTAGAGATCGAGTCCATGTTCGGCGCGCTTGCGTAGTGCGAAGGCTAAGCGATCGAGTGCGATTCCTGATTCGCCGTTCTTGCCTGCAACAAAAAGTTGGTGGAACTGTGGCATGACTGATACTGCAGTCTTGCCGAGTGATGAAGGGTTGATTGGTAATTCACGCCAGCCAAGAACGTTCAGTCCTTCATCAGAAGCAATCTGTGCAATATCTGCTGCAACATCTACGCCTTGTGCAATAAAGGCGATACCAGTTGCATAGCTTCCTGCTGCTGGTAATGCAAAGGTGGAAACTGCTTGATAGAAAGCATCAGGAACGCGAATGAGAATTCCTGCACCGTCACCACTATCGGGTTCTGCACCCGATGCCCCGCGGTGTTCGAGATTACGAAGTGCGGTGAGCGCTTTCTCAACAATCTCATGCGTTGCAATTTTATTTAGGGTAGCAACCATCGCAACGCCGCATGCGTCATGTTCATTCGCAGGGTCATAGAGACCCTGTGCTGCGGGATAGTTCGATGAGAGTGCCATTACTCGTTGTCCTTTTTGTAAGTATCACAAGGGACAACTTTGGCCCGGTAGTTCGTGGAGCTAGTAAATCAGTACCGAAAGGGTAGCAAGGGGGTGCTTTAGACGCCACTCACGTGGAGGATCTGGCCAATTCCTGCGGTGATTGCCATACCAAGGCAGCCTCCGCCGATGACGCGCAAGGTTGGAATAAGAAGCTTAGAACCAGCGGTCTTTGCGCTGACAATTCCTGTGACAACTAAGCCAACCAAGGTAAATCCAATGATGCTCCATGCAGCTTTTCCGGCTGTCGGTGCAAATGCGCCAACAAAGGGAATGAGACCACCCAATGTGAAAGCAGTTGCTGAAGCGATTGCTGCCTGCACCGGACGCGCCTTTGTATGGGGATGTTGTCCAAGTTCATCACGCAGATGTGCCGCAAGCGGATCTTTCTCGTGCATAGTTTCTGCAACTTCTGTTGCGAGTTTTCTCGACAATCCCCGGTTGATATAAATCTCAATAAGCTCTTCGAGTTCTCCGGCAGGATCAGTTGCTAAATGTTCAATCTCGAGAAGTCGGTCAGATTCTTCGATGTCATTCTGTGATCGCACTGAGACATATTCACCGACAGCCATCGACATGGCACCCGCTGCGATTCCTGCCGCTCCCGCAGTTACCAAGAATCCTTGTTCTCCAGATTTTGCCGCTGCTACACCAATCATCAAGCTGGCGGTTGAGACAAGTCCATCATTAGCGCCGAGAACGGCAGCGCGTAACCAGCCAGCACGGTGAGTGCGATGTTGTTGATTACGACGATAGACATCTTCGAGAGCCATGACGTAAGCCTACCTCTTCCGCTGCATAATTCGCATGAAGGTCATCGCTCCGATTAATGCACAAAGTAGCGCGACATACTGATTGAGGCGTAGCCCCGCAAAAGTATGGGCTTGATCAATGCGTAAACCTTCAATAAAGAATCGTCCCAAACTGTAAAGGGTGATGTACAGAGCAAAGAGAGAACCATCAGGAAGTGAGCGACCTAATAGGAGCAGAAGCGCTGCTATAGCCAGACACCACACTGATTCATAGAGAAAGGTGGGATGAAATGTTGCGAAATGTTCATACCCCGTTGGTCTTAACGGTGCTGGAATTTCTAAAGCCCACGCAGCTTTCAGCGGCCTGCCAAAGAGCTCTCCATTAAACCAATTGCCCCAACGACCTATAGCTTGCGCAATAAGAACTCCTGGGGCAAGCGCATCAGCAAAGGCAAGATATGTAGGCAGATCTAATCTCTGCGCTAGATGTCGATAGGCGATAAACGCTGCACCAAAACCGAGAGCGATGGCGCCCCAGATTCCGAGGCCACCGTTCCAGATGCGAAAGGCATCAGCGACATGACCATTGGCACCGAAATATTTTTCTGGACTTGTTATTACGTGATAGAGCCGGCCTCCGATGACTCCTGCTGGAACTGCAAAAATTGCAACATCGATGACTACTCCGGTTGCGGCCGGATATGAGGCAATAAATCTTTTATTACCCAACCAAAGCGCACTCGCTACCCCAGCGATAATACAGAGCGCATACAAATGAACTGTCAGTGGCCCAATTGCAACCACCGATGTTGTCGGAGTTGGAATTGAAAGACTGAGCATTATCCGCGCTCTATGGCTGCTTTAAATTTTTCTGGGTTGAAGTACTCGGTCTTGCGATCAATCTCTTTGCCATTGATAAAGATGGTCGGAGTTGAATTGACATTTGCCTTTGCTCCGGCATTTGCGACATTCGTTACCCAGTCAGCATATTGCCCACCATTAACGCATGTTCCAAATTTCTTATCCGTGATTCCTGCAGCTGGGCCAAGAATTGTGAGAGCTAGGTTTGTCCACGCTCCTGAATTTTCAGCTGGTTGATTTGCATAGAGTGCACGGTGATAGTTCAAGAACTTTCCTTGATCCGCAGAACATGCTGCAGCATTTGCGGCGCGAATCGAATCAGGACCGAGGAAGGAAAGCGTGTGATACACGACCGTTGCTTTCTTTGCTGTAATAAGTGATTCGAGGTAATCGCCATTCATCTTCTCAAATTGTTGGCAGATAGGACATTGAAAATCTTCATACACGTCAACTACTGGAACGCTCTTTACGTCGCCATTGAAGACAATTCCATATCCATGGCTAGCAGATACGCTAGAAGGAATCTTGGCCGATGTCTTAGTTCCCTTTGAAATTAAAGTCGGGACCAGCATCAACAGCACAACTCCTACGACGACGACAATCACAAGATTGCGAGTGAAGTTATCTCTACCGGGTTTCTGATTAGCCATTGGTCTTTTCTCCATTTGAGGTAAGTCGATCGAGTCCAAATTTACTTTGTGGGAAGCGGAAAAGGTAAATCGCCATGAGCGCCAAGGCGGTATCGCGCAAGATTTCCGGCAAATAGTTGGTGGCACCAGGTGCAACTTGTCCCCCACCGCCAAAACAACCGCAGTCAATGGAGAGCCCTCGTGCCCAAGCCTGAGAGATTCCGATGATGAAGATCGCCATGAATAGGCCCCCTAAAGCGGCTGCAATTCGCGTTGCAGCCCCAAGAATAAGGAGTATTCCGATAGCCATTTCAAGAAAGGGAAGAGTGATTCCTAAGAAGTTTGCAATTGCAATAGGAAGGATTTCATAAGCACGAACCGCCATCTGCGACTTATCGAGATGTTGATACTTGAGAAATCCTGCTACCAGGAAAACTCCACCCAGAATTATTCGCGCAAGCAGGCCAAGCCATGGTGAAAATTTTTTCATCGTCCTTCTCGTACTCCTTTAGCTAACTCAGATGCCAACTCGCGCACCGCAGCAAGTCCAGATTCTTCATCAGGTGCATCTTGGATTGCCTTGATAAATGCCGAGCCCACGATGACGCCATCTGCATAGCCAGCAACGCCTTTAGCTTGCTCGCGGGTAGAAACTCCAAGTCCAACAGAGACCGGAAGGCCTGTAGTTGTACGAATGCGCGCAACCAGATCTGGAGCTCCTGAAGAAATAGATGTGCGGGTGCCCGTAACGCCCATCAGACTTGCGGCATAGACAAAACCGCCGCATTGCGATGTAACAAGCGGTAGGCGTGAGTCAGTAGTGCTGGGTGCAACGACATAGATCGGATTAATTCCAGTCTGTGCAATAGCAGCCTTCCATGCTCCGGATTCTTCAATAGTCAGATCTGGTGTGATGACTCCTGAACCACCATTGTCAACGATTGCTTGTGCAAACTTTTCCACTCCATATTTCTCAATGGGGTTCCAATATGTCATCACAACTGCTGCGACTCCGAGTTGCGTTGCAATCTTGAGCGCATCAAATACTTCGCGCGCGCCGGTGCCTTGAGCTAGCGATTGATCTGCTGCTGCTTGAATCGTTGGTCCATCCATAATGGGATCGCTATAGGGGAAACCAATTTCAATCGCATCGACGCCACCGTCGACGAATGCTTGGATTACCTTTTTACAACCTTCAATGCTGGGAAATCCTGCTGGAATATAGGCAATAAGAGCCGCGCGATTTTCTGCCCGAACTTTAACAAAGAGGTCATCAAGCGCAGTTGTCATTTAGAGCGGTATTCCAAAGTACTGCGCCGCAGTTTGCACATCTTTATCTCCACGTCCAGAAAGATTAATCAGAATAATTGCATCTGGGCCAAGTTCATTACCCACTTGCATTGCTCCGGCCAGCGCGTGCGCGGTTTCAATTGCAGGAATAATTCCTTCAGTCTTAGAGAGAAGTGAGAATGCGTGCATCGCTTGTGCATCTGTAATAGGGCGGTACTCAGCTCGGCCAATGTCATGCAGGTAAGCGTGCTCTGGTCCAACACCTGGGTAATCAAGTCCCGCCGAGATTGAGTGGGATTCAATTGTCTGACCATCAGCATCTTGCAGGACATAGGTACGATTTCCGTGAAGAACTCCTGGTGATCCACCAGAAATTGAAGCTGCATGGCGCCCAGTTTCAACGCCATCGCCAGCTGCTTCAAGACCAATCAATCGCACTGATGGATCTGAGATAAATCGATGGAAGATGCCGATCGCATTAGATCCACCACCAACACAAGCAAGCACAGCATCAGGAAGTCGACCGGTGAGTGCGAGAACTTGTTCGCGTGATTCTTCGCCGATAATTTTATGGAAATCGCGAACCATTGATGGGAATGGATGTGGACCGGCAACGGTACCTAGTAGGTAATGTGTTGTTTCAACGTTGGTAACCCAATCACGCATCGCTTCATTGATCGCATCTTTTAAGGTACGTGATCCAGAGGTCACCGGAATAACTTCGGCGCCAAGTAATTTCATCCGGGCAACATTGAGTGATTGGCGCTTTGTATCTTCTTCGCCCATATAGACAACGCAATCGAGTCCCATAAGCGCTGCCGCTGTTGCGGATGCAACTCCATGTTGACCCGCACCAGTTTCGGCGATGATGCGCTTCTTTCCCATGCGCTTCGTAAGAAGTGCTTGACCTAAAACGTTATTAATTTTGTGGCTACCAGTGTGGTTGAGATCTTCGCGCTTAAGAAGAATGCGCGCACCGCCCGCGTGTTCAGCAAATCGCTTTGCCTCAGTGATGATGCTAGGGCGACCTGTATATGTGCGATGCAGTTCTGCTAATTCTGCGATAAAGGTGGGATCTGTCTGCGCCTTGATGCGGGCTGCATCGAGTTCTTCGAGCGCACCAATGAGCGCCTCAGGAACAAAGCGGCCGCCATATTGACCAAAATGGCCAGCGAGATCTTGAACAGTTGTCATAGAGAGAGCCTACCCGCGCCCCAGTAAATCGCGCATGGCGGAAATGGGATCACCGGACTTCACGAGGGCTTCGCCAACGAGGATTGCTGTAGCGCCCGCATTCTGAGCAAACTCGACATCGGTGCGTGAAGAGATTCCAGATTCAGCGACGCGAATCACAGAGGCAGGAATTCGAGGAATTAAGTCGCTGAAGGCAGAACTGTCGACATCGAGAGTCTTGAGGTTACGTGAGTTAACTCCGATGATGCGTGGATCAATCTCCATCGCACTTTCTAGTTCTTGCGCGGTGTGAATCTCAATCAGAGATGCCATGCCAAGTTCGGTGGCAAGATCATAGAAATCTTTGAGTTGATGTTTGGAGAGAGCGGCAACGATGAGCAAAACAACGTCTGCGCCATGAGCACGTGCCTCAAGAAATTGATACTCATCCACCATAAAATCTTTACGGAGCACTGGAATCGCAACTCGCTTGCGGACTGCATCAAGATCATCGAGCGATCCACCAAAGCGACGTCTCTCGGTCAGAACACTGACAGTTGCCGCTCCCGCTTCTTCGTATTGCTCGGCAAGGGAAGCTGGATCCGTAATGGGCGCAAGGGAGCCTTTACTAGGTGATGAACGCTTTACTTCGGCGATTACATTCATCTCATCGCGTGCAAGGAATTGATGTGCATCAAGTGCCGGAGCTATATCTTCGATTCTCTGGTGAATCTGAGCAAGTGGAAGTCTGCGCGCTGCAAGATCTTCGCGCACGCCTTCAATGATGGAATCAAGCACGCTCATTTCGTATCCTCTGTTGGGTCAATTCCTTTATCGAGCGAGTTCCAGGTAGAGAGTTTTCGCGGTGCACGCTCGTAGCGAGATGAAAGTCGTACTTTGCGGCTAATGGAGATAGCCAGTATCGAAATAAGCAGAAGTGAAAATCCCAATTTAAACATTAGCGTTGCTGCAATTCATTAGCGGCGGTGATGGAGCCGAGAACTGCAGCTGCCTTGTTGAGGGTCTCTTCATTCTCCGAGGCAGGGTCAGAGTCGGCAACAAGTCCTGCTCCTGCTTGCACATATGCAATTCCGTTATGGAGAAGTGCGGTTCGAATTGCAATACAGGTATCGATATTTCCTGTGAAATCGAAGTAACCGATAGCGCCACCGTAGAGCCCTCGACGTGTTGGTTCGAGAGTCTCGATGATCTCCATTGCCCGCGGCTTAGGTGCTCCAGAGAGTGTGCCAGCTGGAAAGACAGAGAAGAGCGCATCAATAGGTGTTGCAGTCTTCGAAAGTTTTCCGATAACAGTTGAAACAATATGCATGACATGTGAATAACGTTCAATATGCATGAAATCGATAACTTCGACAGTTCCTGGAGCACACACACGACCCAAATCATTACGTCCAAGATCGACCAGCATCAAGTGCTCGGCTCGCTCTTTGGGATCTGCCAAGAGCTCTTCACCTAAGCGAATATCTTCTTCGACAGAAGCAGAACGTCTGCGGGTTCCGGCAATTGGGTGAACCATCACCTCTGTTCCCGTTACCTTCACAAGCGCCTCGGGGCTCGAGCCCACAACTTCAATGCCATCTTCAAATCTAAAGAGATACATATACGGACTTGGATTATTCAGTCGCAACATACGATAGACATCAAGTGCATCCGCAGCGCATGGCATTGAAAATCTCTGAGAAAGAACTATTTGGAATGCTTCTCCAGCACGAATTTCCTCTTTAGCGATTTCAACCTTGGCGATGAATTCCGCTTCAGTCATATTGCGTTCAAATTCAGGAGCGCGCTTTGCCGGAATCTGAGAGACATCTCCTGCAAGTGGAGTCAGTAGCTCCGTCTGCATCCGATCAAGGCGAGCTACAGCATCTGCATACGACTCATCCATGCGTTCATCAGAACCATCCCAGTTAATTGCATTAGCAATGAGAGTAATGGTTCCTTCGCTGTGATCCATGACCGCCAGGTCGCTAGTCAACATAAATGCAATCTCAGGAAGTGCAATATCTTTCTTAGCAAGCGTCGGAAGTTTTTCGAGTCTGCGCACAGAGTCATAACCCATATAACCAACGAGCCCGCCTGTGAGCGTTGGAAGACCAGCAATCTTTGGTGACTTCAAATGCGCAACAGTCTTGCGCAGCGCTTCAAGTGGGTTCATGCCTTGTGGCACTCCCGCAGGAGGTTTACCGATCCAGACGGCCACGCCATCTTTTTCGGTCAAGGTAGTTTGGCTATGCGCCCCGATAAATGAGTAGCGAGACCAGACTCCCCCGTGTTCGGCCGATTCCAAGAGAAAAGTTCCAGGCAAATTCTTTGCAAGTTTTTTATAGACATTGAGTGGAGTCTCACCATCTGCAAGTAGTCTGCGATAAACGGGGATGACATTATTGGACTTCGCGTATTCGCGGAATTCCTCTAACTTCATTTGGCAACCTTAATTTCCCGGTGGAAACAGCTGCGATCACCTGTGTGGCATGCAGCTCCTATTTGATCGACCTTAATAAGAAGTGCATCCCCATCACAATCGATAGCAATTGATTGAACTAATTGAAAGTGGCCAGAGGTAGCACCTTTCTCCCACAGTTCATTGCGACTTCGAGACCAGTACGTTGCTTTACCTGTTGCCAGAGTTGCCGCAAGTGATTGTGCATTCATATAGGCAAGCATCAGGACTTCACCGGTCGCTGCATCCTGTGCAATTGCTGGAATAAGTGAGGATGGATCTTTGAGGAGCGCAGCAATTTCAGGAGTTAGCTCTGCGGTCATAGACATATTCTGCCCTAAGCCATGTGGGCGTTGCGCACTGAATAATTATGGCTAGAGAGGTACTTCTTCACATCACCTATGCGATGTACGCCAAAGTGGAAGACGCTGGCGGCCAATAGCGCATCTGCTCCAGCATCGAGAGCTGCAGCAAAATCTTCGAGAGATCCAGCACCACCGCTTGCAATAAGAGGAACACGGGATACAGCTCTCACCGCTGTAATCATTCCGATGTCATACCCGGCACGAGTTCCATCCGCATCCATCGAGTTGAGAAGAATTTCCCCCACTCCCAGTGCGCATGCTTTCTCTACCCACGCAAGTGCATCAACTCCAGCGCTTTCGCGCCCACCATGTGTGGTCACTTCAAAACCAGAGTCTGTACGTGCGCGACGTGCATCGACTGAGAGGACAAGAACTTGTGAACCAAATCGATCTGCAATCTCGGCAATCAATTCTGGTCGAGCAAGTGCTGCTGTATTAATCGAAACTTTATCGGCGCCAGCACGGAGCAAACGATTCACATCATCGACGGTGCGAATTCCACCACCGACAGTTAGGGGAATAAAGACTTGTTCGGCGGTCTTGCGGACTACATCAAGTGTTGTCTCTCGACCTGCCACGCTTGCCGAGATATCAAGAAAGGTAAGTTCATCTGCACCTTCAAGGCCATAAAGAGATGCCATTTCAACAGGGTCACCCGCATCGACAAGATTTGTGAAGTTGACGCCCTTCACGACTCGACCATCTGTGACGTCAAGACACGGAATGATGCGAACAGAGAGACTCATGGTCGCGTCAGTTCTAGCGCTTCGTGCAAAGTAAATGCTCCCGCATAGAGAGCCTTGCCAACGATTGCACCTTCGACACCTGCGCTATTGAGTGCAGCCAGTGCGGCAATATCTGTAAGAGATGAAATTCCACCGGATGCAATAACTGGTTTACGCGTTACAGCACACACCTCTTTCAGGAGTTCGAGGTTAGGGCCTTGCAGCGTTCCATCTTTTGTTACATCAGTTACCACATAACGAGCACAACCATCTCGCTCAAGACGTTCGATTGTTTCAAAGAGATCGCCTCCTTCTTGAGTCCAGCCCCGCGCTGCAAGTACATGTCCACGTACATCAAGCCCTACCGCGATGCGATCTCCGTATTCACCAATCACTTTCGCTGTCCAATCAGGATTTTCCAAGGCAGCAGTTCCAAGATTGATGCGACGACACCCTGTCGCCAGTGCACGGTGCAGTGATTCGTCATCACGGATTCCACCGGAGAGTTCCACTTTGATATCGAGCGTGCCCACCACTTCTGCGAGCAAAACGCTATTTTCACCACGACCAAATGCAGCATCAAGATCAACGAGGTGAAGCCACTCAGCTCCTGCTGCTTGAAATTCAAGTGCTACTTCAAGTGGATTGCCGTAGGCAGTCTCAGCAGCGAGTTCTCCTTGCACAAGGCGCACAGCGCGGCCATCTTTGACATCGACTGCAGGCAGGAGTTCTAAGTAACTCATAGGGCATCTGTCCAATTCTTAATCAGCTGTAGCCCTGCGTCTCCTGATTTTTCAGGGTGAAATTGCGTGGCCGTAATGACTCCATCTTCGACTGCGGCAAGAAAATCTTCGCTGTGATGTGCCATGGTTGCAATTGCGCCGACCTTCTTCTTTACCGCGTAGGAATGTACGAAGTAGAACGATTCTGTTTCGATCCCTTTAAAGAGCGAAGAAGCAGCACCTGACTGCACTGTATTCCAACCCATGTGCGGCAATATCGGTGCTTGAAGTCTTTCAACAGTTGCATCCCACACACCCACGCCCAATTGATCACCATGTTCGACGCCGCGAGAGAAGAGAATCTGCATACCCACACAAATTCCTAACGTGGGGCGTTTGAGAGCAATTCGTTCACGAACAAGTTGATCCCCACGAATTTCAGTAAGTCCTGACATGCACGCAGCAAAAGCGCCAACGCCTGGGACAACAAGACCGTCTGCGTTGAGCGCGACGTCGTAATCCGAAGTGATGACCACTTCTCTGCCTGAGGTTTCAAAGGCGCGTTGAGCAGAGCGTAAATTTCCTGATCCGTAATCGAGAATTGCAATCACGAACGTTAGAGCGAGCCCTTTGTTGAAGGAATTCCTGCAACTCGACCATCGAGTGCAACGGCATCGCGTAGAGCGCGAGCTACAGCCTTAAATTGCGCCTCAAAGACGTGATGTGCATTGCGGCCTTCAAGCACACGAATATGAAGTGCAATACGTGCTTCGGCAACTATGGATTCCCAGATATGTTTTCCCAGAGTTGTATCGAAAGTTCCAATGAGTTCGACAATCTCTGGTTGGCGATGCACTAAGTAAGGACGGCCTGAAAGATCGACCGCTGCCTGCACGAGAACTTCATCCAGTGGAACCATCGCATCTCCAAAGCGGCGAATACCAGCTTTATCGCCCAGCGCTTCGCGAAGTGCCTGGCCAAATGCGAGTGAGGTATCTTCAACAGTATGGTGTGAATCAACATCAACGTCGCCAGTTGTCTTCACGGTGAGATTAAAACCTGAGTGCTTTCCTAATTGGCTGAGCATGTGATCGAAGAATGGGACTCCGGTATCAACAGAGATTTCGCCAGTGCCGTCGAGGTTGAGTTCGACAAGAACACTCGACTCTTTCGTTGTGCGTTCGACTCGTGATGTTCTGCTCATTTTTCTCCCAGGCATGCCGTTAGCGTTGAAATAAATTTACTGTTCTCGGCCTCATTGCCAATGGTCACTCGCAAGTAACCCAATAATCCCACATCTCGGATGAGAACTCCCCTATCGAGCATCGCCTGCCATAGTTGCGCAGACGGCATTTCAAAGCCCGAGAAGAGCAAGAAGTTTGATGAGCTTGGAATAACAGTCAGACCTAGCTCGCCCAGGTGGGCTGCAACGCGGTCTCGATCCGTACGAAGTTGCGCCACAGTACCTAGTAATTCATCGTGGAAGTCGAGTGCAACCTCTGCGGCCGCTTGAGTGAGAGCACTGAGGTGATAAGGAAGTCGCACTAAGAACATCGCCTCAATGACCGCAGGATCTGCAACGAGATAACCAAGACGTGCTCCAGCAAAGGCAAAGGCCTTGCTCATAGTGCGAATAACGACAACGTGTGGGTACCTCGAAATCAGCGTTGCTGCTGACTTCTCATCTGAGAACTCTGCATACGCTTCATCGACAACCAGTAGTCCTGGTGTGGATTTTGCAATCTTTTCTATCTCATCAATCGTAATTGCCGACCCAGTTGGATTATTTGGCGATGTGATGAAGGTAAGAGTTGGTTTCACCCTTTGAATCTGGGTGATTGCAGAATCTATATCGAGTGAGAAATCTTCACGACGGCTGCCATTGACCCAATCAACTTGTGTGACCTTCGCAATCAGCGGGTGCATCGAGTAAGAAGGTGTAAATCCAATCGCCATACCCGAGCCAAATGCCAAGAAGAGTGACTGGATAATTTCATTACTTCCATTTGCCGCCCATATATTCTTCACATCAAGAGCGGTGCCTGATTGGCTGTCAATAAATTGAGCTAACTTGGTACGCAGTGCAACAGCATCACGATCTGGATAGCGATTAAGAGTCAGAGCGACCTCAGCGATTCGAGCAGCAATAGCTTGTGCCAAGGCTGTTGAAGGTGCATACGGGTTCTCATTTGTATTCATTACAGCTTCTGCAGGTAGTTGCGGAGCGCCATACGGTGAAAGCTCTTGTAGATCTTGTCGCAGCGGCAGCCACGATGGCCATTGGTTCATAGGTTTTCCAACCGCGCTGTCATCGCTTCACCGTGGGCTGGCAAATCTTCAGAGTTTGCCAGCGTAACGACAGTGTCGAGAATTTCGGTGAAGGCCTTCTTGTCATATTCGATAAAGTGCAGACCGCGCAAGAAAGTCTGCACTGATAAACCACTGCTATGACAAGCACATCCACCCGTAGGTAAAACGTGATTTGAGCCAGCTGAGTAATCACCGAGGGAAACTGGCGAGAATCGACCAATAAAGACAGCACCAGCATTTCTAATTTTTTCTGCATCCGCTGCTGGATTTCGTGTCTGAATCTCAAGGTGTTCTGCGGCGTAAGCATTAACTACATCAAGGCCTTGCTGCAAAGAATCAACAAGCACTATTGCAGATTGAATTCCCGTAAGCGCTGTGCGAATACGTTCTGAGTGTCTTGTTGCAGCGACGCGTTTTTTAAGTTCTGCCTCAACATCAGTTGCTAATTTTGTCGATGTAGTTACCAAAACTGCCGCTGCAATGACATCGTGCTCTGCCTGACTGATCAAATCTGCTGCAACATCTGCTGCCAGGGCGGTCTCATCAGCTAGCACTGCAATTTCGGTAGGACCTGCCTCTGAATCTATTCCGATAATTCCACGAAGTGCCCGCTTTGCAGCGGCGACGTAGATGTTGCCAGGTCCTGTAACAAGGTCACATTTAAGGCAGAGATTTTTCATACCGTATCCAAAGAGTGCAATCGCTTGCGCTCCTCCAACTGCATAGACCTCAGTGATTCCAAGAAGTGCGCATGTGGCAAGAATTGTTGGGTGAGGTAGCCCCCCGAAATCTTTCTGCGGTGGAGATGCAACTGCGATGCTCTGCACCTGTGCAATCTGCGCTGGAATAACGTTCATCATCACGCTGCTGGGGTAAACGGCTCGGCCACCTGGAACATAGAGTCCAACGCGGTCAACAGGTATCCATTTCTCAGTGACGGTTCCGCCATCGACAACTGTTGTGCGAGTTTCGCCTCTGACTTGATCGCGATGAACTTTGCGAATTCGAGATGCTGATTCTTCAAGTGCGGCACGAATTGCTGGATCAAGTTGGGCAAGTGCCTTATCCAAAGCTGCTTGAGGAACTCGGATAGATGGTGGAGTTACTCCATCAAATTCTTCAGCGAGTGCAATGAGGTCTGCTTCACTTCCGTGCTGAACGCGATGCAGGATTGGTTCAATCAGAACCATCGCCTGCGCAACGTCGAGTTTGGCACGTGGCAGTAGACCTTGATACCCAGCCTTATCAAGAGACTTACCACGGAGGTCAACGGTGCGAATCACAGCGCAATTCTACTTTGCGAATACGCAGCGATGAGCCGGATTAAATACGTACTAGGCAGTCAGGGCCGAGGATTGCTTTGAGGTCAGCGCTCAAACTTGGGGAAGATGTGACCAGCGCATCAATCTTAAGAGTCGTTGATTTCTCTTGATCAATGACTTGCAGATGAACTTCACGCTTTCCAGGATGTGATCGCAGAATTTCTTTCATGCGCTCGACAATCGGAGGTGTCACTTGTGCGGCAGGAAGTGAGATCAAAAGTGGACCAGTAGATGCGGCAGAGATATCTGGCATCTTCATCTCGAGCGCCGTAAATCGAACTTGCTCATCAGTGCGGGAGAAACGACCTCGCACCACAACAACGCGGTCCTCAGTTAATGAGAGCGCGTATTGGTTATAGGTATTGGAGAAGAAGAGAACTTCAATAGCACCTTCAAGATCTTCGACGTTGACAACCGCCCACGATGCTCCCTGTCGCGAAACTTTTCTCTGAATCCCAGTAATAAGTCCGCCAATAGTGACCATCGCATCTTGCGGTCCATCATCGAGCAACTGGCTAATGCTCATATCTGTATGTGAACGCAACACATGTTCCACACCAAGAAGTGGGTGATCCGATACATACAGACCTAACATCTCGCGCTCGAATGTAAGGAGGGTTGATTTATCCCATTCAGCTGTAGGGATTTCAATATCAATACCCGCTACTTGTGAAATGGAATCACCACCGAAGAGATCAAACTGTCCGATTGCCTCGGCACGTTTTGTCTCGATCACAGAATCAATCGCTTCCAGGTGAATTGCCATCAAACCTTTTCGCGGATGGTTGAGTGAATCAAAAGCGCCAGCTTTAATGAGAGATTCGATGGTCTTCTTATTGCAGACATTGGCATCGACTTTGGCGAGGAAATCTCCGAATGATGAAAATGCACCTTTGCTTGCACGAGCTGCCTTTACTGATGCAACAACACCTTCGCCAACATTGCGAATTGCAGCAAGGCCAAAGCGAATATCTTTTCCACGCGGTGTGTACTCAGCATCTGATTCATTGACATCCGGTGGCAAGACTTTGATTCCCATACGACGGCACTCAGATAGATAGAGCGCTGATTTATCTTTATCATCACGAACGCTGGTAAGGAGTGCTGCCATATATTCAGTTGGGTAGTTGGCTTTGAGGTAAGCGGTCCAGAAAGAGACAACACCATAGCCAGCGCTATGGGCACGGTTAAATGCATAATCAGAGAACGGAATAAGAACTTCCCAAAGGCGCGAGATTGCACCTGTTGAGAATCCATTCTCTTTCATGCCGGCTTCAAATGGGATGTACTCCTTATCAAGGATTTCTTTATTCTTCTTACCCATGGCCTTACGGAGTAAATCTGCGCGGCCAAGAGTAAAGCCAGCAACTTTCTGCGCAATTGCCATTACTTGTTCTTGATAGACAATCAGGCCGTAGGTATCACCGAGGATTTCCTGCAAGGGTTGAAATAGTTCGGGATGAATTGGCTCGACGGGCTTGCGACCATTTTTACGATCGGCATAGTTGTTGTGTGCATTTTCTCCCATCGGGCCGGGGCGATAGAGCGCAATAACGGCTGAGATATCAGCAAATGAATCAGGGGCCATGCTGCGAAGTAGCGCGCGCATTGGCCCACCGTCGAGTTGGAATACACCGAGAGTGTCACCACGCGAGAGAAGTTCGAATGTCTTCTGATCGCTGAGTGGAAGGTCTTCGAGAACAACATCGACACCTTTATTCGCCTTGATATTGAGCAGTGCATCATCGAGTACTGACAGATTTCGAAGTCCCAAGAAGTCCATCTTAAGTAGCCCCGTAGATTCGCAGGCACCCATATCGAATTGGGTGATGATCGCGCCATCTGCTTCGCGACGGTGAATTGGAATAACATCAAGAAGTGGTTCACGCGACAAAATCACGCCGGCAGCATGTACGCCCCATTGGCGCTTAAGCCCTTCAAGCCCTTTGGCTAAATCAACGACACGCTTGGAATCAGGATCAGTCTCATAGAGTTGTCGGAATTCACCAGCTTCTCCATGGCGGGTATCTTTCGAGTCGAAGATTCCTGAAAGCGTGATGTCTTTACCCATGACAGATGGTGGAAGTGCTTTGGTGAGTTTCTCCCCAATGACATAGGGATATCCAAGAACTCTGGTCGCATCTTTAATCGACTGCTTTGATTTAATTGTTCCGTACGTGATGATCTGTGCAACGCGGTCTTCCCCATACTTCTCTGTCGCATATCGAATCATTTCTGAGCGACGACGTTCGTCGAAGTCGAGATCGATATCAGGCATCGAGATACGTTCTGGATTGAGGAATCGTTCAAAGAGAAGTCCGTGTTCAATGGGATCGAGTCCTGTGATGCCAAGTGCATATGCAACAAGGGAACCTGCTGCAGATCCGCGACCAGGACCTACGCGAATGCCAACTTTCTTCGCATGTCCGACAAGATCTGCAACAACAAGGAAGTAACCTGGAAATCCCATCTTGACCATAACGTCGAGTTCGTATTGCAGTCGGATGCGATAGATATCAGTAGCCCTATCCCCCATCCTTTCGAGGAGTCCTCTCACTGATTCTTTGCGAAGCCAGGAATCTTCTGTTTCACCAGCTGGTACATCAAATGCCGGAAGTAAGTTCTCATTTTCACGGAGGGTGACGTTGCATCGTTCTGCAATAAGTAAGGTGTTATCGCATGATTCAGGAATCTCTTTAAAGAGCTCGCGCATCTGTGCTGGGGTTTTGAGATAGAACTCATCATTATCGAATTTAAAGCGCTTAGGGTCTGCCAGAGTTGAGCCTGACTGCACACAGAGCAGCGCTGCGTGCGCTGCGGCATCTTCGTGAAATGTGTAGTGAAGATCATTAGTGGCTAGCAGGGGAAGCTTGAGTTCTTTACCTAATTTAAGAAGGTCTGCCTTGACGCGAGACTCGATTTCAATCTGATGATCCATGATTTCGAGGAAGAAGTTATTGGCACCAAAGATGTCGCGATAGTCGCTCGCTGCACGAAGGGCTTCCTTGTAATTGCCCATACGTAAACGCGTTTGAATCTCGCCACCGGGACAACCTGTTGTGGCAATAAGACCATCTGCGTATCGAGAGATGAGTTCACGATCCATACGAGGCTTGTAGTAATAGCCTTCAAGAGATGCAAGTGATGAGAGCTTAAAAAGATTTGCGAGACCTTGGTTGTTCTCCGCGACAATTGTCATGTGGGTATAGGCGCCACCACCTGAGACATCATCTTCGCCACCATCGGCCCATTGCACACGCTTCTTATCAAAGCGAGATTCGGGGGCTACATAGGCTTCGATTCCAATGATGGGTTTAACGCCTGCTTTGGTTGCTTGTTTATAGAAATCAAATGCACCAAATACATTGCCATGATCTGTCATTGCAATCGCCGGCATTTCTTGGCGGGCTACTTCATTAACAAGATCCCCGACGCGCGCGGCACCATCGAGCATCGAGTACTCGGTATGTACATGTAGATGTACAAACGAGTCTTGCGTCGATGCCCGTGAAGCTGAAAAATCTTCAGATGACATGGTGGCGCAACACTAGCGCCTAAGGCAGGACCGCTTCCGATAGCAACGCCAGAGAGTTTTGGAGGTCAAGTGGGTACGGTGCGCGCAAGACAAGTGGCGTTCCATCTGTTGGATGGTTGAAGCGAAGTTCTAAGGCATGAAGCCAAGGTCGAGACATCTTCATCTTCTTCCCTAAAACAGGATCTGCACCATAGGTAGTGTCGCCCACAAGTGGATGACCCAGTGCGGAGAAGTGAACGCGGATTTGGTGTGTACGTCCTGTTTCAAGTTCCACCTTTGCAAGTGAGACTGACCGGTAATACTCAATAACTTCGTAATGTGTGATGCTCTCTTTACCTGTTGCTACAACTGCAAAGCGGTGATCTTCTTTCGGGTGGCGATCAATCGGTGCATCAATGGTTCCAGTAGAGGGATCCATATGTCCCTGCACAAGTGCGTGATAGGTCTTTTCAACATCGTGGTTTCGAAACATCTCTTTCAATTTTAAGTAAGCGTTCTCAGTTTTAGCGATAATCATCAGCCCCGAAGTTCCAGCATCGAGGCGATGGACTACTCCAGCTCGTTCTGCGGGTCCTGAAGTTGAGATTGTGTAACCCGCCGCCATCAACGCTCCTACAACAGTGGGTCCCATCCATCCAGGACTGGGATGTGCGGCGCAGCCAACGGGTTTATCAATCACAACAATGTCATCGTCGTTATAGACAACTGTGAGACCAACCAGTGGGGTAAGAGGAATCGGATCTTGATTCAGGGGCGCTGGCATGAGAACTTCAATGACTTGGCCTGCTGTCACACGCTCTGACTTGAGCATCGCTCTATTGTCGGTAGTGATATCGCCATCTTCGAGTAATTTCACAATGGCGGTGCGAGAAAGACCTAAGACTCGAGTGAGCGCACTATCGATACGTTCGCCGGCTACACCTTCGGGAACGCTGAGCTGCCTTAATTCGCGTGTCATATGTCGTTACCTTACCCGTGTAATGGGAGAGATATTTCGCAGCGAAAGAACGAAGGCAATCAGGGCTGCCACAGTAATTGCTGAGTCTGCCAGGTTAAATACTGGCCAATGTGGAATCTGAATCCAATCAATCACATTTCCATTGAGAAATCCTGGTTGGCGGAAGATTCGATCGGTCAGATTGCCGAGAACACCGCCCAAGACAAGTCCAAGTGCGACGAGCCATCCTTGTGATGTGATTCGTGGAGCGTAATAGGTAATGACTACCACAACTGCAAGTGCTAACAGTGTGAAGAAAATTGTGAAACCAGCCGCAAAGCTAAATGCCGCTCCTGAATTCTTTACAAGCACGAATTGCAGCGTGGTGCCAAGAACTGAGCGAGGAGTAGAAGTCAGGGCTGACAGTGCCCAGATTTTGGTGAGAAAATCAACGAGCCAGATAGTCCACGCAACCGCGAACAATCGGCGCACTTTAGCGCCGCTCTTCCTTCTGCTTGCAGATCATGCACAAAGTTGCGCGAGGAAAAACTTGTAGGCGTGGCTTTCCAATTGCAGCACTGCAGACTTCACAGAGGCCATACGTCTTCGCATCAATACGCTCGAGTGCGCGCTCAGTCTGAAGAACCATGTCGCGTGCATTAATGACAAGTGACATTTCATGTTCGCGTTCGAATGTCTTTGTTCCTGAATCAGCTTGATCATCACCAGCACCTTCGCCAGAATCTGCAATCAGGTTATCGAGTTCAACTTCAACGAGTGCTAGCTCGTTGCGAAGTCTCTCAAGATCTTTTGCAATCTCTGTTCGAACAGTCTTTAGCTCTGCTGGTGTCCATGGAGCTTCACCTGCTGCTGCTGTGACAGGGGTAGGAACTGCTTTGATTGGCTTCAGTGGTGCAACTTTCTTTCCACTCTTCACAGGACGTGGTGGTGGCGGCATTACCAATCGACGTTCTTCAACTACTGGCGCAGCTGTTGGCGCTACAACTGTTGCAACAGAAACTGTCTGGGATTTTTCATCTACGGTAAGCGTGGTCTTTCCAATCTTCGAAGGAAATGGGCGGCCCGGCGCTACAACTTTCTTGGCTGGAGCTTTCTTAGCAGGAGCCTTCTTGGCAACCTTCTTTGCAGGAGACTTCTTGGCAGGGGCTTTCTTAGCAGGGGCTTTCTTAGCAACCTTTTTTGCAGGAGACTTCTTCGCAGGGGCTTTTTTAGCCGCCTTCTTTACTATCTTTTTTCCTGGCACGCCGCGCACCTTATGCGTTTTTGCCCGCGTAACCAACTTTGCCACGCATGGTTTAGACTTCACACGCACGACCTTGCAGGAAATATGCGTTGATGAGGCCATCACCTTCGGAGCATGCTGGAAGATTCGCCCTCATAAGGCGGGGTAGAACCAGCCGATAGCAAGCAATAAAGAGGTATCTGCGACATACGCTCGCAGCTACAAGGTGGGTGGTACCGCGAAGTTCACACTTCGTCCCTCCAAGAGTGTTCTATCTTCTTGGAGGATTTTTTATGTCATCACCATTTCGCGCGATACCTGCGTCGATTGATCTTCCTGCTATGGAACACTCAATTCTAGATTTCTGGCGCGATAACGAGATTTTCCATAAGAGCACCGAATCCCGTACTGGTGGCACACCTTGGACTTTCTACGAGGGTCCTCCTACTGCAAATGGGATGCCTGGAACTCACCACATTGAAGCGCGCGTATTTAAAGATGTGTTCCCTCGTTATCAGACGATGAAGGGAAAGTACGTCACTCGTAAAGCGGGATGGGATTGCCACGGATTGCCTGTCGAAATTGCTGTTGAGAAAGAACTTGGATTTGCAGGTAAAGGCGATATTGAAAAATATGGCATCGCACCATTCAACGATAAGTGTCGCGAATCCGTAACTCGCCACGTTGATGCATTTACCACCATGACGGAACGTATGGGCTTCTGGGTCGATTTCGATCAGGCGTATTGGACGATGGCTCCTGAGTATGTAGAAAGCGTCTGGTGGAGTCTTAAAGAGATTTGGAAGAAGGGTCTGCTTGTACAAGATCACCGTGTTGCGCCGTACTGTCCTCGCTGCGGAACAGGACTTTCTGATCATGAACTTTCACAGGGATATGAGACCGTTGTGGATCCATCAGTCTTTGTGCGCTTTCCTGCTACATCCGGTGAGTTAGCTGAGCTGAAAGCATCTTTCTTAGTTTGGACAACAACGCCATGGACTCTCGTTTCTAATACCGCTATTGCTGTACACCCCGATGTTGATTACGTGGTGGTCAAGGCAACTGTGGACGATGCGAGTGAAGTGCTTGTTGTTGCGCAGCCACTGCTCTCAAAAGTTGCCGGCGAGCACGAGGTGATCAAGACCATCAAGGGTAAAGATCTCGAACGCATTACCTATACACGCCCCTTTAACTACCTTGAAATTCCAGATTCACATTTCATTGTCTTAGCAACGTATGTCACCACTGAAGATGGAACTGGACTTGTGCACCAATCCCCTGCATTCGGCGCAGATGACTTACTTGTCTGCCGTTCATACGGACTACCAGTTGTAAATCCCATTGCACCTGATGGAACATTTCTTCCAGAAACTCCCGTTGTTGGTGGCATGTTCTTCAAAGAGGCGGATAAACCACTTGTCAAAGAATTAAAAGCATCTGGAGCGCTCTATAAACACCAGCCATACGAGCACGAATACCCACACTGCTGGCGTTGTCACACAGCTCTTATCTATTACGCGCAACCGTCTTGGTACATCCGCACCACATCTATTAAGGATGAGTTAATCCGCGAAAATCAGAGGACTAATTGGCATCCTGAAACAATCAAGACAGGGCGTTATGGTGATTGGCTCAATAACAATATTGACTGGGCTCTTTCGCGCAATCGTTACTGGGGCACTCCCCTACCTATCTGGCGCTGCGACAATAAACATGAGGTCTGCGTTGATTCACTCAAAGAGTTAGGGGCCCTCGCTGGCCAAGAGCTGAGCAACTTAGACCCACACCGTCCATTTGTTGATGACATTACCTTCGCATGTGCTGAGTGTTCTTTGCTCATGACGCGCGTTCCTGAAGTCATCGATTGTTGGTATGACTCTGGTGCAATGCCATTTGCACAGTGGGGATACCCTCATAAGGAAGGTTCAGTTGAAAAGTTTAAAGCTGCCTACCCGGCAGACTTTATCTGCGAAGCCATCGATCAAACGCGCGGTTGGTTCTACACGCTCATGACTATCGGAACTCTTGTCTTCGATGAAAGTTCTTATAAGAGCGTTCTCTGTCTTGGCCATATTCTCGATAAAGATGGTCGAAAGATGAGTAAACACCTTGGCAATGTTCTCGAGCCAATTTCGCTCATGGATCAACATGGCGCCGATGCTGTCCGTTGGTACATGCTCGCGGCTGGTTCTCCGTGGTCAGCCCGCCGCGTTGGCCATGATGCAATTTCAGATGTCGTCCGCAAGACCCTGCTCACTTATTGGAACACTATCTCCTTCCATGCGCTCTATGCAGAAGCGTCTGACTTTGAACTCTCTCAGCGTCCCGCACTTGCAGAACGTTCGATGATGGACCAATGGATCATCAGCGAACTCAATACCTTGATTGCAGAAGTTGATAAGGCCTACAGCGATTTCGATTCACAAGCTGCCGGAAAAGTTTTGGCTCGCTTTATTGATGATCTCTCCAATTGGTATGTGCGCCGCTCACGACGACGCTTCTGGGATGGCGATCGCGCAGCACTTGCCACTCTCCATGAATGTCTTGTAACTCTGACTCAGTTACTTGCACCGATGGTGCCATTTATCGCAGAGCACACCTGGCAGGTACTGGTGCGCGCTGCTGACGCAAGCGCTCCAGCTTCAGTTCACCTGACAGATTTTCCTATCGCAGATTCTTCGTTGATTAGTACCAAGCTCAACGGACAAGTTGCCATGACAAGGCGCGTCGTAGAACTGGGAAGATCTGCCCGTGCCGAATCTGCCATCAAGATTCGTCAACCTCTCCAGCGCGCTCTTATCTCAGCACAGGGATGGGCGCAGTTGCCAGATGATATGAAATCTCAAATTTCTGATGAACTCAATGTTCTCGACCTGGAAGATATCGCTCACGCAGATGGAGATCTGGTGGATATCTCAGTTAAAGCCAACTTCAAAACACTCGGTGCCAAATACGGCAAAGCGGTACAAGATGTGGCTAAGTTGATCAGCGCATCCGATCCCACTTCATTGGTGAAGGGGCTGAGAGCAACTGGCTCTGCGCAGGTTGGAAGCTTTGCAATTGAGCTCGATGATCTTGTCATCACCGAAGTCCCCAAGAGCGGCTGGATGGTGGCAAGCCATGATGGTGAATCAGTTGCACTCGATCTAGCTCTGTCTCCCGCACTCATTGCATCAGGCAATGTGCGCGAGGTAATTCGCCTCATTCAAGAGCGACGGAAGAGCGATGGCTTTGAAATATCAGACCGTATTACTGTGCGCTGGAATGCAGGTGCTGATCTTGCGCAGACCATTACAGAGAACTCAGCTCATATCAGCGATGAAGTCTTAGCGCTCTCATGTGAATTTGATAAGAGCGTCGCAATTGAAGAGAACGAACTCGGAGTCGGAGTTACCCTTACTAAGGCTTAGTAGTTAGAGAAGAACGCTGATTGCACCTTGTGCGAGATTGATAGCAATCAGCACGACGATAAATGAGAGATCGAGAGCTACTCCACCAATGCGAAGTGGTGGAATAAAGCGCTGCACAAATCGCATCGGCTTATCGGTAATTGAGTAAATAAATTCAAAGATAGCCAGAAGAATTGCGTTGGGGCGCCAGTTACGTGCAAACATGCGGATGTAATCGATAATGATTCGAGCAAAGAGTGCGAGCTTAAAGAGCCCGAGTAACTGAAGAAGAATCGACCTAAGCATTACGCGGTGTTCAGCTCTGATTGAAGAATGATGCCTGAGCAGCAGTCTTCTCTTCATTGCTGACACTGACATTTGCAGGTGAGAGCAAGAAGACTTTAAGGCTAATGCGCTCGATGCGACCATTGAGTCCAAAGACAAGGCCGCTTGCAAAATCTACGAGGCGCTTACGTTCGCTCTCTTCCATATCATCGAGATTGATGATGACTGGATTTCCTTCACGGAAATACTCGCCAACTTTGCGTGCCTCTGAATATGAACGCGGTTGCAAAGTCATAATGTTGTATGAAGCCGGCTCATCAATCAGAGCAGGTTGTGATGATGTTGAGTGATGTGATCCCAAAACTGTGACACCGGTGCGTTCGCGCGCTGGTCGAGCAACTGCGGCACGAGCTGGAACTTCGGAAACTATGGTCTCTTCATCTGAGTCGACGAGGCCAAGGAAGCCCATCATTTTATTAAGTGCTGACATGAGTCAAGATTACTGGTGAGGAGCGCGTGAGCCGAGGATTGAGCTTCCAACGCGAATATGTGTCGCACCGCAATCCATGGCAATTTCATAATCGCCAGACATCCCAGCAGATAGCGATGTGGCTCCTGGATATCGACTGATAAATCTCTGATGGGTTTTGAAAATCTCAGTAAATGCCTTCTGTGGATCTGCCGCCACTGGTGGAACACACATCAGACCCAACAACTTTAGATTGGTGGCTTCGGATACTTGATCGGCAAGGGCGGATAGTTCGGATTCCAGAACTCCCCCACGCGATGGATCGCCATCGAGTGAGAGCTGGAGAAAAACATCCACTGATTTCTGCGCAGCTGCTGCAAGTTTGGAGAGATGTCCTGCGTTATCAAGTGAATGGATAACGTCTGCCCAGGATGCAATATCGCGCAATTTACGGCTTTGGATTCCCCCTTGAAAGTGCCAGGTTGCATCCACAACTGCTGATTTTTCAGATCCCTCTTCACTGCGGTTTTCACCGAAATTGCGAACACCAAGTTCGTGGAGTATCTGCACGTCGCTCACCGGATAGGTCTTTGTCACCACAATCAGAGTTACATCCGAGCGAGAAATGCTGCTCTGTACTTGGCCAAGTCGCTCTGCGAGTTCTTCACGACGGCTCATAGTGAAATTATTCCAGCTTGGCGACCAGTTACCGCATCGCGCCGATAAGAAAAGAGCTCTGGATTTTCTACGGTGCACTGAGAATGATTCACTACTGAGACTCCTTCGGCGGCAAGAACTGTGCGAAGCGCCGCAGGAAGATCCAATGAGAGCGTGCCATACGAAGTCTTCGACGCAGCATCTGGATGCAGATCTACTACTTCATCATAAATGTCTTGAGAAACTTCGTAGCACATTCCACAAATTGATGGACCGATGATCGCCTCAATATGGAGAGAACCCATATCCCTCATGACCGCAAGGGCCTTCAAAGTTACTGCGTTGACAAGTCCTTTGCGACCTACATGTACTGCAGCGACAGATTCTGCAGAGTGCAGTAACAATGGGATGCAGTCGGCAACTTGCACTGCCAGAGAAATTCCAGATATTCCTGTAACGAGTGCATCTGCCGTGGGATCCTCAGCCGTCACAGATTCGATGACTGCCACACGATTGCCATGAACTTGGTTCATATATTGAATTGGCCCTGCTTCACCCTCTATGAGAGCGCGATTTGCGAGGACATGTGCAACTTCGTCGTTGACGTGAAGTCCCAGGTTTAAAGATGCAAAAGCGCCGGTGCTCGAGCCCCCGGTGCGATTGGTAAAGCGGTACTTCATGGAAGGAGCGTCAGGGTTACTTCATGAAATCTGGAACATCAATTTCATCTTCAGAGATGAGCTCTTCAAAGGTGACGCGTTTGCGAGGTGCTGATGAGTCAAGATCAAGTGCGACCGATAGTGGGTCATTGGAGGGAATCGGATCTGCGATGCCACCGAGGGTCGTCGCATTGATAATCGGCATCTCAACCTTCTTTGGCTCT
>Ga0194061_1000261_pt1 | contig 32231 bp, 30 predicted proteins | sample SepL2221m_MetaG_FD_163423 | JGI IMG/M metagenome (GOLD analysis project Ga0194061, IMG submission 163423) | Anoxic zone freshwater microbial communities from boreal shield lake in IISD Experimental Lakes Area, Ontario, Canada - Sep2016-L224-21m | ecosystem: Environmental > Aquatic > Freshwater >... | reverse complement strand
CACCTTTACCGATAGCGGTTCGGATGAAATCTCTGTCCTGGATGTCAATGAACGAGGAGCGTGCCGTGCGCATTACTGGTGCGGCAACCGCTATACCTAATACAACCGCGGGAAACATCATTTGCTGAAGATTCATCCAGAGATTTACCCAAGGCGGTGAGTACTCAAATCCATTTGGGAAGTAGTGGAGTCGGTTTGCGAAAACCGCAATAATCGCTGTGCTTAAAACAAAACTTGGAATTGCCAAAGCCAGGAGCCCAAAAATCTGGCCAACAAAATCCCTGCGGCCACCAGGCTGGCTGGCGCTATATATTCCGAGCAATGTCCCGACGATCACCCCAAAAATTGTTGCAAGAATCGCCAACTCGAGAGTAACGGGGAAAGAATGAAGCGTCAGCGAAGTGACTGGAACGCCAGTGTGATACGAGAGGCCAAAATTTCCAGTTACGAATCCTTTTAGCCACGTAACATATTGCATGATTAAAGGCTTATCTATTCCAAAATATTGTTTCAACGAAGCGATTTTTTCGGGCGATAGGGCGCTGGTTTCGATCCCAAAAGAAGAGGAAATAGTGTCACCGGGTACAACTCGGAGAACCACAAATACAAAAATTGAGATTCCGAAAAGTGTGGATGCAACTGTCAAGAGTTTTGTAGTTATTCGATTTCGCACGTTAGCCACAATCCTCTCTTAAAGTGTTTCAGTCAATTTAATTATTAATAACAAGAACGTGCCACCCGGGGGCAGCACGTTCTTGTAGGGGTCTACTCCTGATTAAGAGAGTTTGACGTTACGAAGCTCCAGAAGTGAGCCGTTTGGATTTGGTGTAAATCCACTCAGGCTCTTTGAAGATACGTAGTAGTCATATGGAGCAAAGAGCCACACCCATACTGCTTGTGTCTCAAGTTCCTTTGTGATGCTGGCATATACAGCAGAACGGCGCGTTGCACTTCCGGTTGACTTACCCTTCAAGAAGAGGGCATCAAGTGTTGCTGATGAATAACCAGCGACCTTGTTCAAGTTACCAGTAGAGGTGAAGTAGCGGGTGTACATGGTGTCAGGATCGACCTTTCCACCATTGTTTGCTACTGCAGCACCGAAGTCGCCTGCAAGCCATTTTGGAATGTAGGTGGCAGCATCAAGAGCTTGAATGTTCATTTTGATTCCAGCCTTGGCTAGTTGTGACTGAACGCTGAGTGCGATTGGAGTCGCAAGTGCGTATTCGCCACCTTCAGTCATGACATCAATGGAGAGACCATTTGGGTAACCAGCCAAGGCAAGATACTTCTTGGCCTGAGTTACATTTCCGGTCGCACATGGACGAGCCGAGAGGCTGGAGCGATAGGCAGGCATTGTGAATGGACCGGTAGGGGATCCTTCGCCAAGTGCCGCGGAATCTACTACTGCCTGACGGTCAATAGCGCAGGCAATTGCTAGCCGCACGTTGACGTTGTCAAAAGGTGCCTTACGCGCATTTAGTTGGAGTACGTGATAGGACAGAGAAGGAACTTTCTGCATAACCAAGCTCGAAGTAACCTGCTTTGCAATTGCTGGATTTCCAATATATGAGAAGTCAATGGTTCCAGCGTTAAGAGCTGAAAGGATTGATGACTCGGCTGGAATAATTTGGAAGTTCAAGCCAGCTACTGAAGGTGCCGTCTTAAAGTAGCTTGTGTTTGTAGCTAGCTTTACAGAGGTACCTGGGCTCCAGCTGGTGAACTTATATGGACCAGTTCCATTGACTTTCTTGCCAATTAAACCAGCATCGATATCTTTCTTTGAAAGCATCGCCATGTTCACGCCATCAAGTGCCGCCAAGAATGGGGCATTTGATGCGCTGAAATTAATAGTTAGTTGGCTACCGCTTGCCGTGATCGATGTGACTAAACCAAGGTTTCCGCGAGAGGCAGCACCATTTGCAGGGTTCTGGATTCTTTCGAGGGAAGCCTTAGCATCGACAGCGGTAAACGGTGTTCCATCGTGGAACTTAACACCGGGACGGATGTACATCTTGAGTTGAGTACTATCCGCGTTCCAATACCAAGATTTTGCGAGTCCCGGAACGATCTTCAGATCCGTTGTGCTCTCAACTAGCTCGGAGTAAACCAAGCCAAGAATGCGAACGGTTGCAAAATTAGTCGAGGTATGTGGATCGAGCTTGTCCATATCGGCACTAATTCCGATATTGAGTGTCTGTGCTGCTGAAGCTGAACTTGCGACGCCGAGTGAAATAGCTCCGGACATTCCCAGAGCGGCGACGATTGTGACAGCAATGGCCTTCGGGCCCTTCTTGCTAAGAGTAAACATCCGCGGTGTAGCCCCTTTCCCTAGAGCGGGAGAGGTTCCCGCCAGGAGCAATGGAAATATTTTTCAAGTCTTTCCTTGCTTGGTGAAAATTCTTGCCACAATTCAGGCGAGTGTCAAGGAGGGACATATAACATTTGCCGTTACAACTTTGATTCGAGCGCCGTCCTGATGTTATTTGACGCTTGTTCAAGTCGAACTTCCGCTTCATTTGCATCAATGTGCAGAAGGATCATCAGAATTGCCAGTTTTACGCGATTCCCAGATGCGGCCAAAGTTTGTTCAGCTTCGGCCCGATCCGCACCTGTTGAGCTCTGAAGAATTCGAACCGCGCGTTCCCTTAGCTTCTCATTGGTAATTTGCAAGTCGACCATTAAATTTCCAAAGGTCTTGCCCAGTCGAATCATCGTGATTGTGGAGATCATATTCAAAACCAGTTTCTGAGCGGTCCCAGACTTGAGGCGGGTTGATCCAGCTAATAACTCCGGGCCGGTATCAACTTCAATATTGATCTGGGCTACTTTCGAAATATCCGAGCCGGGATTACTAGTCAGCCCGATGGTAAGTGCTCCAACCTTGTTGGCGTAGTTTATTGAGCCAATCACGTAAGGCGTACGCCCGCTGGCGGCAATTCCAATTAGGCAATCCTTTGACGAGAAATCAATCTCTTGAAGTTCCGCAACTCCAGCTTCGGCGTTATCTTCCGCAGATTCCACGGCGTGACGGAGCGCATCTTCACCGCCGGCAATAAATGCCAATACTTCACTGGGAGCCACAGAAAAAGTTGGTCCCAGTTCTGCAGCATCCAGAACTCCCAATCGACCGGACGTACCAGCACCTAAATAGACCAAACGCCCGCCAAGTAGCATGCGTTCAACAATTCCATCAATGGCAACATTTATTTCGGGAATAACATCTGAAATTGCTTTTGGAACTTCAGCGTCCGCGCTATTCATAATTTGAAGTAACTCGCTCACGCTCATGGCGTCAAGCAATGCGAATCTTTCATCTACTTGCTCGGTTCGCAATGACTCGAGTTCCTCGTCGAACGACATGCGTGAACAATATGGCGGAAATCTATTCTTGACCAGCGCGCACAATATCTGCTCGAGTTTGTCGCGAGTTTTTCGCAGGTATACCTCTCTTATACAAATTAAGAAAGTGACTTATTTATCACCGCAAAAAAACAACGCCCTCGACCGAAGTTCGAAGGCGTTGCTTATTGTGCTTAAGTTGTTGTTACTTTGTAGTGGTTGCCTTTGCAACTACTGCAGGTTTTACGGGAGCCACAGGCTTAACTGGAGGCGTTGGCTTGGTAGGCAGTGCAAGCTTTACTGGATCCGCTGGTTTTACCGGACGAACAGGCTCAGTACCTAGTGCTGCAACAGCGGCCTTGAAAGTAGCCAGCGCTGCGGTTGTTGCTGTGGTGTGAGCTTTCAATGCAGCTTCAATGCCGGCACTTGAACTATCAGCGGCAATGGCTGCCAAGAAGGCGGTGTCAGCGGCGGTGTGTGCAGCATCTTTTGCTGCATTTAAAGGCTTGTATTTTGCTTGATAAGCATCGTTCGCCGTTTTAAAGGTAGCCCAAGTTGCCTGCCATGAGGCGTTGAATGCTTGATTCGTAGCGGTCCATCCGGCCCAATATGCTTTCAATGCTGGACGGTACGCAATTTCGTTCTTTACTAAAGCGACTCGATATTGCTGCAATGCAATTTTATACGCGGCCAGGTCAGCCTGGTATTGAACTGTAGCTGGATTTACAGTCTTAACAACTGTGGGTTTTGGGGTTGTTGTGACGGCGGCAGAAACTGCGCCGATCGAAGTTCCGACAAGTCCCAGTGTCAGGATTGCGACACTGACATATTTGGATCTCTTCATTTTGACTCCTTGGTCGAGTGGGCCTGATTGCCCCTATAAGGAATAGTTCTCGTGCATCTTGTGTAACCTCTGTGGTTTTCCTATGCCAATCTTGCGGGAATTTTAAGCACGCAAATAGGGCGGTACCCCTCCAAAATAAATCACGTGAACGAAATGTGGTGCACGCCACTTGATAATTAATTGAAAAAGAGATGCGGTTATTTCACATCAAGAAGTAATAAATCCTGCTCTGGATCATCAAGAATTTTTCGAACTTCTTGCGCGCAGCGACAGGCAACGGCAATTTTTCGAGCCCATTCAAAGGCTTCGTCATCCGAATCAACGTTCACAATTGCAAAACCACCGATATGAACTGGACTTTGTTGAAGCGGACCTTCCTTGATTTCGCCATTTTCGAAAACAACAACTGGGGAGTATCCCCTGAAACCGCCACCATGAATCCAAACGCCGGTATTAATCGCATCTGCCATAACGGCATGAGCTGCATCGCCTACCGCTTCAAAATCCTCTTCCGGGAATGTCATGTCTCCATCGTTAAAAGATATGAAGTAGTTGGTCACTTGCGCTCCTTTGTCATTAACAAAATGATTTTGATTTTGAGGACGTTGCTTCCACCACTCGGGCTTTTCACCAATGAAACCTAGCCCTGACAACTTCAGCCCACGAAAGTTGTCTTTCATCTAGCAGGCCTAACATAATTACAAAATCCATGAGTGCCTGCGCCCCCGCCTCGACTGGCATTTCTGAAATTTCATTCAAAAGCTTCGCTTCTTCTGGATATTGCACTTCTACTCGGCGAAAACGATCAAGGTTGTCCTCGTAACGAGCCGTATCAGCAGCTGGTTCGCGTGCCGCACGAAGCATTCCGATGGCGCCGTTCATTGCTCGCGTCCGAATCCCTTGTCCCGCGATTAACAGTTCCCCACGTCGGGCACGGCCGATGGCAATAAGAATTGTGGAAAGAAAGAGTGACCATTCTTCCTCTAAAGTGAAGATCCTCGGGTTGGTGCGAGCTTGGATTTTCTTGACGCGGTCTACGATATTTGTCTTATCTACTGGGACAGCCCAGGAGTTGACTGAAGCCAGTTCCAGTTCTGTATCTTCGAAGACCGCAAATTCAAGAATTCGACCATTCGTATATACGACTTTCAAGCCGTGGTCAGTTTCTCGAGGTGAAAATGCGATCGCCTTGAATTCAGGCAACCACGACAGGTCTTTGCGGAATTGTTCGCCATGACCGAGCTTTACGATCAGAAAGAAGTCATGATCCGACCACTGATCGGCTCTAAATGTTTCTGCTGTCGAGCCCACTAATACCAAGCCAAGTACGTCGTTATTCTCTTGCGCGCTGAGGGTTAGGGCATTAGAAAAAGCCAAGAATTCAGAGATCTCATTTTGGGATGGATTCATGTCGAAATAATAGATCGGACTGGATTATTTAGGCTATTTCCAAACTTCGATAAACGGGACTATCGCTCCGATTTATGCTCGTCAGCTAATTTGTCCATGAGAGCAAACAACACTCCTGAGATTATGAAGGTTACGTGAATGCCAATTCGCCAGCCTTCGCGCTGTGGGTCGAATGGTCCCTCTTGCATGAAGTCTTTCAACAATTCGATGACAGAAATCGCAACTAGCGAACCAATAAGCTTAATTTTTAGACCACTGTAATCAACGTGACCCATCCAATGTGGACGGTCCGCTGCGCCTGTCGCGATATTTATTTTTGACACGAAGTTTTCGTAACCGGCGAACAAGACAATTATGATCAGATTTCCAAGGAGAACGGTATCTAAAAGTTCTAAGACCTGAAGAGTAATTTCATTGGACGAGGAAGACGTAATATGAGAAATCATGATCCAAAAGGAATGGAAGAAGCGGTACAGAATAGGTAGCAACGCCGCCAGTAAACCTAAATAAAGGGGGGCTAATAACCAGCGCCCGGCAAAGATTAATCTCTCGAGAAGATCTTCAAGTTTATTCATCATTTCTCATTTCGTTCTTACTTTTGTACCCCTAGGTTACCCACATAAGTAAATGTCGTTTAACGAACAAAAATCCCAGATCAGCCCGCTTTCGGTGGCATTAATCTATTCGCGACGCACTCAATCGAGTTCCCAGAGTGTCTTAATATGGTGCGTTGTGAGGGACTCGAACCCCCGACCCGGTGATTAAGAGTCACCTGCTCTACCAACTGAGCTAACAACGCGGGAAAAACTGTTTTTACGTGCGGAGCAGACCCTATCAGCGCAACTCGGCGTGGGCAAAAAGGCTAGAGGGCGTCGCTGCCGCGTTCATTTGTGCGGACGCGAACGACGGTTTCTACCGCAGTAACCCAGACTTTTCCATCTCCAATAGCACCGTGATTGGCGGTAGCGACCACTAAATCGACGATCCGATTGAGATCTAAGTCATCGACCAAGATTTCGAGACGGACTTTTGGGATCAAATCCACGGTGTATTCGGCGCCGCGGTAGACCTCTTTGTGGCCCTTTTGACGACCAAAACCACTAGCTTCCGAGACCGTCATACCGGCGATTCCGTTGGCTTGCAGAGCAGTTTTAATGTCATCAACTCTGGCTGGTTTAACGATGGCGGTAATCAGTTTCATGGGTCCTCTTCTCTGACTAAATCTTATCGAGTTGTGTACGAAGTAATGTCGTAAGCGGATTCGGCGTGGATAGTTGTGTCCAAACCTTCAAGTTCGATATCGCGACGGACGCGGAATCCGATCGTCTTTTCAATGGTCTTGGCGATTGCAAAGGTAGCAGTAAATGAGAAGGCCGCCGTGGCTACGATCGCAATTAATTCCTTAACAAGCAAGCTGGCATTTCCGTTTATGAATAGGCCGTTGCCCCCAAGTTTGTTTACGGCAGTAGTGGCTATTAATCCGACTCCGATCATGCCAACAATTCCGCCGATGCCATGGACACCGACAACGTCAAGGGAATCGTCGTAATTGAATTTATATTTTCGGGAAACGGCATAGGCCGAAATTAATCCAGCTAGCGCGCCAATAACGAGAGCGCCGAGCGGCGTAACAAAACCGCAGGCAGGTGTGATTGCGACTGCCCCTGCGATAGCGCCGGAAGCAGAACCTAACGTTGTGGATTTGCCTTCTCTAATTTTTTCGTAAGTTAACCAGGACATCGCAGCGGCTGCGGTTGCAATCTGAGTGTTGATCATGGCAGTGGCAGCGAGCTGTCCGGCAGACATTGCCGACCCAGCGTTAAAACCAAACCAGCCAAACCAGAGCATTCCGGCGCCCAAAAGAACGAGCGGCATATTGTGCGGTCGCATAGGGTCGCGTTTAAAGCCCTCTCGCCGTCCTAAGACGATCGCGAGTGCGAGCGCCGCTGCTCCGGAATTAATTTCAACCACGGTGCCACCAGCAAAATCCAAAGCGTGAAGTCGATCTACGATCCAACCGCCATGTCCATGTTGCGAAGCGAACGCCCAATGCGCAACAGGGGCGTAAACAAAAGTTACCCAGATGGCGATGAATAGGACCCAGGAGCCGTACTTTGCTCGGTCCGCAATCGCGCCAGATAGAAGTGCAACCGTGATGATGGCAAAAGTTAGTTGGAACATTACATAAGCCAATTCCGGGATTTGATGTCCGGGGTTTCCAACCACTTCGTTAATAGTATGAGATAAGCCAATGTTATGAAGGTTTCCGATCAATCCACCTTTGGCATCGGGAGCAAAGGCGAGCGAATAAACATAGAGCACCCATAAGATTGTGGTGACACCCATTGCAGCGAAGGACATCATCATCATGTTCAGGGTCGATTTAGCGCGAACCATGCCACCGTAAAAGATCGCGAGCCCAGGAGTCATAAATAGAACTAGGGCGCCACTCATTAGAACCCAGGCGGTATCTCCGGCGTTGATTGCAGACATAGTGAACCCCTGTTTCTATGCGGGAAGGCGTGCCGGCTAAATTGTTAGTTCGGTTTGATATTCAATGATTTTGGTAGCGGTCATACGAATTTATGATCTCCATTTGAGCTTCATCATGGTTTACCCATTCGCCCCCGGTGACGTGCTTGTCCGGTTCGAGCGCTTTGTAAACCTGGAAGAAGTGCTGAATTTCATCTAATTCAAATTGGCCAACATCCGCTAAATCCCGGACCGGATTTTTTCGAACATCTCCTGCAGCTACACAGAGAAGTTTGTCGTCGCCGCCAGCCTCATCGACCATGCGATACATACCTATTACGCGACAGGAAACGACGCATCCCGGAAAGGTCGGTTCATCCAGCATGACCAAGGCATCCAGTGGATCGCCATCATTCGAAAGGGTGTTCTTTACGAAGCCATAGTCGAAGGGATAGCGGGTCGAAGTGAAGAGCATGCGATCCAGTCGGATCTCACCGGTTTCGTGATCGATTTCGTACTTATTGCGGCTGCCCGCAGGGATTTCGATTACGACATCGAAGATCATGCTTTCCATGAGACCTGACCATCTGCTTGCGAGGCAAGCGCTAAAAGGTTCTCTAGATGGGGATATCTAGAAAGGAAATAAGTGGGGTGAGCGACGGGGCTCGAACCCGCGACATCTCGGACCACAACCGAGTGCTCTACCAGCTGAGCTACGCCCACCATGAAGCGCTAATACTACGGTACCGCCGAACCAGCACGAAAACGGTTGCTAGTTATTTGGGATGAAGATGGAGTTGCGGTAGTACTCGAGTTCTTCGATCGAATCTCGAATGTCGCCTAAGGCGCGGTGGTTACCCGTCTTCTTCGGCGCTGCAAAGTAGACCCGGGGATACCAGCGGCGGGCTAGCTCTTTGATCGAGGAGACATCAACGGTTCGATAATGGAGGTATTCGTTCAAACCCGGCAGGTCGCGGGCAATAAAGGTTCGATCCACAGAGACCGAATTTCCGGCCAGGGGTGACTTCCCGGCTTCAGGGGCGTACTTCTTTAGGTACTCCAGAATTGCGGCTTCGGCTTCAAAGAGGCTGACGCCGTTGGGGATTTCAGCGATCAGGCCAGATTCGGTATGCATGTTGCGGACGAAGTCGCCCATGCCTTCTAGTTGGGCTTGGGTGGCTTTGATAACCAGATCTACGCCTTCACCCAGAATATTGAGCTGTGAGTCGGTTACCAGCACCGCTATCTCTACTAAGACATCTTTATTCAGATCCAGCCCTGTCATCTCGCAATCAACCCAAATAAGGTTGGGGGAGTCAACGGCCATTTACCAAGCCTAGGCCATGGGCTGGCTCGGCAGTTAAAAGGGGGCGATCGTCATTTCACCCGTCGTTCACCTTGCGTTCACTTTAGTTCCACGCAAGAGCGCCAAATACCAAGGACTATCGCTCCCGTGAGTTCAACTGTGATTGAAAAGCCATCTGCGCCTGCGCCCCGCGAGATTACAACCAAGCCACGGCTTTCAGATCGAATTTTCCGCGGGACCGTTACGGGCTTCGGAATGTTATCTCTGGTGATTCTGACTTTGATTGGACTCTTTCTAGCGCTTCGCGGTTTCCAAACTTTTAGGCATGAAGGTTTTCATTTTCTTACTGGCGTGAAGTGGGAGTCAGTAACTTCGGAGTCCGGAGTAATTACAAATAACTTCGGTGTCGGAGCGATGTTAATTGGAACCGTGTTAATTGCGACGGTTGCTTTGGTTGTTGGCGTTCCGCTCTCTGTCCTGTGCGCGCTCTATTTAACTTTTTATGCGCCAGAACGAATTAAGAAAATTATGGTCTCTGTAGTCGACCTCATGGCCGCCTTTCCCTCGATCCTGTATGGACTTTGGGGATTCTTCGTTTTAATGCCAATGGTTCAGTATTGGGCCGGGCTGTTGTTCAAGTATCTGCGTTGGATTCCGGTTTTTAATGCGCCGCAACCGTTCTTTGAGCGCTCGCCTTTCGTAGCGGGCATGGTTTTGGCAATCATGATTATTCCGATTGTCACCTCAGTCTCGCGAGAAATTTTTGCGCAGACGCCGTTAGATAGAATTCAAGCGGCATATGCACTTGGTGCTACCCGTTGGGGAATGATCAAGACGGTTGTGTTCCCATTTGGATCATCTGGAGTTGTAGGTGGCGCCATGCTTGGCTTAGGTCGGGCATTCGGTGAAACTGTTGCGGTATTCACCGTTTTGAATATCGTATTTAAAGTTAACTTACATATTCTTTACGGCTCTGGTGGAAACGTCGCTTCGATGATTATCTTGAAGTGGGGCGAAGCTGTCGGCGATGAAACCAAAGCGCTGCTGGCCGCTGGATTCATTTTGTTCGTGCTGACACTGCTTGTGAATATGGCCGCGAACACAATTGTGAAGCGCACCATGAAATCAGGAAAGTAATGACGACGACAAATATTGCGCCGGTTGCGCCAACAAAACCTTGGGCGCCAACTCCAGCTGAAGTCTTGCCTTCGATTTTGCTGTTGATTGGCGCTGCGGTTGCAACCTATGTAATCGTTGCGATCACTCCGATGAAAGGAAAGTTGGCATACGCCTTCTTATTTTTTGTCCTAGGAACGGCATTTATTGCTGGCCGAAATGGTCTGCTTCGCGGCCGAAGTGCTTTGGTGGACTCGCTAGCCTCTTCGATTGCTTTTACAGGCGCCGCCTTAGTTTTCTTACCAGTGGTATCGATTCTCTGGACAACAGTTTCCAATGGCGTAAAAGGTCTGCACTGGACGTTGTTCACGGAGACCATGTTCACCGCCTCTTTCTCAGATCCAATTTCAAAAGGTGGTTTGCTTCACGCATTGGTGGGCACGCTGTACTTGATTTTCATAAGCATGGTGATTTCTGTACCGATGGGTGTTTTAACAGCGCTTTATCTAACAGAGATTAAAGGTCCAGGATCTGGATTTATTCAATTTGTCGTTCAAGCTATGTCTGGTGTTCCATCTGTTGTTGCCGGCCTCTTTATTTTCGCCTCTCTGATTATTGCGACACCGATAAAGGCTTCAGCGATCGCCGGTGCTTTCGCACTTTCAATCTTGATGATTCCCACGGTAACCAGAACTTCTCAGGAAGTGTTGCTTCTTGTTCCAAATGATTTACGAGAGGCCGGACAAGCCCTTGGGGCCACTCAATGGAAGACAGTTGCCACGATTGTGGTTCCGGCAGCTCGAAATGGTTTATTGACCGCTGTGATTTTGGGCGTTGCTCGCATCGCTGGAGAGACCGCGCCATTGCTCTTCACAATTGGCGGCTCCGATAATTTGAACTGGAACCCATTTAAGAATTACCAGGGCGCACTTCCAGTTTATGTTTGGAAGGGTCTGTTGCTCGGTACCCCAGAATCGATCCAACGCGCTTGGACCGGCATTTTGGTGCTCTTGGTTTTGGTCTTAGTACTTTTCGTTTTAGCCCGAGTTTTTGGTGGCAGAAGGATCAAAACAAAATGAGCCCAGTTGAAGATATGAATAACGAAACCCCTGGAGAATATATGTCGATTGATTCCAAAGTCTCATCGAGCGCATTGGCCGACGTTGCAAATGCTCGCTCTGCAGCGCGTGAACCCGGTAGAGCCCCAATGGGTTCCGGCCTGGAAGCTCGTGGCATCCATGCGTGGTTCGGAAAGCATCACGCCCTCGAAAATGTCTCTCTAGATTTCGCATCAGGCACCGTGACCGCATTGATCGGACCTTCAGGCTGCGGCAAGTCCACCTTCATTCGCACCTTGAACCGCATGCATGAATTCATTCCGTCGGCTGCAATGGCCGGTGAAGTTCTGCTCGATGGTAAAGATATTTACGCAAAGGGCACTGACGTCACCAAGATTCGCCTTCAGATTGGAATGGTCTTTCAGAAGCCAAACCCATTTCCTTCGATGACGATCGGCGAGAACGTTTTATCCGGCCTGAAGCTGGCCCAACTAAAAGTTGATAATAAAGAAGATTTGATGCAGGAATGCCTTGAACGAGCCGGACTTTGGAATGAAGTTAAGGACCGCTTGGGTGCCCACGCGGGCGGCCTTTCAGGCGGACAGCAGCAACGGCTATGTATCGCCCGTTCGTTGGCGGTAAAGCCAAAGGTCTTGTTGATGGACGAGCCTTGCTCAGCTTTGGACCCAGGCTCAACCCTGAGAATTGAAGACACAATCGGCCAATTGGCGCAATCAATGACCATCATTATCGTCACGCACAACATGCAACAGGCAGCCCGGGTTTCGGATTACACCGCCTTCTTCCTATCCGATGGCGGACCAGGCAGCATGATCGAAGTTGGGCCAACCAATGAGATTTTCAGCCGCCCACGTGATCAACGGACTGAAAACTACGTTTCTGGCCGCTTCGGATAACCCCCGTAGCAACCCCAGTTATTCACTTTCCGTTTCCCAACCGTTTAGCCCCAATCTAGGGGCAGTTTCTTGGCCAATTTAGAGTTCCCTCACGTAGCCCTACCACCGAGTCTTTTTATATAGAGAGGTTTCTATGAAACTTTCATCATCACTAAAGGTTGCAGCTGCAGGCGCAGTTGTTGCCGCACTTGCTTTTGCTCCAATCGCTAACGCTGCTGTTCTAAAGGCCGCTGGCGCAACTTCTGTTTCTGGCATAATCGATGCTTGCAAGGCCGAATACCAAGCAGCAACTGGCGATTCATACGACTACCCAGGTGGCGGTTCCGGAGCCGGCAAGACCGCAATGCAGAACAAGACTGTTGACTTTGCATTCTCTGATTCAGTTCATGCGACTCCTGTTGCAAACGAAATTCACATCCCAACTGTTATCTGGCCAGTCGGTATCTTGACTAACCTCAACACAACAAAGCCTTTGAACCTTTCACGTGAGACTATTGCTGGAATTTTCGCTGGCAAGATCACCCGTTGGAATGATGCAGCAATCGTTGCAGATAACAACAAGACCATCACAACTCCAGTCCTCAAGAAGGATGCAACTGGCAAAGTTGTTAAAGATAAGAATGGAACTCCTGTAGTTCTTCGTATCAACACCACCAACATTGCACGCACCATGCCTAACCAGCCAATCACCGTCATCTATCGTGCCGACAACTCAGGTACCTCAAACAACCTGACCCGCGCATTGAACAAGGCTGTTCCATCAGTTTGGACCAAGAGCCCAGCAGATGCATTCTCAGCCGCATTCCCTGGCGACATTACTTCTGATCCAGTCCACTTCCGTTCTGCATCAGGCTCTGCCGGGGTTGCACAATTGGCTAAGAAGACCAAGTACTCCATCACATATGCAGAAATTTCTTTCGCTTCTTCATATGGGCTTCAGCTCACCAATGTGATCAACGCAGCTGGTAACTCAATCACTCCTAACTCTGACTCAGCACTTGCGATGGCTGCACAAGCAACCGTTAACGCTGATGGCACTGTTACTTTTGATTACAACACCACTGACAAGTCTGCCTACCCATTCACAGCAACCACCTATGCCTTGGCTTTGACCAACTATGGTGACGCTGCAAAGGCTGCTTCACTCAAGAAGGCAATTTCATTCCTCGGCTTTAACTGCCCAGGATTGCACCCAGCCCTTGGCTTTGCGGTAACAACCCATAGTTCGGCATTCGGTATCAAGCTAGATACTCAGCTTGCCAAGCTTGGTGCATAAGTAATAGCAAGGTTTAACGGATACAGAAACCGGGTCACCCTGAGGGGGGTGGCTCGGTTTTTTTAATAACTAGCCAAGGCGAGCGCAATGGTTCTTCCAGAAATACTTTTTGTTTGTGTTCGCAATTTCTCTTGGGCGAAATGGGAATATCCGCCGCTTCACTTTAGGAGATTTAAGCCGGCGTCAGTCACTTGGTAGTAAGCCCACTTACCTCGTTGGGTTCGTGTTAGAAGTTCAGCATCGACCAGGATCTTTAGGTGATGGCTAACCGTGCTCTGCTTCAAACCGGTATCCGGGGTTAAGTCGCAGACACAAGCCTCAGCGGTGGAACTTTGGGCGACGGCCATCATGAGCGCCAATCGAGTTGGGTCGCCAAGCGCCTTGAACTGGATGGCGAGCTTCTCCAGGGTTTGCGGAGATTTGGTGAGCGAGATCGCAGTGACCATGCGCTGATCATACATTGACAAACTTCAATATGAGGAGATCCACGTGGAAGAGCTGAAGGTTATTGATCAAAGCAAGGCAGCCTGTTGCGCTCCAGTTACTGCGGAAGCGGCATGCTGCAGCCCTGCGGCGACGGTTGAGGCTTGTTGTGAACCTGGAGAAGTCGCGGAGTGCTGTCCCACTAGCGCGACCTCCAATAAGGCCTTGAACCTCCTGCAATCGATCGGTATTCCATCAGGGCTCCTTGGCGGTTTCCTAATCTCGGATTATTGGCTGTCATCATTTCTGCGTTCGCATTTAACTGGGTTCTCCACCAAGGCTGCAGACTCGATTAGTTTCTTTATCTCACACTCAATAGGTTTGATCTCTCTTTTGGCGTTAATCACTTACCTTGCGGTCTTTGCTCGTTCCTTTATTGATACCGAAAAGGTCCGCGCTCGATTGGATCGGACCAACTCCACTTCAGCACACGGCTTGGCTGCTGCGGTTGGTGTAGCTACACCCTTCTGTTCTTGCAGCGCCGTTCCAGTCTTCACTGGTTTTGTTCGCGCTGGTGTGCCGGTCAGCCAAGCAATTTCATTTCTGGTGGCAAGTCCTTTGGTCAATGAAATCGCCATATTCTTATTGGCCGGGACGGTTGGCTGGGCTATTGCTGGTCTATATGCGGCAATGGGCTTTCTCATTGCAGTTGGTTCGGGATTGATTTTGCGCCGATTCGTTACCGCGGCTTGGACCGAGGTAGAACCAAAGCAATTGCTTTCACTCTTCGATGCTTCTGGCGTGGCTATTAAGCCCGCATTTGGCGAACGCACTTATGCGGCTATGACTGAAGCGCTTGATATTGTAAAAACCACCATCATTTACATCCTGATTGGGGTCGGACTTGGAGCCGCCATTCACGGGTGGGTTCCCGTAAGTGCGATAAGAGAGATCGTTAGTTGGGGTCCAGTTGCTGGCGTTATCGCAGCTACCGCAATAGGAATTCCGTTGTACTCAGGAATAGCAACGGTTATTCCAATCATTACAGCGCTTTCTGAAAAGGGAATGCCAATGGGTACTTTGTTGGCTTTCTCTATGAGCGTCACTGCCTTGTCTCTGCCAGAGGCGATGCTGCTTCGCCGGGTCATGAAGCCGAAGTTGCTGGCGATCTATTTTGCGACGGTCGCAATGGGCATCATTTTGGTGGGCATTCTCTTCAACCTGATTTTGAAGTAAAGGGTTTGGTGCTGGCGCGCCTGGCAGGAATCGAACCTGCGACAACCCGCTTAGAAGGCGGGTGCTCTATCCGACTGAGCTACAGGCGCATTAACCAATCTCGATTGGTCAGGAACTGAAGTCTATCGAAGGTAAGCGTATGCATTGACTTTCTCAATTAAAGATCTATTCAGGGTCGGCGCTTTCGCTTATGGTTCTGGTCTAGGAATTGGAGAGTTCTTATGACCAGTAATGGCGATGTATTTAGCGCACCCCTTGCAGCCGCCGCAAAATATGCTCAAATTTGGCTCGATGAGATTCCCAACCGGGGTATAAATCCAAAGATTGATGTTGATCAAGTCCGAGCGGCATTCGGAGATGTCCTACCAAAAGTAGGGGTTGATGCCACCGAGGTCATTGAACGGCTTGGAACCCTGGGAGAACCAGGTTTGATGGGAATGGGTTCGGGTCGTTTCTTCGGCTGGGTGATCGGCGGAACAATGCCCGCGCCATTGGCGGCAGATTGGTTGATAAGTACGTGGGATCAGAATTCTGGAGCGCCCCTGCTTACGCCAACTGTTGTAACACTTGAAGAAATAGCGGGCGAATGGTTGTTGGAAATATTAGGGCTACCCAAAACGGCGGTCGTTGGATTTCCCACTGGTGCGCAGATGGCAAATTTTGGTGGCTTGATAGCAGGACGCGGTGAAGTATTGGCACGAGTTGGTTGGGATGTAAATGTCCAGGGATTATTTGGCGCTCCGCGAATTCGAGTGTTAGTAAATGAAGAGCGACACGTAACTATTGACACTTCACTTCGATATCTAGGGCTGGGTGAACCAGAAGCGATTGCGGCTGATGACCAAGGTCGGATTCAAATTTCGGCATTAAAAGCTGCTCTGGAAAGTGGAAGTGGTCCAACGATTCTCGCGCTTCAGGCCGGAAATATTCATTCCGGTTCTTTCGAGCCATTCCGAGAAGCAATTGAATTGGCACATCAACACGGTGCCTGGGTGCATGTTGACGGCGCCTTTGGCCTTTGGGCGTTGGCTTCGCCAACGCTACGACCATTGCTTGACGGCATAGAACTTGCAGATTCATGGGCGACCGATGCACATAAGACATTGAATGTTCCATACGACTGTGGCGTAAGCATTGTAAATAACGCAGGTGCACTTCGGCGGGCATTTGGTGTGGAAGCTAGCTATCTGCCCAGTGAGCGCGATGCAAAATTGTGGCCCAGCGAAAAAGTGGCTGAACTTTCTCGCCGAGGCCGCGGAGTTACCGTATGGGCAGCGCTCCTTGCACTTGGCAAGGATGGTGTCATCGATCTCGTAGATGGCTTGGTTAAAAATGCAAAATTCTTGGCGAGCGAATTAGCCAAGATTCCTGGTTGTCGCGTGTTGAACGATGTGGTCTTCACGCAAGTCTCCTTCGCTTTTGAAAATGATGAACGTACCGAAGAAGTTGGCGCTGCGTTAATTGCCGATCATTCGATATGGATTTCTGGTTCCCATTGGGCGAACCAAAAAATATTGCGTATCTCGGTCAGTAACTGGAGCACTAGCGCTGAGGATTGCGCGGCCACGATTTTGGCCGTTCGAAGAGCCGCCGGATAGCCGCCGGATAGCCAAAAGCGCCAGTATTTTGGCCAATTTAGGTCTTATCTGCCCAACCGATAGGGTTTGCCACTATGGCTGAGTTCATTTACACGATGAAAAAGGCGCGAAAAGCGCATGGCGAAAAGGTCATTCTCGATGACGTGACCCTGGCCTTCTTTCCAGGTGCCAAGATTGGCGTGGTCGGACCCAACGGAGCCGGTAAGTCAACGGTCTTGGCGATCATGGCCGGACTTCAGCAGCCCTCGAATGGCGAAGCCTTTTTGAGCCCTGGTTACACTGTGGGCATTTTGATGCAGGAGCCAGTCCTGGATGAGACCAAGACTGTTCTGGAGAACGTTCAAGATGGCGTTTCCGAAACTATTGCCATCCTGAATCGCTTTAACGAAGTTTCAGATTTAATGGGTCAACCGGATGCCGACTATGACAAATTGTTGGCCGAGATGGGCACTTTGCAAGAACAACTCGATCATCGAAATGCTTGGGAGCTCGATTCCCAATTAGAGCAAGCCATGGATGCTCTCCGCTGCCCACCACCTGATGCCGATGTCTCAGTCTTGTCGGGCGGAGAACGTCGACGCGTCGCGCTTTGCAAACTGTTGCTTCAAGCTCCAGATCTATTGCTACTGGACGAACCTACTAACCACTTGGATGCCGAATCAGTTCTCTGGCTCGAGCAACACCTTTCGAAATATCCTGGCACCGTTGTAGCGATCACTCACGATCGATACTTCTTGGACAACGTTGCACAATGGATCTTGGAGCTTGATCGCGGTCGCGCCTATCCATACGAAGGTAATTACTCCACATATTTGGAAACCAAATCCACCCGTTTAAAAATCGAAGGCCAGAAGGATGCCAAACGCGCAAAGCGTTTGACGGAAGAACTGGAATGGGTTCGTATGAATGCCAAGGGACGTCAAGCCAAGTCAAAGGCGCGTCTAGCGCGCTACGAAGAGATGGCAGCCGAAGCTGACAAGACTCGGAAGTTGGATTTTGAAGAAATTCAAATTCCAATGGGACCACGTCTTGGAAATATTGTTGTTGAAGTTGATCATTTAAAGAAGGGCTTCGGCGAGCGATTGCTTATTGATGACCTTTCATTTACTTTGCCACGTAACGGCATTGTTGGAGTTATCGGACCGAACGGTGCCGGTAAGACCACGCTCTTTAAAACCATTCTTGGAATGGAAGCTCCCGACAGTGGCACCGTGAGAATTGGTGAAACCGTAAAGATTTCTTATGTCGATCAGTCACGTGGTGGAATTGATCCCAAGAAGTCGCTTTGGGAAGTTGTATCCGACGGCTTGGATTTCATGAAGGTTGGAAACGTAGAAATGCCCTCCCGTGCTTACGTTTCCGCCTTTGGATTTAAAGGTCCAGACCAACAAAAGCCGGCCGGAGTGCTTTCCGGCGGTGAGCGAAACCGGTTGAACTTGGCGCTGACTTTGAAGATGGGCGGCAACCTGTTGCTGCTTGATGAGCCAACTAACGATCTGGATGTTGAAACTCTTGGTTCGCTAGAAAATGCGCTGCTGGAATTTCCTGGCTGCGCGGTGGTTATCTCGCACGATCGCTGGTTCTTGGACCGCATCGCGACGCATATCTTGGCTTACGAAGGTGACTCACAATGGTTCTGGTTCGAAGGAAACTTCGAGTCTTACGAGAAGAACAAAGTGGAGCGCCTGGGAGCAGAAGCTGCTCGTCCGCACCGTGTCACCTACCGAAAGTTAACTCGATAATGCGATTCCAAGGAAAGGCCCACGTTCGTTGGGATGACCTAGATGCCTTCGGCCATGTCAACAATGCTACTTACCTGACATACGCACAGGAAGCTCGTTCTGATTTCTTGTGGTTCGATCGGGTTCGCAACGGGTTTGAACCAATGCTGAATGACATGGTGGTTGGTCGAACTGAATGTGATTACTTGCTTCCAATCATGCAGGGTAGTTTCGATCTTCGCGTGGATATGTGGATTGTCAATATCGGTAACTCCTCATTCACTATGGAATATGAACTGATAAGTAAAGCCGGGTTACACGCCCGAGTTAAGACGGTTCAAGTTGCAATCAGCATGGAAACCAAGAAATCTCGGCCGCTGTCACCTGCAGAGCGCGAATTCCTAACGCAATATTTGGAAGCAGCTGTTTAACTAAGGATTTGAAAAGTGTTACTCAGCCAAATGCCAAATCTCTTTGAGCTCCATTAGGTTTCCTTGACTGTCTGCCAAATTCACAATGATGTCTTCAAACCACTTCGCCCATTTAGCGTTCACTTCATAGTTCGCTAACTTTGCGAAGGCAGTGGCTTTGTCAGGGACTGCCTCCAGATAGCCGATAGTAGTCAGACCACGGCGAAAAATGCTGTAATTAGTAAACCCACAAGCCTTTAGTGCATCAACGAGTTCAGGCCATATTTCTGCGTGGCGCTTTTCATACTCTGCAACTTTTCCATCATAAATATCAAAGGTAAAGCAAACTCGCTCCATTGGAAGATACCTTTCTGCTTGGTTCGCACAGCCACGGCTCGCGAAATCGCTATTGACCTTTTCTTAGAATATTGGATACTTGTCCGCAGTCCAAGGGAAAGCAGAAAATAATTATGGCTAAAGTTCGTGTAGGAGTAATTGGTGCCGGAAGCTGGGCCATTGCATCCCATCTACCCAATTTAGCGAAGCATGAGGATTTAGAGTTTGTCGGTATTTCGCGAATTGGCGAAGAGATTCTTTACAAGATGAAAGATCGCTACGGATTTCAAGTTGCTTCGGAAGATTATCGTGATGTATTGAACGCTGGTGTCGACATTTGCGTAATTGGCAGCCCGACCGGCTTGCACCACGAACACGCAAAAGCAGCACTTGAATCGGGCGCACACGTTATGTGTGAAAAGCCGGTTTCGATTGAGCCAGACGATGCCTGGGATTTGGTTAGGACTGCCGAAGCTGTTGATAAAAAGCTAATTATCGCCTTTGGTTGGAACTACCTTCCAATGATGCGTCAGGCTAAACAATTAATGGACCAATATGGGATTGGAAATTTAGAACATTTAACCATTCATATGTCGTCAGCGACCAGAGAATTACTTTCCAATACCGGCGCTTATCCAGATGCAACGCCTGAATCGCTGCCAGATCAAAAGACATGGACAGATCCACGATTCTCTGGCGGCGGATACGGTCAAGCTCAACTAACTCACGCCCTGGGAATGGGACTCTGGCTAACCGGCGCCCGCACCGAATCTGGTTTTGCGCTGATGAGTGCACCTATGAACGCTCCGGTCGAAATGCATGATGCCATTAGCTACCGCTTCGACAATGGTGCGATTGGCTCGGTTTCGGGCGGTTCCGCACATGTTCCAGCACACAAGGGTTACCACGCTTTAGAGCTCCGAGCCATCGGCGATGATGGACAATTGTTGCTCGATTTGGAACGGGCGGCAGTTTGGCTTTATCACAAAGGTGAAAACATCAAACTAGAGCTGGGCGACGATGACGGTTACTACAACTGCCAAGGTCCAATAGATGCGCTAGTTTCAGCCGGCAAGAACGAGCCTTTCGTTAATTATTCCCCTGGGGAACTAGGTGCTCGGTCAGTGGAAGCGCTAGATATTGCTTATCGAAGCGCTGCCAGTGGAAAACTGGAACATCGTAAATAGTTTTCTTCTGCAGTAGTTATTCCGGCTGGGCTCCACTTGCTAAGGATCCAGGCCGGATCCTCATGGACTATTTCGACGAACTCTTCGTCTGGCCCATTCGCCGTTTCTATTATTACCTTGCCTGAGCCGATCGGAATATCCGCGAAAATTAAATTAGTTAATGGGAAGAAATTTGAGGCATCAGATAAATCGAGGGGATCACCCGACTGCCATACTGCCGCTATCGCAAATTTAGGATCCCACCAAGGACCGCCTAAAGTTCCATCCAAAAGCCCTTGAAAAGCGGTTGGCATTACAACGGTAATTCGCGATACATCGATGCCATTTCGTTCTCTCAATTTCAATGCTGCTAAAACTGCCGAATGAGTAAAGCCATTTGTTGGAAGAAGTCTTAAATTTGCCGAGCTCACGCCATCGAGAATTTCGAAGGATTTTGCTTCGACAGAAAACATTTCAAAGAGCCCTCTGGGACCAGTCCAAATATCTTTTACATGTGGCGCGCCAATCGCGGCAGAATGTGCGCTTGTTATTCCAAGTGCGATAGCCGCAGCTCGGTTCGATTGAGCAGCACCATCTCTTTCGAAACCCGCCTGTGGGGATCCGCCAATGTTAGCCCCGCAAATTCGTAACGCATTTAAGTGCTGCTGGGATGTAAGGCCCAAAGCAACGCTCGCTGTCGTAGCCGCAGCAAAGGCTCCGCTGGTCGAAGTAACATGCCACTTTGCTCGGTGAGATGCTCCGAATAGCTTTGCGATTGTCGCGCCCGTTCTGTAACCATAGGCGGCGGCAGTCTCTACTTTTTCAAGAGTCAATTTCCTAAATATTCCGGCAGAAATCGCCGTTGGCCAGATAACTGATCCAGGATGAGTGATGACCTGCCAGTCGATGTCATCCATATCGGCAGCGCTGGAGTAAAGACCGAGTCGGACGGCTCGTTCGGTCACTCCTGTTGTTAGATCTTCGAGCACGCTGCCATATTTTCTTTCGCCAAGAATGGCTCCGGCAACAAAGTCGTTTAACAACGTTTCTAAGCGTGAAAAATCAATATTCTGAATGGGATTAACGAGAGAAGTGAGGACTTTCTCCGCTAGTTCTGCATCCGACACTAGATCGACTTACCTGCTGTTAGTGACTTACTGCTTTCTCGAGCGCGGTAGAAGGTAGGAATCAATTCTTGAGAAGGGGCGCTGCCTGCAATTAAATCTAGGATTAATCGAGCAGATGCTCTACCCATCTCTTCAGGGTCTCTGTATACGGAGGATAATTCCGCAGTTAGCACATCAAACATCGGCCATTCGTCGAGTGCAACAAACCCTATGTCTTTACCGGGCTTGATACCTAATTCACGAAGAGCTCGCAGTGCTCCAGCTGATGCGCCAATTCCACCCGCAATTAGTGCAGTCGGATGATTCTTTGCAGAAAAAAGTTTTTTAGTTTCTTGATAGGCAAACGGTTCGCCAAATTTCCCCAGGCGAATGAGGTCTTCATCAATCTTAATTTTTGCTTTAGTAAGTGCCTCTTCATAGCCTTTAATTCGGTTTTTCGTGATGTACACATCTCTTCGGCCAGAAAGAAATGCTATTTTCTTAAATCCATTTGATAGGAGATCGGAAGTGGCTTCGTACACGCCGGTTCTGTGGTCACAAATTACGGCACTTGCATCAAGCCCAATAACCTCGCGATCAAGCAGGACGACGGGCGCTCCTAGATCGCTAATAGTTTTTCGAACATAGGGAGCATCTTCCGAAACTAAAGATGCGATAACGCCATCAATTCTGCGCCTTTTAAAAAGTGCAAAGTTTTCGGTTTCAGCTTCGAGTTCGCCATGCGAGTTAATCAAGATCATGGAATAGCCAGATTTACGAAGCTCGTGCTCCGCACTTTGTGCCACGATTGAAAAGAGTGGATTGGTGATATCGCGGATCATGAAGCCAATTGTGTTAGTCGCACCTTTTCGAAGCGATTGCGCGAGGTGATCTGGTTCATATTCAAGTTCGGCGACAGCTGCCTCAACCCGAGCGCGCATTTTCTCGGAAACATCCAAATGGCCCGAGAGCACTCTCGAGACACTTGAAATCGCAACGCCGGCTTTCGCGGCGACGTCATGAATGGTTACTCGATTCTTACCCACAGTTGGTGAGATTAGTCCTTGAAGGGAGTTATAAGAATGGAAACTGGAAATTTTTTCCAGAAAGTTGTTTTGGGTAGTTATTGACATGCAGATTTCAACGCCTAGAATTAGGAATCGTTTCCAGTAATTCAGAGCCCAGGAGGCATGAGCGTGGATCTAACTATCACCCGAATAGAGACCGAGTCCGTTCGCGTTCCGCTGGAGACTGTCTATCGCGGTAGCCACTACAAGATGACTCACCGCTCCACGACTATTACTCGAATATATACAAAATCCGGCTTAATGGGCGAGGCCTATGCGGGCGATGAAGATGCTGGGTTGCTTGAGATTGATGCGATCATCCATGACGAATTAGCCCCAAAAATCTTAGGCCAAGATGCATCCGCGATTGAACTTATTTGGGAGCTATGTCGACCAGCGACATGGGATATTTTGCGCGATCGCCGACTCGGACTGGTGGCCACAGCATCGATCGATGTAACGCTTTGGGATTTACTTGGAAAGGCATATAACGCCCCGCTATGGAAGCTTTGGGGTGGATACCGATCCAAGGTGCCGGTTATAACTATTGGCGGTTATTACGGCAGTGATATGACCATTGAAGAAGAAGTTGAATATCTTCTAAAGGAGCAATTCGCTGGTATGAAATTTAAGATCGGCGGCCTAGAACCCGAGGAGGATGCCAAACGTTTCAAGCGGGCGCGAAAAGTTGGTGGCGATAACTTCCGGATTGCGGTCGATGCGAATCAGGGTTACACAGTTCCGCAAGCAATCAAGTTTTCTCACTTGGTCGCGGATGATAATTTGTTGTGGTTTGAAGAGCCATGTATTTGGCAGAACGATAAAAAAGCTATGCGCGATGTTCGCTATGTCGGTAACGTTGCGGTGACTGCAGGACAGACTGAATTTTCTGCTGCAGGATGTCGCGATCTCATGGAAACGGGATCTATCGATTATTGCAATTTCGATTCTTCGTGGTCGGGGGGCCCAACAGAATGGCGACGCGTCGCCGGCATGGCTACCGTTTTCGATGTAAAGATGGCACACCATGAAGAACCTCAAGTTGCTTCGCACCTTCTGGCTTCAATTCCACACGGAACGTATCTTGAATTCTTTCATCCTAAGCGCGACCCTATTTGGCACAACATGATTGCCAATCGTCCAGCCTTAAAGGATGGTCATATGCAACTTAACGACCGGCCGGGCTTGGGTTGGGATCTTGATCGTGATTACATCGAAAAATATCGGATATCAGAACGAGTTTCTGAACTCTAAATATTCTCGCTATCCAAGTAATTGCTTGATTAAAGCACCTTGGCTTAGGGCAAAACGCTCTCCCATCAAGCGATAGCCATCTGCGCTTGGGTGAAGCTGGTCGGGCATCATGTGTGTATCTTCCGCGCCAAAGAGCTCCAAGCCATTTAAGTAGTAGAGATTTTTATCCTGGCGTCTTTCTACGATCAGCTCAAGCAGTGTTCTAATTCGAGGCAAGTTAAGTGCTCCGTGCCCTAAATCGTGAGAGCGCGGCTCCGAGTAAAGCCCATCGGGTCCAATCAAAGTCGGTCCGGGATTAACTTCATGAAACGGGCAACAGATGGGGGATATCACCATGATCGGAGTCGTTGGTTTCTTTTCGCGAATAATGTCGAGAAAATTGTGAACTGCCGGTACGAAACTTCTTTCTCGCATCGAGTCGGCATTTACGATATTAATTCCGAGCTTTAAGGAAATGAAATCAGCTTCTTCTGAGGCGATGGTCCGAGCAACAAATCCGTCCAGATGACATTCTCCGGCCAGGCCAAGATTTCTAATATTAAGTTCTAGTAAACCAGCTGCTCGAACATTCCAAACATTCATCGGGCGTTGCGCCTCAACACAATGGCTGATGGAGCTTCCGTAATGAATCCATTTCTTGCGATGATCCGCTGACGGCGGAAAGAGCTCTTCCTCGCTCTCGAGAGCGAGAATTTCGACCTTTCCCGAGGTTGGAAGCCAAATCTCAACCTCCTTCATCTCATCACCCAGATCGATAAATGAAATATTTTCGGATTCTCCGCGAATGAACTCTTCATTGGTTACGGCAGGGCCATCCATCGTTAGGCGAACTACACCGCCCTTTAAAGTTTGCGCCGTCGAGCGCTCTTGACCATTAATCAATAGGTCAAAACCGGCTGGTCCAGCCTCTTCTGCGAGGTCTTTAATGGTCAGTCTGAAGACGTGGACCTTTAGGGTTAGAGATTTGGATTTGGTCGCAAAACGAAGTCGAACTCCAGATGGGAAAGAAGCCCAGCGCCCGATATCACCTTTGGCGAATTGGGCTTCGGTCCAAGCCGGCAGACGAGAGAAGCTTGTCCAGCCTTCGCTCGATTGGAGAATTTGCTCGGCATTGACGATCTCAATCGGCGACCCGATCAGCGTGGTTTCCATTGCGCCATTATGTCCAGTTATATCTGTTCAATTTATAACAATTAATTTATCTGGTTTGGTTTGGGGCGCCTGCTATTGACACTCCCGCCTGCGCAGGAAAGGATTCCAGCAACGGCAACACAGGTGCCTGGGGAATTGGCCTCAGCTCGCCTTGCCCAATTATGAATGTTATGAAAGGTCTCGGTGAAGAATGAAAGCTCTTTCTAAATTTCGCGCCGGTGCTATCGCTACTGTAGCCATCGCTGCACTTATCGGTACATCAGTTCTTCCTGCAAACGCTGGTCAAGTTGCCTTCCGTAAGGCAGTTGCCGGTAGCGGTAAGGGAATAACAATTGGCCTAATCGGTCTCGCAGATTCAATTGGATTCGGAAAAGATGTCCATGATTCAGTTGCTCGCGAAGCTAAAGCAGCAGGTGCAAAACTTGTATTCTGCGATTCCAAGCTCGATGCTGCAACTGCCCTTAACTGTGCAAAGACATTCAAGCTAAAGCATGTTCAGGGTTATTTGAACTTCAACCCAGTTTCATCTGCAGCTCCTGCAATCTGTAAGGCTGGACCTAACGTTCCTGTTATCTCAATCGATATCGAACAAGATCCTTGCCAGACTGCATTCATGGGCGCAGACAATAGCTACGCCGGCCAGGTCTCGGGTATTGCCCTAGGCAAGTACTTCAAGGCTAACTTCGATTGTAAATTCGATGCATTTATCTCACTTGAAGATTATGGTGTCGGACTTGTAAACGAAGCTCGTATGGGCGGATATCGCACAGGCTTTGAAAGCATTTGCGGTGCTGGTTCAATCGGTGACAAGCTCGTCAAGATTGATGCTGGTCGTCTAGAGCCTGCTCTAGCAAAAATGAAGGATGCGCTTACTACGCTTCCTAACGCTCATCACGTAGTCGTTGTTGCAATTAACGACGAAGGTATCCAAGGTGCATTCTCAGCAGCTAAGGCTGTTGGTCGCGCTGGCGATATCTATGCTGCTGGTCAAGGCGCAGGCGCTTCAGCTTGGTGCGATATTAAGAACACACCAAACTGGATTGCAGATACTGCTTACTTCCCAGAGCGTTACGGCGAAATCGGAGTTCCTTACCTACTTGACCTGATTAAGGGCAAGAAGGTTCCATTCCAGCTAAAAATCAAGCATGTTGCAATCAACGCAGGAAACCTCTTCACCGTATTCCCTGCAGCGAAGGCAAAGTGCGCATAACGCGTTAAAGTAAGTAATTGGTAAAAAGCGACTACACGTATGAAAGGTTTTTAAATGTCGAGCAAGACGGAGTTAATTCGTTTAGAAGGCATTAAAAAGTCTTATAACAGTGTAGAAGTTCTTCACGGAGTGGATTTAACTGTGAACGCCGGAGAAGTCATTGCACTTCTCGGGGAAAACGGAGCAGGTAAATCCACTCTGGTGAAGATTCTCGCCGGGGATATCAGCCCAACTGAGGGCGTAATAAGAATTAACGGATCCGAACTATCTGAGTTAGATGTATACCAAGCTCGAAATCTCGGAATACGAATGATTTTCCAAGAACTCAATGATGCGCCAACTCTCACTGTGGCGGAGAACATTTTTCTTGGACAGTGGCCAACCTCCGGCAAAAAGATTGCTTGGAAAGAGCTAAAGAGCAAGGCTAAAGAAGTATTAGATCGCCTTGAAGTTAATATTCCCCTTGATGTAGAAGCGGGATCATTGCGAGTCGGCGAACGGCAGCTCCTTGAGATCGCCCGTGCACTAATTCAAAATGCAAAGATTTTGGTCTTAGATGAGCCAACAGCAGCTCTCTCGAATATCGAGGTTGAGCGCTTGTTCAAAGTGATGGATCAATTAAAAGCCCAGGGTGTCGGCATGGTTTATATCACCCACCGTTTGGATGAAGTTGTTCGAGTTGCGGATCGCGTTCAGGTACTTCGAGATGGCGATTCGGTTCTAGTCGAAGATGCAAGTTCAGTAAGTCGTGATTCCATGGTGACCGCCATGTTGGGACATACAGCCTCCGAAAACGTAAGGCCGGTTTCTAGCCGTGGTGGCGAAGTGGCTCTGGAAATTAAGAACCTTTCGGATGGCGCAGTTTTCAATAATATTGATTTTTCAGTACATCAAGGCGAAGTTCTTTGCCTATTTGGAAAAATTGGCTCCGGAACCTCGGAAATTCTGGAATGTATATTCGGCCTCAGAAAAATAGCTTCTGGTTCTGTGGAGGTATACAAAGAAGGTTTCACCCCTAAGTCGCCGCAGGATTCCACTGCTAAGCGCATCGGCTATCTACCGGCAGATAGACAACGACTTGGATCGTTTGCAATCAGATCAGTTGCTGAAAATCTCTCTGTTAGTTCCTGGCCTCGTATGGCTAGATTCGGTTTTATCAAGAAGGCCGATGAAGAAGCAGCTTTCGCCACCTGGCAGCAAGCTTTAAATATCAGCGCACGTCGTGGCCCCAGCCAGGAGATTGCAACGCTCTCTGGTGGAAATCAGCAGAAAGTGCTGCTGGGTCGTTGGTTCGAAGCACAAGTAAATATTCTGTTGCTCGTCGAACCAACCAGAGGCGTGGACGTTGGTGCCCGAAGAGATATTTACGAAATCATTCGCAAGCAAGCCGCCGAGAGCAATATGGCGGTTGTGGTTGCTACCTCCGATTACGAAGAAGTAGTCCTATTAGCTGACAGAGCCTTAGTGATCTCTCGAGGAGCGATTTCGGCGGAATTCAGCGATGATTTGATTCAAGCAAATAAACTCATAGCAGCATCCAGTTAGGAGCAAGCGAATAATGGTAAAACTTAGAGCTGGGTCATCTCATCAAAGCAGTGAAGAGGGTGGCAAGCGCTCGCGAAAGATTCCCGATTCAGCGCCGCTAGTCGGTGTGTTACTTCTGATGATGGTCATCTTCTCTATAACTAGCGAATACTTCTTTCAGCTCGATAACTTTAAGAATGTATTGGCAAATGCGGCGGTTACAGGAATCGTATGTATTCCCTCTACTTTGCTAATTATCTCTGGACAAATTGATCTCTCTGTTGGTTCGGCTGCCGCTGTCTCTGGCATGCTTTTAGCTCAAGTTGTGAATCATCATGGGGTCCCGCTCGGACTTTTGTCAGCCTTGATATTTGGGTTGGTGCTCGGGTGTTTTAACGGTTTCCTTGTCACAGTAATTGGTGTGAACGCACTGATCACCACTTTAGGTGGGCTCGGATTCTTGTACGGCGTGGCATTGCTTATCGGCAATGGCCAAACCCTCGGAATGAAGAATTTCGAGTGGTTAGGAACGGCTCAACCGCTCGATATTCCGCTTCCCATTCTAATTTTTGCCGCTTTGGCAATTGTGGGATCTGTAACGCTTCGATATACGAAGTATGGTCGATCAATTTACGCAATCGGCTCTAACGCAAATGCAGCTCGAGTTGTCGGTATCAGATCCAGCCGCATCATCTTTCAAACCTTTATTCTCTCTTCAGTTTCCGCAGCTCTTGCCGGAGCTGTTCTCGCATCGCAGCTATCTTCAGGAGATCCAAATGCCGGTCTAGGCCTTGAACTCCAAGTTGTTACTGCCATTGTTTTAGGTGGCGCAAGTTTGGCAGGTGGTCGGGGCTCGATCTTTGGAACCGTTTTGGGTCTACTGATCGTTGGAATCTTGAATAATGGTCTGATCCTTTTGGACGTACCAACTTTCTGGCAACGAATCGCTCAAGGCATGATGTTGATCATTGCCGTCTCGTTCGATTCAATTAGAGCCAAACTGAATAAATCGCGGGCGTAATAAAGTGACTCTCAATGTTTCTCGGGAACGAATAGTTCCGGCCAGGCGCCCAAAAAAGAATGTAAAAGTAGGGCTCGTCGCCGGCGGATTGGGAACCTACTGGCCGCAATTTCCACACCTCTTGCCGCAACTTCAAGCTTCGGCAAAATATGTCTCCGATCGCATCGGAGGTATGGATGTTGAACTTGTGGATGTGGGATTCATTTCTGACGCCCAGGAAGGGGCGGTAGCAGCCGAGAAACTACGTGCAGCTGGTTGCGACATGATCGTAATGTTCCTTACGACCTACATGACTTCTTCCATGATTATTCCTATTGCTCAGCGAGCCAATGCCCCAGTATTACTAATAAATCTGCAACCTACTGAACAGATGGACCACGCTAACTTTGATACTGGCGCATGGCTTGCTTATTGTGGCGCCTGCCCACTTCCGGAAATGGCCAATGCTTTTGAAAGATCTGGAGTTCCATTTCGGTCGGTTTCGGGTTTCTTAAGGGAAGAACGGGCTTGGACTAAAATTCATAGTTGGATTCAAGCTGCTGGCGTTCGCTCAATACTTCGGAATTCACGCCATGGAATCATGGGACACCTTTATCCGGGAATGTTGGATGTCTCAACTGACATGACGATGGTGACAACCCATTTCGGTGGGCATATGGAAGTACTTGAATTTGATGATCTGCGAGTCCGGGTCGATAAAGTAACCGAGAAAGAGATTGATAGCGTCCTTGATGAGACTCGATCAATTTTCACTTTAGATAAGTCGGTTGTTGAAGAAGATTTGCGATGGGCTGGACAAGTCGCTGTTGGTCTTCGTCGATTGGTTGATGATTTTGATATCACTAGCCTGGCTTACTACCACCGTGGACTTGATGGCGAAATCCATGAGCGCCTTGGCGCCGGGATGATCCTTGGGTGCTCGCTACTAACTGCCGAAGGCGTACCTGCCGTCGGTGAATATGAACTTCGCACTTCGATTGGCATGCTGATGCTTGATCGAATTGGTGCCGGAGGATCCTTTACCGAGTTTCAGGCCCTGAATTTCAATTTGGGAGTTGTGGAAATGGGTCACGATGGCCCAGCGCACCTTGCAATCACTAATGACCGGCCGGTTCTACGTGGCCTCGGTGTGTTTCATGGCAAACGTGGTTATGGCGTATCTGTCGAGTTTGATGTTGAGCATGGACCGGTAACAACATTTGGAGTTACCCAACGAAAGAACGGCACCTACCAATTCGTGGCATCCGAAGGCGTTGTTGTTGATGGACCGCGGTTATTGATTGGTAACACCACTTCGCTTGTGGACTTTGGAATGAATCCTGGTGAATGGTGCGATGCTTGGAGTGCTACAGGAGTTCCACACCACTGGGCTTTGGGTACTGGACACCGAGTTTCGGAGTTGCGTTCTATTGCTGAACTCCTAGATATCGAAATGGTAGTCATCTAGTATTTCGATATGACATTTATCGGCGAGGACCTCAAAGGCAAGTGCGTAGTAGTAACGGGCGCAACTGGCGGAATAGGGTCTGCAGTCGTTCAGGCATTTGCAGAAGTCGGCGCTCGAGTTCTTGCTGTTGATTTAAACGCAGATGCGTTAAATGAGTTAATATCGAAAACACCTGGTGATGGCCATGACGTCTACCCACTTAATTTGACTGATTTGAATTCTCACAAAGGGCTTTTTGAATACGCTCAAAGAATGGGTGGCTTCCAGGCCTTGGCACATTGCGCAGCTGTCTTGCGGCGTCGCTCAACAGTAGATGAAGTCACCGAAGAGGATTGGGATTTTCAGTTAGATACAAATCTCAAGGCCACCTTCTTTCTTAATCGCTCCGCAAGAGATGAAATGAAGGCCAATGGAACCCATGGCGCGATCGTTAATTTTTCCTCTCAAGGTTGGTGGACCGGAGGCTTTGGTGGCTCGGTAGTTTATGCCGCGAGCAAAGGTGGAATAGTTTCCATGACGCGTGGCTTGGCCCGCTCTTTTGCCCCTGAAGGGATTCGCATCAATGCAATTGCTCCTGGGGGAGTAGATACTCAAATGCTTACTGACGGCCAAAGCGCTGAGGCGATGAAGGCATTCATGGATTTAATACCTTTGGGACGTTTAGCCGAACCCCAAGAAATTTCACAGTCTGTTCTGTTCCTTGCATCTTCGGCCTCTAGCTACATTACTGGCGCATTAATAAATATTTCTGGTGGACAATTAATGTACTAAGCGAGGCTCAATACCGTTATGCAAATAATTATCGTTAGCGAGGAGAAAACAACGGCCAATGTTGGCCGTTTCCTATAAGCGACAATTTCCATGATTACGATTATTAGTGGGATCGCTGACAATACCGACTGCACCACAAGTGTGCTTCCTCTGTGAATTGCAACAAAGGAGAGAAACCACCCCGAGGACATAAACATCGCTCTTTTTGCTAACCCTGGATAGGAACGCATTTTTACGTCTTTAGGCCGAAAACCAATCGTGAAAATCAAGCCGGCGACGAGTTGTTGAATAAACAGAAATTCTGAAAGTCCGACACCAGCTCTAGATAACTTAGTCACAAGTATCGCAATTACGCCAGCATTTACGCCCTGGGTAAGCATCAGCAGAAAAGTAGCTCCTGAGTGAATGCCAATAACAGATTTACGAATCGGGAACAGGGCTGCCGCCACCAAAAAAGCGACCGACAAGAACTGCAAAACATGGACATGAATTCCGAGAAGGACGGGAGAGAGGAACAGAACCATTGCTGGGCTCAATGATGCGCCCACTATCGAAAGCGATGCGGTTCCTCGTTTTACAATCACAAAGACAAATACCGCTCCGAGTGCGGTCAGAGCGCCCAGGAGAGCTATTTCGCCAACTTGCAACCAAGAAAGGTGAATCCAGTCCCGTCGGACTATTACAAGAGGGAGTGCAAAAAACGAATTGAGTAAAAAGAGTGGACCAACGATCTGGAAAGCGGGCAATTTTTGAATTAGCGACCGCGTGAGAAATGTTCCGAGTCCGGTACTGAGTGCTGACGCGAAAGCGAATATTAAGTACATAAGGCTCCCATTATGCCAAGCATTCTGTAGGCTATCGCTTATGACAGCAGGGTTTCTCTCGCCAGATTATTTTAAGAATCCTTATGAGACCTACAGTCAATTTCATAAAAATTCTCCAATATTTTGGCACGAGGAGATTTCAGCCTGGATAATTTCCCCCTATTCAGAAGTAGAAAAAGGTCTTTCCAACTCCAATTTGAATGCCGGAGAGCGCATCGCCTCTGCGT